>Ga0310690_10007581_pt1 | contig 13944 bp, 7 predicted proteins | sample AusTroGonzalo_MG_2_FD_207661 | JGI IMG/M metagenome (GOLD analysis project Ga0310690, IMG submission 207661) | Bovine rumen microbial communities from tropical cattle in Woodstock, Queensland, Australia - Gonzalo_04 (v2) (version 2) | ecosystem: Host-associated > Mammals > Digestive system >... | reverse complement strand
CCTCGCCAACCAATGGCGGGAGCGTCAGGGGAAAGCCCGCAATGCCCAGTGGGATGACATCGTCGCCAAGCTCGCTAAACTCCCAGAGGTGCAGGGCATCTATACCGCTGGTCTTCCCATCGGCAACACCGATAACCTGGAATCCTTCGACCCCTTCGACACCGTCGACCTGAATGGCCAGAAGACAATCACTGAGAAGAAATCAGAAACTTTTGCCGACAAGATCCGCAACGACCACCCCGCCGTTCTTGGTGCTTGTGGCATGCTGCCCAGTGCGCGCATGCCTTATTCCATATTATATGATAAAGCCAAGATGAAGCAGACCCTCGACTGGGTCATGACGCACTGGAACTGGCAGACCACCTGGGGCTGGGACTATGGTATGATTGCCCTTTGCGCCGCCCGCCTTGGCGATCCTCAGACCGCCCTGAAGGCTTTGCTTATCGACACGCAAAAGAATACTTACCTCAAAAACGGCCATAACTTCCAGACCGCCGATCGTCTGCGCATCTATCTGCCCGGCAATGGAGCGTTACTCACCGCCATTGCCATGATGTGTGCAGGCTGGGATGGATGTCAGGAACCTCTCAACCCAGGTTTCCCCAAGGATGGCACTTGGAATGTCCGCTGGGAAGGCCTCCAGCGGATGCAATAGGATTTAGTCGTCTTCGTCGGCAGCCAAAGGACCGGTCTTCGTAAACAAATCCAAATCGATACACCCGCCCATCGTCTCATAGCCTTGGGCATTCAAATGCAGCCAGTCGTTCTCAAACAGGAACGTCTGTTGCATGGCTTCCGGATCGTCAGGATTGCGCACTGCCTTATCGAAGTCGATTACGCCGTCGAGCATCTTCGTGGTGCGTATCCAATGATTCAGGGTACTGCGCCCCTTCTCATGGTCTTCCGTGTAATAACGATTGCCCTTAAACGGGGTGATGGTGGCACCAAACACACGGATGCCCTTCTGGTGCGCTTCCCGGATGATATTCTTAAACACGTCGATGATGCGCTCTGCCGTCTGCAGACCATCACGCGCACCGCCTAAGTCATTCACAGCCTCAAAGAGGATGATCCACTTCACACCTTCCTGACCGAACAAATCACGTGGATAGCGACTGGTACCCGTAGGTCCTAACCCACCGCGCAGCACGCAGTTGCCGCCGATACCCATATTGAGCACGCCCACATTCTTCGTCGCTTTATCCGCCAACAACCGGCGCGAGAGCACATCTGCCCAGCGGTTCTGCTGGTTGGTAGTCGAGCCACGTCCATCGGTAATCGAGTTACCCAGAATAGCCACAGCCCCTGCTTTCTTGGGTGCATCCACCTCAAGTGCCAGGATGTTATACCAGTGGTCGGTCATCACGGCATCGCTGAAGTCGGTGGTATTACCGGCTTTCAGATACGACGTCGTTCTCGATCCGGGATGGCCGCTCACGCTTGTCGACGAGGCAGCGCCATAGTGGATGGTGATGGCCACATTCTCACGCTCGCCGATCTTAAATCCGACGGCATCCGACACCACTTTCCCTCCTGCGGGGATGGTCACCCCTGCCTGACCATCGAAAGTCAGATGCACGGTAGAGCCTTCATCAATCTCTGCGCTACTGCCTGCAGTCTTGGCACGTGCCAGTTCCACAGCCTTAATCTCCGTGGCACCCTGACTGAACTCATTGGTCAGCTTCAGTCTTACCATCTTACCACCAATCGACACCTGCACAATCTGTCGCAGCGAGTTGTTTTCCAAACCCGGCGCTGGCGGATTGTTATGCCTTTCCACCAATTGCGGAGCCGTACCCCATGTACCCACCCAATGGCCTTTAGCCAAAGCAATGCCTGCCGTAAGCAGACATGTTATCATCAAAACCGTTCTTTTCATACTGATAATATTTATTTTACTTTTGACGGCAAAATTACATATTTTTTGCGATTACGCAAACGTTTTAGTTAAGTTTTTAAGGGGAACATATACGAGATGAAACAAAAATGATGTATCTTTGCAACCAGAATACAAACTACTATAGCATATATGAACCGAATATTATCAGTTTTAGTCATGACCGTCGTCAGTCTCTCCATGGCGGCTCAATCACAAATCCCTGCCTTTCCAGGCGCCGAGGGACATGGACGTTATACCACAGGTGGACGCGGTGGAGAAGTCTATCACGTCACTAATCTCAACGACTCCGGCAAAGGATCGTTCCGCGATGCCGTGAGTCAGAAAAACCGCATCGTGGTGTTCGATGTGGCCGGTGTCATCGCACTCAAGAGCGACCTCACTATAAAAGACAACATCACCATCGCCGGACAGACGGCCCCCTACCCTGGCATCACCCTCCGCTACTATACCATTCGTCCAGGCGCCAACAACATCATCCGATTCATCCGCATCCGTCGCGGTCAGGAAAAAGATGTCAACGACGGTGCTGACGCACTCTGGCAGCGACAGAAAACCGGTATGATCCTAGACCATTGCTCCTTCTCGTGGAGTATTGATGAAGTGGCATCATTTTATGACAATAACAACTTCACCATGCAGTGGTGTACCCTGGGAGAGAGCCTCAACAATGCTGGTCACGGAAAGGGTGCCCACGGCTACGGCGGCATCTGGGGCGGCAAGCTCGCCTCGTTCCATCATAACCTGATAGCCCATGTCAACAACCGTGCGCCGAGATTCAATGGTGCCCGTTACAATTGGAAGGGTTATACCAGTAACATGAGATATAATGAATTCAAGTGGCAGAATGCTGTGCAGGCAGAGAATGTCGATTTCCGCAACTGTGTCATCTACAACTGTGGTAATGGCTGTTATGGAGGTCCTGGCGGTGGCTATATCAACATTGTTAATAATTATTACAAAACAGGGCCCGCAGCATCAACCAGCAGGGTTACAACTGTTTCGATAGCCAACAATACCAGTTCAAAAGACAACAAGGAATATTGGGATATGACAAGCCGCTATTATATTAACGGCAATCAGGTGAATGCCACTGAAAACAAAGACTGGAAAGATGTTTCTTACGACACTGGTGTTCAGACCATCAACGGAGAGCGATACACCATTGACTCCCTGCACTATTACGGCGACACCGTTACCTATGTAAAAAACAGTAAAGGAGTAGACTGCGTTAAGATCAAGTTGGATGCTCCAACGGTCTTTGGAGAAGTGACCACCCATAGCGCATCCGTTGCATTCGATAAGGTACTGTCTTTTTCCGGGGCTTCACTCTTCATCGATGAGGTGGATGCACGTTATTTCCAAGAGGCCAAGGATGGCAGTGCTACTTATACCGGATCCGTTACCAAAAACAAAGGTCGCATCGACCTTGTATCCGACGTTAACGGTTATACCGAAGAAAATTTCCCCACCGGCGAGCGTGAGGCCGACTTCGATGCCGACGGCGACGGTATTGCCGACGCTTGGGAACAGGCCAATGGCGGCGATTTGGATCCTAATGCCTACACCATCGATACCAAAGGCTGGTACACCAATCTGGAGGTCTATGTCAACTCCCTCGTCGAGAATATCATGAAAAAGGGCAATGAAGATGCAGAGAGCACCTTTGAGGACTATTATCCTGTATGGAATGTCCCTACGTCAATCAAAAAAATAGCAGAGACTGACACCAACATCAATAGCCTCAGTTACAACCTCTCAGGCCAGCGTGTTGACAATAACTACAAAGGCATCGTCATCAAAAACGGCAGAAAGATTATTCGGCGATAATTACTCGTTTTTTTAACTTACGTAAACGTTTTAGTAAATTTTATTGGAAGAATCTATGTATAATAGGGAGAAAATGCCTAAATTTGCAGCGGAATACAAACTCCCTCTTATATATGAGTCGAATCTTATCAGCATTAGCATTCACTGCAATCAGTCTCTTAATGACGGCCCTTCAGGTTAAGGCCGCCAATTTGTCGGATTACGACCTGAATCAGCCCATTGGTTGGGGAACCGTGGACGGCTTCGTCACCGGAAGTGAAGACGAGAACCCTGTGACCGTTACCACACTTCAGGAACTGAAAGCAGCCATGACGGGTACGGACAAAAAGACCATCTACATAAAAGGTACGATTGAGTTCACTGGACTCGTCACCTTCAACAGCGTGGCTAATAAGACCATCTATGGCCTTCCCGGGGCTACACTTACCAACCCCACCCACTCTACCAAAGTCAGCGAAAGCGGTATTATCTGTTTGAAGAACAGTAAGAACATCATACTGCGCAACCTTATCTTCAAGGGGGCAGGCGCTTACGACATGGATGGTAATGACAACCTGACACTGACCACCAGCACCTATATCTGGATAGACCATTGTGACTTTCAGGATGGTGTAGACGGAAATCTTGACTGTAACAATGGTGCCGACAACATCTGCATCACCTGGTGTCGGTTCCATTACCTGATAGCTCCATGGGCAGGGGGTTCCGGCGGCGCCAGCGACCACCGTTACACCAACCTATGGGGAGGTAGCGACAGCAATGCCTCGAAAGACAGTGGTAAACTGCGCACGACCTTTGCCAATTGCTGGTGGGATGAAGGTTGTCGGGAGCGCATGCCACGCATCCGCTTCGGTCAGGTGCATATCGTGAACTGTCTCTACAGCAGCAGCGTCGCCAACTACTGCGTAGGTACAGGCTATCGATGCAATGCCTACGTTGAGAATTGCGCCTTCACCAGTGCCAAAGCCAAAAGCACACCTTGGAAGAACTATGCCACGAAAAGCGGCTATACCGACTATAACATCACACTGAAGGGCAACCTGGGAGCCAATGACGTACAGAAGAAGTCGGGCAACATCGACTATTTCATTCCTTCCGACCACTATACATATACTGCCTATGATGCAGAAATAGTAGAAATTGTGGTCAGCGATGAGACGAATGGTGCCGGTGCTACCCTGACCATAGAAGAAGGCGAGAAATATACCACTGGTATCCAGGCCATCCAAGAAACCTCTCATAACGCCAACAGCCCTTTTTACAACCTCTCTGGCCAGCGCGTAGGTGATGACTACAAAGGCGTTGTCATACAAAACGGCCGGAAATTTATCAAGCGCTAACATACAATTATTCATAAACACTAAACAAATTCTACATTATGCTAACAAAACAGATGAAGCAAATGCTCGTGATGTTCCTGGCAGTGCTGGGAATAGCACAAAGTGCTGCGGCTGCCGACTTCAAGGACTTCAGCGTGATCGTCAACAATCAGGAAGGCACGCTGCTGACCGCCGAAGAGCAGAACCAGGGCACAGCCGTGGCGTTCGGTGTGGCGGTAGCAGCCGACGGCAAGGTAAGCCGTGTGGCTGCCGACGATGCCAGCGCCGTGGCTACCGTCAGTGGTAAGTATCACAGTGATCATGGCTGTACAGCCCTGAAAGTGGTGGTGCCTAATGTGACCAACGTGAAGATCACTGTGGGACAATGTACCTACAGCGGCAAAACCATCAGCGTCACCAACAGCAAGGGCGAGGAAGTCACCTCGAAGACGCCGTCATCGCCCGGTTGCTGGAAGAACGACCGTAACAACGTCGACGTGCTCTACTACACCGGCGAGGCTACGACCCTCACCATTACCGGTATGGACTATTGTCCCTACGTGGCCGTGAGTGCACTGACTGAGGATGAAATTGCCCAGCTGAACACCGAGTTCACCCTGACATATTTCGATACCGACGGTAAAACGAGCCTCGGCATTCAGATGGTGAAGGGCCAGACGGCCATCGGCGAGTTTGCCTTTGGCGCGAATGACATCACCCAGTTGGACGGTGTCGTGTTCCGTGGCTGGTTCACCAAGCCCCAGGGTGGCAAGAAGATCAAGGTTACCGACAAGGTGGAGGGCGACATGAGCCTCTATGCCGTTGTCACACCTATGGAGATTCCAGACAACAAGTCTGCTTTTGCCTACGACCTGACCACCGACGCCTTCGATCCCGCTGACCATGAGTGCATTGAGATTGCCGACGGCGGTTACTACTACAACACCCACGGCTGGACCTTCGGACCCGGCCAGACCATCAAGCTCTGGGTAGGCGGCGATGCCACCATCACCATCGGCGGCTGCGCCTATTCGAGCGGCGAACCCATCGTCATCACCGATGCTGACGGCAACAACGTCGGCTCCGTCAGCGGCAAGAACGACTCCGACGGCGGCATCAACACCTTCGAATATGAAGGCCCCGGCACTATACTGACCCTCACTTTCGGCGGTCGTGACTATATCCACAGCGTGGCCATCGTGAACCACAGTAAGCCCGTAGCTGCCGATATCAAAGGAACCTGGGATTATGCCGATGCCGACATCATGGCTGCCACAATGGCGTTCTCAGGCAAGAATGAAAGCGGAGAAGTGGAAGACATCGAGAAGAACGGTCTGACGATGATCATCGAGGCCAATGGTGCTAACTTCCGCAACAACGGCAACAACATCCAGGTGGCTACAGGTGCCGTCTTCAAGATTCCTGTAGCGAACGCAGGCGATGTTGTTACCATCAAGGGATATCCCGGCTATTCGAAGTACACCATCGGTCAGGAAAAGACCGTCCGTAGCGACGAAAGCGTATATACGGCAACCGGAGAGGATGCCCAGCAGGGATTCGTGGCTGTGACCTCAGCCGACAACAACAACTATTATCTGTCGCTCTCTGTAGTTCAGAAGGCGCCTAAGCAGTTGGCCACCCTCGACAACGAGCCCGTGACAGCCTCCTTCGCCTTCAATGCCGGTACCGACGGTCAGCAGGCGGAATTCGGCGATGCCAGCGACTACTTCGTGACCAGTAAGGTGACCTACGGCAGCAACCTCTTTATCAAGGATGCAAACTCGAACCAGACACGCTTCGAGCCGCTGACTCAGCAGAACGAAGGCGAGAGCGGCACAGCCGCCGACGAGTCGAACGCCATCAAGTTCCTCATCCAGCCCAACTTCGGACTGACCTTCACCCCGAAGAAGGTGTCGCTGAAGACCACCCGCTTCGGCACCGACAACGGTCTGCTCGACTTCTCGTGGATGAACCCCGACCAGAGCACCGTTTCCCTGGCCGTCGGCGTGAAGCCCAGACGTAACAACGACAGTCCCAACTACTCCGAGCTCTCTTACGACATCACCGATGCCACACCTGCTGAGGGCACCTGCGGACTGGTAGTAAATCTCTACCACCTGCAGAGCGGTAAGCAGATCGGATTCGGAGAGATCGTGATCGAAGGAACGCTCAGTGGACAAGAGAAAGAAGTACCCGTACTGGCTACTGTGACCATCAACGGCAACGAATACAGCGTGGAAAAGGTGTTCGGCGATGCCTACGAGGCAGAGATGGAACTTTCCAAGAAAGAGAAGATGGTCAGCGAAACCAACCCCATCCAGGCAACAGCCAAGAAGGGTGAGATCGGCATCATCGGCTATGTAGGCGACGACACCAAGTGCACCGTGACCATCCCGATGAACCAGGGTGAGACCGCTGTAGACTATGTGCTCACACTGGTACAGAAGCCCGACTTCACACTGACCTATATCGATACCGACAAGAAGACCGTTCTCGGCGAGTTCAAGCGCGAAAAGGACGAGACCATCGGTGCATTCGACCTTGATGCCTCCAAGGCCACTGCCGAGGAAGGCATGAAGGTACGCGGCTGGTTTAAGATGACCGCCGGTGGTGAGAAATACACCGCCGAGACTGTGGTAACCGGCAACATCAACCTCTACGCTGTAGCGACGGAGATTGAGACCGCCAGCACCCATAAGAAGTACATCTACGACCTGACCGACAAGCTCTTCGACGCTGCCGACCACGAAGCCTTCAACCCCTCGGGCAGCTTCTACTGGCACGATGCGCAGCACGGTTGGGCATTCAAGGCCGATGACAACAACAAGATCGACCTGCTCGTAGGTCCGAAGGCCACCGTATCCGTGACCCTCTGCCGCTACGGTAGTGCCGACGACATTGAAATCCTCGATGCCAAGGGTAAGAAGCTCGGCACCCTGCCCGGCGTGAACAAGGAAGAGGTGGACGGCGAGATCGTTGCCTTCAACTACGAGGGCGAGCCAGGCACCATCACCCTGAAACTGAACACCACCGGTGAGATGTATCTGCACGGTGTGAAGATCGTGAACACCGCCGAGACCAACTACGAGAGCCAGGGCCGCTGGTACTTCGTGAAGCCCGGCAGCGCAGAAAGTCTGCTCGACGTGCTCGACATTGTCAACGGCACGAATGCTGCCAAGGATGCAGAGCGTTCGTTCATCTACCTGCCCAACGGCGTCTACGACCTCAACGAGACCGTGAAGACCCTCATCAGCGGTCATAACATCTCGATCATCGGGCAGTCGATGGAAAAGACCATCATCGTGACAGCTCCCGACAAGAGCATCGAGGGCCTCGGCAAGGCCGATATGTTCCAGGCCAGCGGTAGCAATCTCTATCTGCAGGATCTGACGCTGAAGAATGCCCTTGACTACTACAATGCAGGCTCTGCCGGACGTGCAGCCGTGCTGCAGGATAGCGGCAACCGCACCATCGGAAAGCGCGTGCGCATGCTCTCTTATCAGGATACCTATTATCCCTCGAACAGCAACCAGCAGGCTTACTGGGAGGATTGTGACATCCACGGTACCGTAGACTTCATCTGCGGTGGCGGTGACATCCGCTTCCAGAACACCACCATCTCGCTTGAGCCACGTGCACTCGACGGCAAGGGCGGTCGCACCGTTACGGCTCCGACCACCGTCACCCAGTTCGGTTACGTGTTCGATGGCTGTCAGGTGGTAGACCTCGCTGAGGGTAAGGGCGACTGGAACTTCGGTCGTACCTGGCAGAAGGAGCCCATCTGTATCTGGCTCAACACCACACTCGACGAGAATGCCCAGAAGACCATCATCAGCTCACGCTGGACGCAGAAGGGTATGAACAACACCGATCCGAAAGTATTCGGTGAGTGGCATACGTTGGACAAGGACGGAAACGACATCACCCCGAGGGGCAACCAGATTACCTCATTCGGTGGCACCTTCGAGACTGTCCTGACCGATGCCCAGGCCGCTGCCTACAGCTACGACATGATGTTCAAGAACAACATCGAGAAGCCTTGGGATCCCGCATCACTCACACGTCAGCATGCAGCACCGCTCAATGTGAAACTCGACGGCAACAGCCTGAGCTGGACGCCTGCCAACGACGGCACCGAGTATTGGGCTGTCTTCAAAAACGGCACCTTCGTAGGTATCTCAACGGAAGCAAGCTACACCGTTGATGACCCGAATGCCCGCTACGCTGTTCGCGCCGCCAATGCAATGGGTGGTTTCGGTGAGGAGGCTACCACACCAACCATCGTCCAACTGAACAACTTAGGCTATGCCACATTCTTTGATTCAGAGAATGCCTATACCCTGCCTCAGACGCTGAAGGCATACGTCGTGACAGAAGGATCAAAAGACAAGCTTGGCTATGAACAGCTGGACGGCGTGATTCCTGCAGGAACAGCCGTGATGCTGAAGGGCGGTAAGAACGGCAGCAGGAAGTATGAACTGCAAGTCACTAAGAGCGAGGCCATCTACGTGGGACAGAATCTGCTGGTGGGTAGCGACGAGGCCACCCTCACCTTCTCATACATCAAGATGCCGTGCCTGTTCTATAAGCTCGCCTTCGGTCCGTCAAACACCGTGAATGCGAAAGTGTTCGGCTGGTACTGGGGAGCCAACGATGGTGAAGCCTTTGAAATCGAGGGACATCGTGCATGGCTTGCCATCCCGAAGACCATGGCTGGCGCCCGTATGTATCCCCTCGATATCGACGAGGATGCAACAGGCATCGAGGCAATGGATAATGGACAATGGATAATGGATAATGAGGGTGTCTACGACCTGCAGGGCCGTCGCGTGGAGAATCCGACGAAGGGTCTGTATATCCGTGGTAATAAGAAAGTAATCATTAAATAAGTTAAGGATATGAAAAAATTACTGATTTTTGTCTGCATCGCCTTTGCCGCACAGGTTCTGGCATCTTGCAGCAACGAAGATAACCCGATTCCTGGCATCGACGACGTGCAGAATCCTCAGGAGGTGGTGACAGACCAGCCCGCCAACTAACGGATTCCGGAAAGATCATCATCCAGATGATATAAGCAGTAAGGTGTATCTCCCCCGTGAGATGCACCTTATTTTTTTATTTTGTAGTTTTTACACTTTTGAAAACGTTTACGTGTAGTTTTTCTTTAATAATTTGCTGCTATTTCCAAAAAAATAACTACTTTTGCAACATATTCAATTTATAACTAATAAAAACTAACGTATGCAAAGTAAATTCAAAACGTTCCGCATGGCGCTGACGTTGATGTTGAGCCTCATCGTAGGCACTATTTCAGCTCAGACCGTCAATGGAAATGTCGTCGATGAAACGGGCGAGCCTGTTATCGGCGCTACTGTATTGGAGAAAGGTACCAAGAATGCCGTGATTACGGACTTCGACGGTAACTTCACCATCAAGATGCAGGGTGGTAAGGTGCTTACCATCTCTTACATTGGTATGGTTGCCCAGGATGTCAACGTCGCAGGCAAGACCAACGTCAATGTCGTTCTGAAAGAAGATGCCAACACGCTGCAGGATGTGGTGGTCGTCGGTTACGGTACGATGAAGAAGACCGACCTCACCGGTTCTGTGTCTTCGATTGAAACAGAGAAACTGAATGCCAAGGGTGCCCCCAGCGCCATTGGAAACCTTCAGGGTGCTGTGCCTGGTGTAAATATCACTCAGGCATCTGGTCGTGCCGGTGGTAGTTACAACATTGAAATCCGTGGTAAGTCTTCTATTAACTCAAGTACGAAGCCTATCTTTGTCATCGATGGCGTTGTATGTGACGATATGGATTTCCTCAATCCTCAGGATATCGAGCGTATTGACGTATTAAAAGATGCATCTTCTACAGCTATTTATGGTTCACGCGCAACAGCAGGTGTTGTCATGGTAACAACGAAATCTGGTTCAGGCGTTGCTAAGAAAGGTTCAAAGCCGAGTGTATCATACGACGGATACTATGGTATCTCAAAGATTGCCCGTATGCCAGACTTTATGGATGCTGATGATTTCTATCGCTGGCGTTTCCTGAAATATGGTTCCTACAATGAAGGTAGTGCTTCCAACTCCGCTCAGAGCGGCAAGCCTGCTTATGAAGTATATAATATGTGGCAACACATGATGCTTTGGAAAACAGATGCAGAAAATGACCCCTATGGACTGGGTGGTTACTCTCGTCTGAAATATCTTAAGGACAATGGATTAACAACAGATTGGCCCAGCGAGATTACACAGGATGGTATCCAGCAGAACCATTATCTGGCTGTAAGCGGTAGCATTGGTCAGAACAATGATGTTAATTATCACTTTGGAGTTGGTTATAACCAGGAAAGAGGTATCTACAAAGGCGATGAACAGAAGAGAATCAACTTTAAGGGTAGCGTAGATGCAAAACTCTACAAATGGTTGACCAGTGGTTTCAGCTTCAATGTAGCCCGTCAGGAAAACGACTATGCAGATGATAATGGTGTTCAGTATGCTTGGCGTATGAACCCATATATGCGCGCTTATGACGAAGAAGGCAATATTATTGATAAGCCAGGTAACTACCTGAATCTTGGTTCTGATTCTGGTAACCAGTTCTCTGATCAGGTAAGTCCCCTTATTTTGCTGACCAATCAGACTAAAAATCAAGAAACCTGGCGTTTGTTGGGAAACTTCTATGTTCAGATTAAGCCCATTAATGAGGTTACTATCAAATCGACTTTTGCACCTACCTATACTCAGTACCGCACTGGTACATTCAATGAGGCAAACGATTTGATTAAGGGTTATGAGGACAATAATGGTGAAGGTGACGGTAACCGTGCCATTCACCAGCAGCATCGTGCTTTTGGTTGGACATGGACGAATCAGGTTAATTTTAACAAGACATTCAACGATGTTCATACCGTTGACTTTTTAGCCTTGAATGAAATTATCTCAAGTAACAGTGAGAATCTCCAAGTGACAGCTCGCAGAGTACTTGACGGTTCTACATGGTATAACGTAGGTTCTGCCTCTGATCCTACCACCACCACATCATCTTCTTCTTATTCAGAAAGTTCGATGATTTCTTACGCACTTCGTGCCAACTACTCCTATGCAGGCAAATACATGGCTACAGCAACCATTCGTTGGGATGGATCTTCTAAGTTTGCTGAAGGTCACAAGTGGGGTTCCTTCCCCTCATTCGCTCTTGCATGGCGTGCATCAGAAGAAGCCTTCTTGAAAAAAGTTGACTGGCTGAGTAACCTGAAGCTCCGTCTTTCTTATGGTATTACTGGTAACAATAAGGGTGTTGGTAACTATGCTACTCAGCAGACAGTAGCCGGTTCATCTGTATACTATCCATTCGGAGGAACATACTATACAGGTCATTATCCTTCTAGCATTATCGATGCTAACCTCTCTTGGGAGAAATCTCACGAAATCAACCTAGGTCTCGACTTTGGATTCCTTAACGGACGTATTTCCGGTAGTGTAGATGTTTACCAAAAGAATTCAAAGGATCTTCTGTATGAAGTTACCCTTCCTCTCGAAAGCGGAAAGAATGGCTCCAGCCTGAACAAGATGTCTACCAATGTTGGTGAGGTTCAGAATCGCGGTATCGAGGTCAGCCTGACCACCGTCAACGTTGAGACTAAGGATTGGAGATGGGAGACAACCTTTAACTTCGCTCACAATAAGAACAAGGTGAAAGAGATTAATGGTACAGGTGAAGATTTGGTAGCAGACCACTTGTTTATTGGACAGCCCATTAACAACGTATATGGATATGAATGGTCAGGTATTGTTAACGACAAGGACATGACAGTTCCTGACACTCAGGCTGCAAGAGACAAAGGTTTCACACCTGGATCTACCGTAAAATCCTATGATTATTATTACAATGTATATGGATGGGGTGAAGGACAAGGCATTATCAACGACCGTAATGGCGATGGTAAGATCAATGAAGACGACCAGAGAATCTGGAGTTCAGACCCTAAATGGACAGGTAGTCTGACATCTAATCTCTCCTACAAGAACATTGATTTCAGTTTTACCATTTATGCAAAGCAGAGCTACACCATTGCTTCTAGTTTCCTTAGTGAATACCAAGGTTATGGAGACCGTGGACGTATGCGTCTGAATATGGACTACTACATCCCCGCAGGTACGTTACTGGATTATGATGGAATTAATCCTGATGGAACTTACATAAATCCTGTATATCAACAGCAGACATATTATGGAGAATTCCCCTTCCCACACAGCGCTACCGGTGCTTTCGACGGAACAGGATCCTCTCAGTTTGCAAGTGCAGCAACCTATGTTGATGCTTCATTTGTAAAGGTGAAGAATATCTCTCTTGGTTACTCATTCAGTAAGAACCTTCTGAGCAAGATTGGCATTCAGAAATTGCGTCTGTACTTTAATGTTACCAACCCATTTGTATTCACAAAGTACAAGGGATTTGATCCTGAATGGGCTCATGCAGGCAACAAGAATGACGCTCCCTCAACTGTTACATACCAGTTTGGTGCTAGTCTGAGATTCTAAATTGTTTAATTATCAAAACAAGAAAACAATGAAAAAAATACAATATATTATTATAGGAGCACTGACTGCCGGAATGTCACTCGTTAGCTGTAGTGATTTCCTGGAGGCAGAAAACAAAAGTGCCGGAGGCCAGACTGCCGCAGACTATTTCAAAACTGCTGACGGACTTAAGTCTTGGCGCGTTACTACATTCAACACGCTCAAGTCTCTCGTAACATCCAATAATATTTACGAGAACAGTTCCGACCTTTATTGGCCGTCACGTGGCAATGGTATTGACGAGTTTGTGCAGTTTACGCTTAACAGTCAGTCTAGTTCGTGCGAAGATCTTTATGTGGCAGGTTTCAACGT
>Ga0310690_10007577_pt1 | contig 13948 bp, 20 predicted proteins | sample AusTroGonzalo_MG_2_FD_207661 | JGI IMG/M metagenome (GOLD analysis project Ga0310690, IMG submission 207661) | Bovine rumen microbial communities from tropical cattle in Woodstock, Queensland, Australia - Gonzalo_04 (v2) (version 2) | ecosystem: Host-associated > Mammals > Digestive system >... | reverse complement strand
AAATATTATCATATTGACATATTGAAAACATATTATAAGTAGTGAACCTGTGCTGTATGATCCAATCGTATAGGCCTGGGCGGATGAGGGCGCACGGGAGCGGGGACAGGGCGCACCCGTGGGAGAGCTTTGTCTCTTATATGATCTTCACTCTCTATCTCTCTCCATCCACCGAAAAAAATCTATTGACAATATGTAAACAGTGATTATAATGATAGGTGAGGTTAGACCTCAGGAGGATTCAAAATGTTATTTCAAGAAAGATTCAAATGCCGCAAAGTAGGCACCGTCAACGATATTAAAACCGTGACCGTCTGCTTTGGTATCATCGGGCTCTATGGCTCACTAGATGCCGAATTCGAGGGCAACAAAGCTTATGAAAAAGCCGCCCTGCTCGATCGTGGCTGCGAAGTTCAAATAGGGGCTTATAAGGTCAAAAAGGACTTTGACTTCTATAGTAGCCTTAATTATTAAATCGGAGGGGCGATTACAATGAAGAAGCCTTATTCTCATCTTAAACACGCCCCTTTTTCTCTGCGAGCAAATGCGATGCTGATCCCGGTCACAAAGCTTCATTATACAAAAGATAATATTGCCTTATTTAATAAGATATATCTTTATATGAAATCGCGTAAAAATTGGTCTATGATAAAAAGAACGCCGTCAGGTGGAATCTCTAACGATATACCTATTTCAAAAATGTTTAATAGGTGGGATTTTCAAAGGAAGGATGTTTGGATGGAGCTCACCATAATTGAATCAGCCGGTATGTGGCGGATTCAAATGTCACCGGGAAAGCCGAAAGATAGTCCTATATTATCGGGCCGACAAGCTTATTTTATGTTTGAAGCATTTATCAAAAAATGGGGACTCGACCTTTCTAATTATGCTATAGAACAGGGAGAAACCGTCCATCGCTCGATCGAAAAGCCTCTGATATGGCTAGAACACGAACCCTTTTATAAAGATAAAACCTTTAAGGAGGTTCATCATATTGACTATCACTCCAGCTACCCGGCGGGTTTAGTCAATACTCATCCTGAATTCTCAGAAGCGATCAATTATCTATATAACCGCCGCCATCAGAAGCCGGAATATAAAGACTTACTTAACTTCACGATCGGCTTTCTTCATTCTAAGTGGTGCGGTTATAAATACGCTCAGCTCGCAAAGGATGCGATCGCTGACTCAAATAAACGCGTTATGGAATTAGCTCGAAGGGTTCAAAGGGCCGGTCGCACTATATTATTATTCAATACGGACGGCTTTTGGTATCAGGGCAAGATATATCACGGTGAGGGCGAGGGCCCGAAGCTCGGTCAATGGTCGAACGATCATCAAAATTGTATATTCAGAGCTAAGTCCTCGGGAGCTTATGAATTTATCGAAAACGAGGAATATCATCCGGTTCTACGCGGTTTTACAAAGCTCGATGAAGTAAAGCCACGCGAAAGCTGGGAATGGGGCGATATTTATCAAGATAACGCCATCGTTAAGCAATTCGACTTTAATGAAGAGGAGGGTATATACGAATTATGAAAACGAAAAAAATGTATGTTGTGACCGTAGAGAGATCAGTAGGTATCGACAAATACTATCGCAAAACGGAAGAAAAGGCGATCAGCCTTTACAGAGCGAATCAAGACCTTTTTCCTGACGCGAAAATTCAACTAACCGAAGAAGAGGTCAAATAAAATGAAACAAATTTTTATATCTTTATTTTGGTGGTTTATTGTTGGTTTAATACTTTCTATTATAGGAACTTTTATAACTTTAGAGGTTATCGTTTGGATTCGCTATGGATCAACTCCAGCTGGCGAGGTGCCTGCTTGGGCTCTATGGCTTATGATGAGGTGAGACTATGAATAGCAAAGAATCAAGAGCATTAAACCGTATTAAAGAATTTATGTCAACTAATGCTCATCATTGGAAACAAGACATAGGTTATTTAGAAAATGCTTTAGAAGCGTTTGAAACACTACTTAGATATTCGTTTATCGAAGCTAAAAAGGTAAAAAGCCCTATAAGTAAAAATGAACTTGTTATTATAAATCTTATCGGAAGCTACACACCTAACGAGTATGAAAAAATAAAGCAATTTACAAAGAAAAGAAATATAAAGGAGGTTCTAAATGACTTCAAAAAAACTAATCAGCACTCTTAAAGATGCTCGCGTTTGTGTCGGGATGGTCGCTTACGATCCTAACTATGACGCGAATATCAGAGCTTACGCTCTTAATCTTAAGCTCGACTTAGACAAAGCTATTAAACAGCTAGAAAGGAAAGAAAGAAAATGAGTTACGATCATTATTTAGGGAAATCTTCAGAGAAATTCGGAAAGCTATATATAGCTTCAACCGGTCAATTTTATAACATAAGAGAAGTGGAAAATATTATCAAAGCGTTTGAATTTCTAAAAAATCATTTAGATATTAAATTCGAAATAATCGAAAATAGATGCTTTATAATTCTTAATTTTGACAGATTTCAGGCAAGACTAGAAGTGGCAAAACAAGAATTTGACATATTGATGGAGGCTTTCAAAATGAGTAAACAATTATCACCGTTAGAAGCGTTAGAATATCTTGATGATATTGCTCACGGCAGAAAGATGAAATATGATCCGCATGAATTAAAAAAGATTGTCGAAAAAGCACTTGAATATCATCAAATCAAAGTAGTATTTTTTGATCTTACAATGCCTATTTTGCTTAACTTCAAAGTCAAAAACTCTCTAGATCTAAGGAGACGACTCAAAGCACTTGAAATTATTATAGAGCATAAACTTCTCAACTATGTTTTGAAAAATAAAAAATGTGCGGAAATGTATCGTTTACAAGAAGATGACTTAAAGTTTTTAGAGGAGGTTTCCGAAAATGGCAATAGCAAAGACTAAAACAACCGTGGTGCGAAATCTTCTTATCGAGGCTCGCAATAAAAAGGGGTTGTCGATGGATGATCTCGCGAAGCTTACAGGGCTCGACCGCTCAACAATTTATCTGATCGAACACAATAAGCGAGACGGCACTTTTGAGGTATGGCTTAAAATTCAGCAGGCTTTATCTTTGAAAGACCGTGAAATGTGGACTATAATTAACACTACTAAAAGAATCAATCGGAAAGGGTTTTAATTATGGCAAAGCGAAGAAGATCAAAATATAGCGGATTTAAGAACTTCGAGAAAACATATCAAAGATATGTTAGGGAATATTATCGCAAAGCTAGAAAACTCTATATAATGGAAAAAAAGAGAGATCCATCAACAGAACTTATAAAGCGAGGACGAGGCTTATATCTAAAAACTAAATATAAAGACATTAAAGTCACTAAAGGTATGTTGCGAGAAGTTATGTATGATAAAGATGTTTTACCTAGAGCAGAATTTGCTTCTGCTTATATAGATAAAAAGAAAGAATTTGCGGAAAAAGGAATAACAACGGACCCTCTTCAAAGTATTGTATCTGAAGCTGCTTATAAATTCTCTATAAAACAATATAGAGGTTTTCGCGAATCGGTTGAAGAGGCGGTCTATTACGATCCTGAATTCGCTACTTTTAGGAGCGTAACTCAGGAAGAATTTAGAACCGGACATTGGGAAAAAGAAAGATTCTTTGATATGGTTAAAGACTACTATTACCAAAAGAAAAAAGAAGGATACGATCGCGGTCTTAGAGACAAGGAATTATGGCTTTATGCTCGCGACGCTGTCGCGAATCAATACTTCGGAAGTGAATAATCTATGTCAAAAAGTACTAATATAAGCAGAAAAAGAGTAAAGGCAAAAGAAAGAAGAGAAATTCTCGCCGGTCGTGAATTCTATAACCTACGCTCGATACTTGGTTATGATTGGGCCCTCTTTTTAGCACTCGTTGGAGGTCGTGAAGCCGGTAAATCATATCAAGTCACAAAGTTTTACACCGCTCAATTTATTACAAAAGATCGTCCTTTTTATTGGCTCAGGTTAACGGAAGAATCCAAAAGAAAGCTGCTCAAAAATAACGCTGAGAATCTCATCGATCCTGATATTAGAAGAATGTTTAATCTCGACTTAAAAACTATCGGGGACAATGTCTATCAAGTCACCAAAAGAAGCAAACCGGACAAAGACGGAAAGACAAAGATATTAGAAAAGAAGCTAATGTGTCGCGTTATGGCTTTATCAACTTTTTACAACGATAAAGGCTCCGGGCTATTCGATAATGAATTCTTAAACAATCCGCAAATGTATTATAATATCGCCCTCGATGAAATGAACCGCGAAAAAAATGAAAAGAACAGCTTCGATATTGTTTACGCGTTTGTCAATCAAATCGAGAACCTCATCCGATCCACGAAAAAACGCGTGCGAATTATTATGATTGGAAACACTCTCGAAGAAGCTTCTGATCTTTTATGTGCTTTCAACTTTCTCCCGGAAGAATACGGAAGATTTAAGATAAGAAAAAAGAGAGCAATTATCGAATATATCGAGCCGTCCGAAGCTTATTTAGCTCGTAGAAAAGGCACTGTTGCGGACATATTGCTCCCGACAGCCTCAACCTTTACGAATAAAATCAAAGTCGATGACACCTTAGTTTATAAAGGCAAGCTTAAGAAACCTGAATATATCATCAAGTTTTATAAAGAGCCTGAAAAAAACTTTGTTGTGTGGGATGGGAATGTAATCCGCAAATGGAACAAAGAAAGCTGTAAGACCGTGATCGCGATGAAACCTTATCTCGATGAACTCTTCATCCCGAAAGCAAGAAACAATATCTATGCTCAATTCGATGGACGCGGTTTTAAGTATCGCGATCTCATCACCTTCAAGCAATTTCAAAAAGAATTAGAATTGTTAAGACCGAAAGGCTGATATATAATAATAAGTGCTTAATGGTTTTGTGTGTTTTATACATTAAGCTTTTAATCCCGAAAAATCTAGCTCACTCACTCCTTTTTCGATAACACAGGGCTAGATTTTTTTGTTGAAAAAATATCGCGTGTATGTTATATAATAATTGCCGAGGTTTTTACATATATTCATATTCAACTGATTATTAGGAAGCAACCGAAGAGGTCTGATATGATGGGAGCCCGCTACTCCGCGTATGTATGTAAGAATACCCTTAAAGGCTCAAATTAAAAGGAGAATATTAAATGCCAAACGAAATCGAAACGAATCCAAAACCGGAGAAACAAACTCCACCAGCCCCCGAGGTCAAGCCTAGCGATGCTGATCGCATCATTGAAGAAGCAAAGCAAGCTAGAAGTGGCTTTGTCAAAAAGGAAGAATACGATAACGCTATCAAAGAAAGAGATGCCGCTATCGCTGACCGCGACAAAGTTTACAAAGCTGTTTTAGAGGGTGAAGAAGTAGATATTCATCAAGGAGAAAAGAAGTCAATAGCGGAACTTCGTCAACGCTTTCACGAGGTTGTTAATAACCGAGACGCGTCAAATCTGGAAATTACAACCGCTCAAATCGAGCTCCGCGATGCTATTATCGAAAATGGCGGTCAAGACCCCTTTCTCGCGAACGCTGATGCTACTGAAGCCGAAATTGAAGCTGCTCAAAGAGTGGCGGATGTCAAACGCTTATGTGTAAAAGAAGCTAAAGGCGATCCGAAGAAATTCAATTATCTATGGGAACAACATATCAAAGATGATGATCCCGCAACTATTGCCGCCTTAAAAAAGAGGTCCTTAAAATCAAAAAAATAATGAAAGGAATTTAATCTATGCCAGCTTTTACAGGTCAATTAAGAGCTAACGAAATCTTTGCCTCAGACTTCAATATGATTATTTCACAAGAAGTCAACGCGAAGAATATCGCCGCCGGCTATGAATCACTTGTCGAAAGAGCACGCGTTGATGGCGGACTCTTAGGCGATACAAAGCTCTATTATGAAACCGATGCTCTTCAATCTTATCCTTGGACAGGTGATAACGAAGCAGCAAACTTATTAAACATTCACCGTCCAGCCGATCCAGCTTGTCAAGCTATTGTGATCGACATTTTCAGACAAATCCCTGTCACCGTTGACTCATACCTTACAAAAAGAATGTGGGTTAACGAAGGAGCGTTCGCTCAATTCAACGGAGTCATCCTCGGTTGGTTATCAGTGACAAAGAAAGTTTACGATGAAACAACTTACAATGTTTTCTTAGGAACTAACATCACTTCAGTAGGCGAACAAAGCTTAGTCGCTTCAATCGATGCGACTAACTCTCCATCTGATACCGCTGACGAAGAGTCCGCAGCTAGAATTCGCGGTCAAAAACTCGCTGAATATCTCGCTAACTTATTCTTCAAACTTCGCCGTCCATCACGCGACTATAATGACTTAGCCTTCTTACGCTCCTATGCGGCAAGTGACTTGACCATTATTTGGAACTCCAAATATGTCAACGAAGTCAAGAATATCGATTTGCCTACGGTATTCCACGATGAAAAAGTCTCTAAGGATCTCTTCAAAGATGAAAACATTCTCCCTGAAGAATACTTCGGAGCTGTCAACTCATCCGCTACAGCCGGCGATGGTTCAACCGTTCGCAGCTTAATCGAACAAGTGATCGGCACTAACCACTACTTCGCAGGCGATCTCATTCAAGTCGGCGATACCGCTCCAGCAGGAACCTCATACACACAATCAAGCAAAATTATTTGTAAGGTTGTCGCTGAGCTCCCTCCATATATGAGCGGCTTTGTGGTCGGAACCTCCTTCTTTAATGCTCGAAGCTTAACCGAGAACCACTATCTCACCTGGTCTCATAACAGCCTCGAACACTTAGCAGGAAAGCCATTCATCACAATCGAAGAAGCTTAATCTAGGTCTTTAGCGGCTTAAAGGCACCGCTTTAGATATATTCTCTTTAGGGGGAGCTGTGAATCCTCACTCCCCCTTCTGAGAGCCTTATCACGAAAGATTTATCTATATGGCACAACAACCTAATTGGAATACTTTATTTATATGCTCCGGACATAGATACAGCGATCGCCGTATCTATAAGCCCTTTACTGTTGTCAATATCAGCAATTTAGAAGCTGCTAACTTGACATCTATTAAGCGAATTAGCAATATCAATTTTAATCCTAACGATGGGATCGAAACGAAAGTCTCTCTTAATCTTGAAGCAAGCGAAATTGATATCGCTGATTATGTCTTAGTAACTGAAAGAGTTTTACCGGGACCTTTGAATTTTGATGTCTTTTCAAGATGGTTCATTATGGACGCGGTTCGTCAATCGAACGGAATGTATGAGCTAACTCTAAAAAGGGATGTTGTCACTGAATTTCTAGCTCACAATGATAAGATCGCTAATGACAAATTCTATGTCGAAAAAGGAAAGCTATCAGAATACGATCCTTTAATCGTCAATGATGAAGGAATGTCTTTTAATCAAATTAAAGTCGAAGAAGAGCTAATTAACGATGAAGATAACTGTGGATGGCTTGTCGGTTTTTTTGCTAACAATACGCCTTCAACAAATATAAATGTCCCGATTGGTAAAATTGTCAGAACAACGACTACTATAACCGCTATGTCAGAAGCAACAGGTATTTCTGAAAGCATATTAGAATCACTTTTAACTGCTCCTCGCGGTTTTTTATATGGTTTGTTAAAAATCGATTGCGGTGTTTTCTTACAACTAGGTGATAGTATTTTCGGAGGTTTTAACAAATTCGCCTATAAGTTCAGCTCTGATTTTAGCGAGCTTATCGGAAATGTTGACTATATGACACGATACGATCATTCAATTATGAGATGCCCGAGCACAGCTCCGGAAAGTAATATTCACGGAATTAAAAATTCACTAGGTTATAAACTTATTAGAACAGGTTTATTTAATGCTATAACTACGGCTTTACAACACGATGATCCTACCGAAGTATTTTTGACCGATATTCAATTATCGGCTTTGAAACAATACATAAATACTCATCCATACTTAAGCTATGGCGGAAATACTTATCGTATGTCTAATAACACTTCAGGAATCAGTGACCACTCTCAAGTAGTAGTTAGCAAAGGGGAAACAACTTTCTTTGATAACGCGGTCAGCGATATGATCGATGAAATCGTTGCGGCTGGAGCTGATCCTAACGAGTATTATCAACTCGAAGGATGGGAAATGTATATAAATTATCAGGTCGAAAATTATCAAATTACGATTATCGAAGAACCTAGCATCACTGAAACAACGCTAACTTTCACAATCCCGTCTTCTCATAGAGTTTTAGATGATGCTCCTTATTCAATGTTCGCGATACCTTTGAATTCAATCTCTATGGTTGTCGATATTAGCGGTTCTTCTGTATACCCTGCCGGTGGTGGAACTACTCCATCAAAAGAGGTTAGCTTAAGAATCGCTCAAGCTATTATTGAAGCTTTGCCAGCTGAAGGGGCTAACAAATACTTATATGATATTCAACTAATGCCATATATGCCTCATATCGGTCCTTCAAATGGTATCGGATTTTATAATAATGTTTTAGAGGCTGATGTCTCCGGAATGGTGGAAGGCGTTGATTATGCTTTAATCAAGAAAGACTCAGACACAGGAACGCTTTATAGATCGGCGATATTCTTTGCTCGTTTATCTAATTTTTCACGAACAATCAATAAACAAATCTCGATGAGGAGATCAAATCTTAAAATAGAATCTCAAACCGATTTTTATAGACTATGTTCTCCAAACTACAACGGAGTCTTTGAATTCAATTTAGCGAAAAACGGAGGCTCGGTCGACGAATTCTATGTCGACGCTACTTATAAGCCTTATAACCCGTTTATTCGTGTTACTCCTAAATTCGACTTCTTATATGGTCTTAACTATAAAGATGGTCGTGGTCTTATTTGTGGCGGTGACTTCTCTTTGTCTATTGTCACGGATCAATGGAAATCTTATGAATTAAACAATAAAACATTCGGTCAATTATTTGCTCGAGATATTGAAAACCTCGAATTTACTCAATCACAAGAAAGACTACGCGATCAACTTCTCGTGGGAGCCGGAACTGTTGGAGGAGCTGCTGCTGGAGCCGCAACCGGTGCTAAATATGGGGGCGGTTATGGAGCTCTATTCGGTGGTTTAGCTGGTTTAGGTGCTGGAGTCACAGGCGGAGCCATCGATTTATGGATGGGCGAGCAAAGAAGAGCAGAAGTAAAAGATTATGCTATTGATCGCTTCAATCTTAATCTCGCCGCTATTAAGGCTTTGCCGACCTCACTCACTAAATCTTCAGCTCTTAACATTATAAATAAAATCTTCCCGTTTATTGAACGCTATACCTGCACTGATGAGGAATTATCAGCTTTAACCGAGAAGATCGAATATGACGGGATGAAAGTCGGTCGAATTGATACAATTTCAAATTATATGTCGGTTGAAGGAGGCACTAACTATTTCAAAGCTGAACTAATTAGAGACTTCGGTGTATCAATGGACGATCACTTCAGACAAGTCTTAAATGACGAATTTATGAAAGGAGTTTATATCTAATGGGACAAATACAAAGTGCTTTAATTGGTGCTGTAACCGGTGCTACTTCAGCTATTGGATCAACCGCAAATGTCGAACAAGACAAAAGAGAAAAAGCTGAAAAGGCTGCGAAACAAGCCGAGAAAGAAGCCGCGAAAGAAGCTAAAGAGAGAGAAAAAACCGAAAAGGTTCGATCTGCTAAAGAAAAAGCCCGTGACTCATTAAACGCCGCTCGCGAAGAAAAACGCGGCGAGGGTTATAATGACAAGGCTCGACTTATTGAACGCCTTAAAGAGGCTAAAAATATAGCTTTACAAAAGAAGGAGGGCTTAAACAATGCCGCTAGTAAATGACGGTAAGGGCAAAGGACCGAAAATGTTTGACGCCGAGCTTAACCGAAAGACCGGACTCAATCAAAAAATTAAACAAGTCAATGAAAATATGGCTTTGATTTTTGGCTCTTCTAAAAGTAAAGACGATATTCGCCGCTTACTTAGAATTATTGACGAACAGGACGCGATCAATCGCTATAAGTGGTATGGATTACCTGTTGATCTTTCTTCTTTAGAGATTGAGAGACTTCTTTATTACAAAGGCTCTTTGTGTTTTTTCTTTTGTGAACCTTTGAAAAAATTCTTTATAACTCCTTACGCTTTAGAGGGGACGATTGATTTTTACGGAAGATTTAATTATATTCACCCGGTCCCGATGGCTTCAGGCGAAGATGTCGAAAAAGGCAAATCTAAATACGACTCACAAGCCGCTATACTTTCGCAAATGAAGCTTAAAGTCGTTAAGGAGGTCATTTTTGAAGAGGATTTAACCTATGATGATCTAGTGAATTCAGCAGTTATCATCCGCGATTATACAAATCAGCTTTCACAAAGCAATATCGCAAGAAGCACCCTTAACGAAGGGATTCTAGATCTGATGTCTGACTATATACCTTTCTTAACAACTAATTTAATGACCGGAACAGGTGTCACGGGATTTAGGGTTCAAGATTCAACAGCAAAAGATGAAGTAAAAGAAGCCGCTTCGGCTATTTATAACGCAGCTCTTAGCAAAAACCCTTATGTCGCAATTACAAGCGGAATTGATATTCAAGAGCTAACAGGTTCAAAACGCAATAATGCTGAAGACTATTTAATGGCTTTTCAATCCTTAGATAACTTCAGACTTTCAACTTATGGAATCGCGAACGGTGGCGTTTACGAAAAGAAACAACATATTTTAGAAAGCGAAAACGCGATCAACTATTCAACAGTCATGTCAGCTTTTGAAGATGGACTTAAAAATAGACAGCACCCTTGCGATATTATCAATTCTATTTGGGGGTTATCTGCTTGGTGCGAACCATCCGAAGCCGCCTTAGGAGCTGATACAAACGGCGATGGACTCGTTGTCGATAACGATCCAGCAACCGAAGAAATCCCTGTCGAGGGAGCTAATGAAGCAGGAGGAGAAGAATAATGCCAGATTCAGGAACTTTTGAATATCTCGCTCCGGAATATAGTCACGCTACTTTTGACTTCCTCTTCCCGGATGCTGATACTTTTCTCGCTGAAATGCGAGCAACTCAGATTATCACTTATACTGAGATAACTGATACTTTCTTAAAGAGATTATTCTATCTTTTATATGCTAAACACGGAACCGATCCGATCGTATCAAGCAATTATGAACAATGGAAATTCAAGCTAGCGACTATTATTGAAGCCTATTCGCCTTCTTTCTTAAAAAGAGAGGACGTTCAAAAACAACTTAGAGCCCTTTCTGAAGCTGATTTAAGAGAAGGTTATAGAAATATATTTAACCACGCGATGAACCCGTCAACTTCTCCATCAACGGAGAACACGGACGAACTCCCTTATGTAAACGATCAGAATGTCAATAAAGGAAGAAAAGGAAAAGCTGACGCTTACGGCTATTTATGGGAACTTCTCAGGACCGATGTCTTAGAGGAGTATTTGAAAAAATTCGATAAATTATTTTCTCGAATTGTATCAACTACAAACCGCGTTGTATACTACAATTAAGGAGGTCATTTTATGGACGAAGAATTATTAAAGTATATTGTCGATTTTCTCTCAAAGTTTTATATTTGGGAAATTATTATTATTTTGCTCGCAATTCTTTTGACCGCCTTTATTAAGATACCTATCAAAAGAAAGGCAATTAAGCTCGAAAAAGAGTTAGGGGTTGATAAGTCCGTGCTCACTTGGGTATCGGCTCTTATACCATACTCTTTATGCCTTATAATGGTATTTGTGCTCTTTTGGTATCGTGGCAAATGGTGCGATCCAGCAATTTTAGACTATGCCGATATTGTGACCGAAGGCTTGCTCTTAGGATCAGGCTCAATCGGTTTATATGAAGCTGTCAAAAAGATTGTCAAAGGTCGCAAAGCTATAAAAGAAAAGAAAGAACTCAAAGAAGCGGCGGCTGAGCTCGAAGAAAAGAAAGCTCAAAGCCCTTTTAGAGTGATCGAGGAGGTCAAGAAATAATGGCGATTGAATTAGAAGACGGCACCGTGATTTTATCTCTACCGGAACAAGTCGAAGAAAACAAAGCAAAAGTCGAAGAAGTCGATATTAAAGTCGACAATTTAGCCGCTCGCGTTGAAGCCGCTTTAGCTGGAGTTCTTCATTATAAAGGCTCGGTTGCCACTTATAGCGATCTCCCTGCGGATGCCGAAATCGGCGATGTTTACAATGTTATCGATACAGGGGCAAACTACGCGTGGACCGGCTCTGAATGGGATGAACTCGGCTCCGTGGTTGATCTTTCAAACTGTGTCACTCTCGATAGTGCTCAAACTATTACAGCTGATAAAACTTTAGATGATGCTGAAGTAAAATTCTCTAATAGTTCACCTTCAGTTTATTCGATTGGAAAAGAAGTCGATCAATTCACAATTAAAAAAGATGGAAGTCCATCATTTTTGCTTAGCTCGACAGCAGCTTTCTTAAAGGCAAGATTTGCCCCTTATATTGATAATACTTATGATTTAGGTCATTCAAGCTATAAATGGAAGGATTTATATCTCTCTAATGCCCTTAATTTAGGTGCTAGTGGGATTTTGAAATATGACTCTGATATTTCATCGTTCACTTCAAATTCGCATATTTCACCCGCGGTTCATAATAACTATGATTTAGGTCGAGATGCTCAGAGATGGAAAAGTGTTTGGATTGCGAATGTTGCTCACTTCAAAAATGATACAGGAGGTATCGATTTCGAAATAAAACCCGACAATTATGGTGCCTTTGTATTAGGGGGAGCAATAAGAATTCTCGGAAACAATCAAAATGTTCACCCTGTTAGAGATAACTCTCAGACTTTAGGTTTATCAAATTATAGATGGAAAAACATATATGTTTCAGACACAATTAGTGACGGAACAAACTCGGTCAATGTTGCCGATCTCAAAGCCTTAATAGACTATGCTAAGGCTCAAGGTTGGATCTCATAAGGAGGAAATAAATTATGAAAGACAATGAATTAAGAAGCTTTTTAGAAAGAATCGCTCACGCGGTCGAATGTATCGCTGACTCTTTACGCCCGAAAGAAGCCGAAGAACGCGATGAAGGAATAAGGCTCGAATTAGTAGCCGAAGAAGAAAAAAAAGAGCCTGAAATCATCCCTGAAGAAAAGGCTCGAGAAATAGCAGAAGTGACCGCTGAAGATGTCGAAGAGGCAGAAATAGCTTTCAATGAATTTATTGATAAGCATAAAGAGGAACTTCATTCAGTGGTTGTATTGCCTCATGAAGAAGAAAAGCCTGTCGAAGAAGTCAAAGTCGAAGAAAAGCCTATTGTCAAAAAGAGCCCTTCTAAGCCACGAAAAGAAGTTAAGCGAATAAATCCTTATCGCAAGCCTGAAGATGGCCCTAGAAAGCCTGTAAGTGGCTTTAGAATTAAGGAGGACTAATCTATGTCTATAAATATTTCAGGAAGAAGAATTAAGTCGCTCCCTGAACAAGTCGCTGACAACAGGAAACGAATCGAAGAGATCGCTTTGAATAAAAGCCTTTATCAGCATATAATCTATCTCGAGGACGACACACTCGACACACAAGTAGTCTTTAGCTTATTCACAAATAAAGCTGAACCTATGACAAAAGCAGATGTTATCGAATACCTCGAAAGCAAAGGCTTTGACGCTGTCAGCTATATATACCCTGCTAGCGGAGCCGCAACAGGAGAGCCTAACATATCAGGAGTCTTCGCTGATGGTGAATTGGCTTACTTATTCGGATGCTCCAATTCAGGCGATGTTTATTATGATGAAAGCGACTCGATGAACTTAAGCTTGGCCGACCGTGTCATCCCGCTCGTAAGTTTCTAAAATAAATTCTAAACAAATAAAGAGGGAGAATGTCTCCTTCTTTTTTTTCACGCTAACTAAGCAACGATCAAACAAAGAGACCGCAAAGCTAGCGAGAATCCCGGTGTTATAGCCCGCTCCGTGCCCTACAATATTT
>Ga0310690_10007574_pt1 | contig 13955 bp, 5 predicted proteins | sample AusTroGonzalo_MG_2_FD_207661 | JGI IMG/M metagenome (GOLD analysis project Ga0310690, IMG submission 207661) | Bovine rumen microbial communities from tropical cattle in Woodstock, Queensland, Australia - Gonzalo_04 (v2) (version 2) | ecosystem: Host-associated > Mammals > Digestive system >... | reverse complement strand
GTTGACCAGTCGCGCCCAGGGATGAATCGGGTCGCTCTCGTCAAAGATAGCCTCTCCGATTTCTTGTAAACCGAAGCCGGGCAGCGTCCTCATGTCAAACACCCTGCCGTTCATCTGCTCCGACACGCAGCGCACGCCGGTATTGTCCACGACCATGAGACCCTTCTTCGATACAAAGAATACGGCCCCGTCGGTCTGGGTGACGCTATTCTTGTTCAGCAGCCTGTCGCGCGTGAAGGGGTGTACGCTTTCATACAGTCCCGTGCGGTCCACCTGCATGCCCCAGATGCCGCTCTCTGAGAATACGATCAGGTCGGTCTTTCCGAACTGGTCCTGTGACAGTGCCATCGTCACGGCGCTCATGGCCAGTATCCTGCCGGTTCCTACCCTGTTGTAGCCCTTTGAGGTGACAACCCAGGGGTTGTAGACCTCCGTGGTCAGGATATAGTTCGGCAGCAGTTCTTTTCTAGAGTTGTTATATGATGGAGGAGCGACGTATGTTACCGTCTCCTCTTCCCCACCCCAACCTGGCAGGCCCTTGAAGAAGTAGGCTCCGTTCAGGCCGCTGTTCTCCTTGAGGTCTTCATTGCACACGCAGTTGTCTTCGTTGTCGTATATCCAGACATGCTTGGCCCTCGGGTCGGGATAGAAGAAGTAGATGCCCTGATAATAGCGGCAATAGATGTTGGTATAGGTTTCCGTATGCTTGACATACACGTCTCCATCGTCAGTCTCTATCCTGACGTAGAAGTCATACGACGTGTGATCATTCGGCGGATAATAGGACGGGCGGTCATTCTGTACCTGTTGGATTCCCTTACAGGTGTACGGCAGGAACTTGCCGAAACCCTCGAAGAAGCCCCGCTCTACACCGGCCATGTTTACGCGGCCGTTGTAGGCGAACAGGAATTCCGGCTTCAGGGAGCACCGCGAATACCAGTCATCCTGGTCAAGCCTCGGCTGGGTCGTAAGGTTCTCCACCACATGGGGCTTGATGTGTTTCTTCAGTTTCGTCCATGTGGTATAAGGAGAGATGCCTAAAGAACACAGCTTATAGAAAATGGAGGAAGACTCCAGCTCCATCTTGATATCGTCAGTACTTTTTATCTTTAACGGCTGGAATTTGATGTATCCGTTGTCGGGAGCGTTGGTCTTGTAATACGTCATGCCGTACGTCGCTGAGTTCACTGAAAGCCATACGACTCTGTCCGTATATGCCTGTCCCTCTCCTACGACCCTGAATCTTACCGTCTGGTCCGTGTCCAGCTCATGCGTTTCTATCCCATCCGTAACGAACACGACCACATCCTTTACGATGTCGCTGTATGGGGTGTAGTCCGTATTCTGGTGCATTTGCAGCTCGCAGCTATTGGTGTGTATGGATATCTCTTCATCCCTGCGCATTCCCCAGGAGTTCGACTTTACGCATCCGAACATCATTATCGGATGGGTGATATAGTAATAGGATCCGTCGTAGAGTTCCAGCGCAACCCTTACAAGGAACGGCTTGCAGAACTCCTTGTTATGAGCAATGGTCTTCAGGTTCTTGGCGTAAAGTCCAGTCACCAGGTCGTTCCATTTCTCCTGATCGCTGATGTTGTCGCCGTCCAGTGCGTCTCCGAATTTTCCGCTTGCCGTAGTTTCTCCGGCCATGGTAAGGCAGAAGTCCACGTCAGGCTGCGGAATGACGAAAGACTTCGAATAGCTGTCATGTTTCCAGAGGAAGTACTTGATGCCGTTGTCGTCTGACACTAAAAGCACTTTCCCTACCGACACTATCTTCGTCGAATATGTATAGTAGACGTTTGCATTATTTGAAAAGTAAAAGTCATCCTGCCAGACCAGTTTCTTCTCGTCAGTCCCGTCCTTCACGAACCAGCATAGCGGATAATACGACTGCGTCTGCTTCCTACACCCTATGAAACGCTCAGTATTATTGAATCTGTGCACAAAAAGAATGACTGGCGCGTCTATCGGATTATTGCCGGAATCAACAAAGCTTGTGATATACTCTGCCGGCTTCACCACAGGCTTCAGCTCCTCATTGTCGGTGGCCAGGTCTACGCACTCGGCCAGATCGCCGTCGTTGCACAGGAAATCACTCGGTGTACGTGTGATGCCTGCCTTATAGCTTATTCTCTTCTCCTGTTTCATGGCTCCTTTGGTTTATTCGTTCTGCTGGGGTTCCTCCGACGGCAGCGACGTCACCTCCACCTCGCCGGTTATCTCTATGGGCTGCGAGTTCTGGACTGTCACGGGTGCCGGGTGCGCCGAGTCGTTGATGACGTACGCCTTCAATCCTTCCACACCGTTGATCGTGGTTGTCGGGAAGTTCTCTACATTGACCTCTATCGGGCTGCTGTTGGTCACCTCTACCTCGCCTGTTACGGTTATTGGATCGCCTCCGTCAACACCAACAACGGGCAGGCCGTCCTCTATGGCCCCCTTCATGTACTGGCTGATGTTATAGAGTATCTTCTCCGTGTTGCCCTGAAGCTCGTTCGGATCTACAGGTACGGGGTCGTCGCTCGGATCTGGAGTGTCCTCTGCCTCGCGCGCGTCGGCCGCTGCCTGCATCATTCCCTTTGCCCAGCGGTAGGCAGCCCTGCAGTAGCCCAATATACTTCCGTCATCCTGCTGGTCAGGATACGGGATAGTGCGCATGATCATGCCAAGTGCCGCAATGGCGAAGTTGTCGCGCGGCTCCAGCACCGATATATGTACAGATCCTCCTCCGGATCGCGTGTTTCCTGTTCCGACGTCGTTGGTAAGTACAACGTTAACCAACATCAGAGGCGTAACGTCGACAGTTACGCCCGTTATGTTTGGAGTCATGCTTTTTACCGTTCCCGTGCTGTCTACTGTCACCTTGTAGATGTTCAGTTTGGCCTCGTAGCGCTGTTCCCTGACACCCGTGTCTGGATTGGTGGCTACACCCGAAGGCTTCAGTACGCCTGTCAGTGTCATGTCGTTATAATCGCCTGTGATGGGTATTCCGACACGCATACCGTTCAGTGCGTCGGCAAGATTGAAAGCAATCCAGTTAGAACTATCCATATCGCATTTATTAAATATCCTCGGCTGCAAAGGTAAAGGAAAAACAAATACGGAATTGTTAATAATCTGTAAATGTTATAGATATGAAAAATCCCCTTTGCCTCCAAGCTTTTGACGGATTTTCTTTATTTATGAATTAAATTTTTCCCGATTTTTGCAAACAAGAACGTGTTCCAAACAAATTCCAATAAAAACAGATAAAAATATCTCTAAAAACTTGCAGGATTAGCAAATAATTGCTTATCTTTGCACCCGTAACTCTAACAAACAATCATTATGAGAAAGATTAATTTTATTCTATGTACATTAGTCTTATTGGCCTGTGTATCGTGTTCAAGTGATAGCGAGGAAGTAATATTGGAAGATTCAATAGTGGGTAGTTGGGTTTCTTACGAAATGAAATCGGTAAACATTGATACTGGCGAAGATCATGGTGTTGTCGACTGGAAAACTTTTGAAGTAAGGTTTTTTAACGACGGAACCTGTGTGTACAACGGGAAACAGGCAACATACAAGTTGATGGGCGAAAACCTTGACATCTTTACGGAAGCTCATTCTTTTAATTATATAATAGAAGAACGATCAAAAGATAAAATGACATTATCAATAAAAATGTATAATAACAGAGAATATGTAACCATGTATTATTACTTACAAAGAAAGAAATGACATATAACGATGTATCAAGATTATGATTTTGAGTGTTATTAATATATTTTTTAAGGGAGAATGTAAAATTTCTCCCTTTTTTCTTGCAAGTTTCACAAAATTATCGTATCTTTGCACCGTCCAAAATTTATTGAAACACTGCAGAGGTTAGAGATCTGCTGTGCGTGATGCATAGCTTTTTTCGTATATACCTCCTTTGAATGAATGTACAATTTTTATTGTATAACCATTCCGTGCTGTAGAGTGTGGTTGCAGCGTAATGCCCACAAAGGTCTATTCGCAGTGTTTCGACCTTGGACAACTCTGAAGCGCGGATCTTTTATTTGTCCAAATGAAAGAAACACTGAAACAGAGCAACGTCCAGCTCTCACTATTCCCCAGCAAGGGAAAGGACGAAAAGAACGGCAGCACTCCAGCAGCCGGAGTAAGCAATTACATGAAGACCCGCGAGGCCCTATGGCGTATGTTGGCAAGTTATCCAAAGAACATGCCGATCACCGATGCCGTCCGTCGAGCCCGTATCGACTTCACCAAGCCGAGAAAGGAGGTGGCCGTATGATTATCCGCACACGTGTGAAACTGAAGGGCGACGATGAGCCGCAGGAACACTACGCCCTGGTATTCGATGACGCGGACGAGATCTACGTATTTATGTCGTACCGAAACGCCCTGACTACTGCCGCTAAGACATTGGCCACAGAATGTGGTGATATCTGTAACAATGAGATATTCTATCTTATCCAGCTTGCAGAGTTTATCAGCAGCTCACTTGACGTGGAACTCTACTGGAATAAACAAGGCGAAAATGGCTAAGATTATCCCTCTCTACTCCCCCAAGGAGACATACATGCGCCATATCGCGCGCGCGAACAATTATATATTATATAAGGTAATCAATAAAATCCAAAATCAGAACGACAATGAACAACAATAACTTTTCAGCAATCACCGATCAGCAGACCATCACATCAATTGAGATCGCAGAGATCACAGGTAAGGAGCACTATAACGTTTTGAAAGCTATCCGTAAGATGGAACCTGCATGGGAAAAGATAGCTGCAGTAAAATTTAACGGCAGCTTAATCAAGGATAAGTCAGGTAAGCTGATTCCTATGTATATCCTCACCAAGACGGAGTGCCTTTTTGTCGCCACGAAGTTCAACGACGAGGCCCGCGCCAAGCTGGTGCTCCGTTGGGAGCAGCTGGAGAAGGAAAGGTTGTCCGGCAATAACCGTCCCTTATCTGACAATAACCGTCCCTTATCTGACAGTAACCGTCCCTTATCTGACAGTAACCTTCCCGTGGATCCCCGCAACATGTCGCGCCTGCAGATCCTTCAGATGGCCCTTGCTGCAGAAGAGGAGAAAGAGCGCCTGCGTGCCGAGAAGGAGGAGCTGGAGGCAGACAAATACGGCCTGATGATCGAGAACGGCCAGAAGGACGAGCAGATCAGGATGCTGGAGGAGCGCACGGCATACATGAACGTGATCGACTGCCAGCGCGATACGGTGATCGTATCGCAAATAGCACAAGACTATGGTATGAGTGCCGTAGCGTTCAATGACCTACTGAAGGGTCTGCGGGTGCAGCGGAAGATGGGCGAGCAGTGGATACTCTATGCCGACTACCTCAACAAGGGTTACGTGGCCAACCGCATGATACCCATCCACCACGCCGGGCGTGCAGACACCTACAAGCCGATGACGGTCTGGACGCAGAGCGGCCGTCGCTTTCTCTATGAGAAGCTGAAGAAACACGGTGTACTTCCCCTTGTGGAGCGCAACATGCTGGCGCTTCCACATTCATAGCACGCATCTCACTTCATCATACGACAGCCCTGTTCAGGAGCTGGGTGCCCCGGCCATTGACGGTCGGGGCTTTTTGCGCCTCTGACAGGTTTTAACATTTTTTCTGCTACAGAAATCGGCGGTTTCCGGTACAGAAATCGCCGATTATCGATATAGAGATTTGTGTCCGTCAGATCACTTTCCTTCAGCCTCAGCTCTAAGCAGCATTTCCAAGGCCTCTTTACGCCACTGACGGATGTTACGCATGATAACCTCAGTATCCTCGCTTGTTTCGAGCTGCTTCTTTCCGGGAGACAGAAGTTTTGCATTCTTACTGTTACCCTTTTTGCCGCTCTGGGTATTCCATTTACCGCCTCGGATCCAGTCCATGCGCTTTTCGGCCTCTTTTTTGGCTTCGTCGATACGATTTTTCCAGTCCTTGTTGGCTTCATTAAACTCCTTCAAGTCCTGAACGCTCTTACGCTCTGCCTCCTCACGCTTTTCCTTAAAGTGGTTTTCAAGATTCTTGTATTTGTCGGCCAGCATTTCATCCTCAACGATATCGTCATACATCATACGCTCCTGGTAGAGCTTCTGGTACCAATCTTTCTTATCGTCGGACTTTTGTGAGTCGTTGCCGGGATCAACACCAAGCCGCTTTGCAATCATCTTGGCGTACCTGCGCTTTTCCTCGGGGCTTTCACTGCGAGCGACATTATGCCTCAGCTCGTCATCCGTCAGGCGCTGCATACGTTCCTCTACAGACTTATCAAACTGCTGCTGAAGCTTGTTGATCTTGGCGGCTCTACCTTCTTCACCACGGAGCCATCCCATGATCGGAGCGTCTTTCCAGTGTTTGTAGTGTGCGTACCGTCTGGCCATCTCCTCATAAGGAAGTTTTTTAGCATCATCAGCATTCATACCAAGCTCGTCGATATACTTATTCTTCCATGAGCTTGAAGGTGCGTTGAGCAGACGCATCATGAAAAGAGCAATCTCCTTAGCATTTGACAGATCATTATCACCACTGTAACTTCTTCCATCCCACCCCGGTGCTCCGTAGTCCATAGCCGCATTCCACATATCGGTAAAGGTCTGCGGGTTTACACCAACGGCACTTTGCATAACAATATTGAACACGTCCTGAGCTGCAGCATATTTGTCGTAACCCATTTTCTTGATCATGCTCTGTAGGTCGGCCATTAAAGGTAACGGATTTATCTCATAGTCACCACCCTGCTTTAGAGAAGCGTCTACTGCTGCACCAGCACCTTCATTTTTGAAGGTATTGCGGGTCTGCTCACTGGCAATGGTACGTCCCATCAAGTCGCTCCAGATATTACCGGCTGCAAATCCTTCCGTCGGACCTGCTACCATTCCTTTCAGAATTGCGTCTGTCAACATTTCTTTCTTTGTGTTGTTGTCATCACCAAACAACAGGTAAGGCAGCGAGGCACCGAGATTCCAGGCCATCGTCACGCCAAACATCATGTTCAGCATGCGAGCCACATCCCTACGTCCTTCACGGGCGTATTCTAATTCGGCAGCCCTTTTTGCCTGCGCATCGTCCAGATCAAACTGCTCCTGGAACTGGCGTGTCATAAACTTGATAGAGTCTTCCTTATATCCCTTCTGCATCCGCTTTTTCAGGTTACGGTAAGCGTCGTACCACTGACGGGTGTAAGACATTGAAGAGTTACGGAAGACTGAAAGCATGTTGGCAGCCACCGTACGGTCTTTCTGTATGGCGCTGGTAAAAGCACCCTCCGAGGACTGCTGAGTCAGGTTGTAGCCTATTTCGGCATCCTGAAGGGCGCGTTTGCGGGCCACCTCGTCGCTGGCTCCGATCTTCTTGTACTTCCTATAGCGACTCTCATAGATAGAACGGGCACCAACGGCACAGGTAACGCCATCAACAAGGGCGTTGGGACTTATACCCATACGGGTGGCCATCTGCACAATGTTGGTTTTCCAAAGCTTCCAGTCTGTAGGATCGTCCATTAGGCGGGTGTCGCCCACCTGGCGGCTTTTCCAGCGCTTCTTAAAGACAGGCATATTCTCCATAGCCCACTTCCATGATCCGTAAGGATTGATAGAGTTCTTTACAAAGTCGTCCAGACGAACGTCGTGAAGGAAGGCCGGAGCAGACAACAGCTGCTTGAAAGCCGTATAAACGCGGAAGTTGATCTTCGCGGCTGTCACACCTTTTGCAATATTGGAAATGGCTGCATCCACACTGCCGGGCTTAGCTTTTGGTCTGTATGTGCCGGCTGCCATCCTTGCTGTGTCGGCAAAATTGTTCCATAATGCATCGCCACTGCCATAGACGGTCTTCATGTTCTTGACCTTATTTCGGAAGGTGGTATAGCTCAGCAGGGTGTTGATATCCCTGTTCCATTCTGCTGTGGTAGCCCATCGCTCCATATCCTCTACATGCTCTATAGCGAGACTCAGAGCGTCAGTGTGCAGTATATCAAGAGGCAGCGCGTTCTTGCGGCGTTTGATGATATTGCCAGTTATGGTTGACGGCAGCACAGCATCCTGATCAGCCATGTTTGCCACATCCTGCTCCTGATATCTGGCATCACCAAGCACCTTCAGCGGGAAGTAATGATCAATAGCAGCCATCGGAGCGCCAAACATACGTTCGTGTACCTTATTATATTCTGTACGCTTCTTTACCAGATAGTCATCCTGCAGCCAGTCGCCCAACTCCACCAGGCGGGGATCAAGGAAGTCCTTGATCTTCTCAACCGTCTCTTCGTCTATACCCATCTTACGGAGCTTCATTCGGCCGTCGGTCATCTTGTCGGCCATATAGATATACAGCAGGTTGCCCTGGTTCAGCTTAAAAGTCTTTGGCTCCTCACCGTCCAAAACCTCTACTTCCATGGAAGGAAGGTTTCTGGCAATGTCATAAAGATCACTCCAGCGCTTTACCTTGTTGCCGAAGACCTCACGGGCCTTGGTATCAAGTTCCTCCTTGGCCTTCTGTTCGTTTTCGAAAGACTTGTCAACAGAGTCTATCCACGACCTCATGAAGTGATTGTAGAGATATCCCTCACCGTTGGCGTTGCGGCTTCCAAACTGTTTAAGCATCTGCTCAAACGTACCAAGCGGCTGTAGGAAGAAGTTAGCCGGCTTACCCTTTGACTTCTCCCGAAGGGCGTCGGCCGGTTTGCCTGCCAGGTCGAAGTTGGCGATCTGCTGAATACGCCTCACACGCTCCTTCTCTCTCTCTACAAAGTTCTTTGCACCCTCGATACTCTCAGAGATATTACCCTGCAGGCGTCCGATAATGTCACCGAAGAGGCCGATACGCTCAACCTTGTTCTCCATCATAGCACGATCGATACTCTCAAGCAGCTCCTGCTGATCCTTATAGGACCGTCCGCTGGTCTTATAGTCTTTAACAGTATCCTTATAAAGGCGGTCAAGTTCTGCGTACTCGTCGCGGCTGGCCTCAATATTCTCCTGATATTGCAGGGCTATCTGTAAGCCTTCGTATTCCTGTTCCCACATCGGGGCCTCGTCATCGTCGCGTGCCATCTTTTCGGCAACCTCGGCAAGGCGTTCACGGATCTTCTCGGCGTCCATCCTACCCTCTCGCGCCTGACGGAATGCCTGGATCATGCGCTGACCTTTCAGTTCGAGCTTACCCTGTTTCTCCACACCCTGGGCTGTCTTGCTCAGCTCTTTGGTAGATGACAGTTTCTGTACCTGCTGGTCAAGGTTACGGAGTTGGTTGTCAACAAGGATGTTCATGATGTTGTCAACAGCCTGACGGATATCCTTTGCGCCAGTGGCGTTCTTTACCGACGAGAGTAAGCGCTCCATCTCACCCCGGCTCAGATGATCACCGAAGCCCTGCTTCATAAACTCCTGGGCGAAATCCGTCACAGCCTTCACAGTCGCCTTGTCATAGGCTTTCTGCTGGCTCATGGCATGACGTATCTGCTGGAACTCGGCTGCCACTCGGCGCATCTTGGCCGACGGGCTGTCAGGATAGCGCTTCTCGAACTCACGGGCAGCCTCTAAGGTTTCTTTGTCAGACCGTTTCTGATGATAATCCTCCAGCTTCGGTGCGGTCTGCCACAAGGCTCTTTCCCTGTTATAGGCCACAAGACGCTTCGCAAAGTCCATAGCGTTCTCACCTTGACGGAACTTGGGTTTTTCACCGGGACCGGTAGTCTCAGCGGCAATAGCGTTACGCTCCTTCCACTTCCGCATATCCTCGTTCCACTTGTTCCAGTATTGGCGCTCCTCGGGCGTCATCTCCGGCTCAGGATTACTTGTGCGCTGATAGCGGATATCAGGATTCTCAGGGTTGTACTCGCCGCTATTTTTGGTGGCGCTCTTAACCTGGTTAGGATCCAGGGTTATTATGGTTTCAGTAGACCTTCCGAGACTACCCTCGTCTTTATTAAGCCAAACACCGTCATATTCGCTGTCTCTGAAATAGTCGTCCACCAGCTTCTTTGCCTTGGCTAACGGCTCATTGATGGCCTCTTTCCATTCCTCCAGCACGTCTTCGGCTGTACTTGAGAAAGACTCCTGGTATTGCTCCTCGGTGATCTCACCGGCCTTCCATTTGTTCCAGTTCTTAACATACTCCTCATGATCGGCTTTCTCGGCCTCTTCGAACTTCTTTGAATACTCCTGGTCTATTCTGTTGTATTCATCGACAGCCTCTTTGTAGCCGTCAATATTCTGTTTCAGCCAGCCGGACAGTTCTTGTCTGTTCTCTACACGTAACGGTTTACGGATATTGGCATAAAGCGGCATCTGCTTCTCGCCGCGAACACCAATATTGCGAGGCGTCGGCTTCATGAAGATACCAAACGGCAGCTCATGATCTCTGGTACCGGCACCTTCATGTCTGGGATCAAAGACGGTAAAGTCGTTGTCCGTCTGATGATAGACCACCATAGGCTTGCCGGAACTGTCAACCACCTTTGACGCATTCTCCGGATCCTTTTCCCAGTCACCAAAGAACTTTTTGAAGTTGTCAGAGTCAACATCACCGCCTACTTTCTGGAATTTTGGCATCTCAGGTGTATTTTCTTCCGTTTTTTCTTGGAGCGTATCGATATTTTTCGTATCTTTGCCACCAGAAAGAGAAAGATTAGAGGTGACAGCACCTGCCTCTACATCTGACTGACCAGGGGTTTTCGAAGGTGGCAGTGTCTTTCCTTTTGCTTTTTCCTTTTTTGGATTCACAAAATCAAAAGCAGACAATATCCAGTTACCTTCTGCATTCTTGGCTAAAACTACACGATAGTTGCCCTTTTCGATATCCACGAGCTTTGGGTCACTGTTTGGTTTGGCGGTTCCGTTGTCTACAACATCCTTTATGATACGCATTGCCTCGTCAAGATCCTTGAAATCTTTCAGTACCTCAATATGCTTGCGTATGATGTGCGCAAGGCCTTTTCCCGTGTAGTTTGTCGGAGCACTGCCCCATGCCAGGTCAATGTCGCCCAGATCATCCCGACGGAAGACGCCTTTCAAATATCCGTCTTTTTTCTTAACAAGGAAGTCAAACGCCTCTTTGACTTTACCCTTAAACTGATCGTAAACTCCTCCAAATCTGTTGGTGTCTATGGGCTTGATATCGTCAAAACTCATAGATGTACCGTCATCCATAATCACTACCTGGTCTTCACGGGAAACATCCTCGGTCTCCGATGGCGGCAGGTGCCTTCTGGATATGTCAGACATATTATAACGCTCGGTGGCGTTGCGTGCCTCGACCTCACCTGCAATACGGTGATACAGATCTCTGGCATCGCTCATGGCGGGTGCTTTGGTCTTCTTCAGGCGTTCAATCTGCAGGTTCAGGTTGTCGTACTCGGCAGCCTGATTGTTAATCTGTTCTTCAAGGTTTTTTCTGGTCTCTTCTTCAGACCTACCATCCATCTCGGCAGCCAACTTAAGCGACTCGGGGTCATTCAGGATCCTGCGGTTGGCATCGATGCGCTTCCTGAGATCATTCATCCTAACCTCTTTTCTCTGGACGATATCTTTGATACCCTCGTCGGTGGTGGAAGTATACAGATTACCGCCAGGGGCAAATCCCTCAATATGCTGCACGGCGTGCTGGATCTCATGGAGCAGCGTGCCGTACAGGCTCTCGTTGTCGAGATCCCTGACATTGAAGCGGACATTATAGGGAACGTTCAGTTCGATACCGTCCTCACCGAAGCTTCCGGCTACACCGTTCTGCATCGACTGCATAAACCTAACCTCCAGATCCTTCAGCTCAGGATAGTACTTAAACAGTTCATTATCCTCACCGATCACGTCTGCAAGCCTTGCAGAGACACTCTTGCCGGCAGCCTCCTTATAGTCGTCATACTCCTTGGATGCTTCCTGGTACTCCTTCCAGAGTTGCTCGCGACGCTTGCGCATCTCGCGGTATTTGGCTTTTTCCTCCTCGGTGTACCTGCTGTCGAGCTTATGGGGGATGGATCCGGAGATCTTGCCGTACTCGTCAAGGAGCTGATCCTGCTTTTTCTGCAGTTCCCTGACCTTTGTGGTCTGCTGTTTCTTAGCTTTCTCCATGGCAGATACAACATCTGCGTCTGCGTCAGGCGTCTCATAGCGCCACTGGCCGTCCTTGCCACGGTTCCAGCCCGTGGCTGCCCAGATGGAATAGACGTTCTTTCCCTCTTTTTCCATCTCCTCGGCCACCTTCAGGTTATCCATGCGGACAGTCTCCTCGTTGGCCTTGTCAGCCTCAGCAGCGCCCTTTTTGCCTACCAGCTGGAAACGGATATCGTCGCGGCCTGTGACGGCATCCATGGCGACTTTGCGGCGGTTCTCCTCCTTGGTGTCGTAGTCGGAAGCGTCATAGGTGCGAACGTCAAGGCCAGCCTTCTTCAAAGCCTCAACAACTTCGGGAGACGTGGTCTCCGGTACTACGGCTATCTCAAACTCCTCAAAGCCTACGGGGCGCTCAAATTTGGTTTCGAAGTAGCCAGTCGGATAGTTTTCGCGCACCTCATCGATAAAGCTGGCGATGGTATCTTTCTCCTCCTTGGTCAGCTCCTTGCCGTATTCGCGCTTATAGTAACCTGCGTAGTCGTCGTGCTCCAGGATATCCTTCAACACATTGTCGCCGTGGAACGGATCGCCGTTTCCAAGCTTCTCTGCAATAGGATAGAGGCGGTTTCCCCAGTCTTCACGCCACTTGTCGTGCTGCTCCTCGGTGGTGTTCAGGTTCTTCTTGTTCCTGCGGATGCCCTCCAGCGTCTTCTCCTTTTTGGCCACAGTGGCAATCCAACTGCCAATGCTGCTCCAGCCTACAGCACCGTTAAGACCTTCCTTCTTCATCAGGCGGCTGGCATTGTCGAGCGTGTTTCGCACGTATCTTTGACGGCCCTGGTTGTCGGTACCGTTATAGATCCATTCCTCGACACCGTACTGCTCGGCCTTCTGGTTCAGCCAATTTTTGAAATCATCCTCCAGATCCTTCTCTTTAACGGTCTCGTAAGCCTGACGGATAGAGGTGTCAGCATCAACCTTACCCTCTTCCACGGATGCCCTGCGGGCCTTCCAGACATAATCACTAAGGTTATGCAGCAGCTCTCCGTATTTCTCCAGCTCTTCCTTACGTGCTATACGCAGTCTGGTAAACGGCGAGTCCTTTGTGAGGTCAGCCTCGTTGATCTTTTTGATACGCTCCTCTGCAGGTGTCACGGGCTGCCCGGTACGCTCCTTGTAGGCATGGTACATGTCGGCAATCTCGCGGATCTCCTCGTCGGTCATATCCCTGACTTCCTTGTGGCCGTTGTCGGTCAGTTTGTCAAGCCTGTCTGTCGCCTCCTTGGTGTAAGGATTGTCAAAGACTGCGGTCTCGGGACTCATACCCTTCTCCTTCAGATACCAGTAGGCCAGACGCTCCTCACCGACCTCCTTGTCAAGCCAGGTATCAAAGGCCATACGTGTCCTGTTGGCAATCTCACCGACCTCCTTGTTCAGGTCGCGGATATCCTTCCAGAATCTGGTCTGTCCCTTGTCGCTCATACGCTTTTCTACCTTCGGATAAGTTGGCGTCCAGGCGTCAGCGGTGAATGTGCCGGCGTTGCGGCCTGTACGCGCGTCTATCATACTTGATCTCGGGATCAGCGAAATCTCACCGTAGTCTGAATGCATGCCGTTATTGGTGTCGATAACAGCCAAAGAGGGATTGGCTAATCCTCCCTGCTTCAGGGCCTTCTTCAGTTTTTCCTCGGAGAGGTTGTGCACGCCCATCAGGGTATGTTCTACCTCTTGTTGGCTTTTTACCTCATCCGACATCTCCTTCATGCGCTTGCCCGGATTTATATCGTTGAGCATGTCGGCCATGATACGGTCTGCGATCTGGTTGGCGTTGGTGTACTTCCAGCTCATCATCTTAGCAATACCTTCCCAGAAGCGGTTTAGGATATTTTTCAGGCG
>Ga0310690_10007573_pt1 | contig 13956 bp, 12 predicted proteins | sample AusTroGonzalo_MG_2_FD_207661 | JGI IMG/M metagenome (GOLD analysis project Ga0310690, IMG submission 207661) | Bovine rumen microbial communities from tropical cattle in Woodstock, Queensland, Australia - Gonzalo_04 (v2) (version 2) | ecosystem: Host-associated > Mammals > Digestive system >... | reverse complement strand
ATAGGTGAGAAGTAGTTGTCCGTCAATGGGTTGACCGGGCCAATCTGCTCAATTCCAAGTTTAACTAACTGTTTCCCGGATTCAAAGAGATTAGCGGTACCGTCACGATTCTGCCACTTGACATTCTGCACGAACCAATCAATCGGCATCTGCATGGCTGCCATTTCTCTTGCCCTTGGAATCTTGAGGAAGTTCCAATCTCCGTTGTCATCCTTGCCCATAGGAATGCAGAAGTAAGCATACTTGTTGTACGCAGACAGTTTTCTGTAGGCTTCTCCCATTTCGCCCTGGTTGACAAGTGCTTCCCATGCTACGGCAGGAGCTGCGACCATACCGGCCATCTTTGCACCCATCGCCATGAACTCACTCATGGAACGATTATCCTTATAGAGGAATCTCCACAACTTGTCTATGCCCTGGACCGATGGGTTGAAGAACGGAACGAGTCCACGGTTCAGCATGGCACCGTACTGTCCTTTTCTGTCAAAGTTCAGCGTGACTTCCTTGGCATTGTACATGGCTTCCTGAACAACTTTACGATTCTTTAAGGCTTGTTCAAATGTAATGCCATTCTGCTTCGCCAATCTTTCTACAGTAGAAATGTACTCGGACATTCTCGGCAGAGTTTCCATTGCCGTGTTGAATTCCTTGATGACACGAAGTCCGGGGATTCCTTCCTTCTGTCCGATCTTCGGCATCTTGGCGAGATCCGTTGAAGTAACAAGCGCATTGTACCGACCGCCATCCTTTATATACTGTTGCAGAGCAGCGTGGTACTTTGTGCCTTTCTTCATCGCCATGACGGCTTTAGGGAATGCGTGTAACCATTTAGCCGGATGCTCCGAATACACAAGTGCCGTAGCGGAGTCACGAACAAAGTTCCTGCATCCAAATATCAGAGAGTAGTCTGTGATAAGAGCCTTGAATGCATGAGATGCCTGGGTCATGCCCTTTGCCATCGCCCGGACACCTTTTCTGTTCATCAACTTGAACTCCATGATGGCAGCTCTTTCCGCTCCGCTCCATTGACGAATAGCATGATAGGCTTCCTCACCGATCTCCATAGACACACCTTTACCTTCCTGACGAAAGAAAATTCTGTGTTCCCCGGTCTTTGTAGTGTAGACACCGGATGACACCTCAAACAGTTCGTCCGGTGTGTGACCGCCAGGGAGATCCTTTACTGGGATATTGTTTACCCTGGATATGACATTGAGCATCTCGTTCTCTGCCGTACGCTTCATGACGCTATTTGTCTTGGCAATCATCTGCGTATACTGTGGGATTATGTCATTGGCATTCTCTGCTCCCTTGGCATTATACAGATTGGCCGCTCTCAAGTCTTCATTGAAGGATCTCTGCGAAATAGCATCATAGTCACGGAATGTCGGTATGTAGTTTTTGTACTTGGATACAAGTTTGAAATATCTTTCCTTGGAAATGATGCCCGCACGAAGGTCTTCCTTTAGCAGATCCTTATGGTACTTGACAAGTTCCTTCTGATATGCCTTGATGTCTTTGCCGTACTGTTTTCCAAGTTCAGACATCATGCCTTTGATGTCCTTTTCAGCAAGACCGGTGAAACTCTTGTCATTGACCAACTGATCCCAATCGTATCCACGGTCTTTGACGAACTTCTCAATGTCAGCACGGATGTCTTCTTCGGACATCTTCTTGTACTTTCTCCATGTGCCGTCAGGCGGGAGTTTTTCTACGGTCTTCCAGATCTCTTCTCCGTTTTCTTTCTTGCCGTTGTACTTTTGGATGACACCTTCGCCAAAGTCTACAAGATATCTTTCATCGTCTTTATTGACAAGAATGGACTTCTGTTTCATTCTGTCCATTTCATGGGCGAACAGAGCATAGTCATCGTAGTCTTTGGCTTTTTTCTCGTTCTTGTGAAGTCCACGGGATTCAAAGATTTTCATACCTTCTTCCCGGATCTTCGTCATGGCCTTGGATCTTGCCGTCAGCATACCATTGATGGAAACTCTTCCGGCTTTGCGTTCTTCCTTGGTTGCACCTGACATCGCCATTCTTTCAAGAGGTTCAAGTTCAGAAACAAACATGGAATAGAATTTCTTCCAGGCAGATTTGAGACCCTTGACTTCGTCTTCAGCCTTTTTCTTGTCTGCCTTTTCCTTGTTGGCAAGTTCTTCACGATGCTCCGCTTTCTGCTTTTCGGATGCATTATACTCACGATAAGCATCATGTTTGCTCTGCCCAGGTTTAGGTTCAAGTTCAATCTTTGGCTCTGGTTTCTTCCGTTCAAGTCCGACCGCTGCGAGTTCTGCTTCACCTTCCTCTTTGTCAAATGTGGCAAAGCCACCTTCTCGTTTGGTTTCTGCCTTTGGCTCTTCCAATGCCTTGAAGTCAACACCGGCTTCTTCGTAGATGCCTTTCGCCCGCTGAAGTTCAGCAAGTTCCGCTTCCATTTCAAGGACATTTTCCTTCTGCATATTGTACGCTTTTGCCGTGTTGTGATGGTCAGAACGATAGTTCTTTTCAGTAAACCCAGCACGATGCTCTTTAAGAGCGACATCACGATCTGCCCTTGCCTTTGGAAGATTCTCCTCAAGATATTTGATTCTGTCATCAATCTCTTTAGGTGTTTTCTTCTGTATTACCTCGCTTATGTTTGCGTCTTTGAGTTCCTTTTCAACTGTGCCTTTTGCATCGGCCTTGGATTTCTCCACCGCTTCCTTGGCGATTTCCGCTCTTGCGATGTTTTCCGGGGTTGGATCTGCCTTGGCTTTATCGTCAAGTTTCTTTGCTACTTGTTCAAGTTTCTTTGTTTTCTTTGCTTTGGCTTCAGCGTTGGCCTTTACTTCCGCTTCAACCGATTCAAGATTCCTCGCAGCTTTCTCATGCCCGGCAAGAGTGTTTTCTTTTTTCACGGCATCTTGAGCCTTGCCAAGTCTTCCGCTTAATGTCTGCCCACGGGCATTCTTCAGTTGCTTTTCCTTGACACCAATTGCCTTGCGGATCTCTTCCGCTTCGGCAACCGCTCTTGCATGACCTTCCATCGTGCCGGATGTCTTCGCTCTATTCTCGGCATCAGCAAGATTGTCACGCAATCCACGGACTTCGTCCTGGAGTCTGTGTACTTCGTCTACTCTGGACTTTTCTGTAGTAGACGCAATGCCTGACGAGTATCTTTCGGCAGCTTCTCTCTGTGCCTTGATCTCCGCTTCGGTTGTTGCCTTTGCCGGAGTTCTCGCCTGTTCGTCTGCCATCAACTTCCGTCTTTTAGCGACTCGTCTTGCACTTTCGTTCTGCTTGGCGGTCTGCCGTGCCATTGAAGTGTACTTGCCTTGTCCTCTTGATTTTCTGCCACCCTGGAATCCTTTAGGTACATTCTTGGCATCCGCTTCAGCGACTTCCTTTGCCATCTCTGCGTTCACTTTATTTATCTTGGCAGATCCGGCATCAGCAATGTCCTTGGATATGGATGTTGCTTCGGACTTTTTGGACAGTTTCTTTGCGAGTTTTGCAAGTTCTTCCGATTCTTCTTTCGTGATAGTTCCGGCTTTTTTCTTGCCAATGAGTTCAACGGCTTTATTCGCTTGTTTGGAAGTGAGTTTTGCACCGATCCCTTCCATAGCACCGCCAACACCACCGGTGAATGCCGTGTTGATTGCCAACCATTTTTTGAACTCTTTCTTGTCAAGGTTGCCATCCGTATCCATAGACATCTTGGCAGCGTCCATGATATTGGTAGGAGTTTCAGCAGCTAACTCACCTGCCCTATTGGATGCGAACTTACCGGCAAGTTTCTTCCTTGAAAGTTTGGTTGCTTCTTCAGCGGCTTCTTTGGCTACTTCCTTGGTTACCGCTTTGTATGTTCCCTTTCCTGCAAGTTTTGCAGCACCGCTTCTGGCAACAGATGCAAGGGATGCTCCCCTGGATGCTACCCCACCGATGCCCATATCAGCAGCCAATCCTACACCATAACCCGCCATGTAGGACTTCTTCTGCTTGGTCTTCTCAATTGCCGTCTTGGCACCGGCATTGTACTTGCCCACGCTTGAGGAGAACAGTTCCCCTTTTCCTGAACCTTGCAGAACACCGGTCATAAATGGAGCATCGTAAGCAGACTTGGCCGTCTTTGACCCAATCTTTTCTCTAATGTCTTCTGTGCCAAATCTCTTTGTGCTTGATTTGAGGAACTTGTTTCCTTGTTTTTTCCCAAGGCTCTGGGCGGTCACCATTGTGTTGAACTCGCCTTTTTTTAAGGCATTGACCGACTTGAGAGTACTTGAATCCTTGATACCCTTGGCGATCTCTTTGTTGATGGACTTTTTCGCAGCAGCCTTGGATGCCATGTAAGTTTCCTTACGCTTCTTCCATCCTTCCTCGGAGTTCATCCAATCGTCAATCTCTTTGCGTGTCCACCCCAGATCGGAAAGTGCTTTTCTCCAACCTTCCTGGTTCTTTGTTTTCAGATCTCCCTTAATGCCTTTCCAATCGTTGCTCTTATAGAAATCCGTCTTTTGTTGCGTGTATTGTTTCTTTTGGTCTTTCTTTGAAACTAGTTTTGTTGTAGTCTCCTTCTGATCCGTGCCAAGATAAGTCTTTGTAGAGCCTTTCTTATAAGCCTGCTGAAGGTCTTTTTTATAATCGTACTTCCTCTTTTCAGGCGAAAGTGTTGTAATGCCTTTGCCGACAGTAATTTTGGATACTGTAGTCCTTGGAGTGGTTTTCTTTGCTTTGTTTTTTTCAGCAAAGTTTGTAGGCTTGTATGGGGATGTCCTGAATTGTTTATATTGTTGTTGCGCCCTGGTAACAGAAGGAGTCTTGGGAGTTGCTTTTGACTTGTAGGAAGATACTCTCTGCGATACCTTCGGAGTAGACTTCTGCGGTTGCGGTTTCGGTTGGCTGACAACCTTCTTCTCTTTTGGCCGTTCAGTAGTCACAACCTTCTTTTTCTTCTGCTTCTCCCGGACTTTCTTGCCCTTCCGATAAGCCTTTTGCGCTTGTTGAAGCATTGTCTGTTTAGCCATTTATGACTCCTTACTTGTTCTTGATGACACCAAGTCTTGCCCCGGCGGCTGCGTATGCTTGTTGCAATCTGATCTTGTCGTATCCTTTTGCCTTTGGAATTTTCTTCGCAAGATTCTTCATGATGCTCTTGACTTTCTTCTTGCTATATCCGCTATACAGATTCGTGTACATATTGGAATAGTATTCGGTCTGTTGTGCGATTTTCGCTTGTTTCCGCTCATACGCATTGTTTGCGTCTTCTCTCTGCATAGTGTAGCGGTTAGCCTGATCTTCTCTTGCAGCCTGCCATCTTGCGTTAGCCTGATTCTGTGCGTACTCTTCCGCTCTTGATGCCATGTCGGACTTGTAGTCACGGATGTTCTGATCTATTGCCTGATTGATCTGGTTCACGGAATTTGAGTAGTTAGTATTGGCAGCGGATCTCGCCTGACCGTACATATTCGCAAGTCGCAGATTTGCCGTTTCCGTCGCACCGCCACGAATGCCGGACATTGCAAGATTCCGATTCATGTTCTGTTCGTTCTGCAAACGGTTGATGTAAGCCTGACGGAGATCGGATTGTTGCGTTTTCTGCGCTTCGTTGATCTGTCTCTGCCGGTTCTGGTTCTGTTCCGCTTCATACTGATTCGCTGCATTCGTGTAGTATGAGGTGTCTATGCCCTGACGATATTTCTTTTCATCCCATTGCGGCATCGTGTATTTATTAGCCATTTTGTCTCCTCAATAAAAAACCACCCTTGCGAGTGGTTTAGTTCTGGTCGGCCATGATGTAACCTATGTCATAACCGACAGTTTCTAATTGAATGTGTTTTCTGTCTGCTTCGGAGAGTTCCTCGTCTACATCTCTCACATAACATTTAATGAGATCAGCAGATGCTATCTCTTCTTGCATGATGAGTTCCTTGCACATCTCTTCATAGAGTGCCTTTGTTTCCTCTTCCCATTTTACCCACTTCTGAATCGCTTCCTTGACTCCGGTGCGCTTCGTGGACACATCCACTTCCTTCTTGTTGAACTTGTACCAGGAGTCCGGGATAACATTTGGTCTTTTCATATCCCGTGGCGGGATCATCTCGTTATAATGGGATAAATAATACTCACATAGTTTGTGGTATCCTTCTGTTTCCTCATGATACTGATGCTTGTGAAACTTGGAATATCCGTCAAAACCAAGGAATCCAAAGTACCTCATCATCTCATCATGTAAAACCATTCCTTCAAGCATATGCGCTTTAAGGATCGCAAATACTTCCGTTGTATCCATTTTATCTCTCCTTTTAATGAAGATAAGGGGCATCGCCCCCTATCCCCTTTTGTTTATGCTCCGGTTGACGGAGTTGTGGTTGTTGTTGTGCAAGTACAGAATGGTGCTTTACCCGCATCGTAGACCCAGGCATTTGGATATCTTACTACTCCGGCTACCGCATTCTGAAGTTCAAGTGCATTGATCTGCGCCTGAAGTGCTTCAATCTTGTTCTGCGCCATTGAGTCAAGAATCTTCTGTGTCTGTGCTACTGTGGTTTCATTGATCTTGGCCGTGTTCAGAGCCGCTTCGTATCTGTTCTGGGCAATCTCCATCTTGGTGGAGCAACAACACTCGTTCTGATTTGACAGTACCTGCTGAAGCTGCAGATTGACACCGCTGATGTCTCTTGCTAACTCGCTATACTTGTCATTCAGCGCAAACAATGAATCGTGGAAAGTCTGATTCGTTGTCGCTACGCTCTGTGCCGTACCGTTGGTGATTGCTCCCATGATGTCACGATTCTGATCCTGAAGATCGTTGAAGTTGAATCCGTTCTGCATCGCATCCTGGGTCACGGCATTGTTGCCATAGCCGAAGCCACCGCCAAAACCGCCACCGGCAAGGATCAGAAGCGCAAAGATCCACATGAACGCTTCGCCACCAAATCCCGTATCTCTGTTCATCAGGGCAACATCACTTGCAGAAAGTCCGTTTTCCATGTCAGTTCTCCTTTCTTTAGATTTATTGTAATTGCAATTACTTCCTAATCATTGAAAGGATCGCTTCCGGGTCAACTCCTTTTGCGGATGCCATCTTGTAGAACGCTGATTTGGGATCTCCCGTTCTGTCAACGATATCCATGACTTCTCTTACCCTTGGATTCGTCTGTGCGATGTTGCGGAGCATAGCCTTTGGGTCTTTTGAACCTCTTGCTATGTCCATGATGACTTTAGCATTCTCGTAACTGTTGTTATACATTTGCTTCATCTCCTTTCACCCATATAATAGCGAGAGTTGTTCTACTGTATGGGTCATGAAAGACGAACAAAAGTATCACTAAAGTAACTTGCCGATCTTTGCCAAGGCTTTTCTGTGCCTACGTTTTACCGTAGACTCACTATATCCAAGTATGTCACCAATCATGCGGAAATCGTATCCTACAATGTAGTACAGTTCCAACATTTTCTTGTCCTGCTCCGTCAGCATTGCGGAATCAATCAACTCATGAAAGGATTTCACACTCGCAATATTCTTTATTTTGTTTCGTGTCTCTATGTGTTTGCTCATAGCGGTCTTCCGCAGGTTGGGCATTTTTTCTTGCCGGATTTCTTGGATTTTTTTACCTTTGCTGAATATGCCTTTGCAACGGATTTATTCTTCTTCTTTTTAGTGTTGTCAACCCACTTTCGTGTGGTGGTCGTTGTTGTGGTTTGTGTCGCTGACATTACTGACTCCTATTCTCTGCTTCGTCATTGTACTGATCTCCGTTGACAATGTCGTTGTCTTCTCCGTCTACTGTCTGCGTAGTAGTGGTGGTTGTTGTCACTTCCATGTGCGCTTCGTAATACAGAAGCGCACCAACAGTAGCAAGATTAACACAAACGGAAATGATTAGAGCAATAAGCAGAAACCTTGCCTCTCTTCGTTTCAGTTCAACCATATTGGTCAACAGATCTATAAGTGCTTTCGTTTCCATTATTTCTCCTTGAGTGAATCTATCCATTTCCATTGCGCTGCGGTATCACGCTCAACATTCGTCATTCGCTCTATCAACGCATTGTGCTTGTCTTGTTTCTGTTCCAGGCGATTTATGTCTTCTTTGATCTCCTTGATGGTCATCTCAAACTTGATGTCCTGGACCCTTTGTTGCTTTGCACTAATGATGAGCTGCACGATAATAAGTGCAAGTGCCGGAATAGATGCCGTAATCAACGATGTAATAATTGTTGCGCTCATGTACATCACTCCTTTGCTCTTAATACCTGGATAGTCTTTGGTTTGGATTGTGTGTTATATCTCTTCGTGTCTTTGCGGATCACTCCGAAAAGGTTGTGGTGTGACGCTTCGCAGACTTTGCCGTTAGCATAATAGATAAGTGCGTGTTGCTTTCCGTTCGTCTTTTTATAACGGACGATGTCTCCCGGTTTCAATGTTCCGTTTGGAATCTTCTTGCCTTTGTGGACGATGTTGAATTTCTTTTCCGTCTTTGGGAATTCGGTCTTTACTCCGTGCAACGCTTTGAAAGACTTATCAACTCCGCTTTCACGGACAACGGTTGACACGAGATTACCGCAATCGCTCATTTCCGCACGGTCATCTGCCCATCCATATTTTTTCATGGATTTCTTGCAGACATCCCTCGGTGCGCCCGTTTTGTAGTCATACTTCTTCTTGTCTGTTCCGTATGCCCATGCAAGTTCATTGCACTTGGATAGTATCTTCTGTGCATTGGTCTGTTTGACCGCCTTTTTCGTGGCAGAGACGGCTTTTTTCGTCTTCGTTGATGCAGATGTTGACTTGTACGATAATGCCCTTCTATAGGACTTATTTCCGTATTTCCCGTCTACTGTGAGTTTCTCAATCTTCTGCCATTTCCTGAAAGACTTGTCAGTATTCTTGCCGAACTTGCCGTCTACAGTTGTCTTGATGCCATACCATGTCAGGAACTTCTGCAACTGTTTTACTCGGTCACCTTTAGAGCCTTTTTTCAGTTCCGGCTTTGGAATCTCCCCGGAATACTTTGTGGTCGGCTTGACGAACGGCTTTGCCGGTTCCTTCACATGAGCAAAGCACCAACATGCGAATACCGCACACCACGGATACTTATCACCTTTGACATCATGCCCATAAAACCATGTGTTGTATTTGACATTGTTTGAGTTCTTCGGACTTTCCTTCACTCCAACTTCAGCCAATGCCGTGTTCACAACCATGTCAGCGGTAACTTCCTTGGTGTACTTTGGACGGATAATAAGGTTCACATTGCCCTTGACACGCACTCTCTTGCACACCGCACCGCCATTGCAGTTGTCGTCCTTGGATGTGTTCCCTTCCACGACATAGATCTTGCCACCCTTTACCGCATAGATAATGCCCGTGTGGTCGCTCGTTCCGTTGTGGTCGAAATCATAAAGGACAACATCGCCTTTCTTCGCCCTGGAATAAGGCACCGTCAATCTTTTCTTTAAGGCATAATCCCCCATTACAGAGCATGATGCCGTCTTGACTGGGAGCAAATTCAATGCATTAATCGTCATTTTCTTCTCCCTTCAGCAGATTTTCAATCTCGTCATGAAGAGTAAGATCCCCATTCTTCTCTGCTTCTTTGATCGCTCTGCCGATGCGTGTTCCTGCCCATCCACCTCTTGTCCAACTCTGGTTTCTCCAATAAATGACCGCAGCTACGATCAGGGAAACGATGGTATAAATGGCATCGTTGTCAATCGGAACATTTACTCCGCAGATTTTCAGCAAATCAAAAATCGCCACGATCAGCGTGACGATTGCCGTAATGATAGTTTCTCTGTTCATTGCTGTTCCCCTTAATTATGCCAATGAATGCACGGTGGCCTGCCTGATTGTAGCGGTGTATGTTCCGTCAGCAATGGCATTCCAGGATGCGTCAACTAGTTTGAAGGATGACATATCTATGACATCGGATATGTACGCAGCCTTGTCGGTCACGACAGTTCCACCGCTTGTCGTTCCATTGAGAATAAGTGCCGTGAACGGAACATAAAGCGTATTCGGAACAGTTGTGATTCCGTCTTCAACAGTAATGGAGAACGAAGTTGTACTGTAATCACTCCGCACTCTTCTGCCCGTGCTTGTGCATACTTTTGCACCGCTGATCGTGGTGAAGTCTCCAAAGTCAATCAGCGGAGATCTTACCATGTTTACCGTGCCGTTTCCGTTCTTGATATAGGACAGGTCGGTAGAATTTGCAAAATCATATCTTGCACCGATATTCATATCAACGATTCCGCAGCTCTTTTCAAACAGAACCCTTTTCGTGTTTGCGTTCATCACGGAATTGTTCTTGAATGAGAAATTGATAGAACGGCAGAAATAGGTCGGTCTGTTTGCCTCATGGCAATTAATGAAATTGTTCTCAATGACTACATCACGGGTGACGTTGTTGAGGTAAATGATGCCCTTGTTCTCGCATGAGTTAGGCGAATCAAAATAGTTGTTCCTTACCACAAGGTTTATGTAGGAATAATAATCACCCGGATTGTCTGCGTATCCCGTGTCGGTTACTCTCATTCCGTTGGATGCTCCAAGGAAGATGAACGGATGAGGATAATCCCGCCCCGGAGCATTGTCCTTTGATGATGCACAGTAGTTGTTCTCAATCAGGATGTTCCGCATCTTCCATCCGTTAGGACGCTTGACACGCTTGTTGTCATTGTATGCCGTAATGGAGCATACAGATTCAAGCACCGTGTTGTTTCTGATGATGACATTTGTTGCCCCATGTGTATCAATGGCGCAATCTTCACTATCGTAAATATAGTTGTTCTCAAACAAGAGATTGTCAGGTGGAGTAAAGTTTGCTGACAATGTTGTCGCACCCGTGCATATTGCGTAGCAATAGTCCAGGATGGCCGTATTATCACCGTCCATCATCATGTCAATGTTCTCAAACGAACAATTCCTTACCACTATATTCTCGTTGTAGTTGAGGACTCTGATTCCGGCAAACAGAATGTTTTCAAACTTCAGATTCTCAAATGTAACATTGACGCAATCCTTGATGTAGTAAACACCGGAGTATTTGGAATACGGAGTGTTGACATTGGAAATAACACATTCATGGCACTCTTCAAGCACGATGATGCCCTTCGGAGTGGACGAGTAAGTGCCGAACACCGGAACTCTTGAAGCGTCATCCTGCCCCGCACACACATTGCCGCCGTAGATGCTGATGCTGCACCCAAGCGCATAGATGCACGGCAAAGTGGAGTCCGTGAAAATGTAGCACTCTTTGTCCATGATAATGACGCAATCGTCCATTATCGTGATATTGAATGTGTATTCCCCGGCAGGAATAAAAAGATATCTGCTATATTCAAGTGCCGAAGTGATAGCGGAAGCAATGTTTGCGCTTGTCAAATCACCACCGACCATAGACGCTACATTGAGAACGGCCGGATTATCCACTTTGTATGCCAATGCCGGATACAGTTTTGTCAAAGTGATTGAACCGTCCTGCACGGTTGTCGTTGCTTCAGGATGCTGATCCAGCCAGTTGTCTACATTCTCTTGAAGTGATTCTCCAAACTCCTGCACGATGTGTACACCCTGACGGATCTCCTCTAGCCAATCGTCATACGGATCTGGTACTTCATCACTATCTACTAGACTCTTATTGACTTTCATGTTGTAGATCTGCGTCCTTTTCAGAACAGAATCTACGATATAGTTCAGTTGAACTGTTCCTTTGCCCTTGTTTGCCGTGTCAACATTGCTGACGATCCATGTCGCTATGTTTTCTGCAACTTCAAGTTCAACGAAATAAGGCTCAACATCCCCTTTTCTCTTGATGTATAATGTGACATCTCCACTACCAAAGAGTTCCTGCCAGGAAGAAACATCAAAGTTGACAACAGTTACCCCGTTCTCCCCCTGGTATCCAACCTCTAGTATTGGACTCTTGTCGGAACTTACATCCACATTAATTGTTGACATATGTTGCTCCTTTCGGTTTTATTCTTCTTGTGTAGGCTCATAGCCATGTGCCGTCAGCCATTCTGCAAGTTCAGATTCTTTGATATATCCCAATTCCCCAACATCCTCGTCAAGTTTGGACGAGTAACTCTGTTCAAATGTTGGAGAGTTGAATGCTCCTGCCATCGCAACGATATCAAAAACCACGACATCAACAAAATCCGAAAGTGTCAGCTGCTTTCCGCTGATGCGTTTGTCTAATCCGCTCAAGTTCCCGTTGATCTCGTTGACTAATGTAGCGAGTTGGGCAAGAGCGGTATCAGGTGACTTTCGGTCAACCATAATGCCTTTTGATTTCGCCATGCTCTCACCCCCTATTCTTGGAGTAGTTCCCAATCGTGTACGATTTGATTATCTGGTCAACTCCAAACGAATCGTCCACCACATTGTTCCGGCAGATGAATTGGAGTCTCTTGTATTTCTTGACTTTCTTCCGCAAATAGAAGTCAAACGGTAGTTCATTGTTCTTTGCATCGGTAGATCCAACAAGCACCGGATCGTCACTATCTGCTTTGATATAGACATCAACCCCGGAATCGCTTGACGGCAGCAACGATACCACTACACCTTTTTTCTGCATTGTCTTGAAGTAGTGAACGGCACCGTCATCATCTGCAATCGTAGACCACACCGCATCTATTGCCACTCCGTCTCTTACCGTCAGGACAGTTCCGCTGACGGATTGTATCGTGTACCATGTGCCGTCATGATTCACGAAATCACCGACCGCAGGAATCCCTTCTTTGGAAATGTTGGAAACATCAATCATTGAGTCCGTAGGTGCAACGCTTGAAGTCCACATATTCCCTTCCGTTGGATAATCGTCATGGTACGGCTTTTCGTCTTCGTCCGTTTTGAACCGACACGCATTGCCGTTGAAATCCGTAAACCACAGATCATCGTTAAACTTGGCAAAACATTGAGCCGGAATGTTCTCAAGATAATACGCTTCGTATTGCAGATTGGTCTTGGTGTTCTCCCACGATGTTTTCTGCGATCCGTCAAGAACATAGCAATGTCCGTTGATTGCAAGGAAATACATTCCGTCATGGACGAAACTGATAGCACTTGAAATATTCTCTTCAGCACACAGTTTCTTGTTGACATAGTAACTTCTGTTACGAACATGACGGTCAACGTCCTCGCTTGATACCTCTATGCCCATCACTCCGTTCTTTGATAGGAACAACGGCTCACCGTTCAAAGTGTTGAATGCTCCGTTTGAGATCGCACCGATTCCGCTGATGTTCTGCTTTACGGCATATACAGTATCCTCATTGAATGTGGTCGGATATGCGAGATAGATTGTTGTATCAATGTTGTCGCTCTGCTTGATGATCCCAAGATATTCCCCTACTTTCATCATGCCCATGATCGGCTTGTCGGTCGCACCGACTTCAAAGTAATTCAGTTCAGGGAAATAGGACGGATCTGTCGTGGCGGAGTACCATACTCTTGTCGCATAGTTCTTGTGCGATGAAGCAGACAGAAATACCTGGTTTATGATACCGCTGCCGTACACGCTTACCCTTGAGCATTGTGTAAAAGCCGTCTTTGATGCACTATCTTTTGCGTCACCACCGCTATAAAGATATGCCGTGTATTTTATTCTGGTACGGAAAGTGAATTTTTCAGCAAAATACTTGAATTGTATTTGTGTCATGTTTGACGATCCCATCCAATCCGAATACACCGTGGAAACAGTAGACCGTTTCAATATTGGAACATTGCAGTCAATCGCATTCTGAATGAGCGGTATTGATGCCCAAACAGTATACATAGAATTGTACGGATTGAATGCTCCCGACCAGTATCCGCTCTGCATATTTGTCCAGGAGGTATCTGTCTTGTTCCTGCATTGAACATTTACCGTATTTGACCTGATGTTTGGCACATCAAACATTGTGGCATCTGACACAATGGATTGGATCATTTCGTTGCCCCATTCGGTCGGTGTTCCGCTTTGGCCGTTCCGT
>Ga0310690_10007572_pt1 | contig 13957 bp, 14 predicted proteins | sample AusTroGonzalo_MG_2_FD_207661 | JGI IMG/M metagenome (GOLD analysis project Ga0310690, IMG submission 207661) | Bovine rumen microbial communities from tropical cattle in Woodstock, Queensland, Australia - Gonzalo_04 (v2) (version 2) | ecosystem: Host-associated > Mammals > Digestive system >... | reverse complement strand
AGCAGATGGCGGAAGAAAGTCCTGTTGCCGCTGAGGATGCGGTTGATGCTTGCATGACTCAGATTCTCATCGTACAGCGCAGATGTGAATTCCCTTGCATCCTCATATACCATCTCGGTCACCGAGAGGTCATGCGAGATAAGGAAATCCTCCAGCCGCTTGAGGTCATGGGCATAGGAAATGACGGTCTTCTCCGAATATCCCTGGACCTTGCTCAGGTACGTGAGGAAACCATCTATGTATGCCCTGTTCCGGATCTGCTTGCCGCCGTCAGCCATACTATGAATATTATCAGCAAATCTCCTTTTTTACCACGTAGAACCTGTCTCCGAATCTTACATTCCCGTCCTTGTCTCCGTCAGGAGTCTCAATGACGCGCAGCCGTGCCTGCATGCCGGGAATATCTGCTTCCTGAAGAGAGCCGATGACCTTGATTCCGTCATTGAACAGAGCCGTGGTACCGGCTTGTACAAACCGGTCTCCCACTCCCTGGCTGCCCACATAGACGTCCTTTCCCATCTGTGTCTGGAAATCGCAGGTACTTAATGTTCCGGACTTTCCCGGTGCCTGAACTGCAATCAGGATGGTTGAATAGGCCGCAATTATCATGTTGCGTGATATGAAGTTGGATTTGTATGACGGACTCTCCGGAGCAAAGCGCGAAAGAACGCATCCGCCGGTGTCCGCAATGCGTCTTCTCATGTCCATTGTCAGGCACGGATACTCTACAGAATGTCCGCATGCCAGTATGCCCATGCATGGTCCTCCGCCCTTTATGGAGCCTGTCATTCCAGCCTGGTCTATGCCTTCTGCAAAGCCTGAGACAACCGACATCCCGTTGCGTGATGCTTCCATGCCCAGCCTGAATGCTTCCTGAAGGGCACCGTAGGTTGCATGCCTTGTCCCTACTATGCCGATACAGGGTATGGAAGTATCAGGCCTTGTGCCCGAGCACATCAGCATGTACGGCAGATGACTCCTCAGCGGATTGAATGACGGGAATGCTTCTTCTCCATACCATATTATTGAATTGTCAGGGCTCCTTGACAGCCAGTGCAATACATCCCTGGTCTCCCTGATGTATGGTCTGAAGCTCTGGTCATGTGCTGATATCTCATCAAGCGAGATTCCGGACAAGACCATCCGATGCCTTGCGGCAAGCGAAAGCTGCTCGTTGAAGCCTATCGCCAGCCTTCTTTCGATTTCAATGCAGTCGATATCCATGGGGTACTCCTTTTTATGCCCCCATATACGAACAAACTGCGGAAAAAATTTCGGTTTTTCAGAAAAAAGTTTATTTTTTTTGTGTGTCTGCGGATTTCTCATCCGGATGGGAAGCCTCAAAGGCCCTGAAAAGGTCATCCGTATTCACGTGAGTGTAGATTTCAGTTGTCCTAATGTCACTGTGGCCTAGCAGTTCCTGCACGGAACGCAGGTCTGCCCCGTTCTGCAGCAGATGGGTTGCAAAGCTATGCCGTAAAGTATGGACTTTGGAATCCACTCCTGCAAGTTCGCAGTACTTCTTGAGCCTGTGCCAGATCTGCTCACGTGTTATGCCCTTGTGCTCCTGGCTGATGAACATGACTGAAGAACGCTCCCTTCCGAGCAGGCGCGGCCTGACGCTGGAGATATAGGTCTCAAGGTATGATGCCGCCACTTCACCTACAGGAATCATGCGCTCCTTGGAGCCCTTGCCCAGCACGACTATCTTCTTCTCAAGACTGTAGTAACGGTCAACCCTGAGGTTGGCGCACTCGCTTGCCCTGAGGCCGCATGAATAGATGAGTTCGAACATGGTCCTGTCCCTGAACCCCAGGTCCGTACCTGTATCTATTACATCAAGTATCTTCTGTACCGCATCATAGTTCATGGCAGCCGGTAGGCGCTTGGGCTCCCTGTTGTGAGGCAGAAGCTCGGTAGGATCGTCAGGCCTTATCCTCTCTTCCTGAAGATAAGAAAAGAAAGAACGAAGCGCAGTGACGCATCTGGACATGGTGGTGGATGAAAGATGGACTTCATCCTTTCCTGTGGAAGACCGCCATATCAGGTAATCCTTGAGGTCTGCAGTAGTCACAGAGGCATAATCAAGGGCGTTGAGCTGCAGATAATCAAAAAAGCATGCAATCTCATGCCCGTACACGTCACGTGTGGCCTTTGATGCATGCTTCTCTATGAGGAGACTACGTTTGTAATCCTCAAGAATCACTTGTTGTCCTCATCATTTCTCTGATATCTGAGAATTGAAGGGATCGAATAGTCGGTGGGGTTGGCGTTGGGAGCCTGTCTGCGGCCCAGCTGGGACTGCAGGTCCTGCCATCTGTTGATGGAAATGACCTCATCCGGCTTCTTGGGCTGCTCCTTGGGAGCACTCTGGGAAGCTGCAGGAGCGGCACTCTGATTCCTGTTCTCGGAATTGTTGATGAACTGGTCGAACCTGGGCTGCTTCTTCTCGTACTGAGGCATGTCGACGGAAACCGTCTCGCGGTCGAATCCCGTGGCGACAACGGTGACCTTGACTTTGTCTCCCAGATCGGGATTGTAGGCCTGACCGGCGATGATGAGGGCCTCGGGATCACAGTTCTCGGTGATCATCTCTACGACATCCTGATATTCCTGCAGAGTGAGGCCGTCGCTTGCCGTGAGGTTGACCAGGACGCTCTTGGCACCATCGATCTTGGCATTCTCAAGCAGCGGGTTGCTGATGGCCTGACGTGCGGCATCCACGGCACGGTTTGCACCCTCTCCAAGACCGATTCCCATGATTGCGTCGCCCTTGCCCTTCATGACGGTGCGGACGTCGGCGAAGTCGATGTTGATTTCTCCAGGCTCGGTGATGAGCTCTGAAATACCCTGGACGCCCTGTCTCAGGACATCATCGGCCATGAGGAAGGCCTGCTTGATGGGCGTGTTGTTCTCGGCGACCTTGAGAAGATACTGGTTGGGGATGAGGATCAGCGTATCGACGTTCTTGCGCAGCCTGTCGATTCCCTCGTTTGCGAACTGGAGCTTCTTTCTGCCCTCGAATGCAAACGGAGTGGTGACGACTGCAACGGTGAGGATGTTGAGGCCTTTTGCCAGCTCTGCAACGACAGGAGCGGCACCGGTGCCTGTTCCGCCGCCCATTCCTGCGGTGATGAACACCATGTCGGTTCCCTCGAGTATCTCGCGGATCTCATCCTTGCTTTCTTCCGCAGCCTTCATTCCCATCTCGGGGATTCCGCCTGCTCCGAGACCGCCGGTAAGTTCCTTTCCGATGGGAATCCTGACCTGTGCATTCGAGCGCTGGAGAGCCTGCACATCCGTGTTAAGAGCCACGAACGTGACCTTCTTGAGTCCGCTCTCGATCATTCTGTTTATGGCGTTTCCACCGCCTCCGCCGACACCGATTACCTTGATGTCGGTAGGTGGGGTCTGTTCATCATGAAGCAAATCTTCAATAATTCCGAAATCCATTTCAATCCTCTCAGATTATCGTCTTGAAGAAGCCGGAAATCTTGCCGAAGAGGCCTCCCGACTTCGCTGCTCTCTTATCCATCTTGTTTCTGTTTCCTGAAGCGGAACCAGCTTTCTTGGCCTCGGTCTTGAGAAGTCCGAGCACCGTCGTGTATTTGGGGTTGATGTAGGACCTGTCCAGTCCCGGAAGAGCCTCCGGGAAACCTATCCTGGCCTGCATCCTGAATATCTCCGATGCAAGATCGGTCACGCCTGAAAGTAGTGAACCGCCGCCCACAAGCACCACGCCGCCGCCGTAGGTTGCGGGAGGAAGCTTGGAATCGAGGTCCTTCTTCAGAAGTGAGAATATCTCAGCCATGCGTGGCTCGATTATCTTGCAGAGCTCGCTCTTGGGCATCTGTATTGCCGGAAGACCGCCAACCTGCGGGATAATCACCTTCTCGTCCGCCTGCACGTTGGGGATGTAGCAGCTTCCGCTCTCCACCTTGACCTGCTCGGCAACCATCTTGGGTTTGTTGAGCATGTATGCGATGTCGTTGGTGACGCTTCCTGATCCCAGATCAACGCCGCCGACGTAGTACGGTGAGCCGTTCTGGTACACGATCATGTTTGCCGTGGAGCCGCCCAGGTTGATGAGGATGGTGCCCATCTCCTTCTCGTCGGCGCTCAGCACTACTTCTGCATCGGCAAGTGAAGACAGAACCAGCCTGGAAGTGTTGATTCCGGCCCTCTGGAGCGTCTTTCTTGTGTTGGAACAGTTGCTGGCAGATCCTGTGACTATCAGCACCTTGCTCTCAAGCCTGTGGCCCGTCATGTCCACGGGATCCTTGATGCCGCTCTTGCCGTCAACGGAGAAGTCCTGGACCAGCGTATGCAGGATTTCCCTGTCCACCGGAAGCTCGAATGCCCTGGCGACCTCAAGCGAGTGATAGATGTCGTTCGAGGAAATCTCAAGATCCTTGGTGTTGATTCCGACGACTCCCTGGGACTGTGTGCCTCCTACAGAAGCTCCGCCCACACCCGTGATGACGCTCTGTACTTCCGCACCTGCCTGCAGCTCTGCTTCCTGTATGACGGATGAAATCGTCTTGAGGGTCTGCTCGACATTGACTACGACACCTGAGCGGACTCCCTCGCTGGGACGCTCGCAGATGCTGTCGACCATGAGCTGGCCGTCTTTTGACAGTGATCCGACCACGGCCCTTACCCATGAGGAGCCGATGTCCAATCCCATCATTATTCTCTCAGAAGCCATGCCCACCTCCTAAGTCCTTTTGACCCAGGTGTTTGCATAAAGGTCATAAACGACCGACGCACCACCCGCGGAAAACTGGCTACTGATGATCTCCAGCATCTCATCCAGGCGCCGGACGCTAACCTGCTCCCTGACGTAGAGAACCGAGTTGAGCGATGATAAATCGATAACGAGCCTTCCGAATTCGTTACCCATATTATTATCGTATTTCATACTTGTTATCAAGTTCCCGTCAGCCAAATGTTGACCCATCCCGACCATTGCCCTGAAGCCCTCGTCGGAGCCCCACTTGAGGATCATCTGTGCATAGGCAGGGTTGATCTCCACAACTCCCAGCTTGTCGAAGCTCTCCCATGTGGTCTGGCCCACGATCTCAAGGATGTCGTCGTGGATGAAGTAATACGTGATCTCACCGTCTTCGGAAATGCTGTATGACCGGAGGGCCACGTCGTCGTATTCGATGTCTATTATCAGCTTGTCAGGGTAGAATCTGCTTACCTTGACCGATTTTACGCCATCGAAAGCCTCAAGGGACTTCCTGATCTTTCCCGTACTGACTTCAAAGATGTTGAGCCCCTTGAGCGGGTTGATGATGCGCTGCATGTCCGCCGGGACATTCGTCACGGGCCCGGATACAGAAACATCGATTTCCTCAATGTTGAAGAAATCGATATTCCTGAGGGCAATGTAGGCGCCGGCTACGATGAGCACGAGCACCAGGACAAACAGTATCTTCTCAGCGGTTCTCAAATTCGTATTTCTCCGGGAACATGAGCTCGTCCTGTATCGTGTCTATCAGATGCTCTCCTTCCGCACCGTCTGCCTTGGTTCTGGTTATCCTGTACAGGATTCCGCTTTCGAGCAGAACGGGGATTATTCCGATTCCGTATGAGAAGAACGGAAGCGGGAGTCCCTTGCCGGGAATCAGGCCCAGGACCCAGGCGATGTTGAGCAGGAACTGCCACACGACCATCGTGGTGATACCGATTGCGAGGTTGGACAGAAATCCGTTGTGCCTGCGCACGTTTCTCGCCGCGGAATAACCTACAAATGCATAGAATGCAATGAATAATATGATGAGGATGACACCCCAGAAACCAAGCTCCTCCGATATGTTGGCAAGGATATTGTTTCCGGCTATGTCTTCCAGGACGCCCTTGTATACTCCTCCGCCCAGACCCTTTCCGAACCATGAGCCGCTGGCGATTGCAGATTTCGCAGTCAGTACACCGGCTGCACGCGGATTGGTTCCGAATCCGGGGATAAGGAACTCAGCCACGGCGAGGATACGCTCGGACTTGGAGAAAATGATGCAAGCCGTGGGAACGGCCGCATACAGAAGCAACAGGATCACGCCGAACAGTCCCACGCCGCCTGCGGCGAACATGGTGACCATCATGGCAAGATACATCAGTGCATAGGAGAAGTTCCTCTGGACCAGAATCAGCACCATGGTTATGATGCAGCCCACCAGAGGCGGTATGATCTGACGCACGCGACCGATCCTGTTTCCTCTTCCGGCAAAATACAGTGACATATACATAACTCCAGACAGGAAAAGGAAATTAATTGTGTCTGGAGTCATGAGGATCGTCTTTCTCAGGATGATGTCAACGGCAAGAGCCACCATGCAGAGGAAGAACATGACCGGCGACAGGATTTTGAGTCCCGCCTCCGGAATCAGGTTCACGAACAGCATCAGGACAACTCCGATGCCGACATATATGCCCTGCATCATCAGGTAGTGATAATGCGGAAGGCCGTTGGCTACGGCCATTTCAAAGCTTGCCGAGTATACGCAGACAAGACCCATAAGGGTCAGGAGGATGACTATGCAGAGAAATATGAATGAATTGCGCTGACTGTTCAGCTGACGGTTCTTGCCGGACCTGGAGCCTCGGACACGCTGATCCTCGGTATGCACCTCGCCCATGAAGTTCCAGTCGTCATAACTGGCCCGTGCCATATCCCCTCCTTCTGCCGTATTTATTATCTCACGTTGTCCTCAGCCTTTGCAACAAGAGAAGAAGAATCGGACCTGATCTGAGTGAACACGATGTTCTGGACCGCAGCCTGCTCTATCAGGTACTCCGGAGTGGTCTTTCTGGCAATTGAAGCAGCAAGAATCATCTTCTGCTCCTCTTTTTCCTTCAGCTCCAGCTCTATTCCCGAAAGCTCAAGCCTGAGCTGGGTGTTCCTGGCTGCCTGCCAGACGGGAATGAGCAGACAGATGTTTATGAACAGTATCGTAAATACTATCAGAGCTTTTTCAATCCTAGCGTTTTTCATATCCCTATACCTCTTCTCAGTCCCTGTATTTGTTCCTCTTCTTCAGAGGATCCCTTTCCTTCCCGAGCTTCTCCACCACGCGGAGCTTTGCACTCCTTGAAGGCGGATTTGCATCGCATTCCTCCTGCGTCGGTTCCAGTGGTTTCTTGGTAAGGATCTCGAGAATGTTCTCGTGATTCTTGAAAAACCACTTCACCGGCCTGTCTTCCAGGGAATGGAACGTTATCACCGCTATCCTTCCCCCGGGCTTCAGGGCCTTGACCGCACCTTCAAGAGCAGGTTCAATGCGGTCAAGCTCACCGTTGATCTCGATCCTGAGAGCCTGGAATGTCTTGGTCGCAGGATGGATCCTTCTATGTCTGTACTCATTCGGGACGGCGTCCCAGATGATGTCAGCAAGCTCATCCGTGTACTCTATCTGCTTTGTCTGCCTGTAATTGCAGATTGCAGCGGCGATTCTTCTGGAGTACCGTTCCTCGCCGTAGTTGTAGATCAGGTCCGCAAGGCTCTTCTCGTCGTAGGTATTCACCACCTGCGCCGCATCAAGCGCTCCGTCCAAATCCAGCCTCATGTCCAGCTTTTCACTGCGCTTGAAGCTGAAGCCTCTTCCAGATTCCTCGTAGTGGAAGACGCTTATCCCCAGGTCGAACAGCACGTAGTCCACGGCAGGTCCGTCGTAGTTTTTCCAGAACTCGTCGAACCAGATGTTCCGTGCCTGGAACCTGTCGCCGTATGGAGCCAGCCTGTTTTTTGCCTTCTCCATGATCCTGCAGTCGCGATCCAGACCGATTACGTGCAACTTGGGATAACGCTGCAGGAAGAGGTTGGAATGTCCGCCCTCTCCGAGGGTGCAGTCGACAAGCAGATCCTCTTTGTCCCCGGGATTCAGGAATGAGAGGACCTCGTTCTGCATCACCGAATAATGGACGTACTGCATCACCTGCCCATCCTCTGGGTGCTGAGCTCGTCACCCAGATCCCCGAGCATGTCCTTGTACTGGATCATCATCTCCTCATACTTCTTGGCGCTGATGATCTCGATCTTGGACATGGAACCCAGAATCACGCATTCCGACTTGGGCTCAAGTCCCGCAAACTCCCTCAGGACCTGCGGGATGCTGAGTCTTCCGGTCTTGTCAAGCTCCACCTCTCTGGCGGGAGATATGACCATCATGTCTATCAGCCTCGCCTTCTTGTTGAAAACCGCGAGAGGTCCGTAGTTGACTTCCCTGTTCAGGGCCTCGAAGTCTTCCTTTGTATACAGCCAGAGGGAATCGTCAGTGGATTTGGTGAGCATGAGGTCGGTGTAGCTGCCCAGCTGCTCCCTGAGTTTGGGAGGAATCATGAGTCTGCCTTTCTCATCGATGGTGTTTCTGTACTCACCTGTCATTTTTTACCACTTTTCCCTTTAAATAGGCTTGTTTTTGGGAAAACTTACCACCTTTGAGTAAAAAATAGACCACTTACGGGCATGCCGCAACCGGGAAGTCATATAAAAATTGTGTCAAAAACCATTAATTTTGCTATTTTACTTATCGTGCCGGCGGACTTTAAGTAAACACTTAACAGAAAGTGGATTACCATCTTTTTACCACTTGGGCAAAAAAAACCGGACGGCGGACCGTCCGGAAAAAGAAACTGATCGGAATCAGAAAGCATATGAAACGCCTGCGTATCCCTGGAAACCGAAGTTTGTTGTGACAGCATTGTCACTGATTTCCTTAATGAAGGAATCAAGATCCTTGTTTGTGTTGATGAAGTGCCATGCGAACTTTCCGCCGAGGCTGACCTTGATGTTGTCGTTGACATGATATGCAGCGGCAGCCTCAAGTCCGATACCCATTGCGGCGTTGAATGACTCATTGTCATCATCATCCGGAGCCATCTTACCCATAAGGACATCAAAACCTGCTCCGAGGTCAATGCAGAACTGCTTGGAAATCTCGATGCAGTACTGTGCACCGGCATAAAGTGCGAAGTTGATGGGTGAAGCTTTCGTTGCGTCCATTGACTCCTCTTTGCCGTCATATGAAACGGTTCCTCTGACCTTGCCCATTGTGTTGACACCTGCCTCAACCTTTGCAGAAAGCTCGGGTGATAAGGCATACTCAGCTGTACCGGCAAAATAGAAACCACCGTTGGACATCCTGATGAAGTTCTTGGCGTTCTCCTTGTCAGTGAACTGCAGTGAATATCCGCCGTAACCTGCCTGGGCACCGACTCTGAGTCCGGATGCCTTTGCTGCGAATGCGACGCCGAATGCGAGGCAGACGATAAGAATGATTGCGAAAACTTTCTTTTTCATTGTTATTCTCCTTTGAGATTTTTGTTTTCCGTTAACTAAAACTGAAAACAGATGCATCGGTTACACCGTTTTACAAAAAAAACCGGACGGGAGAACCGTCCGGCGAAATGAATTCCGATCAGAATCAGAATGCGTATGTGCAGCCTGCATAGACCTGATAACCGAAATTGGTAACCGTGTCCTCATCCTCAAGCCACTTGATGAATTCAGTGATATCCTTGTTCGTGTTGATGGGATGCCATGCGAACTTTCCACCGACTGCAACCTTGAAGTTGTCGTTGATGTGATACTCTGCATCAGCTTCAAGAGCCGGACCCATTGCAGCGTTGAAGGACTCTGCATCGCTGTCGTTGTCGGCCATCTTGCCCATCAGGACATCGAAACCGACGCCCAGATCGACACAGAATTCCTTTGAAATCTCGATGCAGTACTCAGCTCCTGCATAGATCGAGAAGTGGATGGGGAATGCATCTGCCTTAAAGGTCTGCTTAGCGCCGTTGTAGCTGACCGTCCAGGATGACTTTCCCATGATGATTGCGCCGAACTCTGCCTTTGCAGAAATGTTCTTTGCAAACTCGTACTTGCCGTCAACTGCGAAATAGAAACCGCCGTCAGCGATATTCAGATAATTCTTGGTATCGTCCTTGTCGGTGATCGTAAATGAGAATCCACCGTAACCGAGCTGGGCGCCGACCTTAAGTCCTGATGCCTTTGCTGCGAATGCAACGCCGAAAGCGAGGCATACGATAAGAATGATTGCGAAAACTTTCTTGTTCATCGATTTTTCTCCTACGAGTATTGATTTGCAGACATTATAGCACGGAAATGCATCGTCTACCAAGTGAATATGTTTACGTCAGGCACTCGGGAATGTAGCCCCTGTTCTCCATGATGCGTCTCTTCTGGCTGTCCAGGATCTTCTTGCACATGCGCACCGCATGCGGAGTCACCTCCACAAGCTCATCGTCCTTGATGAAGCGGATGGCCTGTTCAAGCGTCATCTTTGACACCGGAGTGAGGGCAACGGCCTCGTCATGGCCTGATGCACGCAGGTTGGTCAGCTTCTTGGTGCGTGTCGGGTTCAGCAGGAGATCTCCTTCCCTGTTGCGCTCGCCTACTACCTCTCCTTCATACACAGGATCTCCCGGCACGATGAAGAAGCGTCCGCGGTCCTCCAGCTCCCAGATTCCGTATGCAACAGCATCGCCTGCGCGGTCGCAGATGAGGGATCCGGATGCCCTGTCGGGGAAATCGCCCTTGTACGGCTCATAACCTTCCAGAGAACTGTTCATGATTCCGTATCCTCGGGTATCCGTCAGGAATTCATCCCTGTAGCCGATGAGTCCGCGTGACGGGATATGGAACTCCATCTTCACGCGTGAATTGTCGCCGTAGACGATGTTGCTCATCATGGCCTTGCGCTGTGACAGGGCCTGCATGACGGTACCTGAATACTCCTCGGGACAGTCGATCAGCAGGTACTCCATGGGCTCGGTCTTGCGGCCCTGTGCATCCGTCTTGAAGATGATCTTGGGTCTTCCGACGCAGAGCTCGAAGCCTTCGCGGCGCATCTGCTCCACTATGATTGCAATCTGGAACTCTCCGCGGCCCTTGACGGTGAACGAGTCATCGGCATTCTTCTCCACCTGGATGGAAACGTTGCGCAGGGCTTCCTTGCACAGCCTGTCCCAGATCTTGGCGGAGGTGAGCTGCTTTCCGTCCTTGCCGGCCAGCGGCGAGATATTCTTGGAGAACAGCATGGAAACCGTAGGCTCGTCGACATGGATCCTGGGCAGTGCCTTGGCGTAGTCCTTTGTGCAGATGGTGTCTCCGATGGAGACGTTGTCGATTCCAGAGAGAACCACGATGTCACCGGGCTCGACATGGTCTGCAGGCGTGAACGTGGGTCCGTTGTAGACCTGAAGCCTGGTGACCCTGAGGGGTACATGCTCGCCCTTCTCGTTGATGCAGACAAGGCTGTCGTTTACCGATGCGCTGCCGTTGATGATCTTTCCGACGGCAAGACGTCCGAGGTAATCGTTGTATGAAAGGTCCGAAACCAGCATCTGGAACGGCTCGGAATCGTCATATGACGGTGACGGCATGAAATCCACCACGGCATCAAGAAGCGGATAGATGTTCTTTGCATCGGGGTCGTTGAGCTTTGTGGAGCAGAAACCGGCCCTTCCGTTTGCGTAGAACACGGGAACCTCGAGCATGTCCTCGTTGTTGGACAGCTCCAGGAGCAGGTCGTAGACCTCGTTGAGCACTTCCTCCGGCCTTGCATCCTGACGGTCGATCTTGTTGATGACCACTATGACGGCCAGATTCTTCTCAAGTGCCTTCTCAAGCACAAAACGTGTCTGCGGAAGCGGACCTTCGGCTGCATCCACAAGCAGGATGACTCCGTCCACCATGGACAGTCCGCGCTCGACCTCTCCTCCGAAATCCGCATGGCCCGGAGTGTCGATGATGTTTATCTTCTTGCCCTTCCATCTGATGGCGCAGTTCTTTGCATTTATGGTTATTCCCCTTTCCCTCTCGATGGCGCCGCTGTCCATGATGCGGTCGGTATCATCCGATGCCACGCCGCTCTGGCGGAAAAGAGCATCGACCAGGGTGGTCTTGCCGTGGTCGACGTGCGCAATTATGGCGATGTTCCTTATGTTGTCGTTGTGCTGTGTCATTTTCTTCTAAAACCCAAAGAGAAAATACTGTGTATTGGACTATTATTCAATATGTCGGCAGAAACTATTTGGACTTCAGCCAGGCGTCGAGGGCCTCGAATGTCTGCAGGAGGTCCTTGAACAGCAACGTGGCCGTGCTGTCCTGAGGCGTGCTCTGTGCATTGACTATCACGATGTCCGCACCGTTGCGTCTTGCAAGTATGGGAAGCGATGCCGCAGGCTGCACCGTAAGCGATGATCCAAGCACCAGGCACAGATCCGATCTGGAGAAGTCCTCCCATGCGCGGTTGAGGACGGTCTCGTTCAGGCTTTCCTCATAGAATATGATGTCCGGCTTTATCACTCCCCCGCACTTTTTGCATAAGGGAACCTCATCCCGGAGCACTATCGGGGCAATCTCCTTATAGGTATATCCGGCTCCGCAGCGCGTACAGTGATGGTACTCGGGGCTTCCGTGGACCTCATAGACATTGCGTGATCCTGCCTTCTGGTGCAGCATGTCGATGTTCTGCGTATACACGGCCTCAAGCATCCTCTTTTCCTGCATCAGCGCAAGCGTCCTGTGTACGATGTTGGGCTCGTAATCCTCAAGCCTGTACCATACGTCCTTTGCCCACTTGTAGAAGATTCCCGGCTCCCTGCGGAAGAACGTCATGGAGATTATCTCTTCCACGTCCATTCCCTGCCAGGGATCGTTGTACACACCGTGCTTGCCCCTGAAATCGGGTATGCCGCTGAGCGTGGAAACTCCTGCACCGGTGAACACGGTCATCCTGTGGCTGTGCTCGATCAGCTTCACCAGGTGGGCGAACTTTTCCTCGAATACCTTGCTGTCTTCCGCATAACTGTCATTGAATCCGGTCATGTCCTTACCTCAGTTGTCAACGTTTGGGTCTAATGGGTCTAATGACTCCAATCTCTCCAATGCCTCAAATCACACCTGTCTTCCAAGATATGTATTTCCATTCAGCATCCTGAACTCCACCTTCACCATGTCACCCGGCCTTACCGATGCTCCCTCAAGCACATCAAAAGCAACCATCTCGTTGTGCTCGTTGCGTCCGAGCATCTGGTTGGAGTTGTCCCTGGACACCTGCGTGACAAGAACCTCCTGGATGCCGTGCGCCCTACCGCTCTTTATCCTTGCCGCATTCTCCAGCTGCCAGTCGATGAGCTTCTGCAGCCTCTGCTGCCTGTCGGATTCAGGAATCTGACCTTCCATCGAGCATGCACGCGTACCTTCACGGGGATTCCAGTAGTACATGTACGCTTCTATGTAGCCCACTTCCTTCATGGCCGATATCGTGTCATGGAATTCCTCCTCTGTCTCGCCGGGGAAGCCCACCATGACATCAACTGCAAAGGTCATCTCGGGAATACGGTCCTTGATCTTCTTGATCAGGGAAAGATAACCCTCTCTGGTATAGCGCCTGTTCATCAGGTTGAGGATGCGCGTATTTCCGCTCTGCATCGGGACATGCAGGTGTTTTGCAACCCTGTCCTGCCTTGCGATTACTTCAATCAGCTCATCGGAGAAATCCTTGGGATGAGGGCTCTCGAAGCGTATCCATCTTATGTTGACGCACACGGAGCAGATCATCTCCAGCAGTTTTGGAAAATCACAGCCCTCAAAGGAATAGGAGTTGACGTTCTGACCCAGCAGGGTGATCTCGCGAACGCCCTTTGAATCCAGGAACCTCACCTCTTCCAGAATCTGCTCTGGACATCTGGATATCTCCCTTCCGCGTACATACGGCACAATGCAGTACGAGCAGAAGTTGTTGCATCCGTTCATGATGGGAACGTATGAACTGAAGTCCCCTTCCTTGTAGTATGCCTTGTTGAACGAGTATCTGTCGTTCTCGGAGCCGGTCTTTCCGGCCACTCCTGCAATCTCGAGGATCCTTAGCTTTCCGTTGTTGCCCACCACATGGTCTATGTGCGGAGCGGTCTTCTTCAGCTCGGCCTC
>Ga0310690_10007571_pt1 | contig 13961 bp, 10 predicted proteins | sample AusTroGonzalo_MG_2_FD_207661 | JGI IMG/M metagenome (GOLD analysis project Ga0310690, IMG submission 207661) | Bovine rumen microbial communities from tropical cattle in Woodstock, Queensland, Australia - Gonzalo_04 (v2) (version 2) | ecosystem: Host-associated > Mammals > Digestive system >... | reverse complement strand
CAACCGCTGTAAGGATGAATGTCTGCCCGAGGAGACCAACCGCCGCATCGTGGACATCATTTCCGATGTTAACATGGCCTACAGCGAGCATGCCCGCCGCTATCTCGCAGACACAGGACTTCCCAAGGAGCGCACTTACGTCACCGGCAGCCCCATGGCCGAGGTGCTCCACAACAACCTTAAAGAAATCGAGAGTAGCAAAGTGTTCGAGAAAATCAACGCTCAACTTTCAACTTTCAACTCTCAACTGCGACTTGAGCCGCACAAATATATTTTGCTGAGTGCACACAGAGAGGAGAATATTGATACGGAGAAGAACTTTATGTCTTTGTTTACTGCTATCAATAAGATGGCAGAGAAGTACGACATGCCAATTCTCTATAGCTGTCATCCTCGCAGTCGCAAGCGTTTGGAAGCATCAGGCTTCCAACTTGACAAGCGTGTCATCCAGCACGAGCCGTTGGGATTCCACGATTACAACTGCCTCCAGATGAATGCATTCGCAGTGGTGTCAGACAGTGGTACATTGCCAGAAGAGAGTTCATTCTTTACTTCGGTTGGTCATCCGTTCCCTGCTGTGTGCATAAGAACATCTACCGAGCGTCCCGAGGCTTTGGATAAAGGATGTTTCGTGCTTAGTGGTATTGATACGAAGGGCTTACTTCAAAGCGTGGATGTCGCCGTTGAGCTTATAAAGGACGGCCATCATGGCATCCCAGTGCCTGACTATGTGGATGAAAATGTAAGCACCAAAGTTGTCCGCATCATCCAGAGCTACGTGGGTGTAGTTAACAAGATGGTCTGGCGAAAATTCTAAGATATAATAGATACGTGCAACACCTCTCTTTGTCGCAAGACATTGGGAGGTGTTGTTGTTTATAAGAATTGCAGAGTTAGAGATAAGGCCACAGAAAAGGCCGAAATAAAACACAAAAATGCTGGTTGGCGAAAGCTGACCAGCATTTTTGTGTTTTATGGACCGATAATTGGTAGTTAGAAAAATAATCCGTAACTTTGCAATCGCAATTCTCTCTTTTATATACAAAAATACAGAAGGCAAACCCTTTTACAAAGAATCATCTCGATAGAATCCCTTCAAATACTGATAACTTGCAATTTGAACACGATTTGGAGAATTCTCCTAAGGAAAGATGATAGAATAATGTTTAAAGAATATGGATATTGTTGAACTTCATTCTCTTTCGCCAGCTCAGATGGGTGAGCTTCGGCAACTCATGAAGGAATTGACATCAAATATAGAGGTGTCAGCGGAGATGTTAGAGAATGTGGTCAAATCACCTAACACACATTTGTTCGTCGCACTTGACAACGGGGCAAACATTGTTGGTTGTGCATCTCTTTGTGTTTTTGAGTCACCTACTGGAAGAAAAGCGAGTGTGGAAGATGTCGTTGTCTTGTCGTCATATCGGGGACAGCATCTTGGACGGGATTTGATGGAGCATTTGATTGAGTTTGCCAGGAAGAATTTAGGTGATATAGACTTACACCTTACTTCAAAACCCCAGAGGGTGGCGGCAAATGCACTATATCAGTCTCTTGGCTTTGAGAGGAGGGATACGAACTTCTATAGAATGAAAATCCGTAAGTCGGAGGTAATGAGATGAACCTAATGATTACTACAATCTATGAGTTATGAATCAGGATGCGAAGTGGTTAGCAAAGTACAATGAAATAATGGACTTCATGGCGGAAAACCATAGAAGGCCATCGAAGTATAATTTGGAGGAAAGGAACAACTGGAACTGGTGGCGGCATACGCAAAAGCAACTAAACGCGGGTTTGCTAAAGCAAGAACGCGTGGAGCTATTCAACAAGTTGTTGGAGTGTGGGGAGAAGTATAGGAGAGTTAACCAATACGTTTAATCTCTGGCGTATAGTTCAATTGAGCTATACGCCTTTTTTATGGTGAGCATTCGAGCGAATGCCTATAAGGTCTTGTCTAATTTGAGACCTATAGCTCATTTTGCAGGACGTGATATGCCTTCATCCACGATAACCACTAACTTTGCGGGCTTTTCAAAAGCCCAAATGCAAAGTTAGAATGAACAAGAAGAAATGCGAGTATATGGTTCTTCCCATATGGTGAGAATGGTGTGCGCAATGGCGTACAGTTGTATAAATGTTAGTCCTGCGGCTACCAGTTCCGTGCCGGAACGGAGACAAGCGAGGAGGATTTGTGGAACGCTTATCAGCAAGGGAGGCAGACCATCAAAGAGCTTTCTGTTCGCTTCGGCATGAGTGTCTCAACGGTGGTTGCTCCCCCCCTACAGTGCGAAGTCCACGATGATGGGGAGGTGGTCGCTGGGATGCCAGAAGTTGGAAATCTTCTGAGGGCTGCGCACGGGCTTGGTGTAGCTGTCGTTGACGATGCCTGCTTCCTTTACCCGTTTGCGAAGTGGGGGAGTGAGATACATGAAGTCGATGCGTGAGCCTCCGCCAGTCGAAGAGACGACGCTGTCGGGATCGAGTGTCTTGATGATATCCTCGTAGGGTGTCTGCTCACGGATGAAGTCGTGCACAAGGAACTTCGGAGAGGCATCGGGTAGCTGGTATTTGCTGTTATCCATGCGAGAGACGGAGTTGAAGTCGCCCATCATGGCCCACAGCTCCTTATTGGCATTCGGGTGGGAAAGGATGGTCTGCTTGCAGATGTATTCCATCTCTGCACGGCGGAACTTGTCGCCCTCGAAGTTGGCTCGGCTCTGGTCACGTTTGTCTGCGGGCACTTTGAAGCCATAGCCTTGCGGCCAAGTGTGGAGGGTGACGAGGTTGACGTCCTTCTTGCCGATTCGCACTTTGTACCACGAAGCGCCATGACATACGATGGTGTCGGCGTTGCCGCTGATGAGCTTCTCGCATTCCATCGGGAACGAGGAGGTAATGAGCTGCGGATAGTTGTCGGGATGGGCACTCAGGTAGATGTAAGTGTGGCCGTATCTCGCAGCCAGACGTTTCCAGCGGTCGAGGCATTCCTGTTCCGTTTCTCGCTCCGAGTCGGCTGTTCCTGTCTTGTTGAGTTTCTGGGCTTCGCACCAAACGCAGATGTCAGGCTTCTGCTCGGCTACCCATTTGGTAAAGCGCTGGTAGTCATCCTGCTGACCGTCCCACATTCCGTTCTGTATGTTCCAATAGAGGAGGCGCACATTGTTCCCTTTTATCTCCCTTAATATAAAGGTGTGCTTCTTCGGTTGGTTCAGCTCGTAGATGCGGTCAACGAGCAGTTCCATCTCCTGCTGGTAGGCTTCCCGCACTTCGGGGCGCACCATCTGGTCGTAGGTGCCGCGTTTGCTTGCCAGCCAGGCATTGTCCTTGCAAAGCTCGCGGAACTTCTGTGCGCCTTGCTCGGTGTTGTCGTTGAGGTGACCAGCCGGCATCATGAAGTTGTAGTTGACCCAAGCCCATTCTCGGAACCTGCGCTCCACTTCCCAGCGCGTCTCGTTGAGTGCCATCACTGCCAGAGCTTGCTGATACTGCGGCGTGTGGCGGTAACAGGAGAGGTTGACGCCCTTGGCAAGCGTGGTGGCGGAGAGCGTGTCGATAGTGATGTCGTCGATGGATAGTTCGTAGTTGCCGCTGAGTCCCTTGACGGTCAGGTGTTCGTCGCTCAGGTCATCGATAAACGAAGGGATGACCCTTGTGACCTGTTCTGCACCATGATTGAAGCCCCATCCGTGGGCGACAGTGTCGAGGGGGAAGGGTAGGGAGGCGGCGATGCAGTCGAACTGCAGGCCGTCGCTTGTCCGCTTTACCTTAGAGATTCGGCAGTTCTCGCTCCTTGTCACCTTGCCATTCGTCGCATCCAGTTGTATATCAGCAACCTTTTTCCCCTTCATGCCTTGAGCCTCCAGGAAGAGGTAGGCCATCGCCATGTGTCCGTCGTTGTCGGGGTGGATGCGGTCTCCTCCAATAATGGTGAAGGCAGGGTCAGTTTGTTGCTGCTTTATGTTTAGCGCCACCATTGGCGCGTTGAAGTCAAGGAACTCCCAGCCGTTCCTCTTTGCTGCCTCTTTCTGCAGGGCGATGATGCGCTGCATGTTGTCGTTCTTATGGGCAAAGACATCATTGTTGAAGGTGGAGGTCTGGTCGTAGGGCGACGTGCCAATCATTATGGTTCGCACATCCTTCAGACTCTTCAGCTTCTCTTCGCAAAGGGCAAACCGCTCCTTGGCTTCTTCCAACTTGCGACGGGCGAAGTCGGCAGAGTCGGCACTATTGTACTCGTAGTATCCGCTGTCGTTCATGCCGAAGGTGAAAGTGAGGACAGTCGGCTCTTTCGTCAGCACATCGTCGTCGAAGCGAGCCAGTATCTCCTTTGCCGTGTCGCCGCCAACGCCGCAGTTTGCCATCCATAGACGCATTTTGGGGAAATGCGTCATGTAGTAGAGCCAGATGTACGAGTGGTAGTGCCCACCGTCGGTGATGCTGTTGCCGACAAACGTCACGCGGTCGCCTTTCTGGAAAGGTGCAACGCTCTGTGCCTTGACTGGGAGCATGGCGCACGGGACGAGGAGTAAAAGGAAAGTGATGAGTTTCTTCATATTGTCTTTCGTGTTGATGATGCAAAATTAAGGAAAAAGATTAAGGATGAAGGACAAATGGTCGAAGTTTTTGTTGTTTTTGTGCACAGACGGAAGCAAACAGGGGCTTTATGTTGCTTGTTTCGCCGAAAACCTTTACTCCAGTCAGCGAAAAAAGGAATAATATAAACAAATAACACACGCATATGGAGGAATTCATTGCTTATCTGGTAAAAGGATTGTTTTATATCCCATTGCTGTGGCTAAATAATCGCTGTTTACATTATTTAACCACATAATTAGGACAAAAGGCACATTTTGTTCGCTTAAAGTCGCTATTCTCGCAAAAAAGCATTATCTTTGCGGCGAAAATGGGGGATTATGCCCCTGAAACGAAGATGAAGAAACTGCTCATAGAGACTTACGGGTGTCAAATGAATGTGGCCGACAGTGAGGTGGTGGCCAGCATCATGGGTGTGGCAGGCTATGAGGTGACGGAGAACATGGACGAGGCGGATGCCGTCTTCCTGAATACCTGTTCGGTGCGCGACAATGCCGAACAGAAGATTATCTCCCGCCTGGAGTTCCTGAACAGCTTGAAGAGAAAAAACCGTCGCATCATCATCGGTGTGCTTGGCTGTATGGCAGAGCGTGTCAAGGAGCAGCTCATCGAGGAACACCATGTAGATATTGTGGTAGGCCCAGACGCCTATCTCTCGCTGCCCGACCTGATTGCACAGGCAGAATGCGGCCATAAGGCCATCAATGTCGAACTCTCCACCACAGAGACCTATCGCGATATTGTGCCACAGCGCATTTGCGGGCCGCATATCTCGGGCTTTGTCAGCATCATGCGCGGCTGCAACAACTTCTGCCACTACTGTATCGTGCCCTACACCAGAGGCCGTGAAAGGAGTCGCGACGTGGAGAGTATCCTGCGCGAGTGCCGCGACCTGCAAGAGAAAGGATACAAGGAAGTGACATTGCTGGGGCAGAATGTGAACTCATACCAGGCCCCCTCCCCGCTCCCCCTTTGGGGGAGTGCTACAAAACTTAAGTGCCACAATAGAGAAGAAGCACTCCCCCAAAGGGGGAGCGGGGAGGGGGCTTCTTTCCCTGAATTGCTTCGGATGGTTGCACGCTCCGTGCCAGAGATGCGCGTCCGCTTCACAACTTCGCATCCCAAGGATATGAGCGACGAGACGCTTCGTGTCATTGCAGAGGAACCAAACATCTGTCACCACATACACTTGCCTGTCCAGAGCGGCAGCGACCGCATACTGAAGTTGATGAATCGCAAATACACGAGGGCATGGTACTTGGACCGCGTCGCTGCCATCCGCTGCATCATCCCCGACTGCGCCATCTCGACAGACATCTTCGTCGGCTATTGCAGCGAGACGGAGGAAGACCACCAGCAAAGCCTCTCGCTGATGCGTGAAGTGGGCTACGACAGCGCCTTCATGTTCAAGTATAGCGAACGCCCTGGCACCTATGCCAGCAAGCATTTCCCTGATGATGTGCCTGAGGAGGTGAAGATACGTCGCCTGAACGAAATGATTGCCTTGCAGAACGAACTCTCCGCAGAAGCCAACAGAAGATGCATCGGGAAGGAGTTTGATGTCCTGCTCGAAGGTGTCAGCAAGCGTAGCAAAGACGAGCTCTTTGGCCGCACAGGACAGAACAAGGTGGTCATCGTGCCACGTGCCGGTCTTCACATCGGGCAGACAGTTCCCGTCGTCATCACGGAAAGCAGCAGCGCAACACTCAAAGGAATGAAGAGTGAAGAATGAAAAGTGAAGAATTTGCTACCGCCCTGACTACTCTCTACCCCCTATCCCCTATCCTCTAACCCCTAGCTTCTAACCCCTAATCTCCAAAATCTTGAAACAAAGAAAAAGACAAAAGATATCCTGGGTGCTGCAGGGCATCACCAGCACCATCAGCACAAGCCTGCTGCTCATCCTGCTGGGCCTTGTCGTGCTGCTCTCGCTCACGGCTCGCATCGTGGCCGACAGCGTCAAGGAGAACCTGACCATTACCGTTGTGCTCGACGACGATGCGCAGACGGCAGAGGCCAGGTGCCTGCACGACTCGCTGAGCACCAGGTACTACGTCAGCAGTATTGACTACATCAGCCGTGAACAGGCGCTGCAGGAACAGATTGAGAGCATGGGCATCGACCCCACGGACTTTCTGGGAGCCAATCCCTTCTCCATCTCAATGGAGATAAAAGTCAAGCCCGATTACTCCTGCAACGACAGCCTCCAATGGATAAGCGACGAACTCCGCAGCGAAAAGCTCGTTGCCGATGTCCTGTACCAGAAGGACTTGGTGGAGAGCCTCAACCGCAACCTGCATCGCGCTTCGATGTTCCTGCTCGGCATCGCCCTGTTGCTGGTCATCATCTCGCTGAGTCTCATCAACAACACTGTGCGGCTGAGCGTCTTCAACCATCGCTTCGTGCTCCACACGATGAAGCTGGTGGGAGCTAAGTGGAGCTTCATCCGTCGTCCGTTCCTCGTGCGCGGGTTCTGGATAGGCATCGCCTCTGCCCTCATCGCCAATGTCGTTATCGGGCTAAGCATTTACTGGGCTGCGAGGTACGACAGCAGCATCCTGCTCTACGTCACCACTCAGAACATGCTCATCACGGCAGCATCGGTGTTTGGCATAGGACTCTTCCTGACCATCGTCTGCACCTACCTCTCTGTCACGCATTGCCTGAAGATGCGTGGCTCGGAACTATATTAGAAAATGAAAAATGAAGAATTTGCTACTGCAATCACATCATAATATAAATTGTAAATTGTAAATCGTCAAATTGTAAATGAATATGGCTTTTAGTAAAAAGAACTACATCCTGCTGGCCATTGGAATGGCTATCGTCATCATCGGCCTTGTGCTGATGTCGGGCGAAGGAAGTGCCGAAGGCGTCTTCGACCCCGACATCTTCAGCGCCCGCCGCATTAAGGTGGCACCTCTGGTGAGCCTCTTCGGCTTCTGCTTCATCATGTTCGCCATCATGTACAGACCAAAGAATAAAGACAAGGAGGCATAGGCATGACAGCAATTGAGACAATCATCATCGCTATCGTAGAGGGACTTACGGAGTTCCTGCCAGTGTCCTCGACGGGACACATGATTATCACACAGAACCTGCTGGGTGTGGAGAGTACGCCTTTCGTGAAAGCTTTCACCATCATCATCCAGTTCGGTGCCATCCTCTCCGTCGTTTGTCTTTACTGGAACCGCTTCTTCCGCCTGAACACTACGCCCGCTCCACTCGGCAGCACACAGCTGCAGGCCTTCCTGCATAAGTGGGACTTCTACTGGAAGTTGCTTGTGGCCTTCGTGCCTGCCATCGTCATCGGCTTCATCGGCAAGATGTCGGGCCTCATTGACCGCTTCCTCGAGAACGTGGAGGTGGTGGCAGTGATGCTGGTCGTGGGTGGCATCTTCATGCTCTTCTGCGACCGCCTCTTCAATAAGGGCAGCGAGCGGACAGAGCTGACGGAGGCGCGTGCCTTCCGCATAGGCTTGTTCCAGTGTATCGCCATGATACCGGGCGTGTCGCGCTCGATGGCCACTATCGTGGGCGGTATGGCACAGAAGCTGACGCGCCGTGCAGCAGCCGAGTTCTCCTTCTTCCTCGCCGTCCCGACGATGGCAGCTGCAACCGCACTGGACGTGCTGCAGCTCTTCTTCGGCGATGAGGCTGATGCCAGCTGGGCCACGAGCGACAACCTGATGATGCTGGCGCTGGGATGCGTAGTGGCATTCATCGTGGCACTGCTCGCGATGAAGTGGTTCGTCAGCTTCCTCACCAAATACGGCTTCAAGGCATTCGGCGTCTATCGCATCATCGTCGGCATCATCATCCTGGCCCTCCTGTGGTCGGGACATTCACTCGTAATGGTTGACTAATGGATTTCATTGAAGGAGAGATACTTTGCTTCGACAAGCCGCTCAGGTGGACCAGCTTCAACCTCGTGGCCAAGATACGCAGCCAGCTCTGCCATCGGCTCGGTGTGAAGAAACTCAAGGTGGGTCATGCTGGCACGCTCGACCCGCTGGCAACTGGCGTGATGGTCATCTGCACAGGTCATGCCACGAAGCGCATCGACGAACTGCAGGCGCACGTCAAGGAATATGTCGCCACGCTGCAGCTCGGAGCGACGACTCCCTGTTTCGACCTCGAGAAGCCCATCGACCAGACCTATCCCACGGAGCACATCACCGAAGCTCTTGTGCGCGAGGCATTGAGCCGCTTCGTCGGACGCATAGAGCAAGTGCCGCCAGCCTTCTCCGCCTGCAAGATAGACGGCAAACGCGCCTACGACCTCGCCCGCAAAGGAAAGGAAGTGGAGCTGAAGCCCAAGGTGCTGGTCATCGACGAGATAGAGCTCATCGACTTCAACGAGGAGAAGAAGCAGGCCACCATCCGTGTCGTCTGCAGCAAAGGCACATACATCCGCGCCCTGGCCCGCGACATCGGACAGGCCCTTCAGAGCGGCGCCCACCTCATCGCCCTTCGCCGAACCCGCGTCGGGGACGTCCGCGTGGAGGACTGCATGAAGGTTGAGGATTTCCCCGACTGGCTCAACAACAATTCATAATTTACAATTCATAATTGTTCCCTAAACGACCAATTTCCTAAACGACCAAATACAACATGAAACTGCAACAATTCAAGTACAAGCTTCCCGAGGACCGCATCGCACAGGAACCAGCTCCCTTCCGCGACGACTGCCGCCTCATGGTCATACATGCTAAGAAGGGTGTCATTGAGCATCACGAATCGTTCCGCGACGTGCTCAACTACTTCGACGAGAAGGATGTATTCGTTTTCAACGACACAAAGGTCTTCCCTGCCCGCCTCTATGGCAACAAGGAGAAGACCGGAGCAAAAATTGAAGTCTTCCTGCTGCGCGAACTCAACAGGGATATGCGCCTCTGGGACGTGCTGGTCGATCCAGCCCGCAAGATACGCATCGGCAATAAACTCTATTTCGGCGAGGACGAGTCGCTGGTGGCAGAGGTCATCGACAATACGACAAGCCGCGGCCGCACCTTGCGTTTCCTCTACGACGGCACACATGATGAGTTCAAGCGTGCTCTCTTTGCCCTGGGCGAAGCTCCCATCCCCAAGCAGATACTGAGGCGCGAAGTCCTGCCCGAGGACACCGAGAACTTCCAGACCATCTTCGCTGCGAATGAGGGTGCAGTCACGGCTCCCACTGCAGGCTTGCACTTCTCGCCACAGCTCATGAAGATGATGGAGATTAAGGGCGTGGAATTTGCCTTCGTCACCTTGCACTGCGGCCTCAGCAACTTCCGCGAAATTGACGTGGAGGACTTGACCAAGCACAAGATGGACAGCGAGGAGATGCATGCCACTCAGGAAGCCTGCGACATCATCAACAAGGCTCATCTGGAGCATCACAAGATTGTCGCAGTCGGCACGACTGTACAGCGTGTCCTCGAGACGGCAGTCTCCACCGACGGCCTGCTTAAGGAGTATCACGGCTGGACGAACCGCTTCATCTTCCCGCCCTATGACTTCCACCTGGCCGATGCCATGATAGCAAACTTTTATCTGCCATACAGCACACTGCTCATGCTGACCTGTGCATTTGGTGGCTACGACCTCATCATGAAGGCCTACAAGGAAGCACTCCGCTACAACGAGAATGACCCCGAGCGTCGCTATCGCTTCGGCACTTATGGTGATGCCATGCTGATACTGAATGATTGACCCCCCGTCCCCCTTTAGGGGGAGAAACGGATGAGCTTGAATGAATACTGAATTATGAGTTGCGAAAAAGAGCTCCCCCTAAAGGGGGTTGGGGGGTCTCTTTACCTTTCCTTAGGTAGTAATCTTGGTGATAGGGAAGAGATGCTGCACCGTGCTATTGCGCTAATTGATGAGCGTGTTGGCACGGTGCAGCGTGTTTCGTCGTTTATCGAGACCGAGCCTTGGGGCTTTGAGAGCGAGCATCCCTTCCTGAATGCCGCCTGCATGGTGCTGACAACGCTTTCGCCCGAGCAATGCCTCGAGGAGACGCAGCAGATAGAGCGAGAGCTGGGGCGCACCACTAAGTCGGAGAACGGCATCTACCACGACCGTCCCATCGACATCGACCTGCTCCTCTACGGAAACATCTCGCTTTCTAGCCCCCGGCTCACCCTGCCGCATCCTCACATGCAGGAACGGGACTTTGTCATGATTCCACTGCGCGAAATCATGCAAGAACAAGAAAATAGCAAAGAAAAATAAAAGCAATTATAAAATTAGTAACATGAAAAAGAAAGAATTATTGTTGGCTGTAGTAATCGGCACGGCTGTCAGCGGACTTGTTTCTTGCGGTGTAGATGAGCCCAAGCAGACACAATCGTCGTTTGAAACAATGAGAGTGACGAAATCGGACATTGAGCTCCCCTATAAGTTCAGTGCCAGGATGAAAGGCCAGAACGACGTAACGGTAACGCCACAGGTTAGTGGCCAGTTGGTAAAGATTTGCGTAACAGAGGGCCAGCAGGTAAAGGAAGGTCAGACGCTCTTTGTCATCGACCAGCGCAACGCCCAGTTGGATTTGGAGGCAGCAGAGGCCAACCTGCAGGCAGCTTTGGCTCAGGAGAACTCTGCAAAGCTGGAGTATGAGTCGAACAAGAACCTGTTTGAGAAGAAAATCGTAAGCAGCTACATGCTGAACAACTCAGAGAACTCCTACAAGCAGGCCCAGGCTGCGGTGGCCCAGGCGAAAGCCTCGGTAAACCGCGCGAAGGTGAACCTCGGCTTCTGTACCATCACGGCTACGGTATCCGGAATTATCGGTGAGATTCCCGTGCGTGCTGGTGACCAAGTGTCGCCGATGACGCAGCTGACCATGCTGAGCGGCAATACAACAATGGATGCCGAGATTTCAGTGACAGAGTCCATTATCGAGAACATGGTGCAGGAAGGCATTAAGGTAGCCGAAAAAGAGAAATATCTTGCCCAAATGCCCGAAGCAACGTTTGTCATGAAGAATGGAACGGAGTATCCCTACAAAGGCCGTATGGTCAGCATGACGGGTGTCGTGAATGCCATTACAGGCTCGCTGACCGTTAAGATATCGTTCCCCAACCCCGACGGTCATCTGTACTCTGGCATACAGGGTACGGTCGTGATTCCTTTCAATGAGCAGGATGTGATTATCGTTCCCCAGAATGCAGTGGTACGCCTCCAGGACAAGTCGGTGGTTTATAAGGTACAGGCCGACAGTACTGCCACCGCTATCGACGTGACAACAGAAGACACGGGCAACGGTAAGGACTTCATCGTTACCAGTGGTTTGAATGCGGGCGACCAAATCGTGACCATTGGCGCCAACAATGTGACAGAAGGGCAGAGAGTGCTTTTCCCCGGGGAAAAGAACAAATAGTACTTCGTAATACCGTGATAACGTAATAGCGAAACGATGAAAAACAATATATTTATCAATAAATACGTGATGGCGTGTGCCATCTCTATTGTGATAGCGCTGGTGGGCTACATTTCAATGAGCACCCTGCCCGTTGAGCAATACCCCGACATCGCGCCTCCAACGGTATCAATCAGCACCAGCTACTCCGGCGCAGACGAGAACACCGTGATGAAGTCCGTCATCCAGCCCCTCGAAGAGGCTATCAACGGTGTGACGGATATGACCTACATGACCTCCAAAGCCTCGTCGAATGGTGATGTGGAAATCAATGTGTATTTCAAGCAGGGAACCGATCCCGACATGGCGGCAGTGAACGTGCAGAACCGTGTCACCCGTGCACAAGCCCTGTTGCCAGCCGACGTGAACAAAATCGGTGTGACTGTGCAGAAGCGACAGAACAACATCCTGCAAATTTTCGCCGTGAAGAGTTCCGATGGCAAGTACAACGAAGACTTTGTCTCAAACTACGTTGACATCAACATCAAACCGCGCCTGATGCGTATCACCGGCGTCGGTAACGTCCAGAGCCTGGGTAACACTTACGCCCTGCGTATCTGGCTGAAGCCCGACGTGATGGCACAGTATGGCCTGACCCCCGAAGAGATTTTCGCAGCCATCGGCGGGCAGAGCTTCGTGTCGGCCGTGGGTTCACTGGGCGAGCAGTCAGAGAACTCCTATCAGTACTCCATGCAGTACAAGGGTACGCTGAAAAGCGTCGAGGAGTTCGAGGACATCGTGCTGCGCACCGACGGCGGCGGCATGCTGCACCTGAGCGACGTGGCCGAGGTGAAGATAGGTGCCATGAGCTACAACTTCACGTCTAATATCCAGGACCGTCCGGGCGCCATGTTCATGGTGTTCCAGGCTCCTGGCGCCAACGCCACCGAGGTGAACGCCCGCATCAACAAGACGTTTGAGGAAATGAAGTCATCAATGCCCGCCGGACTGGAGTTCGTGACCCTGATGACCAGCGACGACTTCCTCTTCGCAGCCATCCACAACGTGGTGGAGACGCTCGTCATCGCCATCATCCTCGTGGTGCTCGTGGTGTTCTTCTTCCTGCAGAACTTCAAGGCCACCATCATCCCCTCCATCTCTATTATCGTGTCGCTTCTGGGAACCTTCGCCGTCGTTTCATTGTCCGGGTTCTCGCTCAACATCCTGACGCTGTTCGCACTGGTGCTGGCCATCGGTACTGTGGTGGATGACGCCATCGTGGTTGTCGAGGCCGTCATGGCGAAGATGGAGAATGGTATCAGCGACGCCCGTGAAGCCACCCGCCAGGCGATGAGCGAGGTTTCGGTAGCCGTTGTGTCATGTACGTTGGTGTTCATGGCCGTGTTCATCCCCGTAACATTCATGCCCGGCACATCAGGCACGTTCTTTACCCAGTTCGGTGTGACGATTGCCTCTTCTGTCGGACTGTCGTGCGTGTCTGCCCTTACGCTCTGTCCCGCCCTGTGCGCCATCATGATGCGCGTGACGGAAGGCAAGAAAGAGGGCAAAGGCCTGACATATTACACAAAGAAGGCCTACGACGTCAGTTATAATGCCATCTATAACAAATATAGCAAGGCTGTCCAGAAATTCATCAAGCGCCCCATCTTGGCATGGAGCCTGCTGGTTGCAGCCGCCGTTCTGCTGGTGTTCTTCATGAAGAGCCTGCCCTCCGGCCTCGTTCCACAGGAAGACCAGGGTGTGTTCTTCGCAGAGTTGCGTGCACCAGAAGGCACCACGCTGAAGCAGACACGTGAGATGGTGAAACAAGTGGAGGCAAAGGTGAGAAAGATTCCCGAACTGGAAAGCTTTGCCGTGTGCTGCGGTTATGGTATGTATTCAGGTGCGGGCTCCAACTTCGCCACACTCATCGTCCGTCTGAAGAACTGGGACGACCGTCCTGGCATGAACCATCTGCTTACCCTTGTCATGTGGCGCTTCTACTTTGACTGTGAAG
>Ga0310690_10007570_pt1 | contig 13962 bp, 15 predicted proteins | sample AusTroGonzalo_MG_2_FD_207661 | JGI IMG/M metagenome (GOLD analysis project Ga0310690, IMG submission 207661) | Bovine rumen microbial communities from tropical cattle in Woodstock, Queensland, Australia - Gonzalo_04 (v2) (version 2) | ecosystem: Host-associated > Mammals > Digestive system >... | reverse complement strand
AATTAATATTATGTTAAACCTTTTTTTGGAACTTTTATCCATTGCAGATCATCAAATACAGAGTGAAACAAACAGTCTTTTAGATTTGGTTCACGCAATTGCTAAAAACCAAGGCACTAAGATTAAACTTCTTTATTATCCTGCTCATATTCAAGATAAGAAAAAAAACAACAGTGATTCTATTCCATTTAGATTTCAAACAGGAATTTATAATCTGACGAGTCAGTTGACTTCTTTGAATTATATGTCTTTGTTTGGAATATCTATTCGTCAAAAAATATACGAATGCTTTTACGTTTCAAAAGATCCGACAAAAATCTCAGAAATAACTGATATTCTCAATCAGCTTCAAAAGGCTCTTCTGCCAGGTTTCAACGAACTCAAAAACGATTTAAAACAAACCATAAAAAACACGAAAGAATCTATTGATTTAGAAAATCAAATCATCAAAAACCAGGCTACAAACAGCGAGAAAAACAGCAAAGTGCTTGAAAACATTGAAGACAAAGTAAATAGGAGGAACAGAGCGGAAAGGACAAAACCGCTAAAACTCACAACGTGCCTTGATGCGATAGAAGAAGTGTATAAGGACGAAAGATATACTTACCGCCTAAATTTTGAACTGCATATATATTCAATTAAAAAAAAGCTTTCTGCATGGAATCAATATCTAAAGACTAATGGAAAAAAAGGAGAGCCACCTTTACCAGATTTTTCTATCTATCGTTGCACGACAAAAGAAACATTTAAGACATGGGTAATAAATACCTTCTTTCCTCATTATAGAGATCATACAACAAAGTATGATGCGCTTAAGAGTGCTATTCACGGGACAAAAAAAACAGAATAATCATTCTAAAGCTATAAATAATAGCTAATGGATCAAGTGTTTTCTTCCTTTCTGACTGTCCACGAGGCAACCCCACAGTATTCACCAAACATTGAGAAAAGATAAGTCATGATACAAGTAAAAAAAGCAAGGGCTCCCATCACAAATAAAGTGATTACATTCGGTCCGTCGGTCCGTCTATCCGCGCAGCAAGCAACACGATATAAACCACGACCGTACACGGCTCTGAAGTAGCCGGACGCCAAAACGTCCTCTATGCGGACTCGATGCTCCTTGCAATCGCCCCCCCAAGAGGAATCTATCATTTGCTCTCCTCCAATTAGGAGGAGGGCTTTTTTTTTGGGTGCGCCCGGCAGGGCGCACGACTAACGGGTGGAAGTCCCGAGGCGGCCCGACAGGGGGAACGCCATAGCGACCGGCAAGGGTGTCCATCGCGACGTGGAATCTGAGGGAAGCCGTAGCAAAGCATTAGCCTGACGAACAGGCTTACCCAAAGCTACTCACACCGATTCTTTATTTAATACCAAAAACAAAGAGACAAATGCGTCTTTTTTGGGGGGCTGATTTTTTATTTAATATCTAAAACAGAAAATGACAAAAACGTGACAAAAACGTGACGACTTTGAACTTGATTTCTTGGTTTTGATGTCTCAAAATGCACACTTTGGTTGATGGGTGGAACCCAAAGGGTCAGATCAATACTGACTTTGCGGAGAGTATCAACCTACAAAACAGGAGTTAGTTCAAAATGAGAACTACAACCAAAATCCCGTCCGAGATCCTCAATGCCGCGATTGCCGTGCTGTCGCCCTACATTCCGGGTCTGTCCGCCACAGTGCTGATGAAGGCACTCGAAACCTACAACGAGGACAAAGAGACTGCTGCTCCCAAGCAGAGCTCCCGCCCTGAAAAGCCGTACACGCGCCAGGAGGCTTCCGATTTGCTCGGCGTCTCGCTCCCCACGATCGACCGCTACATGGCGAATGGAACGCTGAAGCGCATCCGCTACTCGGCCCATTCCGTGCGGATCACACCGGAAAGCGTCCACAACCTGATGGCAGGTGGTGCAGCATGATGCATTCCACCTTGTTAGATTTTCCCGATGATGCCGACATCATTGTCGAAAATGGCCCCCCGCTCATCCCCAAAGGGAAGTGCAGTTACGCCATCAACCCGCGCTACTTCGCCGCGAAAGTCATCAGGCAACACGGCCTGATCTTCTTCGGTCGCAGCGGTTGGTTCGAGTGGACACTCGATGGATGGCTCCCGGCACGCCCGTGTGTCATTAAGTCCCGGATCGGCGATCTGCTCCTCGATGAAGTCCGCGCTTACAGCAGCTCGAAGAAGAGCGCATTTTCGCTGTTGAAGACGAAGGCACCGTCGACTCCGGCGTATGACCTTGTGAACACCCGCAGCATCAACGAAATCATGCAGATGCTTGCTATCATGTGCGATCGCGGGAACACCCTGCCGCCGCTCGACCCGGATGTGATCCCCGTGCAGAACGGCATCCTCCGTTGGAACACGGAAACGCGGGACTTCGATTTCCGAGACTACACCCAGGACGACCTGATCTTTACTAAACTGAATGCCTCCTTTAATCCGCAGGCAGACCAGTCTTTCTTCCTTGAAAGACTGACGGAAATAATTCCGGACGCTGAAGATCGCCGCGTCGTCCAGGAATATATGGGCTCGGCCCTCTTCTCGGAAAACCGCACGCGTAAGTTCATGCTCTTACAGGGCGAAGGGGGCTGCGGAAAGTCTCTTCTCGTCCAGCTCGTCACAAATATCTTAACGATAGATCGGACGTTCGACTTGGACTTTCGCTCGCTCAACGGGGACTACGCCTTCTCGGCACTCACGACGCAGACCATGCTGACAGCGTCCGAGACGATCAGCGGTGCATTTTGCGGCTCGACCGGAAGTGAATTTATCAAGAAGGCCGTCGGCGGCGACTTCTTCCAGACACGCCAGAAGTACCGGAACAAGAAAGTCGACCATCACGGGTTCTACAGCCTCATCGTAGTCTCGAACAACAAACTGAGATTCAAGTATGACGGACTCGGAGATGAGTTCAAGGATCGCCTCCTGCCAATCCATTTCACCCATCATATCGACAATCCGGATAAGACGCTCGTGGACACCCTCCTAAGAGAGCACAGTTCGGCGTTCCTGGCATGGTTGATTGCAGGTGCCAAGCAGGTACGCCAGAACAACTGGCGCATCGAGTTGACCCCGACGCAGATCAGCCGCCGTGATCGGCTCGTAGAAGCCACCAAGGGAATTGACCTTTTTGTCAACAACTTCATTGTTGCCGCTCCTCTGCAGCACATTACATCGGAGGAAGCCTATCGCGCATATAACCACCTCCACCATGCTGCCGGGTTCGAATACCTCGATCGAAGTGCTTTTTTTAAGCGCTTTTCGAAAGCCATGGTCGCCAAGTTCGGCGAGAGCGACAGCAAAAACCTGCAAGGCCCTGATGGCAAGTATAATGTGCGCGGCTATCGGGACGTCGCGTTCACAAATAGTCCTTCTTCCATCAACAAACAAAAAGAGGTAAAAGTATGAGCAAACACTCTATCGACGGTCTCGAAGATGAGACCACCCAAAACGAAGTCATGAAAATCGACAGCATCGGTTCTGAGGCTGTGCCCGCAGAGATCGATGAAGTCGAAACCGTTGAACCCGAAATCGCCGAATCCGAGATTATCGATGCCGAGAATGAGGACGAGAACGAAGACGAGAACTATGCCGAAGAGTCGGTCGTTCCGCCCAATCGATCATCGGGCCTCCTTACGGCAAAATCCCTCTTCAAGCAGGCCCTGAAGGTCTCCGCTGGCGATCCGGCTCGTCAGGCGTTCGGCTTCTACTACGAAGAACAGCTGCGGCGCGAATGTGAGGCCATGCTCGAATTTCCCATCGACAGGAATGACCTGATTGGACTGGCAAACGCCTATCTGCTCCGGCGGTCCAACCCGGGCTTCTTTCAGTGCGTTGCCATCGACTCGGTCCTGTACGCTTACTGGAACGCATGCAGCATGAGGGCGATGAACAAATGAATAGTGTTCCCAACCTCTTTGTCCTTGAAACTGACGCGACATCCAGGCTCGCGATTCACGTAGTCAACCATGCGAACAGCCCACTGATTGCGCAATGCGGCGACCTCTCCCACGACAAGTTTCGTGGCGGTTTCAACTCCAGCGATGGCCGCATCCATGTTTCGAAGGATGCGAGTTTCGTAAAGACTAAACTTGGGCAGGCTGTGCAATATGTCCTGCCGTCCGGGCAGATGACAGTGGGGAACGCCCCAATGCTTTCACAAGGGGAGCAGTCCATGTCGAACACGGTTCCGGCTATATCGAAATCGTCGACAATATCGATGGTGCCGATAAACTACAATGAAATTCCTTCGGTCAGCTGGCTTTCGCCGTACGAAATACCGAGACTTCTGTCATATCTGCGCAGACAAAACGATGTCGTCTACCTCTGCAGGGCGCACGGGCTGGACCTGAAGGACTTCGACAAAGTCACCGATGGCAACTTCATCCGCACGTTTGCTGACAATCTTACCACCCCTTTCGATGGCTGGCGCATGTTCTATATTTACGACCACCATGGGGTATTTGTCAGAGCGAACGTTCTTTTCCAAGGGTCCATGTTTGAGCTGAAGGTTTTCAAATTCATCGATCGCCCCGGCCTGTATCCGTTTCTTTTCATGCCCGAACACCCCGGAGTCTGGTTCAACACCGTCGACGGTCCCTCGTGGAGCGATATCGTGCTCGACACGTGCATCCACAATGTCCTGTATCCTTCGTTGCCCGCAAATGCTTGGCTGAACGATGCTGGGGACGTCGCGAAAATCGACTGGGAGATCATCCGCTGGCATACGGTCTTCTACGCTTGGCATTCAAACGACTGGCTTGAGAGCCGGAATTCCTTTGCCGCCGCGCTCCACTTCGTTTCCGTGGCGAAAAAGCATGGCATCACAGTCGATATCCTCGATGCCGCCTCCAATAATGTCATGGATTTACCCAATATAGCTCAACTGGCACACGGTTTCAATCTGGAAGTCCCTCAAAATCTAAATACAGCATCAACGTTCAATAAGGAGCTCTACAACAATGAGTATTTCAATCAGCAAGGCTAAAACAATCATTTCGGCCTTCGTTCGGCAGCAACTGGACGGGAAGAACCCGCCCCCCGTCTTACTGTGGGGACCGCCCGGTGTCGGCAAGTCCGACATCACGCGTGAAACCGCGAAGGAGAAGGGCATTGACTTGATCGACGTCCGTCTCGGTCAGATGGACGCGGTAGATATGCGCGGTATCCCGTATGTCGAGAATGGCGTCACAAAGTGGGCCGTGCCGGTATTCTTCCCCCGCGACAAGGAGAAGAAGGCTATTCTTTTTCTGGACGAACTATCCTCCGCCGACCCCTCAATCCAGGTGGCGGCGTACCAGCTGATACTGGAACGCCAGTGTGGTGAATACCACCTCCCGCCTAAGGTTTACGTCTGCGCTGCGGGAAACCGCGCTCAGGACAATGCAGTTTCTCTGCCGATTTCCAGTGCCTTGGCAAATCGCATGCTCCACCTCGAAGTCGAGGCTAATCCCGAAGCGTGGTGTGCGTGGGCCGTCACAGCCGGGATTGCCCCCGAGGTCATCGGTTTCATTCGCTTCTGCCCGAAAATGCTGTTCAACCTCGACAAGGACTGTGAGCGTGGCTGGGCGTCGCCTCGCAGCTGGGCCAGAGTATCCGAGATCCTTTCCTACGGCCTCGATCCCGATGCGCTTCGCGCAGGTGTTGTCGGGCTCGTCGGTGAAAGCGCCGCCGCTCAGTTCCTCACCTATTACAAACAAAGTCAGGCTCTCGGCGATATTCGCGCGGTCATGCTGGACTCGGCATCGAAATGGAAACTGCCGACCAAGAACGACATGCTTTTTGCCGTTGCGACCTCAATTGCATATTGGGCGTGGCGTGGAGAGAGCAAGGACGAATCCGCGAAACTGCTTGATGGCTTTTACCGCATCGGTCTTCAGCTCCCTGCCGCATTCGCCGCCGTTGCGATGGTTGACGCGATGTCCGGTGGACAGGATGCAGATGCAGGGAAGAACAAAGACGGTGATGCTCGTGCCAAGCAGCTGATTGCCCACAAGCTCCATCCCGAATGGAAGAAGAAGTTCTCGCCCGAAATGCAGAAGAAAAAGAAAGGAGCGTGAGCGATGCCTACCCCGAATGAAATCCGCGATATAGTGGAGCAAGACCGTTTCGAGCTGATGATGCGCTGCCCGTTCTACGGGCGCATCATCTGTTCCGTCGAGCTGGTCGTCGTCAGCGATCCGCAGGTCCGTTTGGCATGCACGGACTACAGCCGCATCTTCATCTCCGGTGACGCCTACCCGGCATTGCCGGAGGAAATGCGCCTGGCAGTTCTCGCACACGAAGTCCTCCACATCGCGCTGCGTCACGCCTTCCGGATTGGAGACCGTGACAAAAACCGCTTTGAGAAAGCGGCGGATATCGAAGATACTTTCATCCTGACCGAAAACTTTCCGGATCCTTACGGAATCAAATGCAAGGAGGAATGGAGGGATCTGACCGCAGAGCAGATATATGAGATTCTGCCGAAACGCGAGGGAAAAACGCAAGCAAAGTCCCTCCATTGTAGCCCGAATAACACTTCCGACGATATGCAGTCCGGTGACGGTCAGCAATCCGGCAACGAAGACGAAAAGGAAAAAAACAAGTCGTCAAAAAGCAAGTCGGGCAAGAACTCGCCGGGAGACAACTCCGGTGACGGCGATGGTGACGGTAGCGACGGTGGTTCCGGTGACGGCAGTGGTTCCGATAGCAGCCAACAAGATGGTTATTCAGATTTCCGTCCGCAGTTTGATCCTGAGACCGAAATGAACTGTATCGCCCTGAGCAAAAACACCCTGATGGACGTGCGGAACCGCTCTCGCGGTACAGCACCGTCTCGCCTCGGCCTTCTCATAGAAGAGCTGGACAAGCCTCATATTGTCTGGCAGGTCCTTTTGAGACAGTTCCTCCGCCTTTGCCGCGGCGGGACGTATTCATGGATGCGCCCGAACCGTAGATTTGTATCGCGCGGACTGTATCTACCGGGACGTCAAACGAAAAGCTTCAGGGGTATTGTTGGGCTAGATACCTCGGGCAGTACGATAGAGGATTTGCCAGAGTTCATCGCCGAGCTGACCGGTTTGCTCAAGGCTTTTGGGAAATATGACCTGACCATCATTGAGTGCGACGCGGTGATCCAGCAAATCTGGACCGTGTCCAGCAACGAACCGATGCCCGACCTCACACAGCACAAATTTATGGGGGGTGGCGGAACTGATTTCAATCCGGTTTTTGAGTACATCCGCGACCATGAACTGACTCCGAACGTCTTGATATTTTTTACGGATGGATTCGCTGACTGTCCTGAGGAAAAACCGCCCTATCCGGTTCTTTGGATGCTGACGAAAGACGGACAAGCGCCTGTTCCCTGGGGGCAGGTCATCTTCTACGAGGAGAGCTGAATATGCCGTTATTTTCAACACAACAGTTATACGCTCCGATTTCGTCTGAGGATGCGTGGAATCACATTGTAGCCGTTGGCAACAAACGTCCGCATGATAAACTCCTGCTTCCACCGTATAAACTGAAGGAAGAGGAAAAGATCGTGTGGCTGGAAAAACTCCGATACGTTGCCCTTGAACATGCGAAAGACCTGTCTCTCCTGGAACCGTATAAGGATTTCCAGAAATATGCGTTGGAACGTCGTCCTGACCCGACCCGCGGCGAATGGCTTTGGCTTTACTCGCAGATCGGTGAACGCCACGACAATCTCTCAATTCAAGAGATTGTCGAAATCATGATGTGCCGGGATGCTTTTCTCCCGTTCTTTGATTCTATCCCGGACAGGAACCTCTGGGAATGGTTCCATGAACGGTCGAAGCTGGATGAAACGGCAGATGAGTCCACGATTCCGTATCAAGGACTCGAAGCGGCCATTCAGGAAGATGCTCCGGGAAAAGTTGCGATAACCAAGTTGATGTGTCGAAACGTAACGGATGAGGAGATTCTGAACCGTGCGATTGCGTTAGGGAAAGGCGCGGTTGTCGCATCTATGTTCCCCAACGCCCCCATAGGGCAACTCCTTGAGCTCTTATTCAAGGCACATGCCAGCTGGGAGAACCCCGCACCGCTGTTGAATCGGGTGCTACATCCGCGGGAAAACGATATCGCTGCCTGGCGCGATCTCTGGGGCAACGGTTTCTTCTGGCATCTGTACCGCCGCCCGGTTCTTTACATGGATATCATCAGAAGATTGCCGCCAAAGGTTCTTGCCACGTTTGAAACGAAGAACCGCTACGGGATTTCGCCGAAGGACCTGTGGAATGACTACCGTCCGCCCCAGGAGTGACACAATGAAGGCGATCATATCAATGAACAGATGGAACCTGCCGGATTTATTTTACCAGGCGGATAAGGCGGATAAGGCGGATAATTTGAGAAAAACTCCTCGCACGCGCGTAGGAATGGGATTAGGCCAATAACCAACAAAGGAAACAGGATATGTCGAAGAACAACATTTATTCGAAGTTTGAAAACGACCGTGCATTCCAGCTTTGGATCGATGCCGCCAATCAAGGCGATGCGGAAGCCGAGTATGTGATAGGGATGTTGTTTTACAGAACAGGAGAACAGGAGGACGGAAAGGAAGCGCTCAATTGGTTTCTGAAATCCGCCAGACAGGGCTATGCCGAAGCTCAATACATGCTCGGGTTGATCTTCACCAACGGGTTTCACGTCCACCGCAACATGAAGAAAGCGGTAAAATGGCTGCATGCGGCGGCGAAACAGGGACACAAATATGCACAGTTCGAACTAGGGTTCCTGTATGCCTGTGGTAATCTCATCAGGCAGAATCTTTCTGAAGCTGTGAAATGGTATCGGAAGGCCGCCAAGCGCGGACACAAGGAAGCCCAGTTCATTTTGGGCATCTGGTATATGGCTGGCAAGTGTGTGAAGCAGGATTATGCCGAGGCCGTCAAGCTATTCCGTAAGGCCGCCGATCAGGGGTTTGCCCCTGCACAGCTCATGCTCAGCGATTGCTATTTGAATGGGAAAGGCGTTGAAAGGAACCTCGCTGAATCTATGGAATGGCTTCGTAAGGCTGCCGATCAGGGGCTTGCTCATGCACAGTTCGTGCTCGGTTGTTGCTACATGAACGGCGAAGGTGTCGAAAAGAACCCCGCCGAAGCTGTCAACTGGTTCCGCAAGGCAGCCGATCAAGGGGATGCCGAGGCACAGTGCAAGCTCGGTTATTGTTATATGGACGGTGACGGGGTTGAAAGGGATCCCGTCGAAGCGTTCAACTGGTGGAGTAAGGCCGCAGAACAGGATGATGACGTTGCCCAGTACAACCTCGGTGCCTGCTATGGAAACGGCGAAGGTGTCGAAAAGAACCCTGCCGAAGCCGTAAAGTGGTATCGCATGGCAGCAGAGAAAGGCCATGCCCTTGCACAGCACCAGCTCGGTTGTTGCTACATGAACGGTGACGGGGTTGAAAAGGATCCCGCCAAGGCTACTGAATGGCTTCGCAAGGCGGCCGATCAAGGGGTTGCCAATGCGCAGTACACTCTCGGCGAATGCTATATGAACGGAGAGGGCGTCGAAAAGGACCTTGCCGAGGCGCTGAAATTGATCCGTAAAGCCGCCGATCAGGGGTTTGGCGAGGCACAGGATTCTCTTGGAGAGTTTTATTACTTTGGTAAAGGCGTCGAAAAAGACGAAGCGGAGGCTGTGAAGTGGTGGCGTAAAGCTGCGATGCAGGGAGTTATTGCTTCGCAGTATAATCTCGGTGTTTGCTATTGCCGTGGCATCGCCGTAAAGCAGAACTTTGAAAAAGCCGCTTACTGGTACCGTAAGGCCGCGAATCAGGGGTTTGCTCCTGCGCAGTATAGGCTGGGTACCCTCTATCTCAACGGGAAAGGTGTCAGGAAAGACATCGCTAAGGCCGTGGAATGGTTTCGCAAAGCCGCCGATCAGGGACATGAGGAAGCCATGAATGCACTGAAGAAACTTGGCGAAGAATAACAGTTTTTCAACATCCTGTCGTACCCGCTCCTCCGACGGGTACGACGGGAACGACACGTGGATCGATAAACTCTTTCCTTACGTGTGAGACGTTCACTTCAAGCTCAATTGATAACTCGTTTTCCTGAGCATGCGCATAGTGAGCTTCTCTGAATCATTTGAGTGTCGATCATCCAAGTTCACACATATATGTCTTCAACGGAATCAATGAAGATTCCACCTACAATCAAAACAGAAAGGATTCACAGGCATGAAAAAAATCATCCTTACCCTCACCATCGGCCTTCTTGGCTTCACTGCCGCACACGCCCAACATACGGTCATTGTGCAGAAAACCCCTGGGCTCCTGGAAGGGCTCGTCGACGCCGCTGTTGCCGTTGCCACGGCTCCAGTTGTCTTCGGCACCGCCATTGTCAGCGGTGTCGAGGAAGTCTTCGCGCCCGCTATCGTCGGTTCAACGCGCGTAGCTGTTATCCCGCAGCCTGTCCCCGTGGGCGTTCCTGCTCCGGTTGTCATCGCCCAGCCGCCTCCTCCGGCTGTCGTCACACCGGTTCCCACCGTAGTTCCACACGCTCCAGCGGCAATCCCGACCACCACGATCATCACGACGCATGGAGACGGTACGGTTACGACTGTGACCCGGCAGGCATCCTCGTATGAACTCGGGCCCGTCATCCTGACCCCCGTTGACCCGACACATCGCGTCGGTCCTGGTCCGCTCGTCAATCCGTACGTTTACCGACATCGGTGAACGCAATCCAACCTCACCCCCCCCTCACTTCCCACAGAACAGGAGAAAACGAATGGAAATCGAAAACGAATTCGATCCGGTGAAAGCTGCTGAAGTCGCTGCGGGAGCATTTCTTGCTCTGGTCGCGTTCGGTACGCTCAAAGCGGTTCTGAAAACGCTGCTCAACTGAGCTCACGTCTCAAGACCTCAAACAAGAAAGACGCCAGCCTCAATTTCACCTCAAACAAACCCCCATCCCCCCACAAACAAAGGAAAAACGAACATGAAACACGACTACACCCACCTCATCATCGTTCTCGATGCATCCGGCTCCATGAGCTCGATTCAGGACGACATCAAGGGCTCGTTCAACGAGTTCCTGAAAAAACAGCGCGAAGAACCCGGCAAAAACGTCTTCGACCTCTTTCAGTTCAACGATGAGGTCAAGCGGCCTGTCAAGTCCGCTGACCTCGCGCAGTTCCACGACGACCTCATGGCGAAGTACAACTGCTCCGGCTGTACTGCCCTCAACGATGCGGTATGCATCGCCATCGACACCGTTGGCCACGAGTTCGCAGACATGGAAGAAGCGGAGCGTCCCGAGCACGTCCTTTGCGTCATCATCACGGACGGCATGGAGAACGCCAGCCGCGAATACACTTCGAAGGACGTGAAGGATCGCATCGAACACCAGAAGACCGCGTACAAGTGGGACTTCCAGTTCCTCGCGGCGAATCAGGACGCGTTTGCGACAGGGGAATCCATGGGCCTTGACAAAGGCTCCTGCATGAATTTCGTTGCAAACGCCGCAGGCGTGAATATGCTCTGCGCCCGAATGAGCAGCTGCATATCCGCCATCCGTAAGCCCCAAAAAAAGTGAACAGCTCGAACGGAATTTGAACAGAACCCCAGGTGAGGGCCCCTGCCGGACACGCCATGTGTCCGGTAGGGTATTTGAACAAGCGTCGAGCTTGGGATTCTTTTTTTTTCGAGCTGAACGGACGGTTTGCGAAGGAAATCCTCTTTTTTCATTCACGTTCAACAATGCACATTTGAATATAACATGCCATGAACGGACGCCATACGGTTTTGAGGTGAAAACGAGGAAAACCCCGAAAAACTCCCCGTTCACGCTTGCAAAAAAGTGCGGGCGGGTGTATCTTTATATCTCATATATTATTCATAAATAAGTTTAGTTGTTTTTTCGAATGCCGAGCTGCTTATCCTTTTTACACTTTTCGGAATTGTAACGGAAACAAGATTCTTACAACCTGAAAATGCCTCCGAACCAATAATAGTTACTCCTTCAGGAATAATGACAGAAGAAAGATTTCTGCACCTAAGGAAAGTTCCATCACTAATTGTCTTCATGTTTTTTGATAAAGAAACAGAAGTTAGCCCAGCACACCGTTTAAAAGCCATGCTTCCGATTCGAGTAACACTGTCTGGCATCATAATGGATGTAAGACCTGTGCATCCATAAAAAGCACTTCCTTCGATTGTTGTGACACTGTTTGGAATAACAATTGATTTCAGTTTCACGCACTGCGAGAAGGCGCTCCATCCTATTTCCTTCACGCTGTTTGGGATTATAATTGAGCTCAGTTTTGAACATCCATTGAAGGCTCCACTTCCGATTCTTTTCACGCCATTAGGAATTCTAACAGAGGTCAGGCTTGAACAATCAGAAAAGGCACTGCCTAATATTTGTGTTATACTGTCTGGTATTTCAACAGACGAAAGACTTGAACACATTTCGAAGGTATGCCACATGATACTGTCTACTCCCTTGGGGATTATTACATTGTTCAGACTGCGACATCCACAAAAAGCACTTTCACCGATTTTTGTAACACTGTCAGGAATGACAACATTTGTCACGTATTTGCAGCCCCAAAAAGCACTAGCTCCTATTTTAGTCACTTTGTCAGGTATTATAACTTCTGTATCTTTTGTCGTTCTTGCTTTAGAATAAATGAGTTTTTTCTTTCTGATAATATCGTAATTCAAAGCACAACCAGCAAAACACCCTTCTCCAATTGTTGTTCTTTCAGGTATTTCAGCCTTGGTCAGACGCTTGCAATCATTAAAGGCATACTTCCCGATTGTTCTCACATTATTCGGAATAACAATATTAGTCAATCCGCAATCGGAAAAAGCAAGCTCACCGATTTTTTTAATACTATTTGGAATCACAACCGAAGATAGACTTGTACAGGAATAAAAAACACAATCTTCTATTTCCGTAATGCCTTCTGGAATAACTAACGAATTCACCCCAGTCTCTGAAAAGGCTGCAGCTTTAATTCTTGTCAAGCTTTTGGGGAGTACAATTGAAGTTAACATAGAACATCCACTGAAGGCTCCTCTCCCAATAGACGTAACACTATTCGGAATAACAATTGAGCTTAATCTGATACAGCCAGAGAATGCTCTATCTCCGATTTCTGTTACACCTTCTGGGAGCACGACCGAAGTTAGATTTAAGCAATTAGAAAATGCCCCATCGCCAATTTCCTTAATGCCATCAGATATGCGAATTGTTCTTAAATCACTCCTTTCGAAATAGGCATGCTCGTTGATCACTTCATCTTCCGAATTGATAATGACGACAACCGATTCTAGTACATCAGTTATCTCTGGTTGTTTTGTATTCGTCATAATTCGTGTTCCTTTTGTTAGCGAGTGAAACGTCCTTTCGTTTTATTGATTGCCAGAGGCAAATGACTCCGATTCGCGCGGATGCCGCTTTGCAAGCGAATTGGACCGACACACAGATATAAGCAAGACCCGTGCCAAATCATTCTCCGTAAAGAATTGACCGACACGGGTCTTGAATGATGGTCAGAAAATGACCGGACTGATTAAATGTTTTTAGAAAGAGTCAGAATTTGCCCGTTCTTCTGTCCAGCAGATTCAGTAATCAAATTCAAACCCTAAAATGTAATCCAGTTTCTGCCAGAATTCGGGGGATTGAACATCGCAAATCAACCCTTCAAAAAAAGCCTCGGCTTCCGGGCTCCGCCCATGACGACGCTGGTGGTCACGATAATCCTGTTTAATCTCCGCGACAATCGCTTCAGAGATTTCCTGAATTTCCTGTGCGTCACGAGGGGACTCCCACTTGTTGGCGAAGTAGTTGATTAAATAGGAATCAACTTTTTTTCTCATAGTAAAACTCCTTTGTATTGTTGTGGTGGTTGGAGAAGAAAGCCTTTTAGAGCGCCGGAGAGTGTTTCCCTTTGCCAGGACCATTGGGGTGCCGTGTACACAC
>Ga0310690_10007569_pt1 | contig 13962 bp, 12 predicted proteins | sample AusTroGonzalo_MG_2_FD_207661 | JGI IMG/M metagenome (GOLD analysis project Ga0310690, IMG submission 207661) | Bovine rumen microbial communities from tropical cattle in Woodstock, Queensland, Australia - Gonzalo_04 (v2) (version 2) | ecosystem: Host-associated > Mammals > Digestive system >... | reverse complement strand
TAACAATACAAATGCTTCGCAGAAAAAAATTTTACAAATGAAGAGCAAAATACAAAAGAAATAAAAAGCGTACAAAGGATAAAAAGAAATAAAAGTAAAAAAGATAAAACTGGCAGCTAATTAAGCTGTCAGTTTTCTTTTTAAGATGTGGGATGTTCTAAAATAACAACGTTTTTGCCAGATCTGGTTTTTCTGGAAATCTCTTTTACAGTAAATTTGCCCAATCCTCGAATTGTTAAAATATCTCCCATTTTAATCGTTTTAGCATTTCTGGTTACCGTTTCATAATTTAACAGAACACGTTCTTGTAATAAGATTTCTTCTGACTTATTACGAGAGCAATGACATAGTTCAGAGACAAAATTATCAATACGCATTGTATCATTGACAATAATAGAGATTTCTTCGGTTCTCTGACAATCTTCATGAATTTGAGATATATCTAAGATAGTAAGAGAAGCTTTTCTAAAACGAATTAGTTCTTGCAAATGTTCTTGAAAGTAAGAGCTGTTTTCTTTTTGTACAATAATATCTGCACCTTCTGGGTAAACAACAATATCTCCAAATTTTTCACGAACAATTCCTAATTTCATTATCGCACTTAAATAAGTACGATGTTCAAAAGGTTCTTCTGTATGATTTGGAAGTGTAATACGAATGATTTTTAAGACTTGATTGACATTTGAAAAAGCTTGTTCACAGGTTAATTTAGAAGGATAGAAAAATACCATTTTGCGGGATGCATTTTCATATCCCCCAAATAGAAAGTAGTTTCCTATTTTTTTCAAATGCAAATATTTTTCAACATGTAATAGTTCTGGTTCTGTTAAAAAATCGGTATAAGTTATTTTGTTCCTAGTATGGCAAAATTTAATTTTATCTTCTAATTTAGCTAATAATAAATCATTTTGAGAGGTTTCAGTCATATTGATTACTCCTTTTTCTATAGAATCATTATATATGAATTTTTCACAAAGTCAACTTGAATTACCAAAAAACGTTTTTAATTTGGTTAATTAGGGGAGAAGAATTTTTAGATAAGTAAACTTCTATAACGTCGAATCTGATATTACAATTTGTTAGATTGTTAATGTAAAGAAAATATTTGGCAGTATTTATAATATGTTTCTTTTTTCTAAAGGTAACTGATTCAGCAGGAAAACCGTATTTTAACCCAGTTCTTGATTTTATTTCAGAAAAAACCAGTTCATCTTTATCGAAAAAGATAATATCAATTTCACCAAAATATGATTTAAAATTTTTAGCTATGATGGGACAATCATTTTTTTCTAGATACCTATATACTAAGGTTTCTCCTAAATTTCCTTTTTCTTTGTTTTTAGTCTTTGAATTTCCTAACATATCCGACTCCTATAATCTCTTCTATTAAATCATCTAATTCCATAAGGCTTAGAAGATTTAAAGTAGCTGAAATACTATTATTCGTTTTTTGGCAGATTTCATCTATACAAAGCGGTTCATCATTAAGAATACTATAAATTCTTCGATATTCTTTTTTGACGAATTCTGTTCTCTTTGGAATCTCTTTTATTAAGGACTGGAATTTGGGAATTTCATCAATAATATCTTTTACAGATGTAACCATAATAGCACCTTTTTTAATTAGTTTGTTGACACCAATCCCATTTTTGCTATCTAGCCTTCCGGGAAGAGCAAAAACTTTTTTGCCTTGATCTTTAGCATATTTAGCTGTTACATTAGTTCCGCTTCTTGTTTTTGCTTCTATAATCAAAACTCCTTCTGATAGGCCACTTACAATGCGGTTTCTCGCTAAAAAATACTCGCTTTTTGCTTGGATAGTATCTTCGTATTCAGTTATGATAAGACCATTATTTTCAATAATTCGATTGTATAGAGTGATATTTTCTTTTGGGTATATATTGTTTAAGCCACAGGGAAGAACAGCAATGGTATTTCCACTATTTTCTAAGCTTTCAATATGCGCTACCGTATCGCTTCCAATAGCCATTCCACTAACAATGGTAATTCCCCTTAGAGTTAACTCTCTAACAAATTTCTTTTCAATTCTCTTGCCATAAGGGGTTAGGTCTCTGCTTCCAACAACAGAAAAGCATAAAGAATTAAGCAAATGAATGTTGCCTTCGCAAAATAATCGTTTGGGAGCCTTTTTGTAAGCTTTTAAATTTATAGGATAGTTTTCATCATCAAAATTGATAATTTTTATAGCAATTCCTCCTTTTATTTTTTATCAAAAAAACGGTATCGTAAGGCTTCTAATAGGTGCGAATCTTGAATATTATTTTTATTGTCTAAATCTGCAATTGTTCTTGCTATCTTTAAGATTTTTGTATAGCTTCTTGCACTAAGATGGTGTTGATTAAAATATTTTTCTAAGATGGATTTGGAATTGATAGATAATTGACAAAACTTTTCGATTAATTTTGTGCTTAATTCACTATTTGTATAAATACCATGTTTAAGATATCTTTCTTTTTGAATGTTTCTAGCATTAATTACTCTTGCTTTTATTTGTTCTGAAGATTCTTCTCCAAAACTATCAAAATCTTTAAAATTGATATTTGGTATTTCAATATGAATGTCAATTCTGTCAAGGAGTGGACCACTTATTTTATTTCTGTAATTCTGAATTTGTCGTGGCGAACAACAGCATTTTTTATCTTTATTTCCTAAATAACCGCATGGGCAAGGATTCATGCTTCCGACAAGCATGAAATTGCAAGGATATGTAAAATTAGATTGTAATCTACTAATAGATACGAATTTATCTTCTAAAGGCCCACGCAATACTTCTAAACTAGAACGTTTAAATTCTGGTAGTTCGTCTAAAAATAGAACTCCATTATGCGCTAAACTAACTTCTCCAGGTTTTGGAATTGCTCCACCACCTACTATACTTGTAGCAGTAATCGTGTGATGAGGGCTTCTAAAAGGCCTTTCTTGAATGATGTTCTGATGATAATTTTTACCTGCTACACTATAAATCTTCGTTACTTCTAATGCTTCCTCAAAATTTAAGTCAGGTAATATAGTAACGATTCTTTTGGCAAGCATAGTTTTTCCAGATCCAGGATTACCAACCATTAGAATATTATGATTTCCGAGCAACTGCGATTTCTAAAGCTCTTTTGGCAGCAGTTTGTCCTTTTACCTCATCAAAATCAATACTATACTTGGTTTGATTTCGCAAAAAATCAGATTCGCAAAATTTTTCTGTTTCAATATGGATTTTTCCGTTTAAGTAATCAATGGTTTCAAGTAGAGAAGAGATTCCTATGATTTTAAGCCCAGCAACGCAAGAAGCTTCTGCTATGTTCTTGTGTGGAACGATAACTTGTTTTATTCCTGCTTTTAATGCTTCGACACACATAGGTAAAACACCACTGATAGCTTCTACTTTTCCTTCGAGTGAGAGTTCACCAATGAAAAGTGTCTTTTGAAAGTCGATAGTAGATTTAAGAATGCCAATTGATCTTAAGATACCTATTGCAATAGCTAAGTCGAATACGGAGCCAGTTTTTCGTATATTTGCTGGTGATAAATTAATTACATATTTTCTACTTAGCAAATCGATACCACAGTTTTTAAGGGCAGTCCTTACTCTTTCCTTAGATTCTTTGACACTGATGTCTGGAAGGCCTATGATTTCCCAAACGGGAAGACCACTTGAAATATCTACTTCAATATTGACTATTATGCCATTTAATCCTTGTAAAGCGATTGATTTTACAACGGATAACATCGTTTTTTATCTCCTTTCAAATATTTAATGATATTGGGAAAATAGGGGCGAATTGCCCTAAGAATTTAAAAAGTGTTAATTTGACATTTTTGAGATGTTATGATAATTGATAACAATTTAACAGCTTTTTTTCAATTGGTCAAGAAAAATCGTTCGACAAAATTTGACAAAAGTTTTCTATAAAAAATGTTGAAAAGTATTGCTATTTAAATATTTTATAGATATAATAAATATGTAATATTATATTTAAAAGGGGTAATAGCTGAAATTGAAAGTAATTTCTTGGAATGTAAATGGATTAAGAGCAGTAGTCAATAAAGGATTTTATGAAGCATTTCAAAATTTGAATGCAGATATATTTTGTATTCAAGAAACAAAAATGCAAGATGGGCAGTTAGATATAGCGCTAGAGGGATATCAACAATATTTTAATAGTGCTATACGTAAAGGGTATTCTGGAACTGCTGTGTTTACAAAGATAGAGCCTATGAAAGTCCAATATGGACTTGGCATAAAAGAACATGATCAAGAAGGAAGAGTAATTACTCTTGAGTTTGAAAAATTCTATTTAGTCAACTGTTATACACCAAATGCCAAAAGAGAATTAGAGAGACTAGATTATAGGATGCAATGGGAAGATGATTTTAGAAATTATTTACTCCAATTAGATAAGATAAAACCAGTTATTTTATGTGGTGATTTAAATGTGGCTCACCAAGAAATTGATTTAAAAAATCCAAAGACAAATCGAGGAAATGCTGGTTTTACAGACGAAGAAAGAAGCCAAATGACAAACCTACTAAATAGCGGATTTGTAGATTCTTTTAGATATCTATATCCTACCCAAACCGATGCCTACAGTTGGTGGTCTTATATGGGCCACGCGAGAGAAAAAAATATCGGTTGGAGAATAGATTATTTTATTGTGTCAGAAAAATTAAAAAAATGTATAGAAGAGGCCAAAATTCATCCAAACATTTTGGGAAGCGATCATTGTCCTGTGGAGTTAGACGTGAAAATTTAGCGAAGCTAAATTTGCTCGTCGCAACAAGGACAGAGAAGAGTTGATCCTGTGGAGTTAGACGTGAAAATTTAGCGAAGCTAACAGAAAAAATTTGTAAGAATAGGGGGAAGTCGATAAAAATTTAAAAACATTTTTATCGTCACGAAAATCATGAAGTGATTTTCGAGTGAGTATATGAAAGATAGAAAATTTGCAAGATACATAGGTTGGTTTATATTTGCTGTTGCGTTAATAACAATTTATAAAACGATTGATAGTCTTGGAGTTATATTTACGTGGTTCCATGAACTATTTAAAATTTTAGCACCATTTGGGTTTGCTGTGTTATTAGCCTATTTATTATATTTCCCTTGTAGAAAAATTGAAAGATGGTTAAGAAAAACAAAATGGAAATTTGTTGCTAAAAGGGCCAGAGGTTTATCAATTACTATTATTTATATTTTAGTAATTGTGGCAATTGTGTTATTGTTTAAAGTCATTTTTCCATTATTGTATGAAAGTATTGTAGAGCTTGCGAAAAGTTTGCCAAATTACTATAATAAAGCGGTGGAATTGTTAGAAAAACAATCTGAAGATTCTATATTAAGTAAGATTGACGCGATTAATTATGTAAGAAAACTGGAAGAAATTAATATACCAGAGATGATTATCAATTTTGTAGAATTTGATAATATTAGTAGATACATTAAAACGATTACTAGTTTTGCGGGTGTTATATTTGACATCTTTATTACGATTGTAGTCTCTTTCTATATTTTAACGGAGAGAAGTGACATTAAGAATTTCTTTAAACATCTATTTAAAGCTACTTGCTCTGAACAAGGGTATAATAGAATTTCTAGATATTATGGCAAACTAAATGATATTTTTTATAAGTTTATAACCGCTCAAATATTTGACGCTATCATTGTTGGAATCATTACAACAATTGCAATGCTGATGATGAATGTAAAATATGCAGGATTATTAGGATTCTTAATTGGATTATTTAATATTATTCCATATTTTGGTGCGATAGCAGCAGTTGGATTTGCAGTTATTTTAACAATATTTACTGGTGGTTTGGCACAAGCATTATGGCTTGCCCTTGTTGTTATTATTTTACAACAAATTGATGCTAATATCATCAATCCTAAGATTTTAGGAGACTCTTTAAATATTAGTAGAATTCTAATTGTATTCTCTGTGACGGTGTGTGGAGCAAAATTTGGCGTAATTGGAATGTTTTTAGCAGTACCAATGGTTGGATTAATGAAGGTATTTATTTTTGATTGGATTGAGGAACGCGAAAAAGAGAAGGAATTAGAACAAGTAAAAACAAAGAAAAATAAAAGTTAGAACAAGAGAAATGGAGAAGCGCAAATGATAACATATAGAGTTGCTTTTGTTGGGAATGAAACAGAAGTATATTCTAAAGCGAAAGCGTTTTTTGCTGGTAGAGATACTGAAAATGATGAATTTAATATTGAATTAGTAGATATCTTAGAATTAAGTGATGTAGATATCAAGAGCATGCATATCCATAGTGTAATCTATGAAATGGGTGAAAAGATGAATACAACAAAAGATGGCGTGCTTGCTAGTCTCTTACAATCTAAGGCGTTTGCGTCAGATTTAAAAATCTTTCCACTTTCTAAAGCGAAAGTAACGAAAGAGGTAGCACAACAGGAAACAGATCGTTTATCTGAACTTAGAGGAAAAAGCGATCAGATGCAGGCGATTCCTATTAATGTTTCTCAAGAGAATGATTTGAAAGCTGTTTTTCAAGCAGTAGAAGTAGCTTCTATGGAATATAAAAGTTTAGCAAGTCAGGTATTGGAAAGGGACAGAGCTGAATATGAAATGACTGCTAAAACATTAGTGGAGGCAATGGAAGAAAAAAGTCCTTATACAGCAAGTCATTTTAGACAAGTTGGAATACTTTCAGAAGCGATTGCAAGAAGTATGGGGAAAGATGAAGAAGAAGTTCAGAAAACAAAATCCATTGCAATTCTACATGACGCAGGGAAGCTTTTGATGCCAGCGGAGTTATTGAATAATCCACATATGACGGTAGGAAATGAGCGCGATCAAATGGCGTTACATGCAGAACTTGGTGAAGTAGTTTTGGCACAAGATCTACTTGATTTAGAAGAAAGAGGCGGCATTGTAGATCATCATAATAGTAAAACTGATAACAAGTATGCTAAAATTATAGCAGTTGCGGATTGTATTGATACGATGACATCTCAAAGAGCCTATAATAATCCTAAAGCCATACAAGAAGTTTTTAGAGATATTGTTAGAAACATGCATGATAGAAGTTTCACAAATCAAGAGGGAAAAACGGTGGTTTCGCCGGCACAATTTGATAGGGAAGCTGCCATAGCTGCTATTGTAATGCTTGCCAATGAATTGGGAAGTATTGGGTATGATGTAAGGAAACTGTTAAAACCAACCAGTAATCAATGGAATAAAACGCAAGATGAGGAGTTAGTTCAAATTTTAACAGAAAATGCAAGCAAAATTATTATCAATTTATCCGCCAAAGAGGGAGCCTATACTTCTTTAGGATTCAGGTTAAGTGATACGGGACATTTAGAATTTGAAAGTAGACCAGCTGCAGTAATTAGTCGTGAAACGAGATTGCGTTCAGAATATGAATTTGCTATTTTTAAGAATAGTACAGAAGAGCAAAGGGAAAATGCAAAGACAATTATGGATTTGGAGAGTAATTTTTCAGAAGACGAACTAGAAATATTTAGAAGACTGGCAGAAGGAAGAATCATTGGTGAAGATGAAAAGGGAAGAGAAAGCGTACAAGCAGGAAAAGTGATGCATTCCAAAGAGACACAAGGACAGGATAGCACCAAAACTAGACCGGCGCAAATTGTAGAAGTTGCTAAAGAAGATAGAGGTTTTAACAGAAACGGAGCACAAAAATTTTTAAATGAAGTTACTAGGCTAAATCCAAAAGACTTAGAAAGGAAAGAAGGAAGGGGAGCATAAGACAATGACATTTGATTTTGAAGTATCAACGATTAATGCAATTAAACAGTTTAGAGATCTATTAGCAGAAATAAAGAAAAAACATCCGAATATGACTATGCCAATGGCTAGAGAGTATTTAAAGAGGGGAACAAAAGTAAATGGTGTTTCGGAAGAATTATATGCTGACTTAGATAGATTATCACAAATAAGAACAACTGCAATTATGACCGAAAAAAAATATATTATAGCACAAGCTCAAAAAGCGCATATAAAGCTTCCAGAAGAAATTGTTTCAGGAAAAAGTTTGATTCCTTTTTTTGAAGATGCTGCTTACGAATTGGTTCCTACTTTAAAAATATTTGAGTATATGACATTTTATTCACCAGAAGAAATTGCTGGAATGAGAGAAAAAATACAAATAAATGATGAACAAGAAAATACCGATAAAAACACGGATAGCGAAAGATAAGTTGAAAACGGGAGAAAATTGGTAATGATTACAAAAGAGTATGCAAAAGGATTAACAGAAGTGATGTTAATTCTAGATAATACGGAAACAGAATATATTGATAAAATACCAGAGAAAATAAGAAAATCTTTTGCAGAAAATGCTGATAAAGATTATATTCCTAACTTTGATCCTAAAGTGACAATTAAGGAAATGAACTTGCTCCAAGAAACAAAAGATATTTTATCTGTTATTTATTTGAACTATTGGGCAGAAAGCCAGGAAGAAAAAGAACAGTTTTATGAAATTCTTAATCAAAATCAAAAGAAACTAGATGAGGAAAAACGAGAAAAATATCATCCAGATAAAATTTTTGATCATCAACCGGAAATAGTAAAAAATGCTACGGATGAGTGTATTTCATCAGAACCAGTAAGACAAGAAGAATATTTAACAGTTTATCCAGAGAATATTTTTCATAAATTCATTTTAAAAGTAAAAGAATGGATCAGAAAATTCAAAAAATAACTGGAAAATAGCTACGGCTCTAATGCACGTAGCCTTTTTTGTTTCCAATATCTAATATCTATTATCTATTATCTAAAAAACATTAAAAAAATATCTAAAAAAGTATGCGAATTTCCGGAAAAGCATTGACTTTTCCGGAAATTTTTATTATACTATTGATTAGTATTTTTATTTCATTAATATTTAATTCTTCATTTACGGATAGAGGAATTGCAGGAATAGGAACTATAGTGTTTTAAGGTATTGCAAGCAGGGCTCTTAAAATAGTATAATAATTATTCTTGGCAAGAGGGACTTTCCGTAAAACAACTAATCCTGCTAAAATTTAATATAAGGAAGGAATAGAATGAATAAGGTAAGCGTAAAAGACGTTGTGCACGAGAAGTGCGTCCGTAAGACCTTTGCTAAGATTGGTGATAGTGTAGATATTCCCAATTTGATTCAAGTGCAAAAGGATTCTTATGATTGGTTTATCAAAGAAGGTTTAGGCGAAGTTTTAGAAGATGTTTCTCCTATTATCGACTATACAGGAAATCTTGTATTAGAATTCTTTGATTATTACATGGAAGAAAAAACGAAGTATTCTTTGGAAGAAGCAAAAGAAAGAGATGCTACTTACTCTACTAGATTACACGTAAAAGTAAGATTGATTAATCGTGAGACAGGTGAAATTAAAGAACAAGAGATTTATCTTGGTGATTTCCCAGTTATGACAGACAGTGGTACTTTTGTCATCAATGGCGCAGAGAGAGTTGTAGTTAGCCAATTGGTTCGTTCTCCAGGATGTTACTATGATTGGACTTATGACAAAACAGGAAAGAAGATATATACTTCTACTGTTATGCCAATTAGAGGAGCATGGCTTGAGTATGAAACAGATAGTAATGATGTTTTCTATGTTAGAATTGATAGAACTAGAAAACTACCAGTTACATGCTTATTAAGAGCAATAGGACTTGATACAGACGATAAAATTATAGAATTCTTTGGAGAAGAAGATAAAATTTTATCGACAATAGCCAAAGATCCTATAAAAACAGCTGATGAGGCCTTAATTGAAATTTATAAAAAGTTAAGACCTGGTGAACTTCCTACGGTTGATGCTGCTAGAAACTTGTTTGATGGATTATTCTTCGATTCAAGAAGATATGATTTGTCTAAAGTAGGTAGATACAAATATAACAAGAAATTAAGTTTAGCCAATAGAATTGCAGGACAGATTTCTTGTGAAACGATTGTACATCCTGATACAGGTGAAGTTTTAGTAGAAAAAGATGAAAAAATCTCTAAAGAAGTAGCACGTAGTATTCAAAATAGTGGAATTAACGTTGTCTATGTAGATGTTGAAGGTAACAAAGTAAGAGTTATTGGAAATGGAACGGTTGATATCAAAGAATACGTTGATCCTAAGATTGCAGAATATGCAAAAATTAAAGTTGATGTAAATTATGATGTATTGAAAAACATTTTGAATAATACTGATCCAAAAGATTTGAAACGTGTAATTTTTGAAAGACGTTTTGAATTAGTACCAAAACATATTGTTACAGAAGATATTTTGGCTTCTATCAATTATTTATTGAATTTGGAACATGGATTAGGAAGAAAAGATGATATTGATCATTTAGGAAATAGACGTATTAGATGTGTTGGTGAATTATTACAAAATCAATTTAGAATTGGTTTAACAAGACTAGAAAGAGTTGTTCGTGAAAGAATGACAATCCAAGATTTGGATGTCATTACACCACAAACCTTAATTAATACAAAGCCAATTACATCTTCTATTAGAGAATTCTTTGGAAGTTCTCAATTATCACAATTTATGGATCAAACAAACCCATTATCAGAGTTAACACATAAAAGAAGAATATCAGCATTAGGACCTGGTGGACTTTCCCGTGAAAGAGCCGGATTTGAAGTTCGTGATATTCACTACACTCATTATGGAAGATTATGTCCAATTGAATCTCCTGAAGGACCAAACATTGGTCTTATCTCAGCATTAACGACATTTTGCGTCATTAATGAGTATGGATTTGTGGAAACTCCATATAGAAAAGTAGATAAGAAAACAGGAAAAGTAACAGATATTATCGAATATATGACAGCTGATGAAGAAGATGGAAATAATATTTGTCAAGCATCAGAGCCATTAGATAAAAATAATAAATTTGTAAATGATAGAATTAGAGTAAGATATTTAAATGATATCAAGCAAGTGTCTAAGGAAGATGTTGACTATATGGATATCTCTCCAAAACAATTAGTTTCTGTAGCAGCTGCCATGATACCATTCTTAGAGCATGATGATGCTAACCGTGCGTTGATGGGCGCAAACATGCAACGTCAAGCCGTTCCATTGATGCTTACAGAAGCTCCAATGGTTGGAACAGGTATTGAATATAGAGCTGCTAAAGATTCTGGAATTGTTGTCATCGCAGAAGAAGATGGTGTTGTTACTAGAGTAGTTGGGGATCAAATCGATATCACAACGAAAGAGGGAGAAACACATACGTATCATTTAAGAAAATTTAAAAGAACAAATGGTGCTACTTGTATCAATCAAAGACCAATTGTAAAAGAAGGCGAAAAAGTTAAGAAAAACGATATTATTGCAGACGGTCCTGCAACGAAAAACGGAGAAATGAGTCTTGGTAAAAACTTATTGATTGCCTTTACAACTTGGGAAGGTTATAACTATGAGGATGCTATTTTATTAAATGAAAGATTAGTGAAGGAAGATGTTTTAACATCTATCCACATTGAAGACTATGATTGTGAATGCCGTGATACAAAATTAGGACCAGAAGAGATTACCCGTGATATTCCAAATGTTGGTGAAGATTCTCTTCGTGATTTGGATGAAAACGGTATTATAAGAATTGGTGCTGAAGTTAGACCAGGAGATATCCTAGTTGGTAAAGTTACTCCAAAAGGAGAAACAGAACTTACAGCAGAAGAAAGATTGTTAAGAGCAATTTTTGGTGAGAAAGCTAGAGAAGTTAGAGATACTTCCTTAAGAGTTCCTCATGGTGAACAAGGAACCATCGTTGATGTTAAAATTTATACAAGAGAAAATTCTGATGAATTAGCTCCTGGTGTAAATCAAGTTATTAGAGTATATATTGCTCAAAAAAGAAAAATCTCTGTTGGTGATAAAATGAGTGGTCGTCACGGAAACAAAGGTGTTATCTCTAGAATCCTTCCATCAGAAGATATGCCATTCTTACCAGATGGTACTCCAGTAGATGTTGTATTAAATCCACTTGGTGTTCCTTCTCGTATGAATTTAGGACAGGTGCTAGAAGTTCATTTAGGCGCTGCTTGTAGAATGCTTGGATGGAATATTGCTACACCAGTATTTGATGGCGCTTCTGAAACAGATGTTGAAAATATGCTAGAGATGGCAGGTCTAGAATCTAATGGAAAGACGATTCTATATGATGGTAGAACGGGTGATCCATTTGATAAGCCAGTTACAGTTGGCGTTATGTATATGTTAAAACTTCACCACTTAGTAGATGATAAAATCCATGCTCGTTCTACTGGACCATATTCATTAGTTACACAACAACCTCTTGGTGGTAAAGCACAATTTGGTGGACAGAGATTTGGTGAAATGGAAGTTTGGGCTTTGGAAGCATATGGTGCTGCCTATACATTACAAGAAATCCTAACGGTGAAATCAGATGATGTTATTGGACGTGTTAAAACTTATGAATCTATTGTAAAAGGTGAGAATATTCCAGAACCAGGAATTCCAGAAGCATTTAAAGTTTTGATTAAAGAATTAGAATCTTTAGGATTAGACATTAAACTTTATGATGATTCTGATAATGAAATTGAGGTAAAAGAAAATTCTGAATATGATGAAGATGAAGTAAGTCATGTATTAGAAGAAGATATGGAAGTAGAAGAAGATTTAGAGGGAATGAGCGAAGCCATAGAAGACTCTGAAGAAGAGGATGATGACGAATTTTTCACAAATATTTTAGATGATGAAATACCAGATGATGAAATATTAAAAGAGTTAGATAAGCTAGATAATCATGATGATGATGATAAAGAAGATGAGTAAAAGGAGGCTAATTCATGGAGGAATTAGAAAATTTTAATAAAATTCAAATAGGTTTAGCTTCAGATGAGAAAATTAGAAGTTGGTCTCATGGAGAAGTAAAAAAACCAGAAACTATTAATTATAGAACTCTAAAACCAGAAAAAGATGGCTTATTCTGTGAAAAAATATTTGGCCCTACGAAAGATTGGGAATGTCATTGTGGTAAATATAAAAGAGTTAGATATAAAGGAATAGTTTGTGATAGATGTGGTGTTGAAGTTACTACATCAAAAGTCAGAAGAGAAAGAATGGGACATATCGAGCTTGCAGCTCCAATTGCACATATTTGGTATTTTAAAGGAATTCCTAGTAGAGTGGCATTATTATTAGATATCAGTCCTAGAAATTTGGAAAAAGTTATTTATTTTGCTTCTTATATTGTTACAGATAAGGGTACTTCTGGACTAGAAAAAAATCAAGTATTAACAGAAAAAGAGTATACAGAAAGTGTAGAAAAATATGGGAAAGGCTCTTTTAAAGCTGAGATGGGAGCAGAAGCAATCCAAAAATTACTAGCAGAAATCGATATTGAAAAATTATCTAAGAAATTGAAAAAAGACTTAGAAAAAGCTAGTGAACAAAGAAGAGCAAAAATTGTTAAAAGATTAGATACGATTGAAAGTTTTAGATTATCTGGTAATAAACCAGAATGGATGGTAATGAATGTTATTCCAGTTATTCCACCAGATTTAAGACCAATGGTACAATTAGATGGTGGTAGATTTGCTACTTCTGATTTAAATGACTTATATAGAAGAGTTATTAATAGAAATAATAGGTTAAAAAGATTATTAGAATTAGGTGCTCCAGAGATTATTGTTAGAAATGAGAAAAGAATGTTACAAGAATCTGTAGATGCCTTAATTGATAATGGTAGACGTGGTAGACCTGTAACAGGTGCTGGAAATAGGCCATTAAAATCTTTATCTGATATGTTAAAAGGTAAACAAGGACGTTTCCGTCAAAACTTGCTTGGTAAACGTGTTGACTATTCAGGACGTTCTGTTATCGTTGTTGGACCAGAATTAAAGATTTTTCAATGTGGTCTTCCAAAAGAAATGGCAGTAGAGTTATTTAAACCATTCGTTATGAAAGAATTAGTAGCAAGAGGCATTGCACATAATATTAAA
>Ga0310690_10007568_pt1 | contig 13963 bp, 9 predicted proteins | sample AusTroGonzalo_MG_2_FD_207661 | JGI IMG/M metagenome (GOLD analysis project Ga0310690, IMG submission 207661) | Bovine rumen microbial communities from tropical cattle in Woodstock, Queensland, Australia - Gonzalo_04 (v2) (version 2) | ecosystem: Host-associated > Mammals > Digestive system >... | reverse complement strand
GCAGCGGCAAGCACGACGTTTGCCGAGCTTCTTAAAGAGGGAACCAGCTACCTCGACTATTTGGAGAAGCAGCGCGAGACGATTAGCAGCAAGGCGACCAAAACGGCGGCAGACCTGCAACGCCTTCAAAAGCTAAACAACGAGATAGCAGAGCAGACGAAGCAAACCGTTCTTTCCGACTTTGAAGAACAGCTTAACCGGGAGCTGGAGCAATGCAATACGATAGGCCAGCGTTTGGAAGCCTTAGCGAAGCGACGCGGAGAACTGGCCAAAGACAACAGCGACACAGACCGGGGAAAGGCCGGGATATTGGACGCTGCCGAAGCCCGCGTTTTAGAGCAGGCCAAGCAGGAAACTGCCCAGCTCTTGCAGCAATACGCGGCCTACACAAACGAGCGCATCAAGTTTGAAGAAAGCTACGCCCGGAACCGGGAGCTTCTTAACGCTACCATTCACGCCAAGGAGTTAGACAGCGAAGACGCTTTTATAGCAGAATTGCTAAAGGCTAAAAAGGCTTATAGTGATTACGAAAAGGAAATAACCAGCGGCGATGCCACAATAGCAGGCAGCGCAAAGCAGCGTTATGCGGAGCAACTAAAGGCCGGGCGTGATTTTGTAGATATGCTTAACAACAAAATTCGTGAGCTTGAAGACAAACAGGTAAAAGTAGGCTTAGACGTAGAAGGAACGGAGCAGCTTAAAAAGTTGAAGGCGGTTCTTAATTCGGAACTTGTCACAGACGAAAGGATAAGGGCAGCGACGGATGCGCTTGCAGCTCTTGAAAAGCAGGCCAAAGCCTACGCAAAACAGACCGATAGCCAAGAATACGACGAAATGCTGGAAAAATATAAGACTTACCAGCAGCAAATTACAGAAATCCGCGAGAAGTATGCCAGCGAAAGAGCGTTAGCAGAGAAAAACAACAATATCGAAATGCTTGCAGAAATCAACGCGGCAGAGCAGGCCGAGCTGAGCAAGATTGCAACGCAAAGGCTTATGGCTACGGACAGCTGGAACCAGCTTTTTAGTGACCTTACGAAGCTTTCACGTTCAACGATTAGGAAGCTAATTAACGACATCAACAGCAAAAAGATTGAGTTTAGCGCACAATTCAACCCGACAGACCTACAAGCTATTAACCAGCAGTTAGAGAAAGCCGAAAGCGAGCTTTACAAGCGCAACCCGTTCGGTGCACTAAAAAAGGAGTTCAGCGAGCTAACAAAGTCCATGAAGGCTGCGAAACTACTTACAAGCGAAGACCCGTTTATAAAGAACTTGCTCGCAAAGAAGGAGCAGTACAAAAAATATACGGACGCTATACAGAGCGGCGACAAGGCTTTAGCAGCAGCGGCAAAGGAAGAGTTTTCGGATTTGCTAAAGGAAGGCTCAACCTATATTAACAACCTAAGAAGGCAGATTGCAGAGCTTGAAGACAAAAAGATTTCTATAGGGCTTGACTTAGACGAACAAGAATCCTTGTCTAAGCTAAACATTCTGCTTGACAAGGAATTAGGCGCGATAGGCGAGCTTAATGGCGACAATTTCAGAAAGCTCATGGAAGCAGGAAACAGCCTCGCAGACAATTTCAAACAGATTACGGATTGCATGCGGAGCATAGCCGACGAGATAGGCAACGAAGACCTAAAGGACGTAGCAGACGCAATGGATGACGTTTTAGGCAACTTCCAAGCAGCCGAGAAAGGAGCCGAAACGTGGGGCGGCTGGTGGGGCGCAATTATAGGCGGCGTTACCGACCTCGTACCAAAAATTATCAAGTGGACGAACGGAGACCGCGATTTGGAAAAGCAGATACTTAACCACCAAAGAGCCGTTAAGAAGCTTCAAGCAGCATACAGCGACTTAGACCATCAAGTTAAAACCTCTTTGGGCGAAGTGAAGTACAGCAACCAAAAAGCCCTAATAAACAACCTTCGACAACAACAGGTGGAGATTGAGCTAATGAAGAAAGCAGAATCAGACAAGAAAAAGAAAAACTTGGATGCTATACAGGAATACGACAACCAAATAGTGGAAGCCGGGCGAAAGATAGAGGATATTATAGCCGAGATTACGGAAAGCGTTACGCAGACCAACGCCGGGGATTTGTCTAACAAGCTGGCCGACGCTTTGGTAGAAGCCTTTGAAGCCGGAGAGGACGCTGCTGACGCTTTCGGGAAGGTAGCTAACGACGTACTAAAGAACGCCGTAAAGAACGCCCTAAAGCTTCAATTCTTAGAGAAGCCTTTGCAGAACGCCATCAAGCAACTGCAAAAAGATATGGGCTTTGACGAAGAGGGTAACGGAACCTTCGACGGGCTTAGTGCAGCAGAACAGGCACGTTTTAAGGACGCTATAGCACAGGCCGGGGCGAACTTCAACCAAGCAATGCAGATGTATAAGGACTTATTCGAGCAGCTCGACGAAAACGACCCCAGCACACTAAGCGGAGCCATCAAGGGAGCCAGCCAAGAAAGTATAGATTTGCTTGCAGGGCAGGCCAACGCTGTAAGGGTAAACCAAGTAACCTCGTTAGACATCATGCGGAGCCAGCTTGCAAGGCTTTCAAATATTGACGCTAACGTAGGCACGATAGCCGGGCGGCTACTTACGATTATTAACAAGCTCACGACCCCAGCCGATGACGGCTTACGCGGGCAGGGCATAATAGACTAAGATATGGATTTCAGCAGCTTAAAGAAAGCTTTGGCCGCAGAAGCACAGGCGGCGGGCATTTGTTCGGAATGGTACAATTTCATTCTGAGCGCACAGAGTAAGGAACGGCTAATAGCCCTTTATTATAAAGGGTTCGACTTTGTGGAAGACAACGATTTCCCAAGCGAGCCGTTACGCCGGGAGTTCGACGATATACGCCGGAACTTCGGCGTTTACGAAGGCGAGCAGTTTAATACGAAGAATCCGCGAAGACTTGTAGCGTACACGGGCGCGAAAGGTTCAGCGGAATATAGTAACTTTGCAGCGGCGCAAGTCTGGGCGCGTCCGGGTTCAGAGGTTGAGGTTACGGCAAGCGACCATGCCTTTGTAACGGTTAGCGTAGCCAAGGGCGCGATAGTGAGAGTTAAGGCGAGCGGCTACGCCCGCGTTATTGTCTTCCTTCACGGCGGGAGCGAGACGCACGAAGCAAGCGAACACGCCATAGTAAAAATTAAAGAATAGCAAGAAAGAAAATGGCAACAGAACAAAACTTAATACTTTACCTTCCATGCGACGAAGCGGAGGGTTCGGCAATAGCCTACGACTACAGCAGGGGCAGACATGACGCAACCGTAGAGGGCGCAACCTTCGCCAGCGGAAAGCAAGGCAACTGCCTACACTTCGACGGCAATGGGAAGGCAGAGATAGAAGCGAACGTAATTTCTTTGTCCGGCGACTTCACGCTGTTGGCGTGGTTGAAGCTCCCAGCCTTCGAGGACGGCGTTACGGGCGTTAAGGTAGGGCTTTTCTGCAACACGTCGCAGACAGAAAACGGCTACCGGGAAGCGTGGATAGACGCGCCCTTAGATACGTGGGGCTTCTTTGTAGTCAGGAAGCAAGGCAACACCGTTAGCCTGTACTTAGACACCCAGCTTATGGGTACTATTGAGCTGCCCGCGACGCTTACCGGGCTGGGATTGGTGCAGGATGTTTACGGAACCAGCTACGCAGTAGCAGACGTAGACGAAGTGAAGGCTTATAACGTAGTCCTTACCGACGATGAAATAGAAGCTCTCCTTAACGAGACAAAGCAGCTTGAATATTACATAGACGGCGTGAACTTCAAAGACTACGGCATCCGGGTAGAGAGTTCGCAGGGTTTGGTAGACCTTCTTAGCTTGAAGAATACCCCGACTATTGAGAACGACAACTATCACGGCGAAATGGTGGATTTGTCGGAAAAGCGTTACCAGCCGCGAGAAATTACGCTTAACTGCTGGCTAAAGGCGAAAGGTAAGATGGACTTCACGGAGCGCGTAAACAAGCTTTACGCACACTTCCAAAAAGAAGGAACCGCCCGGCTTATGTGTTCAATACACCCGACAAAGCCGTTAGTCTATGATGTGTACTGCCCGGAAGGAATAGCACAGGAAAAGAAGTGGCACGACGATATGATGATAGGAACCTTTGCCATGAAGGTAAGGGAACCCGACCCGGTTAAGCGCGTAGTCAGACACCAGCGGCTGGGAGAGACCAGCAGCGAGGTAAGCGTTTCCTTCCATTCCCCGAAGCTTGTAACGGTGAGCTGGGGCGACGGAACCAGCGAAAGCGTTTACGGCGACGTAGAGCTAACGCACACCTACGACAAAAACGGCATCTACTACGTTATTGTCGGCGGCGTGATTGAGGAAATAACGGATTTTCAAACTAACGGCATAATAGTATGGCAACGTCTGTAAAACCCGTTTACACTTTAGGCGGCAGCAGCCTCGAAAGCCTCGGCGTTTACGTTTCGAGTGCTACGGGGCTGTTCAGCCTTCCGAAGCTAAAGGCACCCCAAACGGTGGACTGGCCGGACAAAAACGGGGTTATGGTAGACCTTGCAAAGCCAAGATACCAGCCCCGCGACATTACGCTTAACTGTTTTTCTAAGGGAGCAACCAGCGCAGCAGCTATGGCCGGAGTAACGGCGGTTATTGCGAAGCTTAACACCGCCGGGCTAAAGACGCTGACGGTTACTTTGGGAACTTCCTCTTATTCCTACCAAGTCTATTGCGAAGACGGCGTAGACATTTCCAGGAAGTCATGGGGAAGCGGCAAGGTAGTATTAGAGTTCACGGTAAAGCTAAAGGAGCCGCACCCGGTTAATTTCGTACCAAGTGACACCTAAAAAAGAACAATAAAGATGAACCAAATAACGGTAATTCATACAGACGGCACGACGCTGCCTTTGTTCAGCCAAACGAACGTAAGCGGAGCGACCAAGGCAAAACAGAAGATGGCCTTACTTTCCGACGATTTGCTGAGCATAACGGTAACGTCAGCCGTACCCATTTCCTTCGAGTTAGGCGACATTATCAACGTCTACGGGAAAGGCTACAGGCTAAACCAGCTTCCGCAGGTTACGAAGACAGGTAACAGACGCTACAGCTACGAACTTCAATTAGAGGGCGCACAATACGACCTCTTAGATGTTTCGTTTCAGCTACCCGAAGGCAGCTACGGCGATAACCTCTACGGCGATTTGTCCGGCCTTATTACAGCCCTTAATTGGAACGTCCGGCGCGTATTCGGCACTAAGTGGAATATTACGACGGCACTAACGGACACCCCGCACAAGAACCTGACCGTTACCGGGAAGAATTGCCTACAGGTAGCGCAGGAGCTTTGCTCGGAATTTGGCGTAGAGTTCAATGTAACGATTTCCGGCAGTACCCGGACGATGACGTTTGTAGAGAAAGTAGGTTCCAGCCTTGCACTTACTTTGAAGTACGGGCAGGGAAACGGGCTTTACCAGCTTTCGCGGCAGAACGTAAACAACGCCGGAGTAACTACGCGCCTGTTCTGCTACGGCAGCGGCGACAATTTAGGCAGCGGCTACAGGCACACGAAGCTCTGCCTTCCCGATAAGACGCGCCTAACGTCATACATAGAAGACGCGGAAGCGGTAGCAGCCTACGGAGTGAGAGAGGGCGAGAAGGTTTTTTCAGACATTCGCCCGGAGCGCATAGGAACGATAGACGGTTTGGTTTCCGGCGACGTTCTTAGCTTCATAGACAGCGAAATGGATTTCGACCTAAACGAAAAGGACGGCGAAGGGAACACGAAGTACCTTATCCCGGACACGACGGCACAAATAAAATTCATTTCCGGCAACTTAGGCGGCTACACCTTCGACCTGCACAGCTATGACCACGAAACGAAGACGTTTAAGATTAACCAATTTACCGACGAGAACGGCACGAAGTTCCCGGACGCGGCAACAGCAGCCCGTCAGTTCAACACAGGCGACAGGTACATCATCACGGAAATAAACCTGCCTTCCAGCTACATAGAAGCAGCCGAAGACAAGCTGCAGACAGAAGGATCTAAGGAGCTGGCTAAGATTTGCCACCCACAAGTAAGCTATAAACTTACCTTAGACGAAGCGTTTTTTATTGAGCTTTACGGGCGCACGGATAGCGAGGTATTCCACCCCGGCGACAGCATAACGATAGTAGACGAGCAGGTAGGCGTAAACAGGGAAGTACGCATTACCCGGATAGAGCGCGACCTATTGCGCCCGCACAGCTACGACATCACGCTGAGCGACACCGTTACGAAGACTACCACGACGAAGGTAATTAACGACATTACCGATATTAACGAGGTTATACAGAACAACGGGCTTGCAGACGTGAGCAAGGCGCGGCGCAGGTGGATGGCCACCAAGGAACTACAGGAAATGGTATTCGACCCGGACGGCTATTTTGACCCGGACAACATAAAGCCGCTTTCGGTTGAGACCGCCATGCTTACCGTAGCCGCCAAGAGCCAGCAGTTTACGCTGGTAGGCTGTTTGTTCCAACCCAATTTAGCCGGGAGGTCTACGCGCAGGATTGCAGGCTGGTACACTACGCCCTGTTAGACAACGTAGTAACCTTCAACCTTACGGGCTGCACCTATTCAGCAGCCAACGGGAACGCCCTAACAACGAATACGGCATACTATATTTATGCCCGGTGCAGCAAGGTAATAAGCAGTACCAACACAGGAACGGGCGTTCTGCTTCTGGACACGGCACAGCATAAGGCAGAGGAAACCAGCTATTACTACTTCCTTATAGGCGTTCTTAACAGCGCGGTAGACAGCGTAAGGGCTATTTCGCTTACCTACGGGGCGACCACGATTAACGGCGCGTTCATTACTACCGGGCGAATACAGAGCCAAGACGAAAACAACTGGCTCGATTTGGACGGCGGGCAGTTCCGCGTAGGCGACAGCGGCACGCACGAACTGAGCTGGAACAAAAACGCCAACGGGAAGCTGATACTAAAGGGCGGCTTTGTTCAGAACGACGGCGGCGACGAAGACGTAATAGGACTATACCGGGGCGTTTATAACGCTTCCTACACCTATTATCCCGGCGACGAAGTAACCTATACAGCCGACGGCCTAACAAGCACATACAGGCGCATGGGCACGGGAACGACGCGAGGGGTAGCCCCGACAAATACAACCTATTGGCAGGTATTGGCAAAAGGCAACGTAGGCGAAAGCGCGTTTATTTTGGACGTTAACGACGAAATGATTAACGTAGGCGTAACCGTAGCAGGAAAAGCAGCAGCCAGCCGTACATGGAATATACAGCTTAATTGCTTCTACGGTTCCCGGAACGTAAACAGCGGCGTAACTTTTGACAGGAGTATAAGCGGAAACGACAACGGCGTAGTATCGGTAGGCTCTATAAGTTCAGCCGGGGCGTTAGCTATCAGCACAACGGCAAACGGAACATGGACTAAGACCACCGTAGTAGAGATTACCGTTACGGCGGTACATTCTTCTTACGGAACGCGAAGCACCATTATACGCCTGTTCCCGGTATTCCCAGGAGCCGACGGAGCCGACGGAACAGACGGCGCGGATGGAGTAGACGCAGAGGTTTACGAGCTTTTGCCCGGATTGTCGGAACTTCAATTTTCGAGAGCGTCAGACGGGCAGACGCTAACGCCTTCCTACAGAAACTTTACATGCAAGGTAAAAAGGACAATAGGAGCCAATACGGACGTAATAGACCCGCCATCCGGCTATACTATTCGCTATTCCTTTACAGGAGAGCCGGACAGTTCAGCCAGCACCATAGGAACAGGCGGAATAACGGTTTACAGCTCTTTGGCTAACAGATATTCGTACCTATACTTAGCCCTGTACAAAGACACGAAACTTATAGATAAGGAAAGCATACCGTTTATTAAAGACGGCGCGAAAGGTGCAGACGGAGCCGACGGCAGCGACGGGGCAGACGGCGCGGACGCACCTTATTATAAATATAAGTACCAATGGAACGGGAGCCGCACGGCATACCCTACACCATTCACGCCTTCCGCACTAAACGCGGGTTCCGATAATTGGAAAGACACCCAGCCGACCAAACCGGGAACGCTTTACTACCTTTGGCGCACGACGGGCAAGGTAAGCGCGGACGGGAATACGCTTGTAGAGAATTGGAGCACCCCGATAAGGGTAACGCCCATAGAAAGCTCGCTAAAGATTGAGGTAAGAGGAACCAAGCACAACGGCACGACTTCGCCAGCCCCTTACGTCCATGTCTACGGCAGCGACATAACCGGGAGCTACGGGCGCGGCCATAACTTGAAGGTTCTTAACGCCAGCAGTCTAAGCGTAGTTTGGGAAGGCTACTTCGACACCTACGGCGACACCAGCAATATAAGCAGCTTAATAAGCCGTATTAACAGCTACCAAAGCCCGGCGTATATTATCGTACTTTACAGCCACGACGCTATAAGCATAAACAGCGCGTTAAACGCATGTCTTCACAAGTTCGGATGCAACCACCGAATAAGCCTTACCGCGCAGCGTTACGCCTTTGCCTTCATAGGACGCTGGGGCTTGAACCCCGGAGCCGGGATAACTAAGTATTCGGCATCGGACGAAAAGGTAGACATAGCGGCCACCGTCATAGAAGGCGAGCTTATAACCAACGGTTCAGACGGCATCAACGGCGAAAACCTCGTAGACAATTCCGAAGCGAAGGAGAGCTATAGCGTTAGTGAAAGTACCAGCACACGGAAGTTTATACAGACGCAGATGATTATACCTACCATTCCCGAAGGTAAGACCATTTCCTGCCAAGTCCGGGTAACGCTTTCCGGCTGTTCCTTCCCAACGGCTGGCGGCGAAGTGCTTGTTTACTTCGGTTCCAACACCTCATGGCCGACAATAGGCTACCTTAACGGGATAACGGCTAACGGAACCTACGACTTGAAGACGGAAGCCGTAAACGTCAATTCCGGCGACAGCGGCTGGAATAAGTACGTATATATACGACACTACAATTTCTACAACGGCGGCACGATTACCATCGAGCGCGTGAAGATTGAGGAAGGCGGCGTTTGCACAGAGTGGACTCCCAGCAAGAACGACCGCCGGGGAGCGTCCACACCCTACCAAGGCGTTTACGACAGCAGTAAGACGTACTACGGCAACCTGCGGCGTACCGACGTAGTGAAGTATAACGATGTCTATTACGTAGCAAGAGCCGACGCGGGAGTATTCACGAACAAACTGCCTACAGATACCGACTATTGGAACGACTACGGCGGGCAGTTCGAGAGCGTAGCGACACAGCTGCTATTTGCCGAATTTGCCTACGTTGAGAACTTAGGCGTTCGAGACCTGCAGACGGCGCAGAGTGGCAAGCGTGTACACATTTCCGGCGACGATAACGCGATGACTATTTACGACGAAGACGGCTATACAAGTGCGGTATTCAGCGGCGACCAATTCGATGATAGCGAACTATTCGGAGGTGCAGACCAAGCAGTAACGCCGACAAACACGAATAGAAGCTACCAAAGCGGCAACGCCCTACACCCGGATATGCAATATACGGACAACCAAACGAACGATACCTTTAACTTCCCATACGCCGGAGTATTCAGCGGGCAGGTAGTTATTTACGGTAAAATATATAGCACGCTCGTAAGTAGCGGCACGGCAAAGCCTTCACGAATGCTATACGCTACCGTCTACGTTTACCTTGATAACGCTATAATAGGCTCCGCAAGAGTTGAAGACCCAGCCGATATCATAGGCGGTGGAGATACGGCAACGAAAACCGTAACCGTTCCTATTTCCCAAGGTATTGCAGCAGGCAACCATACGCTAAAGACGAAGGTAGTTATAAGCGTAAAGAATTACACCAGCGGAACCCTTGAAGTAACAGCTAAGTCTACATTCAGTAATTGCAAGTGTTCAGCAGACATCAGAATGGCGCGTTACTTTGCCAACGGTCAGGCGGTAGGCTGTTCAGCGTCGCAGTATATGGAAGCACTTTTGCAGCATGTAGGCACAGCAGAAAAGCTACTTTGGAAGGTACGCGCCGGGAATTGCGGAATACGCCTTTACGACGGCACGCTACAGATTATGATAGGCGGCACATGGTACACCTGTTCACGCGACAGCAGTACGGGAGCCTTGAAGCTGACATAACACACTAACGCGCCCCGGCTAACACGGCAGCTGGGGCGCATACCCGGAGCTTTGGGCGCGATTTTCACGGCTTCGAGCCTAAAAAACTTCACGGGAATTTAGCGACGTATCAGTTTAATACAAATATTCAGTAACTTTGCAAACGATTTTAAGTTAAAGATTATGCAGAACAGAAACGGCGACTTAGTGAGCGCACAGATTAGCGTAGCCGGGGAGATAGACATCATCCACGGCGAGAACTTCAAGAAGGAACAACCCTTCTGCGTCAAGAACGACGGAGATACGGCTGTATTCCTTGAAGTGAACCTTTGGGGCATGGAACCCGGCACGTACATACGTACCCGCTTCGAGACGGGCTGGAACCCCGAAATAGTGAGAGAGATAAAAGCGGCAAGTATAACCAACCCCCTAATTTGGGGATATTAAAACAACAGATTATGGGTTTAATAATTGGCGTAGGCAATACAAAACCTACATTCCCTTACGACTATTACTACGGCGTGAAGATTAACACAGCCGTAGCCGACCCGGTGTTAGAGCGCGTAGGGCTTTCCAGCCTTCACGCAAGCCTCCCGGTTCAGTCAATGATGCGCCGCTGTCTGCTTAACGACGACGGCGAAGTAGTAACCTACCTTCACGCTACGGACAGCACGAAGACAGACACAGGGGCAGCGGCAGACCTCACGGGAGCCAGCGGCATGGTCATGGTAGAAATACCCGAACACTACCGAAAGTTTGAGTTCGACGGCATGACGATAACTGCCCTTATTTCGCTTATCCAGCTTCCGGGCTTCCACAAGGTACGCAAAATCTACCGTTCAGCCTACGAAGCAACCGTAGAGCGTAGCACCCACAAGCTTGCAAGCGTAGTAAATACTACGGCGGACTACCGGGGCGGCAATAACACGGCAGCATGGGATGACACATACAGAAGCGAGTTAGGACGGCCAGCAACGAGTATCAGCCTAACCAATTTCCGAGCCTACGCCCGCAACAGGGGAACCGCCGGGCTTAATGGCAAGGGCTGGAACTGCGACCTTTACGAAGCAGCCGTTAATACCTATTGGCTCTACGTGATTGAGTACGCTAACCTTAATTGTCAAGCCCCGTTTACGTCAGAGCTGACCGAACAGGGCTACCACAAAGGCGGGTTAGGCGACGGCGTTACGACGCTTAACAGCACGAAGTGGAACAACTTTAACGGCTATAACCCGTTTGTGCCCTGCGGAATTACCAACAGCTTAGGCAACAGGACGGGCATAGTAGATTACACCCTGCCCGTTGAGTACGACGCTAACCAGCTTACCGTACACGTACCAAGCTACAGGGGTATAGAAAACCCGTTCGGCCACGTTTGGAGCTGGACGGACGGCCTGCACGTACAGGCGCAGAGTAACGATGCCGGAGGAAAGCACGTATTCTACAGGGCAGAAGATGACAACCCCGCCAACTTCCAAGATAGCAACTATAACGGCTACGAAGTCCGGGGAGAGCTGCCGAGAAGTGACGGCTACGTTAAGCAGCTTGTTTGCGGAGAGTACGGCGACATCATGCCGCTAAAGGTTGGAGGAAGCGCGACTACCTATATTTGCGACTACTTCTATCAGAACATACCAGCCAGCGGCGTAGCATTAAGGGGCGTGTCTTTCGGCGGTCCTGCGTATAGCGGCGCGGATGCCGGGCTTGCGTATGCGACTGCCGGGCTTGCGTCTGCGTATACGTCTACGCGTGTCGGTTCCCGCCTTTGCTTTATCCCCGCCGCGTAACGTCACGAAACGACCAAAAGCGAAGACACGTTCAACGCCCCAGCCGCCGCGCCATAATTGGCGGCTGGGGTTCATAAGAAAACCAAGAATAAATAAGTTCAAGAAAGCATGAGCAACGAACAGAACAGAAACCAGCAGGAAGACGATGGTAGCCTGTCTTTCCTTAACATTCCGCAGGACGAAGCAAACAAGCACTTCAACTGCAAGGAAACAACCCAGCAGAAACTGACTAACCTCTCGTTTTGGGTAGTGGACTTCATAGAAGGGGTTAAGACGAAGTTCGGTAACGAACGCTTCTTAGTGAAGATTAAGTTTGAAGACCCAACGCCCAGCGGACATGACAGGGAAGAAAAGTTCTTCACGAACAGCACCGAAATAAAGTACGTTTTGGGAGAGATTAGGAAGCGTAACAAGTTCCCGCGAAAGGCCACCATGAGAGCCAGCGGAACGCGCTACTACTTAGAATAAGGATTTAACGGCTGTTTGTTCTTAGGGCGTGTCTTTCGGCGGTAATGCGAATAACAGCGCGAATGCCGGGCTTGCGTATGCGAATACGAATACGAATATCGGTTCCCGCAATTACTGAATAAACAATATACAAGAGCAAAGGCCGCGCCCTTCAAGGCGAAAGAATAGTAACTATTAACGGGCTTTGGTAGGGGAAACCCGAAGAAGACCACTTAATCAGCAAAGGACAGCATGAAGCGAGTAAACAACCTATACGACAAAATTATAAGTCTTGAGAACTTGCGCCTTGCGGACGACAAAGCCCGTAAGGGTAAGCTGAAGACCTACGGCGTTAAGCTTCACGACCGCAACCGGGAAGCTAACCTGCTGGCCTTGCACGAAGCCCTAAAAGCGGGAACGTACAGGACTTCGGAATACAACACATTCACGATTTACGAGCCGAAGGAGCGGATAATATTCCGGCTTCCGTACTACCCGGACAGGATAGTACACCATGCCGTTATGAACGTCTTAGAACCTATATGGCTTTCGGTATTCACGGCAGACACCTACAGCTGTATAAAGAAAAGAGGTATTCACGCGGCAGCGAAGAAACTAAGGCGAGTAATAGACAAAGATAAGCCCGGCTGCGCTTATTGCCTAAAGATTGATATTAGGAAGTTCTACCCTTCCGTAAACCACGACGTTTTGAAGGCTATAGTACGAAGGAAGATAAAGGACACACGGCTACTGCATCTTCTGGACGAGATTATAGACAGCGCGGAGGGTTTGCCGATTGGTAACTACCTTAGTCAGTATTTGGCGAACCTCGTACTTACCTACTTCGACCATTGGGTTAAGGAAGTGAAGCGGGTTAGGTACTACTTCCGTTACGCAGACGATATCGTAGTATTACACAGCCAAAAGGAGCCGTTACGCACCCTGCTTGCAGAGTTTGAGACCTACTTAGCCGTAAACGTAAAGCTGGAGGTTAAGGACAATAAGCAGATTTTCCCGGTAGCGAAAGACCACCGGGATAAGCACGGGCGAGGTATAGACTTCTTAGGCTTTGTATTCTACCTTAACGAGACACGGCTGAGAAAGCGTATTAAGCGGAACCTTTGCCGGAAATGTGCCAAGCTCCTGAAGCGGAAGAACCCGCTAACGCCCGAAGCCTTCAAGCAGGCCGTAGCGTCATGGTGGGGATGGTGTAAGTACAGCGACAGCAGCCATTTTATAAGTAAGTTAAACATTAAATTAGCACCGAATTATGAAATCAAGTTCTGACATTCGCCCGGCTATTATTGAGCCGCTGGGTAACGGCGCATATTACTACAACTACAACGTAGTAGAGCGCAAGGAGACCGACCCCGAAACGGGAGAGGAAAAGACGGTTTACGACTATGACCAGGTAAAGGTATGGGATAAGCCCACCTACGAAAAGCTGGTTAAGACCGTCATCCGCGAGGAAATCGACGAGACGAAGGAATTTAGCTACGTGAACGACTACAACGCAGCCGTACTCGGCATCATCAGCGACGAAGCAAAGAAGGCCGAAGCCGTGAAGTCCTATAAGGAGTATTTGCAGTTTGTCGTAGACGTGAAGG
>Ga0310690_10007567_pt1 | contig 13963 bp, 14 predicted proteins | sample AusTroGonzalo_MG_2_FD_207661 | JGI IMG/M metagenome (GOLD analysis project Ga0310690, IMG submission 207661) | Bovine rumen microbial communities from tropical cattle in Woodstock, Queensland, Australia - Gonzalo_04 (v2) (version 2) | ecosystem: Host-associated > Mammals > Digestive system >... | reverse complement strand
GACAAGCTCGGCTTTGTCAACGATCCGGTCACGGTGAGCAATGCCTGCATTTCCGGCGCCACGGCGCAGATGCTGGCCGAAAGGCTCATTGCCTCGGGCTACTACGATACAGCCGTCGTCTGCGGCGTAGATGTTCTTTCCGCCTTTGTCCTGGCCGGTTTTGACTCCTTAAAAGCCCTGTCCCCCGCCGAATGCAAGCCGTTTGACATCGAGCGCCTCGGCCTCAACATCGGAGAGTGCGCAGCCACCGTCGTCCTGTCCAAGGATAATGCGGCGGACGCTGCTTCCTGGTATATCCTTGACGGATGCCTCAACAACGACGCCTACCATGTCAGCGCACCCATCCCCAGCGGTGACGGGGTGTGCCGCGCCATCAAAAAGATCCTGACCCCCGAGGAGAAAGCCTCCCTGGCCTGCGTTGCCGCACACGGTACGGCTACCATGTTCAATGACCAGATGGAATCCAAGGCCATTGAGAATGCGGGGCTGGGCGGCCTTCTCACAACTGCGTTAAAACCGCATTACGGGCACACTTTCGGCGCCTCCGGCATCGTCGAGGCCATCATCACGATGTGCTCCCTGGACGAAGGAGTGCTCCTTCCCGTCCTTGGATTTGAAGAATTGGGCGTTAGCGGCCGGATCAAGATCTGCAGCCAGCTGGAACATACCGACAAGACGGCTTTCATCAAGTTGCAGTCCGGGTTCGGCGGTTGCAACGGCGCGATGATCTATACGAAGACGCCAGTGCCCGCAGCATCTGCGGCAAACGCCAGCTACGAGGTGGTGAGGCGTCTCCGGATAACGCCGGACGGCCTTTCCCTGGATGAGAAGGATGTCCCGCTCGAAAACCGCGGAGCATCCCTTATCACGGAAGTATTTAAAAAATATCTCGCCGACGGTTCTAGATTCTTCAAGATGGACCTCTACAGCCGGCTTGCCTATGTAGGAACGAGTCTGCTGGCAAAGGATTCCCTGGCAGATTACGATCCGGAAGATGTGGCGTTGGTGATCTTCACGCAGAACGGCTCGGTCCTGGCCGACCGGAAGCATCTTTCCACCTTCTCCAATCCCGAAGAGTTCTACCCCAGTCCGGCTGTTTTCATCAATACGCTTCCCAATGTCGTGTTGGGAGAGATTGCCGTCAAGAACAACGTCAAGGGGGAAACCACGCTCGTACTGCTCCCCTCCCGGGACGAAGCGGCCATGAGCAGGATCATCGAAGCGACAGGGTCTGTGACAGGGCCCGCCGTGATGATTTGCGGCTGGATCGACTGCGATTCCGAAGACTCCTATATTGCTGACCTCAAAATGCTGAAAATCAAATGAAAAGGATGGGTGGAACAATTGCGATAACCGGCATGGGCATTATCTGTGCCATCGGCAACGACAAGCAGTCCGTACTCGAATCGTTGTGCAACAAGGAGTCGGGTATCGGCCGGATGAAGTATCTCCCGTCGATTCATAAGGAAATTCCGGTCGGAGAGATTAAAATGTCTACCGAGGAAATGAAAAAGCAGCTCGGCATCACCGGCGACGAACCCATCAGCAGGACTTCCGTCATGGGAGCCATCGCCGTACGGGAAGCCCTGGCGCAGGCTGGCATTGACGATATCTCCGGCAAGCGGGTTGCACTCATTTCGGGAACGACGGTGGGCGTAATGGATGTGACGGAACAGTATTTCGAGCGGATGAAGACGGAGCCCGAACTCCAGTACCTTCCCCATAGCAACGAATGTGGCCGAAGCACCCTTGAAATCGCACAGTATTCGGGCCTTGCGGGGGCGAAATGCTGCACCATCTGTACGGCTTGTTCCTCTGCCCTGAATGCCATCATGCTGGGCTCTGAGATGCTGAAGAATGACGAGGTTGACCTGGTTGTCGCCGGGGGCTCGGAACCGCTGAGCAAATTTCATCTCAACGGTTTCAACTGCCTGATGATCCTGGACCGCGAGCGATGCCGTCCCTTCGACGAAACGCGCGCCGGCCTGAATCTTGGAGAGGGCGCTGCCTTTGTCGTACTTCAAAAAGATGTGCCGGACGGCCTGGCTTTCGTACGCGGTTATGCGAACCGTTGCGACGCCTTCCACCAGACGGCCACATCTAAAAACGGTGACGGCGCCACGCTGGCCATGACGGCAGCCCTTCAGATGGCCGGATTACAGCCCAAAGACATCAAGTATATCAATGCGCACGGCACCGGAACACCGGACAATGACGCCTCTGAAAGCGCCGCATTCAAACAGGTGTTTGGCGCCGGCTTGCCCGACATGTCCAGCACCAAGTCCTATACCGGGCACACCACTTCGGCCGCAGGTTCCGTGGAAACGGTCATCTGCATCCTTGCCATGCAGAACGGCTTTGTGCCGGCCTCCCTCGGCTGGAGCCATCCCATGCCCGACGGCGTCATCCCCTCGATGGGACGGACCGGCGTGGACCTGGATTATGTGATGTGCAATTCCTTCGGCTTCGGAGGAAACGATTCGTCCCTGATCCTCAGCAAGGCCAAACCGGCGGCGGACGAAGTAGTCTTGGCCGATGAATCCCGGATCAAGGTTGCTGCAAAAAGAGCCGTCTCGAGCGATGAGGAGCTGGCCGGATTGCGGGAGTTTCTGCCGCCCATGGAAACCCGGCGGATGGGCAGGATGATGAAAGCGAGCCTTCTGTCCGCTTTCTCGGCATTACGCGAGGCCGGGATCGAGCGGCCCGACGCGATCATCGCCGCCACGTCGAAAGGAATGCTCGAGTTGAGCGCTATCTTCTTGGAAGACATCAACATCAACCACGAAGAGCAGCTCAAGCCGACGGTATTCATGCAGAGTACGCACAACACCATCGCTTCCGCCATTGCTATCCAGACGAAGTGTCACGGATACAACATCACCTATTCCCAGGGGGAGGAATCTTCCGCATGGGCTGTCCGCGACGCAAAGATGCTGCTGAGAAAAGGCGAAGCCAAAACGGTTCTTGTCTGCGCCTTCGATGAAGAGCTTTCAAATGGAAAAACGGACCGTTTCATGGCCGAAAGTACGATTTATACCCTTGCCTAGCCGTCCATGAGTATTCTCCGATCTATAGCAAGAGCCATAAAGACGATCTTTCTTCTTCTTTTATACGTCGTCGTCATGCTTGTCTTCGTGACACCCGGCGCTTTCATTTACCTGAAATGCGGACGACGGTCTGAAAAAAAGAAAGAGAATCTTCACAAGTTTATTTGCTGGTCGGCGAAAAAAGGAATCGCCCTGCTGGGTCTGTTCGGAAACAAATTCACGTTTGCAGGAAATACGGATGAGGATTTTTCCCGTCCCGCCATCATCACGTGCAACCACCAGTCGCACCTCGACCTGCTGGCGATGCTCGCCTTGACCCCCAAACTGGTGTTGCTTACTGCCGACTGGGTATGGCACAATCCCTTATACGGCTTCATCATCCGCGAAGCCGATTTCCTTCCGGCTTCCCAGGGTCTTGAGGCGATCACGCCGCGGCTTCGTGAACTCGTCGAAAAGGGTTACAGCGTTGCCGTGTATCCGGAAAGCACGCGCTCCATGGACTGCAGCATCGGCCGCTTCCACCAGGGGGCCTTTTATTTGGCGGATCAACTGAACGTGGATATCCTTCCCGTCGTCCTTTATGGGGCCGGAAAAGCGCTTCCCAAGCATGGCAGGCTGCTCAAACGATGGCCCATCCAACTGGAAATCGACCCGCGCATCCCGCAAGAGGAAATCAAGCGGCATGGAGACACCTACCGGGCCCAGGCCTCCTACCTGCGGCAATATTACGTCGCCCGTTATAACGAGGTAGCCGATCAAGTAGAACAGACCATGAAGGCCTCCGCAGCGAAATGAAAATAACGGACATCTTTGATTTCTTCTCCCAAAACCGGAGCATCCGGAGAGCATCGCTCATCGTGCTCTCGGTCCTTTTTGCCGTTCTGCTTGCGCGATTGGATTTCAGCGAAGACATCAGCGATTTCCTGCCGCTCGGAACAAGGGAGCGGGAACAGATGTCCATCTATCAAAACATCTCCGGTGCGAACAAACTGTTGATCCTGTTCTCAAACCCCGGGGACGCCGACCTTACCGTCGAGGCGATAGACTGCTTCGTAGAGAACGCCGTCGAGAACGACGAAAAGGGTTGGTGCAAGGATCTCACTGCTCAGGTCGACATGGACGCGATAACCCGCGTTTCAAACTTTGTGTACGAGAATGTCCCGTACTTCCTGACGGCGGACGACATCGCGAGAATGGACAGCCTGCTGGCCCAGCCCGGTTTTGTCAAGTCCGCCCTGGCAAAGGATAAACAGGCCTTGGCGTTCCCCCATTCCTCCATCGTCACGACAAGCATTACGCACGACCCGCTGGGCCTCTTCAGTCCGGTCATGGAACGGCTTCAGGCTTCCTCCGGCCAGGTGGGATTCGAATCGTATGAGGGATATATCTTCACGCCCGACATGAGCCGTGCGGTAGTGATGCTGGATTCCCCTTTCGGGAACAGTGAAACGAGCAACAACGCCAAACTCGTCCGCTACCTGGAGGACGTTTCCGTCAAGATGCAGGAGAGCTATCCGGATGTCGCCGTCGATATTATCGGAGGCCCCGCCATCGCCGTGGGAAACTCTTCCAGAATCAAGAAGGACAGTATCCTTGCCATCGCCCTTTCCGTCATCCTGATGGTCCTGCTGCTGGCATATTCGTTCAATTCCGTCAAGAATATCCTCCTGATCTTCCTGACCGTCGGATGGGGTCTGCTCTTTGCCCTGGGAAGCCTCTCGGTGTTCCGCGACAACGTGTCCATCATTGTCATCGGCATCTCGAGCGTCATCATCGGCCTGGCCATCAATTATCCCCTGCACCTGGTTGCCCATTCGGCCTATCAGCCGGACAGACGGGCGGCGATCAAGGAGATCGTTTCGCCCCTCGTCGTCGGTAACATCACTACCGTGGGCGCTTTCCTGGCACTCGTTCCGCTTAAATCGACGGCCTTGCGCGACCTCGGCCTGTTTGCCTCCCTGCTGCTTGTCGGCACCATCTTGTTCGTGCTCATCTACCTGCCGCATTACATTTCAACCCGGCCTGGGAGAAAGCGCGCCAACGGTCGTATCATCGAAGCCCTATCTGCTTTTTCGCCTGAAAAAAACAGGTGGATCGTCGTCGGCACCGTTCTCGTCACGGTTGTTCTGCTGTTTTTCAGCGTCCGCACCGAATTTGATTCCGACATGTCTCATATGAACTATATGACAGAGAATCAAAAGCGTGAAATGCAGTACTTTGAGGATTTGATGACCAAGGATGTCACCCATACCGCCCAGAGCCTGTATGTTTACGGAAGCGGCCGCACGCTGGACGAGGCATTGAAGGACATGATGCCCAACGAAGCCTTCATTGACAGCCTGGCCAAGAACGGCGTCCTGGCCAAGCAAAGCGAGGCAATGTCGTTCATCACCACCGAGCAGGAGCAACAGCAGCGGCTGCTGCGCTGGAGCCTTTTTGTGGATCGCCATCGCGACATGCTGACCGGAAAACTCAAGGAAGAGGCAGGGAAAGCCGGCTTTGCGCCCGCCGCATTTTCCGCCTTCAACCATCTGATAGCGTCTTCGCCTTCCCTCGCCACGCACACGATCGATTATTTCGAGCCTCTGCTGAAGACCGTCTTCAGCCAGAACTTTACCGTCTCGGACGATTACGAAACGGCCTATGTGGTGAGTCCGGTCAATATCCAGGCGGAAAACCTGGACAGGGCGAAAGAAGTCTTCGGGGATCACTGCTTTGAAGTCGCCGGAATCAACAAGTCCATGACCAGCAGCCTTTCCGACAATTTCAATTACATCGGATGGGCGTGTTCCCTGATCGTTTTCCTCTTCCTCTGCTTCTCTTTCGGCCGCATCGAACTGGCCATCATTTCCTTCCTGCCGATGGCCGTCAGCTGGGTATGGATATTGGGCATCATGGCTCTCCTGGGCATCAAGTTCAATATTGTGAACATCATCCTGGCGACATTCATCTTTGGCCAGGGGGATGACTATACCATCTTCATGACCGAAGGGTGTCAATACGAGTATTCCCGGCAAAGGCCCATCCTTAAGGCGTACAAGAGCAGCATCATCCAATCGGCTGCCATCATGTTCGTCGGAATCGGCACGCTGATCGTCGCCAAGCACCCCGCCATGCACTCCCTGGCGGAAGTCACGATCATCGGCATGTTCTCCGTCGTGCTGATGGCCTACCTTATCCCGCCGTTCCTGTTCAACGTGCTGACAAAGAAGAAAGGACAGATCCGTCCGTATCCCCTTACTTTCCGGACACTCTTCCTGGGACAGCCCAAAGACCCGAACGCAAAAGTAAAAGAACGCTACGCCTACATGGGAAAAGATATCGAACGGTGTGTCCGGCGCAACTTGAAAGAAAGGGGTGACTCGATCCTCCAGAAGAAGGTGGACGGGCTGCTGTTCGTGGATCTTGAAGACGACGGTTATGGCGATCTTTCTATATTGCTGGCCCTGTCGCACCCCGAAATCACCATTGTTTCGCGCATCTCCGACGAAGAGCGGCGACAGATTGCAACGGTTGCCGCCAAAGGTTTTGTAGATAATATCGTTTTTCAAAGTTAATATATCATGAAAACAGAAGAAATTCAGTGTTTGTTAAAAGATGTCCTCCCGGCCGTAGATTTCAATGCGGATTTCCTTTTTACCGAACTCGACTCGCTGGGCATTGCAACGATTCTTTATGTATTATCTGAGAAATATCACGTTCATCTTGACGCCGAAGATGTGACGCCAAGGAATTTCAAGAACATCGATTCCATCACGAATATGGTCCGGTCAAAAATGTCGCTGGAAAGCAAAATCCGGCAGTATGCCGTTTCAACGCCGGACAAAATCGCTGTCGTTTGCGGCGACGACAGCATGACCTATTCACAGCTGTGGGAAGCCATCATCCGGCGGGCGGAAGAATTGAAGGCCGCAGGGCTCAAGGCCAATCATCCTTATGTCTACAGGACCTATCAGAATATTGATTTTTTAGTCACCTACTGTGCCGTTCACTTCCTCAAGGCCATTGCCGTTCCCATCGGTCACGACGCATCCGAAGAGATGTTTCAGGCCGTCAAGAACGAAGTGGACGCCTTCACGTTCCCCTCAGGCATCGCAGATGCGCTGTTCACGACCGGAACGACCGGCAAGTCGAAGGGCGCCATGCTTTCCGAACTCTGCCTTACTTCCTGCTCGGAGAATTTCACCGACCGCTTCCCCTTCACCGAAGACCTCTGTTTCCTGGTCAGCGGACCACTGAACCATATCGCCTCCCTGTTCAAGATCCATCCCACCCTGTCCGCGGGCGGAACCGTATGCATTCTGGACGGGCTCAAGGATATGAATGCCTTCTTCAAGGCCTTTGAACTTCCTTTCAAGGAGTTCGCCGCATTCCTGGTCCCGGCCAGCATTCGTATCATCATGCAGTACTCCTACCAGAAACTGTGCTCCCTGTCATCAAAGATTTCCTTCATTGAAACAGGCGCGGCCCCCATTTCGAAAGATGACATGGAGAAACTGAGCAAGGCCCTGCCGCATTCGCATCTTTACAACGGATACGGTTCTACCGAATTCGGCTGTGCTGCGGCATATGACTTCAATGATGGAAAGTATATGGAAGGATGCATCGGACGCCCTTACAAGAATGTCACCATCGAGATTGCACCCGACTCGACGATCGTCGTATCCGGCCTGTGCATCATGAGCGGTTATGTCAATGACGAAGAAACCACCAGAAGCGTTCTTTCTGACGGAAAGATCCATACGTCAGACCTCGGCTATTTCGACGAGGAAGGGTTGATTCACCTCACGGGCCGTGCCGGCGACGTGATCAATGTGGGCGGCTTCAAGGTCAATCCCATTGAGGTCGAGGGCATCGCTGCTGCTTATCCCGGAATCAAGGACTGCATCTGCATAGCCGCAAAGCATCCTGTCATCGGCCCGGTTCTGAAACTCCTGGTCGTAACCGACGGAGCCACGCCTTTTGATAAATTTGCCCTGGCGGCCTTTATCAAATCGAAGCTGGAATCACATAAGGTACCGACGATGTATGAAGTCGTCGACGCCATCCACTACACCTATAACGGTAAGAAAGACAGAAAGTCTTATAAGGAAGAAGGATAGAGATCCTTCAGCCAGGCAAGGAATTCCTTTCTCCATTCACGGCATTCGGGACTGCCTTTTTCATCGCTGGCTCCGAAGCCGTGTCCGCCCGTCTCATACTGAATGTATCGATGGGGGACGCCCTTCTCTGTCAATGCGGCATCCAACAATTCCGAGTTCTGGTACATCACGATAGGATCGTCGACGCAGTTGATCAAGAACACCGGAGGGCAGTTGTCCGGGATGCGTTTCTCGAGCGAAAGTGAATCCCGCATGGTCCGGTTCCCGATCCGGTTATCTCCCAGAAGCCCCCGCCTGGAACGCCTGTGAACATAGGGCGGATCCATCGTCACGACCGGATAAACCGGCACGACAAAGGCGGGACGCAGGTTTACATCTGTCGAAATACCGGCCAATTCCAGGAAATTGGTTTCGTTGAAACAAGCGGCGGACATGACCAGGTGGCCGCCGGCAGAAAAGCCCATCATACCGATCTTATCCGGATCAATGCCGTACTCCTCTGCATGCTCTCCGACATATTGAAGCGCCCGCTGGGCGTCCATAATCATATCGGGATGCCTTTTTCCACGGAAGACAAGCCGGACGGGCATGGCCACTTCCACGTACCCTGCCGTCCTGTACAGCAGCACGAAGGCCGTTATGCCATTCTCACTGAGCCATTCCCCTACCTTGAAACCCTCAACCTCGCGGTCCAGCCAATGATAGCTTCCACCCGGACATACGATGACACTGATTCCGTTCGGATGCTCAGGCTGGTAAGTGTAAAGCATCACCTGCTTGCCATGGTGCATCTTTTCGCCTTCCCATAGCGCAACCGAATCGGTCGGCTGGGAGGTTGCGGAGCAATAGACCGGGAACAGGAACAGGATTAACGCCAACCAATAACAGGCTTTCCTTGCTTTCATTGTGCCAGATTGTCTTTTAGAAAGGTTACTACTTTATTGAGCAGACGGGCCTTGTTGCCATTCAGGAAATGACCTTCGTCTTCGAAAATACATAATTCGCTGTCCTTATACGACTGGTGATATTTCTCAGCATAGGAGACAGGCACGATCTTGTCGTTTTTGCCCTGAATGATGCACACCTTCCCGGAATACTTCGAGGAAGTCTCATAAATCGGCAGCTGCTGCGCCTCCAGGATGAAACGACGTCCCAATTTGTGAAAAAGCACATTCACATACTCGGGAGGATTGGATGCATCATAACGGGCATGCATGCACTGTCCTGCAAGGGCATCGTCCTTGAGTACGGCGGCAGGGGCCAGCAGGACGAGGCATTTCGGCCGCTCCGGAAGGTCCTCCACCTCCCCGGCCAGCATTCCGGCAACGACGCCGCCCTGGGAGTGTCCCAGGAACGCAATATCCGATACAAAGGGCAGCGCGCGGGCATACGCCAGCACCGCCCTGGCATCCGCGATTTCGCTGGAAACGGTCATGTCGATAAACTTGCCTTCGCTTCTGCCATGCGCGTCAAAATCAAACCGCAGGGAGGCAATGCCCGCCTTTGCGAGCGCTCCCGCGATGGCCGGAATCGGGTACATTTCCTTTTTGGAGATGAACCCGTGCATCAGCACGACCAACGGGCAGGTATCCTTCTCCCTGTCAAAGGAATCCGGAAGGACCAGCGTAGTGGAAATCCCGCCATGAGGTCCAAAAACCTCATAGGCAGAACGGCCCGAAAAGAACGAAAGCAACGGCATCTCTACTTTAGTGCAGGAGTTTGTGAATCAGCATACGGGGATAGCCATACACGAGGGCCAGCACGCAAAGCAGCGTATTGAGGACGCTGATGCGGAAGAAATCGCGGAAGGGGCGGAAACTCGACACCCGGTCCTCCGGATAGCAGACGCGGATAGCCACGGGCACCAGCTCGATCCCTTTCCACGCCGAGAACACCAGCAGCGTCAACTCCGCTTCATAGCGGGAGGTCAGGAGCCGGAGGCTTGGCAGCCGGTCCAGCGGGTAGGCCCGGTAGCCCGTTTGGGTATCGGGCAGGGAGCGGGCGGTCTGCACCTTGAACCAGAAATTGGAAAAGCGGTTGGCGAACGTATTGCCGCCCGGCATGTTCTCGGCCTGCAGGTTGCGGCTGCCCACGATCAAGGCCCCGGGATGCTGCATGAGAGCTTCCACCAGCACCGGAACGTCTTCGGGGAAATGCTGTCCGTCGGCATCGAGCGTGATGGCGTAGCGAAATCCCTGGGTGCGGGCATATGAAAAGGCTGTGCGCAGGGCGATGCCCTTGCCACAGTTGTGCGGGTGCGTCAGTACGGTCACAGGCAGGCCCGAACCGGACAGCCGTGCGGCGGTATCGTCGGTACTACCGTCGTTGACGATAATCACCGGATAGCCCTGGGCGAGAGCACGATCGGCAACGTCACAAATCGTCCCGGCATTGTTGTAAGTCGGGATAATGATGCAGATGTTCTCGGAAGCTCCTTTCATCAGGGCTTCAGGGTGAGTTTCATCCGCGAGCAAAGCGTTTCGCCGGCAAGGACTTGCACCGACCAGACATCGGGCTGTTCCTCGGCCTTCGGGCGGGAAAACTGAAATTCCAGCTCGGTGATTTCAGTAGGAAGAACGGGGTGGACGAAACGGATGTCGGAAGCCTCTTCCACATCGAGGGCCTTGCCAAGGCTGCCACCCACCAATTCGCAGGCCATCTGGATGATGCAGGCACCGGGGGTCACGGGCATTCCCTTGAAATGGGCCTCGTAGATGGGGCTTTCGGGAAGGAGACGGATCCGGGCCGACGTGTCCGAAATTTCCTGCAGGGTATAGAGATAATCTTTTAACATAGGCGGAGGTTAAGGTTTCTGGAAAAGTCCGGGATCAAGGGTTTCTCCCCGAACCACCGAACTGAGTTCAAGCTGGGTGGTGTCGCCGCCCTGCTCGGATAGCACGATGGAACGCAGGTCGCCCGTAGCGGCATCGGTCAGCAGGGTGATGAGGGAAAAAAGCTGGCTGAGGTCGCGCCGCAGGGGCACCAGGTCCACCTGCCACACCTGGGGCGAGGCATACACCGTGACGATAAAATCCGTCTCGTTGATCAGGCCTTTCTCTCCGAGTTTCGCAACGTTGCGCATCAGGTTCTGCTGCCGCTTGTCGCCCGGGTCCGTTCCGTTCATCACGAACAGGCTGTGACGCGGTTTCTCCACTTCCCATCGCACTTTGTCGGGATAAGCGTAGGCCGCCCAGCCGCGGCTTACCATGTCTTCGGTGAGCAGGCTGCTGTGGCGGGTCATCACGAAGCGGAACTGGAGCGTGGTCTTGAGGTCATTGGCCTGCAGGATGGTGGCGATAGCCTTGTCGCGGGCCGCCCCATCCAACTTCCGCGCACTGCCCTGGACCGTCTGCGCGCAAAGCGGCAGGCAGCACAGGCCGAGGAGAAGGATCAGGCAGGTTCTTTTCATGGCAAATTATCTTACCATCAACGCAGACCCGGCCATGATGAGCAGGACGCCCAGCCACTGGGATACGTTGATGTGTTCATGAAAGATCAACAAGGCAGCAATCGTGCCGAAAATGTAACTGATGCTCGTCAACGGATACACGATGCTGAACGGAAAATGTTTCAGCATATACATCCACAGGACGGTGGCCGCGCCGAAAGAAATGCCGCAGCCCAGGAACCACCAGTTGGTCAGTTGAGCCTTGAAAAACGCCCAGGACCAGTGGAACGGACCGGATGCCTCCAGGCCCAGTTTCAGCAGCACCTGGCCGCCGGACAGGAAGAGACTCTGAAGGAGTGAGAATATCAGGATTCTCAGCATACGCTATTTCTTGCGGTTTTTGGACACGTAGTCAGCCATTACGGCAACGGACTGGAAGACAGCCTTCCCTTCAGCAGGGTTGGAAAGCTTGATTCCATAGTTCTTCTCCATCAGCACGATGAGTTCAAGGACATCGATCGAATCGAGGCCAAGGCCCTCGTCTCCGAAAAGCGGGGCGTTCTCGTCGATATCGGCCGGAGTCATCTCCTCCAGATTCAGCGCGCTGATAATCTGAGCTTTAATCTCTTCAATAAGTTCTTTCATATCTTATCTTGTTGAATTTTTACGGATTGTATTTACTCGGCAATCTCCTTGTCGCTGGTCGCCGTCTTGATAGCGGCCGTCGCGATGAGTTCGCCGTTGCAGCGGACCTCTGCATCGGTCAGCGTGATCCCGAATATGTCTTCGCGGAAGATGACGGTGGTCTCAAGCACCTCGCCGGGCACTGGATGACGGTAGACCTTGAGTTTGCGTACGCTGCCGATATAACCGATGGTCACGGGGATGTGCAGGACATAGCGGGCGATATAGCCGACCCGCGCCGCACTGGACTGGGCCATGTGCTCCACCAGGCCGCCCGTGGCGAAATGGCCGTTCTCCACGAAAATACCCTGTTCGGGAATTCGGAAGGAAGTGCGGGTGCACGCATCCTCGTGGTGCAGGAGATGGTCCACGAACACGAAAGGAGGACGCTGCGGAAGCAGGTATTCTATCGGAATCTGGTCAAAAGCTATCATTTCCAAAAATCATAAAAATTAAACCATTGGGTGGGATACTGCCGCACCACGCTTTCCAGGCAGGCGGCGAATTCCCGTGCCATCGACTCAGCGCGCACGCGTGATGGCTGGGCCGGGTCAAGGTTCTCGCCGAGCTGCCGGACAAAGACACGGTAGCGCCGCACCCCCTCCTTCATCACGAAAACCGCTACCATGGCAACGGATCGCTGGGCAGCCAGGATGTAAGGACCGGCCGGGAACGTGGCGGGCTCGCCGAAAAAAGGGCAGGAGAAGGTTTTCTGTGAGCCGAACACCCGGTCACCGGGCATGGTGACGATGCCGCCGTCACGCAGGATTTCGTTGAGCCGGAACAAGTGCGAGAGGTCGTCGGAAACGGGCACCATCTCGATATTTGAGCGGGCGAACACGGCGGCGCGCTGCTGCATCACCGTCTCGGTTTCGCCCGAGAACACCAGAGTACCCATCTTCTTGATTGAGTGGAATGTATATCCGACCAACTCGAAATTTCCCGTGTGGGAACCCAGCTGCACGAAGCCCGGCTCGGCTTCGGCCAACCGGTTGAAGACAGGCATCTCGTCGTTCTGCAAAGTGAAAGACCGGCCCGCATAAACTGCGAATCGGTCCACGACTACCTGTCCAAGACGGAATTCATTGGCATAGACGCTGAAGAACGCGTGGAGCGGCCCCCTTCCGATCCTTTTGCGGAAAAAACTATAGGAGGCCTTGTAACCCCGCCGGTCGAACAACATGAAGAACGGGATGACCGGAACCATGCACGCGTAGGCCAGCGGGAGCGGAATGAAGCGGAAAAGCTTCACCATCGCCCGCTGCATCCACGAAGTGCCGACGGTCGAACCGTTCCACTGACTATGTTCGTACTGCGTCAAGCTTCTTATCCGACTTTCTCCGTGATGTAGTCAACGAACTCTCCGAAAGTCTTGATGTCCTTGAAATCTTCCGATTTCATCTTGAAACCGAACTCGCGTTCCACGAACACCACGGTATCCACGACTTCCAGGCTGTCGATGCCCAGGTCTTCTTTCAGCCGGGCGTCCGGACTGATCTTGGCGGAATCAATTTCCATTTCGTCCACCAGGAAATTCTTAATTTTTTCTTCTATAGACATTTACAATTTTTCAATTTGTTTGTATATTAAGATGACAAAGGTACTCATTATTCTTTATAATCCGAAAAATTCTTATCTTTGCGCGACTAAAACCAAAGAAACCAAACTCATGGACAAACGTGTCGTCATAACAGGAATGGGCATCTGGTCGTGCCTGGGAACCACCTTGGACGAGGTGCGCG
>Ga0310690_10007564_pt1 | contig 13966 bp, 12 predicted proteins | sample AusTroGonzalo_MG_2_FD_207661 | JGI IMG/M metagenome (GOLD analysis project Ga0310690, IMG submission 207661) | Bovine rumen microbial communities from tropical cattle in Woodstock, Queensland, Australia - Gonzalo_04 (v2) (version 2) | ecosystem: Host-associated > Mammals > Digestive system >... | reverse complement strand
ATGGAGGCGGCCGAATTGCTTGTTCCTAGATCAATTCCGATGATTCTTGACATACTTGCTCACCTTCCTTTGTTTTAAGCCGTTTTCTTTGTCACTTTGACCTTTGAGTATCTGATGACCTTTCCATTGAGCGTGTATCCTTTCTGGAACACCTCGGCAACCATGTCGTCCTCCTCTCCCTCCACCGTGCACAGGGCCTCGTGGTAGTTGGGATCGAACTTGCCATCCGCAGGGATCTCCTGCAGGCCGTTGTTCTCAAGGATCTTCATCAGGTTGCTCCTGACTCCGCGGATGCCTACTACGAGGTCGTCGTCCTGATCCGCGTGCTCCAGGGCACGGTCGAGGTCGTCCACGATGGTGAGGAGGTCCTTCACGATGCCCGCGCTAGCGAACTTCCTGAACTCCTCGTTCTCGCGCTCCGTCCTCTTGCGGTAGTTGTCGAAGTCGGCCTGGAGCCTCCTTGCCATGTCGAGGTACTTCTCGGCCTGCTCCTGGGCCTCCTTGAGGGGGTCCGTCTTAGGCTCTTCCTCGATGATCTCGACATCGTCGTTGGATGATTCCTCCGTCTTCTTTTCTTTAGACTTTACAGTCATGGGGTTACCTTCTGTAGTGCTCCTGGATAATTGGTCGCGGGGGGATCTGGCCCCCCGCATTGATCAATGCGTTTACATCATGTCGTTCATGTCCGGCATGTCCTGGGGGCCGGGTCCGCCGTGGGAAGCCGCGGCGATGACGTCATCGATCCTGAGGATCATGACGGCAGCATCGGTGGCCGAGTTGATGGCCTGTGTTCCGATCCTGTAGGGCTCGATGACATTGAGCTTCTTCATGTCCTCCACCTTTCCGGTGTAGGGGTTGAATCCTGCGTATGTCTTCTTTCCCTTGTGCTGCTTCCTCATCTCGATCAGGACGTTGATGGGGTCCTGACCCGCGTTCTCGGCGAGTGTGGAGGGGATGACCTCCATTGCGGATGCGAAGGCCTCGATGGCGATCTGCTCCCTGCCGCCGACGGACTGTGCGTAGTCGCGGAGCTGCATTGCGATCTCCATTGCTGTGGATCCTCCTCCGGTGACCATCTTTCCGTCCTCGATTGCGACCTTGACGACGGACCACGCGTCGACCAGGGACCTCTCCACTTCGTCTGCGACGTGTGATGTTCCTCCCCTGACGAGGATGGTGACGGTCTTGGGGTCCTTGAGTCCGGAGATGAATGTCATCTGCTCCTCTCCGACCTTCTTCAGCTCGACGCAGTCGGCGTAGCCGAGGTCGCCCTTCTCCAGGTCGTTGATGTTGTTGCAGATGTTGGCGCCGGTGGATTTGGCGAGCCTCTCCATGTCGGACTTCTTGACACGCCTGCATGCGTAGATGCCTGCCTTTGTGAACATGTGCTGAGCGGGGTCGTCGATTCCCTTCTGGCAGAAGACGACGTTTGCTCCGGATGCGATGACCTTGTCGACCATCTTCTTCAGCATGTTCTCCTCCTCCTTGACGAATGCGGAGAGCTGTGCTGGATCATTGATCTGGATCTTCGCATCGATCTCGGTCTTCTTGACCTCGAACGCGCTGTCGATGAGGGCGATCTTCGCCTTCTTGACGATCTTCTCCATGTTGAGCTGTACGGGCTCCTTGTCGATGACGAGTCCCTTCACGATCTCGGTGTCCTCCATGTTGGCACCGGCCTTCTTGACTGTCGTGATGTTCTTCAGGTCGATCTCGTATCCCTTGCCCTTCTTGTCGGCGATGGTCTTGATGGCATCGACGACGATGTCGGCGAAGAGCTCCTTGGACTGGTTGACCTGCTTGGAGATCATGGCTGTCTCTGCGATCAGCTTAAGTGTCTTCACATCGTCGATGGAGACCTTCATCGCGACCTTGTCCAGGACCTCCTGTGCCTTCTCGTTGGCCATCCTGTATCCCTTAGCGATGATCGTGGGGTGCACGTTAGCATCGATCAGGTCAGTGGCCTTCTTGAGGAGCTCTCCTGCGAGTACGACGGATGTGGTTGTTCCGTCCCCGACCTCGGCGTCCTGGGTCTTTGCGACCTCTACGAGCATCTTGGCTGCGGGGTGCTGAACATCCATCTCCTTGAGGATGGTCACACCATCGTTTGTGATGATGACGTCTCCCATGGAATCGACAAGCATCTTGTCCATTCCCCTGGGTCCCAGGCTGCTCTTGACTGCTCCGGAGATGGCGACTGCCGCAGAGATGTTGTTCATCTGAGCGTCCTTGCCTTTCTCCCTCTTTGTTCCTTCTCTAAGGATGATGACGGGGGCGTTGCCCATTCCCATTTTCTTTCCTCCAATATATTCCGTTGCGGAATGACTGATACGGATAAAGTTTGTTCTTCTATATAAATCTAACCTATCCTGCCATCGGAGGGACCGCAGCATCCCGAAGGACTGTCCAGTATGTCTGGTCAGCGTATGAACAGGAGCTCGCGGTACTTGGGAAGAGGCCACATCTCGTCGTCGACGATCATCTCGAGGTCGTCGACCAATGCCCTGATCTTCTCGATGTAGGGGATGACCTTGTCGTGATAGGCGTTCGCCTTGGCGTAATCCGTCTTGAGGGCGTTCGCCTTGTCGCAGACCTCCTCCATTTGGATCGCCAGCTCGCGGACGTCAGAGAGATGCATCGCGATGTGCTTGATCATGCTTATCTCGCCGGCAGAGAGCTTCTTGTACTCCTCCCCGGAGAAGACCTCCTTCATCTTGGACACGTTGTCAAGGAGCCTGGTCTCGTACTGGGTGACGATGGGCAGGATATGGTTCTCCGTGAGGTCGGCGAGGATCCTGGCCTCTATCTCGATCTTCTTGCTGTAGATGTCGCAGAAGGTCTCCTTCCTGGCCTCCAGCTCCTCCTTGGTCATGACGCCGGTCCTGGAATACAGGGCGACCGTCCTCTTGTCGGTGAGGATGCTGTAGGCCTTGGGCGGGGAGGTCTCGCAGTCGAGCCCGCGATTTTTGGCCTCCTTCTTCCATTCGTTAGAGTAACCGTTGCCGTCGAAGCAGATGTTCCTGGATGCCCTGTACGTCTCGCGGGTCTCGTCCAGGATGGCCTGCATGACCGGGGTTCCGGACTTGATCCTCTTGTCTACGGCCTTCTTGAATGCGGCCAGCTGATCGGCCACGATCGTGTTGAGCGTGGAGACGGCGTTGGAGCAGTTGGCCGACGATCCCACGGCCCTGAACTCGAACCTGTTCCCGGTGAATGCGAAAGGCGACGTCCTGTTCCTGTCGGTGTTGTCCAGGAGCAGCTCCGGGATCTGGGGGATGTTGAGGCTGTAGGACTTCTTGCCCTTGAGCTTGACCATGTCCTTGGATCCCAGAAGGTCGTCGAAGGCCTGCATGAGCTGGGTCCCCAGGAATGCCGAGATGATCGCCGGAGGGGCCTCGTTGGCACCCAGCCTGTGGGCGTTGGTAGCTGTGAGCACGGATGCCTTCAGCAGCGCGTTGTTGTCGTAAACCGCCTTCAAAACATTGGCCACGAACATCAGGAACATCAGGTTCTCGTTGTCCGATTTGCCCGGAGTGAACAGTCCGATGCCGGATGCGGTGCCGATAGACCAGTTGCAGTGCTTTCCCGAACCGTTGACGCCTGCGAAGGGCTTCTCGTGGAAGAGGACCTTGAATCCGTGCTTCTCGGATACCTTCTTCATCATGGCCATCAGCAGAAGGTTGTGGTCGTTGGCCAGGTTGGACGCCTCGAACACCGGGGCGATCTCGAACTGGTTGGGTGCGACCTCGTTGTGCCTGGCTTTGACAGGTATTCCGAGCTTGTAGCACTCGAACTCCAAGTCCCTCATGAACGCCAGCACCCTCTCGGGGATGGACCCCAGGTAGTGGTCCTCGAGCTGCTGGTTCCTGGCCGCGTTGTGGCCTATCAGGGTCCTGTCGACCATTATCAGGTCGGGACGGAGGGAATACAGAGAGGAATCCACCAGGAAGTACTCCTGCTCCCATCCGAGGTAGGAGACGACCATGTCGTCCTTGATGCCGAAATACTCGAGCAAAGCCTGGGCGGCCTTTCCTACGGCGATCTCGGACCTGAGGAGGGGCGCCTTGTAATCCAGCGCCTCCCCGTTGTATGAGATGAATATTGTAGGGATACAGAGAGTATCCTTGATGATGAACGCAGGCGACGAGGGATCCCATGCGGTGTATCCCCTGGCCTCGAAGGTGTTCCTAAGGCCCCCGTTGGGGAACGAGGATGCATCCGACTCCTGCTGGCAGAGCAGCTTCCCTGTGAGCTCCTCTATCGCCTCGCCCTTGCCGAAGGGCTCGATGAAGGACACGTGCTTCTCCGCGGTGCCTCCGGTGAGTGGCTGGAACCAGTGGGTGTAATGGGTGGCTCCCTTCTCCATCGCCCATTTCTTCATACCCGCAGCGACATCCTCCGCCGTCTCCCTGTCCAGGGTGACACCCTGCTCGCTGGATTCGTAGATCTTGCGCCTGGTGTCCTCGGAGAGGTACTGCCTCATCGCCTTCCTATTGAAGACGTTGCATCCGTAGTATTCGGAAGTCACGGGTGCTGGGGCATCCACTTCCACGGGCATCTTCCTGAAGGCTTCGTCGACGGCTCTGAACCTGCTGCTAGGCATGCTAGGTTCATTGTTACACTGTAATATACCTTTATTGCCCACGCGCATGTGGGATGCCGCGTTCCGACGTGCTCTGAGAAGCGCCAAGGCAGTTTTATAGGACCGTTTAGATGGCAGGGCATGGATTTCATCAATGGCGTGAAGGCGCGCATGGATAAGGCCCAGATCGTCAGGGCCATAGGATCCTTCATCGGAATAGCGTTCCTCGGGGTGCTCTGGATGTACTACGACCTGCCCCTGCTCATAGGTTCGCTCGGTTCCACCGCGGTCACCCTGTTCGCTCTTCCGAAAGCGCCTGCAGCGCGTCCCAAGAGCGCCATACTGGGTCAGTTCCTTTCCGCCTTATGCGGATGGTGCGTGCAGTACCTTCTCGGATCCACATGGTACGCGTGTGCTATCGCCGTCATGCTTTCACTCATCCTGATGGTGGTGTTCGACTGCATCCACCCGCCGGGAGGCGCCACAGCCCTCACGGCAGTGATAACGCCTCAGCCTTGGACGTTCATCATAGTCCCGGTGACCGTCGGTGTTATGTTCCTGGTCGCCGTAGCCTACGGCACCAACAAGGTCTGCGAGAGGTACGAGCCGAAGCCCGAGACCGCGAAGTGAGGGATTCAGATGGAAGAGAACGATACAAAGAAGTGGAACATCGCTACCGGCGTGGTCATGGCGATCGGTCTGGTCCTGGGATTGGCCATCGGTTTCTACACCACGATGATGAATCTTGTCTTCACGATGCTGATAGTCTCCGGGGTTTACTTCGCCGTATCCTTCCATCTCCGCGACGACGATATCGGCGGAGGCCCTTCCTCCGCAAGCGGGGCGATCATGGGAGGCGTTCTCCTCGCAGGCATTGGCACATGCGGTTTCATCCACTATTTCACATCGGATGTCACGATCACTGCCGTCGGCATAATAGCGGTCATGTTGGCCGCATCCGCGGTGATGATAATCCGCAACAGGCAGTATCTCTGACATCTTTTTATCAAATGGTAATGATTCCGTGGCATGAAGCAGTTGGAAGACTACGTCACCACCATACCCAACTTCCCAAAGGAAGGGATCATGTTCAGGGACATCACCACCGTCCTGCAGGACCCCGACGGACTGAAGCTGGCCATCGATTCTCTGATCGGAAAGCTGAAGAACGTCGAGTTCGACGTCGTCGTCGGATCGGAATCCCGCGGTTTCCTCTTCGGAGCACCCGTGGCATACGCCATGGGCAAAGGATTCGTTCTTGCCAGGAAGAAAGGGAAGCTACCCAGAGCGGTCATCTCCCAGGAGTACGACCTCGAATACGGCTCCGCCACCATCGAGATGCACGCGGATGCCATCAAGCCCGGCCAGAAGGTCGTCGTCATCGATGACCTCATCGCCACAGGCGGTACCACCGAGGCCATCGTCAAGATCATCGAGAAGGAGGGCGGCGAGATCGTCAGCATGGGATTCGTCATGGAGCTCGCAGGCCTGAAAGGGATGGAGAAGTTCTCGAAGTACCATCCTTTCGCGCTCATCACATATCCGGGGATCTGATCCCCGGAACAAAACCCTTTAAGCACTGATTTTCGGAAAGTGGCCCTACTGGGATTCGAACCCAGGTCAGCGGTGTCGAGGACCGACAGGATATCCAAGCTACCCCATAGGGCCGTCACGATGTAGCGAAACGGCGATTTAAAACGTTGGCATACGTTCGCAAGCAACAATCCCTTTATCCAACCTACTGTATGTTCAGGGCATGTCGAAGGTGATCATGAATCACGGCGCCGGAGGAGAGCTCATGCAGGAGTTCCTCGGCAAGCACATCACAAGCCACTTCCCCAAGATGAAGGCGGAGGTACCCCTGGATTCCATGGACGACTCCGCTGTGGTGGACGACGTGGTCTTCACCATCGACGGACATACTGTCAAACCGTTGTTCTTCCCCGGAGGGGACATAGGTAAGATCTCTGTATCCGGTACAGTCAACGATATCTCCGTGATGGGTGCCACGCCCATCGGGCTGGCATGTTCCGTCATCATCGAGGAGGGCCTCGACATAGAGATCGTGGACAAGGTAATGGAGAGCATGGGCCAGACCGCCGCAGGATGCGGAGTGCCCATAGTCACAGGGGATACCAAGGTCGTAGAGGCAGGAGCAGTGGACCAGATGGTCATGTCCACATCGGCGGTCGGAAAGAGATCCCCCTATCTGGACTCCAACCTGGCCAAGGCCGCGGAGTACAGGAAGGTCGAGAACAGATGGTGCACCGATTCCAATGTGAGACCTGGGGATGCCATCATAGTATCCGGATACCTGGGAGACCACGGTGTCGCATTGCTGTCGTTCCGCGAAGGATACGGGTTCGATGCCGACCTGCAGAGCGATGTCGCTCCTCTTAACAAGATGATCGCCGAGGGTCTGAAGACCGGAGGCATAGTCGCGATGAAGGATCCGACAAGGGGAGGACTGGCCAACACCCTCAACGAGTGGTGCGGCAAATCCCACATCGGCATGGAGATCAACTATGCGGATATCCCTCTGAGGGATGCCGTCGTCAACGGATGCGACCTTCTGGGTATCGATCCGCTCAGCATCGGTAACGAAGGAAAGGCGGTCATCGGAGTAGTCCCGGAGATGGCGGAGGAGGTCCTCAAGACATTGAGGAGGACTCCCGAAGGGAAGGACGCTGCCATAATCGGATACGCGACCGATGGACCTGAGAGGGTCGTCCTGAAGACAGAGATCGGCGGCAAGAGGATACTGGAGGCCCCTGCCGGGGACCCGGTCCCGAGGATCTGCTGATCGGATACCACATTGTAGTATCGGAACAGCGGACGCTATCGATCCGCTCTCTATAGGTATTGTATCATTATTGATAACAGTGGACAGCTGCATACATAATCTGTTCATTTTTCAAATCTAATTTAGTACTCAAATAGGCAATAATGTATATTTTTGTTCAACAATAGACAATATGTTTATATATGACACATTAGTGCCTTGAATCATGGCAATACCGAAAGATGCAAGAATCAATCTGTCGCCAGAGGACATCCCCAAGAGATGGTACAACCTGGCATCCGACCTACCCGACCTCAAGCCCCCGCTAAACCCGGGAACAGGCGAGGTAGCGAAACCGTCAGACTTCGAGCCGATCTTCTGTAAGGAGATCATCAGGCAGGAGGGCTCCACCGAGAGGTTCATCGACATCCCAGAGGAGGTCCGCGACAACCTGATCTACCTGAACAGGCCCGCACCCCTCCAGAGGGCGTACAGGCTCGAGAAGGCCCTGAAGACCCCCGCGAAGATCTACTTCAAGAGGGAGGACATGAGCCCCCTCGGAAGCCACAAGGGAAACACGGCGCTGGCACAGGCGTACTACAACGCAGAGGCCGGTATCCACACCCTGACCACCGAGACCGGTGCGGGACAGTGGGGAACCGCTCTCGCCATGGTATCCAACCTCTACGACCTGGACACCACCGTCTTCATGGTCAAGGGAAGCTACATGGCCAAGCCCCTGAGGAAGACGATCATCAACACCTACGGTGCGAAGATCTACGCATCCCCCAGCGAGTACACCGAGTTCGGAAAGAAGGTCCTGAAGGAGCACCCGGAGACATCCGGATCCCTGGGAATCGCCATCTCCGAGGCATGCGAGCTTGCGGCGAAGGACCCGGGAACCAACTACTCCCTGGGAAGCGTGCTGAACCACGTCATGCTCCACCAGACCGTCATCGGACAGGAGACCATGCAGCAGATGGAGATCGGAGAGATCACTCCCGACTACGTCGTGGCATGCACCGGCGGAGGATCCAACTTCGGCGGAATGGTGTTCCCCATGCTCGGTAAGAAGATCAGGGGCGAGGGATTCAAGGACACCCAGTTCGTCGCTGTCGAGCCCAAGGCCGCACCCAGTCTCACCGAGGGACAGTTCAAGTATGACTACGGTGACACCGGAGGATTCACACCTCTGCTCATGATGTACACCCTGGGAAGCGAGTTCATCCCCAACGCGATCCACGCCGGAGGACTCAGGTACCACGGAATGTCCCCGCTGGTCTCCGCTGCCTACGACTCCGGAATGATCTCCGCCAGGTCCTACGACCAGACGGCGACCTTCGAGGCCGGACTCATGTTCGCGAGGACCGAGGGAATCATCCCTGCGCCGGAATCCTGTCACGCTCTGAAGGGAGCCGTCGATCTGGCACTCGACGCGAAGGCGAAGAACGAGGAGAAGACCATCGTGTTCTGTCTCTCCGGACACGGTCTGCTGGACCTGTACGGATACGAGCAGTACCTGGACGGAACCCTCCCCTCGTCCGACATCCACAGCTGAAACCAACTTTCCCCCTTCGGGGGGATCTTTTCATTATCATTATATAGTGTGCCGTGTTAGCATGTAGCACGCAAGCCGGGACCGTATCAAGGTTTAAGGCGAATGCACATGATTCGCAGATGTGAGCAAATGGAACTCGACGATCTCAGGGACAGTATCCGCAAGAAGGACGAGGAGATAATCAGGCTGATCTCCGAACGCACCCAGCTGGCAGTACGGGTCGGGGAATACAAGAGGGCCAACGGCCTGCCCATCAGGAACACCGAGGTGGAGAAGAAGGTCATCGCCAGATACGTCGAGGGCGGTGCCAAGGAAGGGCTGAGCAGAGAGGTCATGGAATCCGTCTCCAAAGCGGTGATCAGGGAAGCGGTGGATGCAGAGGCGAGGATCCCCGTGAAGATGGCTCCCAAAGAGGTCGCGATCGTCGGCGGCGCAGGGAAGATGGGAGCTTGGACCGCCGATCTCCTGAGGAGCTCCGGGCACAGCGTAAGGATAATAGACCCAGCAGCCAAGAACGGGCTCACGTTGGAGAACTGTAGAGACTGCGATATAGTGATAGTCTCCGTCCCGATCCATCTTACATATTCCACCCTCAAGGACCTCGACGGGATCTGCAGGAAGGACTGCCTGATCTTCGACCTCACATCCCTGAAGACCCCTCTGATCGGAAGGCTCAGAACAATGGCTGAGACCCGCAAGGTCTGCTCGGTCCATCCCATGTTCGGCCCGTCCGCCACATCCCTGTACGGAAGGAACCTGATCATCTGCGACTGCGGCAGCAAGGAAGCCGTGGAAGAGACCAGGGAGCTCTTCGATGACAGAGGAGGCAACATCAGGATCATGGATGTGGGGGAGCACGACGGATACATGTCCTACGTTCTCGGGCTGACACATGCCGTCAACATAGCGCTGTTCACCGTCCTCGAGAGGAGCGGATACTCCTTCGGCGACCTCCTCACCGTATCATCCACCACGTTCAACAAGGGTCTTGACACCAACAGGTCCGTGGCATCAGAGGATCCCATGCTGTACTACGAGATACAGCACATGAACGCCCACAGGGACGAGATGTGGAACCTGTTCAGCGACACCGTGAATGAGCTGAAGGAGAAGTCGCTGGCTGACGACCCGGAAGGGTTCGTGGCTATGATGAACGCAGGCAGAAATTACTTTGAGGGTAACTGACGAAACTATTAATATAGACTAAACTACCAAGTGACGAGGCATCGACATGATGTATGGAAAGAGCATTCGTATGGAAAGGATAACGGACAGGAAGACCGGCAACGCGGTCATCGTGCCCATGGACCACGGTATCTCCGTCGGTCCCGTGAACGGACTCATAGACATGAGGAAGACGGTCGACGACGTCTCCAACGGGGGAGCTACGGCCGTACTTATGCACAAAGGATTGATCAGATACTCCTACCGTCAGTCGGGAAGGGATGTAGGTCTGATCATGCACCTCTCCGCCTCCACCGACCTCGGGCCTTCCAGGAACAGCAAGGTCCAGATCACCACCATTGAGGAGGCGATCAAATACGGTGCGGATGCGGTTTCCATACACATCAACTTCGGTTCAGTCGACGAGCCGGCCATGCTGGAACAGGCTGGTAAGATCTCCGAGCAGTGTACCGACTGGGGAATGCCCCTCATCATCATGGCCTACCCCCGCGGTCCGGAGATAAAGAACTCGTACGACCCGGAGGCCATAGCGCACTGCGCCAGGGCATCCGCCGAGATCGGTGCCGACATCGTCAAATGCAGCTACACCGGCGACATCGACAGCTTCAAGGAGGTATGCAGAGGCTGCCTCGCACCCGTCGTCATCGCCGGAGGACCGAAGATGGATTCCGACATGGACATCCTGAACATGGTCCATGATTCGATCGAGGCCGGAGGCCACGGCGTGTCCATCGGAAGGAACGTCTTCCAGAACAAGAACGTCATGGGTATCACCAAGGCCATATCCAGCATAGTCCTTGACGGATTCTCCGTCGAGGAAGCGGCGAAATTCCTTTGAGTGGTAAGAATGAAGAGATTGATCGTCAGAGCGGACGGGCCGGAGGACGCCGGCAAGAGGAAGGACTACGTCACCAACGGATTGGAATCGGGCATCACCACCTTCATACTGAGGAAGGGGGATGAGGACCTGGCACAGCTCGGCAAGGTCGAAGCGATCTATACCGAGAACGGGAGCTTCCTGGACCAGTCCTACGAGCTGGTGGACATCGACACCCCCGGGGCCCAGGACCACGCGCTCTCGCTGGCAGGTAAGAAGAAGGCCGTCATCGTCAAGACATCTGATTGGACGATCATCCCTCTGGAGAACATGATCGCCAAGTTCGGAGGCACTGGAACGGAGATCTATGCAGTGGCTTCCAACATAGATGATACGAAGCTCTTCCTCACCACCATGGAGAAGGGAGTGGACGGTATCGTCATCGACGTGGAGGACCCGCTGAAGGTCCGCAAGTTCGGCGACAACCTCTCCGAGACCAGGAAGGAGGAGCTGACAGAGGTCACCGTCACATCCGTGAAGGCTGTGGAGATGGGCGACAGGGTATGCATAGACACCTGCAGCATGATGGTCCCCGGAGAGGGGATGCTCATAGGCTCCTATTCCAACTGCCTGTTCCTCGTCCAATCGGAGAGCGAGGACAACGGTTACGTCGCAAGCAGGCCATTCAGGGTGAACGCCGGAGCGGTCCACTCATACATGGAGGTCCCCGGAGGAGGGACCAGGTACCTGTCCGAGATAAGCGCGGGGGACGAGGTCCTGCTGTGCGACAGGGACGGTAACACCAGGGTCGCCTCCGTAGGAAGATGCAAGATTGAGAAGAGGCCTCTGCTGATGGTCACCGCGACCGACGGCAAGAGAGAATACACAGTTATGCTCCAGAACGCGGAGACCATCAAGATGGTCCTGCCGGAAGGGGCCAAGTCCGTTACCAAGGTCGTGCCCGGGGACAAGCTCCTGGCCAAGCTGGATACCGGCGGCAGGCACTTCGGAATGGCCATAGACGAGACCATCTCGGAGAAGTAAATGAGGGTCTGCACCACATACGGCTCCGCCATGCCCCTTAGGAAGGGTGCGGAGATGCACGAGATCCGTCTGGACGTGTTCGATTCCATACCCGCAGGAGCGGGCGACGGATCGCTCATAACACTGTGCGGCAGGGACCCTTCGGCGGTACCGGATTCCTTCGGAGGTCTGGTGGATGTTGGTGACAGGATGATCGACATCCCCCACAGGAAGATAAGGTCCATACACGACTTCGAGAGGACACCGTCTGCGGACGAGATAGTATCCATGCTTTCAGAAGGGGACCAGGAGATCTCCAAAGGAGCATTCAAGGCATCATCATTCAGGGATCTGGATTCCATCCTTCAGGCCTCGAAGAGGCTGGACAGGAAGCATGTCCTCCTGGGGATGGGCGAGATCGGACTGGTCACCCGCATAAGGCAGAGTATCCTCCGCAACGAGTTCACGTTCGGTTTCGAAGGCACATCCACCGCACCGGGTCAGCTCAGCGCCGACGAGATGGAATCCCTGGGTGACGACTGCGTCCTCGTGGGCATTACCGGACATCCGCTGTCGCATACGAAATCCCCCGGGATGCAGGAGGCCGCGATGAGGGAAGCGGGGATAAACGGAAGATATCTGGTCTTCGATTCCCCGGACCTCGATTCTATAGAAGAGGTCATCAAAGGTTACGATATCAGGGGGATGAACGTCACCATCCCTTACAAGCAGGAAGTAATGGACCATCTGGACGATCTCTCGGGATCAGCGGAGAGCGTCGGAGTGGTCAACACGATAATCAACGATAACGGAAAGCTCAGAGGGGACAACACGGACGTCATCGGCATCGAATACGCTCTGCTGGATGTGCCTCTCAGGGACAGGAAGGCGTTGATCATGGGGTCCGGCGGAGCGGCCAGGGCCGCTGCGTACGCCCTAAACGGTCTCGGATGCAGGGTATCGGTCGCAGGAAGGAATCAATCGACAGTTTCGCAGATATGCAGGGACTTCGGTGCGGAGCAACATAGCGGATCCGTTTCGGGATTCGACCTGGTGGTCAACTGCACCCCCATTGGATTGGTCGACGGGGAATACCCCGCCGATATATCAGGATTGGATAAGTGCCAGACGGTGTTCGATATGGTGTACGGAAGGAGCACTCCGCTCACATCCTCGGCGGCCTCGAAGGGCTGCAGGATAACGGACGGACAGGAGATGCTGATCGGCCAGGGCGCAGCCTCGTTCAGATCGTGGTTCGGCAAGGAACCTGACTGCGATGCGATGAGAGGTGCTCTGCAATGACCGGGCACGGCACATCGTACGGAGCTGTTTCCGTGCTCAATGCCATCCCTTGCGGCATCGGCTCGACCATAGGCATATCCCTGAGGACCGAGGCCGATTTCTCGCCTTTGGATAGTACCAGGATAGAGCTTGTAGGCAGGCACGATCTCAAGGACGATCTCGTACGCACATGCGTGGCAAGGACCCTTGAATGGATCGGAGAGAAGCCTACTGAATACGAACTCACGGTAAGTACGGACATCCCGCCGTCCATGGGGCTCAAGAGCTCCAGCTCGGTATGCAACGCAGTCATTTCAGCTGTTCTGGACCACTACGGTGTCAGGAAGAGTCCGATAGAGGTCGTCAGGAAAGGAGTGGAGTGTGCCAAGGAATGCAAGGTCACCATAACCGGAGCGTTCGACGACGCCTGCGGATGCCATCTCGGCGGATTGGTGGTCACCGATAATTCGACCAATGTACTCATCCTCCAGAAGGTCCTGCCCGAGTACGACGTGGTGATATGCGTCCCGGACAGGATGATACCAAAGAGCAATGTGCCAGTGGAGAGCTATAAGGCTATTTCCGCCGAGTACAGGAAGCTTGTTTCCAGTATTGGCTCCGACTATCTGAACGTTCTGACGGATAACGGTAAACATGTCGCATCGATCATAGGCGACGATTCCGCATTGGCGGAGAAAGCGTTAGGCCTCGGTGCTCTGGCAGCAGGGGTGACCGGAA
>Ga0310690_10007563_pt1 | contig 13967 bp, 27 predicted proteins | sample AusTroGonzalo_MG_2_FD_207661 | JGI IMG/M metagenome (GOLD analysis project Ga0310690, IMG submission 207661) | Bovine rumen microbial communities from tropical cattle in Woodstock, Queensland, Australia - Gonzalo_04 (v2) (version 2) | ecosystem: Host-associated > Mammals > Digestive system >... | reverse complement strand
ATTGAAAAATTAATATGAATATAGACTACGAGTATATTATTTCAAAAATGAAATATGCTGATAAAGCTAAGGCTGAACTCATTCGTAATATGATTGAGAATGCATGGAATGCAGTATATAAAAAGCCTATTTACATGGTTGATGGTCTAAATGGTATTAGAGATAATGAAGTAAAAGACTTTAATAATGATAGTATTACAGCATTAGAAATACTATCATTCTGTCTGGCAGAAATTTATAAAAATATTGGAGAATAAGCATGGAATTAGCAGACACCGTAAAATTAATGGGATCATTGGATTGGAAAGACAGATTAAAAGCAGAGTATTGGCAATTAAAGCTGCGTACTAGTAAATTAAATATGTCTATTAATAACAATGATATTCCACAATGTACTAAAGATATTTTATATGAACAACTTATTGCTATGGATGCATATATCTCTGTTCTTGAAAAAAGAATTAAACTATATAATTTAACAGATTATATAAATGATACATCTGATATGGTGTAAATATATAATTTAACTGCTATATCAATTATACATGTACGTATTTACTAATTTATAATAAGTTAATGTATAAATTAATTAAATGTATAAGGATATTACAATGAATAAACTAATATTAGAATCTAAAATTAGACGACTTGAGCACTATATTTATAATATGAAGTATAGAAAATTTGAAGGTGGCGCATCTGGTCATATGAGCCATATTTATGATTATACTGATTTAACACTTAATGATGTAAAACAAATTATTACAAATCTATTTTCTGGCGAGCTTGAAGATGTAACAGAAAAATTAGATGGTATGAATATGCAGTGCACTATGAATAATAATGGACAAGTTGTATTCATTCGTAATAAAGGCGATTTAAACTCAGATAAAGGTGGTATGGATATTGAGGACGTTGCAGCTAAATGGGCAGGAAAAGAGCATGTTGCTAAAACATATTTAGATGCAGCTGAAACTATTACTAAGGTTTTTCGAAAAATTGGTAAGAATTTCTTTAATCCTGATAAGAATACTAAGATTTTAGCTAACTGTGAATGCATAACTACTGGTAAAACTAATATTTTGATGTATGCAAATGCGCAGGTAGATTTTCATAATTTATGGGTATATACTCGTAAAGATACTGAAAGCCCATGGGAAAAATCTAAAGTAACTACAGATGGTATTAATATACTTGAAAAAGCATGTGAAGGAATAGATGGTGCACAGTTAACGCCTAGAGTAATAATTCGTGTTACAGAAAAGTCTGATGAGCTTCTTAATAATTATATTAATCAGATTAGTGAAATATTTAGTAAAGAAGGGTTATCAGATTCAAACTCTATTGATGAATATAGAGCAAAACGGTTTAGTAATATTTGTGATAACAGATATGTTTGGATTGCTGAAAGTGAAGCTGGTCAAGCTGCATTATATAACAGATGGTTTAATGATGATAAATCTGTAAGTCTAAGGGAGCTAAAGAAAATTTATAAAGACAATATAGATAATTTAACATCATTAGATAAGTCTGGTTATAAAGAAATTGTTAACACATGCATGAAGCCAATTGATACATTTTTTGGTAGATTAGGCAATTCTATTATATCATTATGTAATGGTATGGTTAATGCAGGCGCAGAATCTGAAGTAATAGATGCTTTAAAAAGTGATTTAGATGAAGTTATTCAGAAAGTTAAATCAGAAGGCTCTGCAGATATGAATGATAAATTAACAGCACAGCTATCTAGGCTTGCAGAATTAGGTGATCAAATAAATGCTTCTGAGGGCATTGTATTCCGTTATGGTGATAGATTAATGAAACTTACTGGATCATTTGCATCAGTGAATCAAATTATTAATTTACGATTTCAAATGTAATACATATTATTATGAATAGAAAAGATTGGAAAGATTTATGCAAAGTTGATAGGTCTATAGCTTATCACTGGTATAATAAAGTTAGAAAATTTCTTAAATCAAAAGAGTTTGAATCATTAGAAAATTGCGATAAAGATGCAAAAGTAATTCATCACTTAAGAGATACTGAAGAGCAAAGAAAATATAATAACGAACATTATGAGATGTTCGGATTTGAGATTGATGAAAATGGTAATGAAATTTTTAATTATGGAAAGTATGTAGTATTTTGGACTAAAGAACATCATAGTGAATATCATAAATGTTCAGAAGAAACTAGAAAGAAAAGAAGCAAATCGTTAAAAGGTAAATATCATACTGAAGAAACTAAGAAACGATTAAGTGAAATTCATTTAGGTGAAAAGAATCATATGTATGGTAAGCGTGGTGAATTATGTCCTAATTATGGTAAACGAGGGGAATTAAGTCATCGTTATGGTACTCATTTATCTGAAGAAACACGTAAGAAAATAAGTGATGCTCAAAAAGGTGAAAAACACTGGAATTACGGTGGACATTTATCTGATGAGCAAAAGAAGAAAATAAGTGAATTTCATACAGGTAGAAAAAGACCTGATGAAACTGGCGAAAAGATAAGTGAATCTTTAAAAGAGTATTATAAAGAAAATCCAATTTCAGATGAAATAAAAGAAAAGATTAGTAACTCTTTATCAAAATATTTTTCAGAACATGGTGTATCTGAAGAAACTCGTAAAAAACTTAGTGAACGCAGCAAGGGTAGAAAATATACAAATGAATCTAAAGAACATATGAGTGCTTCAAGGTCTGAATATCTTGCACCAATAAGAATTGCTTATAAAGAATATAAGTCTTCAGGTGGTACAATGAAATGGAATGAATTTTGTAAAGATTATGCTATAAATCACTCAACTAGTAGAAGCAAATCTAATAAATAGGTATGCGATTCCAAATGTAAAACAAACAAAATCCTAATGATATCATTAGGATTTTTATTTTATAATTTATTATGATTAAATACGTTAAACAAGATACACAGGTAACATTTGCAGAAATTCCTACAGAAATATCATTATGTATAAATTTATCATGCTGTCCACATCGATGTTCAGGATGTCATAGTTCATATTTACAGACTGATTGTGGTGATGAACTTACTACAGAAATTATAGATGATCTTATAAAAAAGAACTATGGGATTTCATGTATATTATTTCTTGGTGGTGATGGTGATAAATGTTCACTAATTGAATTAGCAAAATATATTAGAAGTAATTATGATTTATCGATTGGTTGGTATTCAGGTGAGTCTGAACTTGATTTAAACTTGTATGGAAATTATTTTGACTATATCAAAGTCGGTCCATATATAAAAAAACTAGGTCCATTAAATTCACCTACTACAAATCAACGATTATACTTTATTAAAAGATGTAATAAAAATATATTTATTGAAGATATTACATATTCATTTTGGAAATAATAAAGCATTAAATAATAAGGAGAAATGCTATATGAATAAGAAATTAGGACACAGAATGTATCATTATGAATCATTGCTACGTAGAGTAAAATTTTTAGAAGCACTTATTATTGAAGGTAAACAAGATCAGGAAGTATTAAGGAATTATTTAGGTGATGAATATTATAATAAATTTCTAGCTATAAAAGATAAAATTAAAGATCCTGGTTATAAAGATATTTATCAACTTATAAAAAAGGATCCTAATGAAGTAAAAGCTTATATTGATAGTATTAAGTCTAATCGAGATCTTCGTAAAAATGATAAAGATGGTGCAAATTTAATTTATCAAGATGACTTATGGAAAGTATATAGAATTACAACATATCCAGCTGCTAGATTATATGGCTCCGGGACTAAATGGTGTATTACTGGACGATATGGTATGGATGATGATCCAGGAGGACCAGATTTCTTTAGAGATTATATTGAAGATGAAGACCTAGACGGTGGATATTATTTTTATATTAAAAATGATGGTAAAACAAAATACTGTTTACTAAGGCAGACTGATGGCGAAATACATTCAATTTGGAATGCTATAGATAATGATATCGACCCTGATGATATTCTACATGAAGAACCAGATTTTCCTGGTATTAGAGGTTTATTTGTGCCACCACCTATAAAAGATAATTATAGTGGTTTATTTAGTCGTAAATTACAACCTGTATTAACAGCTATTAAAAATGGTGATGATGTTAATGAGGAGTGCACTGATGACAGCAAGCCATACTATGGTTATACACCTATAGAATGGAGTATGAAAAATAATCGTTTTGATAGATCAGACTTTGATATATCAGATGCATTATTAAAAGCTGGTGCTGAATTAACACCAAATGTATTCTGGAAAGGTTTAATTGATTTTAGGCCTGCAAGTGTATTACAAATGTATTTGATGCATGGATTAGCTGATGCTGTTGGTGTATATGAATTATTAGAGTATGCTTTAAAAATGGGCTCTATAGATCATATTAAAGCTATACTTAAGTTAAAACCTGATTTAAATAAAAAATTACCAAGTGGATTAACACCAATTCAAACAGAAAAAGCAAATCAACATTTTCCAGGCGGCCGTTCTGGTGTTATTAAATTATTAATAAAATATGGTGCAAAAGCAAGATAATAAATTATTTTATATAAAATAATTTATTAAAACAAAACCTCTAATGATGTATATTATTAATATCATTAGAGGTTTTACTTTTATTATTGGAGAATTAATATGAATAATCAAGTCGAATTAAAAGTGATTAACTGTAGTGATTCTAATATGTATTATGACTTAAATGGAATTTGCGAAACAGCTGATTCTATTTTTTGGACATTAGTTCCAGATGAAATGTTTAGTATCTGGAGCATTAGACCAAATATTTGGAATTACGAAAATGACGAACTCATTAGCTTATTTAATCGGTACAATTGGTAATTTATTATTTGGATTTAAAAGTCTATTCCAAGTAATTAAATGCTATAAGTCAAAGTCAACAGACGGGCTATCATTTGGAATGTTGTTTTTTGACTTTTTAGGAAATCTTGCATGTGCATACTTCATATTTGCAACAACTGGATTTACTTTATGGCCTCAATTTGTTAATTATTTCTTTGCTACTTTATTTATAGTTGTATTATTTGCAATGATGATTATATATAGAGGAAACAAATGAAACTAGATACACTGTTGAATCTGTACCAGACTTCGTATCTGGGTATTTTGACAAAGATTCAGATGGCGTAATTCATGGAATGCTACTAACATTGAATTTAGGATTCTCATTATAGAATATCTACATTCTATGTATATTATAGAATATCTATATTCTATGTATATTGGTTTAATTACAATTATTGTTTGTTAATATTTTATGGAGAAATAAATGAGAAAATTAACATTAGAAGAAAGAATTGCTCGTTTAGAAAAGCTTATTTATCGCAACGTTAAAAATGAAAATGCTCGTGATGATTTAGATCAAGAACAAGCTGATATGATTGAAGATATGGTTGCGCGTGGTTTACCAAGGTCACGTGAGATCGCAAGACATATTACAGTGGGTGATAGAGCTGGTGAATGGGAGCTTTCAATCATTAATTCAGACACAACTGGCGCTGGTGATGATTGGGACACCGGGTACACTACTTACAAGATTAAAGATCTTGCAAACGGTAGACACCGAGTACTAAGACATGGACAGGGCGATATGTGGGATCCTGAAGATACATTTAGGGGTGATAAAAATTTAGGTGCATTTAGTGATATACGTGAAGTTGCAAATGCAATTATAAATGATAATAAACGATAAAATTATTATATGTGGTCAAACAAATGGATAAGAAATTAGAAGCAAGAGTTGCTAGATTAGAAAAATTGATTAAAGAAGGTTATCAAAGCTACAATATAGATGAAGTATCTGAATCAATATATAATGCTATTAAAGGGTTAGTAGTGCAAACTAAAATGCACATTGACGAATTAAAGGTAGAGCATAGATATGATCAGATAGCAGACTGGCAAGATGTGTTACAAGATGTACGTGATTTAGCAAACAAAGTCAACTCTATTAAATAAGCTAATAAATCAATATAAATGTATAAGCCCATAGAGACAATTACATCTCTATGGGTTTTGTTGTATATATTCTATGAAGGTGATTGTCTTATTGAAATGAATAAACTGCAAGACAATTCCATTGATATGATATTATGTGATTTGCCTTATGGTATGACTTCATGCAAGTGGGATTGTGTTATTCCATTTGATAAATTATGGGAATCATATAAAAGAATATGCAAAAAGAATGCAGCAATTTGTTTATTTGGTTCAGAGCCATTTAGTTCATATCTTCGTATTAGTAATATTAAATGGTTTAAGTATGATTGGATTTGGCATAAGAATTCAAGTGGTGGCTTTGCAACAAATGAATTTTTTAAATATTTAGATGAGCATGGAGTTGCGTTGTCATAATGGGATATATTTCAAACTTTCTTGAAGATACAATAGATGCAATTCATTCAACGCGTTATAATCATGTGCCATATACTGAAGAAGATGTAATATCAGTAAGCATAGGCGGTGAAGTGGTTACGTGGGAATGTTTTAAAAATTCTGCAAAAGATTTAGATTGGGACCCTACATGTGGAACTAATTATATTCGTGATGATATTCTGATATGTTTACCACATCATATTCTATATTTAGAAGAATGTGATGATGATCTTAGGTGGTGTGCACTTGATAAAGTTAGCGAAGAACCTGATAAATCAATAACTTATATAAAATTACGACCAAATAGTTACGAAGAGGATTGGTAATTATCATGAAGGTAAAAGATTTAATTGATATTGTTACGAATAATGCATTTTATTCTATATGGGATGTTGATGAATATTTGCATGATAACCATAATGAGTGGCTACAACCTGTAAGTAAAGATAATAAGTCAATTGAATATCTTCAAGAAGTTGACATAAATGATGAAGCTTATTATGTAGCAGCAACTGTATTATATAAGTGTGATGATGGTGTTGTTGGTATTCATGGTGTTTATTGGGTTCCTGATGATAATATAGAGTATATAGATCTTGAAGAGTTATGTACTGCAAAAGAATATGTACTAGAAAATAAATTGGTATATGTTCCTAAAAATTAAATAATATCTTATATTTGATTAATATTTAGTATTTAAGATATAAATTAAAACCCTAGTATATACTAGGGTTTTATTCATTTTAATAGTATTAAAATTTTGACTTGTTTAGTGTATATTTATAATAGTATTAGTTTATATATTAAATTGGAGAAATAATATGACTAGAGATGAAGCTGAGAAAATTATTAGAGAGTACATGCCACCAAAGCCAATCAAGTATTACTATAATGATCCGTATGATGATGGCAAATACTGTGGTAGTGGGTGGGTATATAAATATCCGCCAGTTAGTGGAGCTTTAATCGACGCAATACTTGAACGAGATAAAGATTGCAAAGAATACATTCCTGATAGTGAATGCGAGACTGATGAGAAATTCAATCAGGAAATGGAAAAGAAATTCACAGATCTAATGAGCAGAGCTAAAGACGCTGCTGTAGAGGAGTATCGCAAAAATAACTCACATTTATATTCAATGGTGACTGAAAACCATTATGATAAAATTACAATTATACCAATGTCGTTGTCTACATTAGATGAATTTAAAGAAAAGTGTAATAAAGCAAATAATGAACTTGGTTTAAAGAATTTTTATGTATATGAACACAAAGACAGCAAAGATCTTAATGGCAAAATGATATATGGTAGTGGTGGCACTTATATAAATGACTCAGCTAAAATCGCATTTTCAGATACACTTAGATACTGTGACTATTTCAAAAAGCATTCTAAAGAAAGTGCAAACTATGAAAAAATAAAGAACTCATGTGATAGTATAAAAGAGCATATTGAAAGTCTTTATAACATGATAGAAGCTGATTATTTACAACGAATTAAAAGTTATGCAAACAAATACAAAGACGCATTAGGAGAAGGCAAATGAGCACTGTGCCAAATAGAATTCCTGAGTTAGATGCTAATAGAGATAAGGATTCAAAAACTCTATACGGGCTATACGGTGTATGCGTGTACGATGACGGCCGCGAAGATAATCAGTTTTGTATTACACTTGATGACGCATTGAATGATGACAAATTATCTGACAAGATTCAGACTATATTTGATAAGCATACGTTACATTGTAATGCAAATAAAACATTCACACCGCACACTCTAGTAATTAGAAAAGTGAAGATCTCTATTGAGTCTGAAGCTATTGAGACATGCACAAAACATTTCACTCCAGAGTTTGAGCCGCACAACCCTACGTGTGAAAATTGTGGCGGAATTATAAATTATGGTAATGAAGTGTATATTTATAATGAAAAGAAATTCTGTTCACCTGAATGTATCACAGAGCATCTGAAGGTAAGATGTCTTGAAACAAGCGAAGATGGGTATGATAAAATCTTTAAATAAATGGAGAAATAGCATGAATGCAAAAATCCCTAGAGGGTCATATATAATTCTAAATGAAAACGGCGATGAGCTTTTAAGAAATGAAGAGGCTTATACATTTGCCATCAAGCATAAGCTATGGTTAGCAGAAGAAATACAAAAAGAGTCTGACGAATGTTATAATCCTTCAGATGATTCTGCACCACGAGGTTATTGGAAGTTTCATTCTATACCTCAGAAAATATTTGACAATTTTATAGTAAGCTAGTTTGAAACTAATTCATTGCGTAGGAGAGGCTTATTGTGAATGAGGTTAAGTATGAAATAAAAGTGTTTTATGTGCAGTACTGTGTTTCATTTTTAGTAGCTGAAATTTCATTAGACAATGTTACTTCAGATAAAGAAGCTGTAAGAGAATGTGAGAGATATAGAGACACTTATTATAGAACATTGTTTGAAAGCCAGTATGAATGTATGCCAGATACAGAAGTTAAACTACTTACTGTTAAAAGAAGTGGTTATGATTTACCTATAACGATTGGCTACACAGAAATTATAAAAAGATATAGTGGAATTCCTGAAAAAGCATCATATGAATTTGAATATGACAGAGTGCAAAATTCTTACAGAAATTACAGAAATTAGTAGAGCATATATGAAAGTTAAAGAACTGATTGAAAAACTCCAAAAGCTAAATCCTGAGCATGATGTAAAAGTTGTTGCTTACAATGAAAGCGCAGGTTGCAGTAAAAAGTGTAATGTCACAGATGCAAATGAATCTGCTTATCACAAAGATGTAAATGACAATGACCTATACCATTATGTTATATTAAATTACAGCTTTAAGGACTAATATGAATTCTAAATGGCTATATCGTTTAGAGGCAAAAGACGGTGCAGATGTCATTTGTTTATTTTATAATGGTGAGGCTATAAGATGCCATTATAATAAAGAATTCGATGACTTTATACCGTATGCCCAACGATTGGATATGCAGCCGTTTCACTCAGATTGGTTCAAAGCATGGTGTTTTGATAATGACTCTCTGATTACTGTATATAATGCTTATAATGATTTTATAGAGTTTTCTAAAGAATACAACTTTCCTGAATTGTTAAAATCTAAAAAGAAACAATATATACTTTGTAATAAATAATAGTGTCAATGTAATAGAGTTTTGTTGGCTAGAGCTGAATAATTAGTATAGGAGGTAGCAATGGAATTAGAAAGTGCACTTATTACTTATGGGAAAAATTATATGAATACGTCTGTATTTTTAAGTGGTGAGGAAGCACCTTATAAATTTTCTATCGATGATGATAGTAATGTTAATTATGTGATTAGCTATCCTAGAAGTAAAGAATGGGATGAGCATTTAAGATTAAAAGAGGATCATATACGTGAAGATGGCTACTTTAAAGTGGTGCTACCTAAAGTAAATAATACTAAAATATACATGTGTACTACAGATAGTCATAAAGTCACGTGGCTTGATGATTATGTTACTTTTGAATTTAATGGTATTGCAAATGAAGATCCATTTGATAACAAGTTTAAGTATGTAAACGAGCATACTAATTAGAGAGTATTATCAATGGAAGACTTTAAGACTGTACTTAATGATAAAGAAAGTTCATGTGTTAAGTGTGATAAAGTATATATAGAGTTTGATAGCGCATCAAGAAGTGACGTTGATTGTACTGAATTAAAGAATTTAATTGACTCTTTCAATATCCCAAGAGAACCAATCTCAGGTACAATACACATTAAAAGAAATAGTTCTAATTATAAAAATCAAAGTTGATAATTCAAGCACAGTAAAGAGTAGAACAAACAATGGGATTAGACATTTATCTTTATAGACGTGATAAAAGAGAAAAAGAGTTACTATAAAAGAAGCTAATAAGGAAATAGTTACCTTACTGGAACAGTAACATATAAACCTAAGGCATCAAATGGCTAATACAAAAGATGAGATTATTAAATTCATTCGCAAAAGATTTCCACTAAATTGTGATTGGCTGACAGGTAACTGTTATTATTTTGCTGTAATATTGAAAGAACGATTTTGCGAATATAATCCTGAGATATACTATGATGTCTGCAAAGGGCACTTCGTATGCAAAATAGAAGACTCATTTTATGATTGGTTTGGTATTATTGAATATGATAAAGAATACGAAGATAGATTCTTAATTAAATGGTCAACATTTCATAAATACGATGAGCTTCAATTTGAAAGGATTATTAGGGACGTGATAAAATGAAATGGCATAAATTTCCGGATGAAATTCCTAAATGTGGTAGTGGAAGCTATTTAATATTAACTGTGTTAGGCGATATTGCTGAAGCTGAATATAATGGAAACGAATGGTTGCAATATAGATTGTCAGCAATAGTAAGTAACGACTCTGTAGTCGCATGGTGTTCATTTGATGATATTGAACGTCCAAAAATTATTGATTAATAAATTAAAATTATTTATATAGTTTTGTATATAATATCTATAGTAAATGCAATGTAGTTATTACACATACATTTATACATTGCATTAAATTTCAATAAATTTTTATAGGAGAAATATTATGAAACATTTTAATTTCGTAGCCTTTATGTTTGTTATGCTCGCAATGGTTTTTGTAATTGCGTGTGAAGACAAAGATGAAAAACCTGCAGATGTCACACCTGTTGAGAAAACATGCGAACCTGCTTGTACTGAAACTCAGGAATGTAAATGTGCTGAAGACGTTTGTAAATGTGAGGAAAAAGAAGTTCCTGCTCCTACATGCGAACCCGCTTGCACAGATGATAAAGAATGCAAATGTGTAGAAGATGGGTGTGTATGTGTTCCTAAAACACCTGAAGTTCCTACATGTGAAAATATGAATTGTGCAAAAGACGAAATTTGTGCTTGTAATGATACTGAATGCACATGCAATAAAAAACCAGTTGATGGGCCTAAATGTGAATCTGCTTGTAAAGATACAGAAGATTGTGTATGTGTAGAAGATAAATGTGAATGCATGGAAAAAGATACTCAAATTGATGAATGCTGGTGCGATGATGCGAAAACAGTTAAATGTCCTGAAGGTGGAAAGGAAGCGTGTGTAACTGAACCTCCCGCTGAAGAATTAAAATGCGATCCTGCATGTGAGGAAACAAAAGAATGTAAATGTGCTGAAGATAAATGTGAATGTGTTGATAAAGTTGCAGAAGAACCACCTGCTGAAGAAGTTGTATGTGAGCCCGCATGTGATGAAAATAAAGAATGCGTGAAAGGTGACGATGGCAATCCTACATGTGTTGACAAAGCGCCTGTTGATGAGCCTACACAACCTGAGCCTGTAGAATAATTAAATAATAAATCCCACCATATATGGTGGGATTTTCTTTACTATAAAATTATAAGGCTTAAAAATAAATTAAACATTAAATATTTAAAGTGTATAATGTTTATAATTATGCATGGTTATAATCTATATAGATTAATTGGCGATAAGACTTTATTAAAATATTAGTGTAATAAAGCAAAAAGAATATCATGAAATTGTAAAACTTTTATTAGATGCTTGTACTATTCCAGCATATATGAAAAAGAATTAATTGAATAGTTATAATAAATATTATATCTTACTAATTATAATTAGTAAGATATTTTTGTATATAATGTATGTTTATTTAATATCAAACTAATATAGTTTATAATTATTGACTATTATAATTTGTTTGGAATAAGCATATGTTAATATTTCATAGAGATAGTACAAAAATAGCAAGAATAATAAATAATAACAAATATATTTTTGAGTCTGATAATGAATCAAAAATATCTAAAGCGTATGCAACAAAATCAATTGCAAAATTTCTTGTAGATATTACAAAAATTAAGAATGAATTTTCTGCTGATCCTGATTTACGACAGGAAACACGTATATTAAATGATTTAATAAATAATTTAATTCGTGGGTGGTCTGATACAGCTGCAAATATATGTTCAACAATTGCCTATAAATTTCGTGAATTAGGTTTAACATTTAATGGAAAAGGTCGTAGATCTAATAATGTTAAATATACAAATTGGATCCATAAACGACAGAATGAAATGAATGAAGGCAATATCGAAGCAGCAAAACAGTTATTATTTGCAGTTGCACATAGTTGTATTATGGATAAAGATGATAGTAGATATACAATGATTTCACAGTTAAAAGATGCGTGTCGTAAATGTGATATTAGATTAAATATGTATAACTATCATAAAATTAAATTAAAATTAAATAAGAAAACATTAAATTTACTTAATTCATTTGTTGATGATCGAAATTATAATAAGAATCCAATGTTTTATGAACATTTTATACCAGTAGATGATATTAAGAAAAAAATATATAGTTTAATTGAAAATAAAGAATTAACTGATAAAGAATTGCAATCAGAAATTGAAAAGCAAATATCAGGCATGCTAACGTGCTGGACAACTGTATATGAAAATTCTAAAATAAAAGATGCTACAGGTAGAAAAGACCCTTGGCAAGCATATAAAGATGCTGGTATTGATTTATGTACTAGAGATGGCAAGTTAATAAATTCAAGAGAGGAATTAGCATCTTTAGTATAATATATTAATAATAGTATTATATTTATATTCTTTAATTAGTAATTTATATTTGAGGCAATATAATGGATAAATTAAGTAATCTTGACAAACGACTTATAAAACTTGAAAAGAAATTTCATATTACAAACAAGAAAACTTCTAAAGTAACAAATGAAATTGCTATTAGTCCTATACTTAAAACTATTGCACCAGTTATTATTAAATTTTTACCACAAATTTTGGAAGCTATTCCAGAACTTATAAAATTCTACAAAGAACGCGATATAGACAATAGTAATGCTGAAAAAATTGATATACTTAATAAGCTTGGTCAAATAAAAAGTGATGATTTTGAAAAAGCATTCGCTGATGATAGTGATTTGATAAAATTAGCACAAGCTAAATAAAATAAAACAGGAATTAATTCCTGTTTTATTTATATTAATATATTTTCAATTATTAGTATAATAATAGATTAAAATGAAACAAGAAATTCAAGGTATAAACTTAAATTTATATTCATATAATAGCATTATTAAATTAATCTATGATTTTATTATAGATACACTAATTAATAATGGTTATTCATCAAATAGTATAACAATTAAAGATATTCAATTACATGGGTCAAGATTGCGAGGACAGGCAAAGAAAGATTCTGATCTTGATGCTGTTGTTGAATATAAAGGTAACATTCGTGAAGATGATTTATTTAATATGCTTCATGATGATACCCTTTATATAGAAGATATTGAAGTCGATATAAATCCAATTAATTCTGAAGAGACTAATATGCATAGCTATATGCATGCTTCTAAAGAATATGATAAAAAGATGCTAGGCATTTTATAAAGAAATGCATAATAAATCTATTATAAGCATCTTCATTATATAATCTACATATTTTATATTCAAGTCTATAAATCCAAGTTTCTAATATACTTTTATATTGTCTATTATA
>Ga0310690_10007562_pt1 | contig 13968 bp, 4 predicted proteins | sample AusTroGonzalo_MG_2_FD_207661 | JGI IMG/M metagenome (GOLD analysis project Ga0310690, IMG submission 207661) | Bovine rumen microbial communities from tropical cattle in Woodstock, Queensland, Australia - Gonzalo_04 (v2) (version 2) | ecosystem: Host-associated > Mammals > Digestive system >... | reverse complement strand
AACAGCACGTTCTGCACGGTGCCGTTCACCAGATAGACAAAAAGACCGCCGCCGGCCGAGCCGAGCCCCACCGTGCCGTTGTATTTATACTGATTCTGATCGTAGCCCTTACTCTCGGTATAAACGCCGCTGATCGCATGTTCCTGGCCGTCAAACGTGCCCTCGAACAGGGGGATGGGCTCCCACTTGTTGGGCGGCGCCTCCGGCAGCGTCACCTGGCGGTTGGCGGCACTGACCTGCGCGCTCCAACCGGGGTTGAGATCGATATCGGCCGTCAGCTTCACGGTCTTGCCCGCAAACGAATTCTCTTTGGCAAGGTCGTTAAAACCGAGCAGCTGCGCCGCCGTCGAGAGTTCAAATACGGCTTCGTTCTCATCATACCAAGAGGCATCCGCGTCGATCTTCACGGGTACGACGGGCTCCGGCTCCTGTGTCTGTCCGTTGTCGCCCGTCCCTTCCTCTGCAGACGGCCCCTCTTCGGTATCCTTTTTGCAGGCGATAAACAGCGGCAGCGCCATGCAGAAGCACAGCAGCAGCGCGATGATACGCAAGATGGTTTTTTTCATGGTTTTCTCCTTTTACAAGACGAGGCGGGCGTGTATGCCCGTTTGCCCGTTCCGCTATTCGGCTTGATTATAACATAAAAAGATCGCTTTGTCAATGACAAAGGGGCGCCGACGGCGCCCCTCTTTTTATCTGACCGAAAACGCGGCGGCGGCATACGGCTCGACGCGGTCGATCACGACCCGCTCGCCCTCAAGGCGGCCCGTGCACCCGACGAACGTCGCGGCGGTATAGCCCCGACCGACGGTGACGGCCACGTTCTCGAGCGCGTCGTCAAAGAGATCGCCGAGCAGAACGGCCCGCTCTCCTCCGCCCTCACAGCAAAGCAGATAGGCGTCAGGGCAGGCGTCGAGCCGCGCGGGCAGTTCCCCGCCGAAAAAGGCGACGGCGGCCTGCAGTTGGCGCGCCCGCGCATACTGCTTGAAAGAATGTTCGCCCGCGTAGTACCCGTCAAAACCGAGCACGAGAAACTTTTGCCCCTCGGCGTTCTCATAGCGATAGGAGGCCACGCGACGCGCGTCGCCGTCCACGTAGTAACTCTCGACCGTCGCCCCGCCTTTTGCCTCGATCTCCAAAACCTCAGAACCGTTAAGGTTCACATATTCGCCGAACGCCTTGAAATATTCCTCTTTGGCCGAAAAAGCGCCGCCGACGCGCAAAAGCCCCGCGTCCACGCCCCTCTCCTGCAGGATCTCGGCCGCCCGCGCGTCCAAAATGAGGCCGCCGCCGATCTCCTCGTCCGAGAGGTACCGCGCGTTCTCGCCGAATGCGACGCCCGCCGTGCCTTTTCCCCGATAGACCGTTGGCAGCGAGCAGGCCGCGGCCATGCGCGCCGCGGGCGGGAAAAAGGTCATCTGCACGCCGTCGACGCCGTCATAGTGGCCTCTGACCGTCATGGTCTCGAATTTCTTTTCAAATTCATAGATCCGCACGCCGACGGGTTCTTTGTCCGCGAACAGCGCCTCAATCTTTTGATAGAGCGGACCGTTTTTAAGGTGCCGGTCGATATACCCCGGCTCGTAGTCGGGGCTTGAAAAATAGTCGAACACGTATTTGAGAATGCCGTCCATGCCGCCGGCGGCGCGCAGGGCGACGTCGTAACATTCAAGTCGGCTCGCCGAGCAGGCAAAGCGCGGGCGAGGGTAGCAATCCCCCTCCGAGACGATCTCAATGCCGTCGCGGCACCACGCGCGCTCCATGCGCGTCAGCTCGATCACGTCCTGCAGGCGGTTGCCGCAGTTCTTGTTCGGCGACCAGTAGGGCGCGCCGATCAGGCGCAGAAACGGCTTCGTTTTGCCCGCCAACAGCACGCTGATCTCGTCGGCGGGCACGCCGCAAAAGTCCCACACGTCCATGCAGGCGCAAAGCCCGATGCGCACGGAGGGGTTGACCCGATCGACCGCTGCCCGCACCTCGCGCGCGAACTGTTTGAGAAAATGAGCGTTGGCGTGGAGAAACGCCGAGCGGTATTTGTTTCCCGAGCCGCCGAAAATCAGTTTGCCGAGCCCTTCGGCCGGTACCGGCTCGCCGAGTTCCGCCGCCATACGGGCGCGGTGGTTTTGGCACGCGCAGCCAAGGCCGCAATCGATAAAGCCATAGCGGTAATCGTCGTCGTAGAGGATCATATCGAGGCCGCAGGCCGCGAGATCGGCCGCGTACCCCGCCGCAAAACGGCGAAACGCCGCGTCCGAGGGGCAGACCTGATTGACCGAAACGGGGCCGCTCGGCGAGGTGATGTGCGTATATTGCCGGTCACCCTCAACCATAAAGGCCCACAGCCACGCGCCGACCTCAAAACCCGCTTTTTGAAAGGCGGGCACGTGTTTTTTCAGCGCGTCAAGCACCTTTTTCCTTTTTTCCGCGTCCGTTTCGTAGCTGTTGATGGCCAGAAAAACGCGTTTCGCGCCCATTTCGCGAAGCCGCTCGATATAGCGCCCCGTACCGTAGCGTTCGCAGGTCGAGAGCATAATGGGAACAGATATCCGATACATGATGACACCTCTTTTACTCGGTCTTGCCTCTATTATAGCACACAAAAAGCCGGAATGCACGCTTCTGCAAAAAAAGTCCCGTTTGCGGGCAAATATCCGCAAACGGGGTGCGTTTTCACTTAAAACGCGTCGACTTCCGCGCGGGTCGGAATGGCTTTTTGCGCACCGCGGCGCGTCACGGTGACGGCGGCCGCTTTGCCGGCAAAGAACATGGCCTCCTCGACCGATTTCCCCTCCGAAAGGCAGGTGACGAACGCGCCGACGTAGGTGTCGCCCGCCGCCGTAGTGTCAACGGGCTCGGCGGGATAAGCCTCGACGCGGCAGGTCACCTCGCCGTCGGCAAAGAAAGAGCCCTCTTTGCCCATCGTGATCACCACATACCGCACGCCCTTTTCCCGCAATTTTCTCACGGCGGCCACGGCCGATGTCTCATCCGTCGGATGGATGCTCGTATAGAACGCCGTCTCGGACTGGTTCGGCACAAAGTAGTCGCAATAAGGCAGAATGCCCGCCGAGAGCGCGGCGGCCGGCGCGGGATTGAGCACCGTGATCATACCCTTTTCTTTGGCTTTTTGAAAAGCGTAGGCCACGCTCGCCTGCGGCACTTCCAGCTGCGCGACGAGATAGTCGCCCGCCTCGGCCGTTGCCAGCGCCGCGTCGATCAGGGCCGCGTCGACCCGCTCGTTGGCGCCTTTATCCAGAATGATGCGGTTGTCGCCGTCCACCACCACGATCACGGCGATACCGGAGGAGACGCCCGTGACTTTTTTCACGTAGTCGGTGTGCACGCCATAAGCGTCAAGCGTCGTTTTCAGTTCGTCGCCGAACGCGTCGCCGACGCACCCGATCATATAGGCGTTGCCGCCGAGTTTGCCCGCGGCCGCGGCCTGGTTGGCGCCCTTGCCGCCGGGGTTGGTCATAAAACCGCCGCCCGTGATCGTGCGGCCGTTTTCGGGCATGAACGGTGCCTCGATGACCAGATCCATATTCAGACTGCCGAGTACAAAAATTTTCATGGTGCTCTCCTGCCTTTTCAAGAACTCTGCCCCATTATACCACATCTGCGCCCCGTCGGCAAGGTGCTGTGAAAAATTGATGCGAGTCGGCAAAAAACAGGGCCGGGCGGTTTTCCGCCCGGCCCCTTTGTCATCGGCCGCACGGGCCGGTGACGGGAGTTGCCGTCAGGTTATTCCTGTTTGTCTTCGGCTTCCGGTTCGGCCTGTTCAGCCTTCTCTTCGGCTTCGGGTTCTTCGGCTTTCGCCTCGGCTTCCTTGGCCTCTTCGGCCTCGGGTTCGGCCTTCTCCTCTTTCGGCTCGGCTTTCTTGTCGTCGGCTTTAGGAGCGCCTTTCTTCTTTTTCAGAAGGAAGAACACGACCACACCGACGGCGGCCAGCACGACCACGATCAGGATGATGATCAACGCGACGGTGCTGCCCTTGAGGACGTATTTCACCGCGTAGGTGGAGAAGTGGTTGGTCTCGAAGGTGAGCATGCCGTTTTCAAACGTGCCGTTCATATCGACCTTCTTGCCGTTCTCGTCGATGTAGTACACCTTGGCAACTTTGCCGGCAGGCGCTTCGTTGACGAACGGAACGGTGACGGTGGCTTTACCGTCGGCAAAGGTCGCGCCGTCCACTTTGATCTCGAACACGGTCACAGAACCCTTGACCTGGCTTGCGGCTTCGGCGCCCTTCTTGGCCTCGTAACTCCATTTGACGGAGTCGGCGGCGCCGAGAGCGGCAACAGCGGTCTTATCAAAGGTAATGATGGCGTCGCCGGCCTCCAGTTTGACCGTGGAGTCGCCCTCTTCGGCGGCGGCGTTCTTGAAGATGGTGGTGACGTCGGCTTCGACGACCTTGCCGTCTTCGCTCGTGTCAACGACCTTGTAGTATTCGGCTACGCCCGCATCGTTCTTGGTGGGGGCAGCCTCGACCACGGCGACCGTAACGGTCGTTTCTTCGGCCAGGAAGTTGGCGGTCTCGGCCACGGAGACGGTGACGGTGTAAGTGCCGACCTTGGTCTGCACGTTGCCGGCATAGGCGATGGCGGCCTCGTTGTTATAGGCGGTAGCGCCCGTAAACGTCAGGGCCTCACCCGTGTAGGCAAGCGAGGTGACCATGTTCGTCAGGTCGATGGCAGAGGCGGCTTTGGCAATGGCAAAGCTCTGCGTGTGCACGGCGGGCAGTTTGTAGTTGGCGTTGTCGATGGCCGCGGTCGCGGTGTAGTTACCGACGTTCGTCTGTTCGCCGCTCACGGTCGCGTTGACCGTGTCATTGTTCACCACGTTGCCAAGCGTCACGGAGGGTTTCTGGCTGGCCTTGTTGTAGATGAAGGACGTTGTGCCCCAGGTCAGCGTAACTTCGCGCGCCGTCACGGTGTAGGCGTTCGCTTCACCCGTAAAGGTGATGGCGTAGTTGGTATCAACGGCCGTACCGGTGATGTTGTAAGCGCCCACGTCGCTGGTCGCCGTCACGGTGCAGGCAAGCGTGTAGACGTTCGTGTCGCCGTTGACGATCTGGCTCTCGTCGGCCGTCAGCGCGACCGGCGTATCGCCGTAGACCGAGGTCTTGGCGGCCACGGCGATCGTGATCGGGCGAGCCGTCACGGTGTAGGCGTTCGCCTCACCCGTAAAGGTGATGGCATAGTTGGTATCAACGGCCGTACCGGTGATGTTGTAAGCGCCCACCGGGCTGGTCGCCGTCACGGCGCAGGCGAGCGTGTAGACGTTCGTGTCGCCGTTGACGATCTGGCTCTCGTCAGCCGTCAGCGCGACCTGCGCGTCGCCGTAGTTCGAATTCTTCGCGGTCACGGCGATCGTGATCGGACGGGCCGTCACGGTGTAGGCGTTCGCCTCACCCGTAAAGGTGATGGCGTAGTTTTCATCGAGCGCCGTGCCGGTGATGTTGTACTTGCCGACAGGGCTGGTCGCATTGACCGTGCAGGCCAGGCTGTAAACGGCCGCGGGAGCGTCGCCGTTGACGAGCTGGCTGTTGTCGGCCGTCAGCGCGACCTGCGCGTCGCCGTAGTTCGAATTCTTCGCGGTCACGGCGATCGTGATCGGACGGGCCGTCACGGTGTAGGCTTCCGCCTCACCCGTAAAGGTGATGGCGTAGTTTTCATCGAGCGCCGTGCCGGTGATGTTGTACTTGCCGACAGGGCTGGTCGCATTGACCGTGCAGGCGAGGCTGTAAACGCCGATGTCGCCGTTGACGATCTGGCTCTCGTCGGCCGTCAGGGCTACCTGCGCGTCGCCGTAGTTCGAGGTCTTCGCGGCCACGGCGATCGTGATCGGGCGAGCCGTCACGGTGTAGGCGTCTTCTTCACCCGTAAAGGTGATCGCATAGTTTTCGTCGAGCGCCGTACCGGTGATATCGTAATCACCCACGTCGCTGGTCGCCGTCACGGTGCAGGCGAGGCTGTAAACGCCGATGTCGCCGTTGACGATCTGGCTCTCGTCGGCCGTCAGCGCGACCTGCGCGTCGCCGTAGTTCGAGGTCTTCGCAGCCACGGCGATCGTGATCGGACGGGCCGTCACGGTGTAGGCGTCTTCTTCACCCGTAAAGGTGATGGCATAATTTTCGTCGAGCGCTGTACCGGTGATATCGTAATCACCCACGTCGCTGGTCGCCGTCACGGTGCAGGCGAGGCTGTAGACGTTCGTGTCGCCGTTGACGATCTGGCTCTCGTCGGCCGTCAGCGCGACCTGCGCGTCGCCGTAGTGTGAGGTCTTCGCGGCCACGGCGATGGTGATCGGGCGGGCCGTCACGGTGTAGGCATTCGCCTCACCCGTGAAGGTGATGGCGTAGTTTTCATCGAGCGCCGTACCGGTGATGTTGTAGGTGCCCACGGGGCTGGTCGCCGTCACGGTGCAAGCCAGGCTGTAGACGTTCGTGTCGCCGTTGACGATCTGGCTCTCGTCAGCCGTCAGGGCCACCTGCGCGTCGCCGTAATGCGAATTCTTCGCGGCCACGGCGATCGTGATCGGACGGGCCGTCACGGTGTAGGCGTTCTCTTCGCCCGTAAAGGTAATGTTGTAGTTGGTGTCAAGCGCCGTGCCCGTGATGTTGTAGGTGCCCACGGGGCTGGTCGCCGTCACGGTGCAGGCCAGGCTGTAAACGTTCGTGTCGCCTTCGACGATCTGGCTCTCGTCAGCCGTCAGGGCCACCTGCGCGTCGCCGTAATGCGAATTCTTCGCGGCCACGGCGATGGTGATCGGCTTCGCGGTGATGCTCCAGCTGCCCGCGACAGGCGTCAAGACCTCATAGTTCAGGGGCTCGCCGCCGTGGTGTCTGTACGCCTCTGCCAGAACGGTGTATTCGCCGCTCGAGACGTTCGTGTGCTGCTGCGAGATAAAGACGAACGTGCCGTTGCCTTCGGGAACGGCGGCGGTGATCGCAAAGGTGTGCTCCGCACCGTCATAGACGGCGGTGAAGTTCGTGGTGCTGCCATCGAAGGAGACGACGGGGATCATCACGAAACGGCCGATCGTCACGGTGAAGTGACCGGTCTCCTGGTTGTGGTTGGCGGCATTCGCCTTGAAGTACACGGTGTAGGTGCCGGCGTCTTTGAATGCAGGCACGCTCGCGGTGTATTCGCCGGTATCCGTCGCGCTGTAGGTGAACGAAACGACTTGCGCGTTCTTGGCCGTCGCGCTCGGCGTGACGGTCGCGGTCTGGTTTTCGGCGTTGTAGGTCAGCGTACCGCTCTGCACCACGCCGACGCCCGTCAGGGTGGCGTTGTCGACCTGCAGATACGCCTCGTCGCCGAGTTCGACGGTCACGGCGTAGTTGCGGTTGCCGAGCGAGGTCGCCGACAGCGTATACGTGCCGGCCGGCAACGTATCGTCGGGCTCAACGGGCTCAAGTTGCGCGTTCAGGACCGCCATGCTGACGACCTCGAAGATATTGTCGCCGGCTACCAGATCGGCCACCAGATAGTACTCGTTGGCGACCATCTCTTCGCCGAGGGCATCCCACGCGTCGCTGTCGCCGTAGGTGACCGTCTTATGCGTGGAATCGTAGGTCACGGTCACGGCGAGCGGGTTGATGCGGAACGCGACGGATTTGGTGTCGTCCGTCGGCAGTTTGTAGTTGCCCGCGTCGGCGCCCGTCAGACTGGCCGCCGTGGCGGTGTAGACGTTGGTGCCGATGTTGGCGTCGGTCTTGAAGCTGTTGTTGCTCAGCACGATGCTGACCGTGTCGCCTTCCACCGTGTTGGTGATCGTGGCGGTGGGAGCGTGCGTATTGCCGTCATAGGTAAAGACGCAGTCGCTCCAGTCGATGGCAACGGTCAATTGCTGAATGGTGAACTCGGACTCATAGGACTCGCAGTAGTAGTTGTCCTTCTTGTCGCCGGTCAGGACGAACTCGAGCGCCCAGGCGCCGGCCCAGTTGCCCGCGTTCGCGGTCGTACCGCCGGTGAAGAGAACGCCGATCTCGTCGCCCTCGACAACGCCTTCCATGCTGTTGACGGTCGGTTTCTGGCTCTGGCCGTTATACGTCTTGACGGTGTCAAATTCGATGGTCAGCAGTTTCTGGCCGATGGTGATCTGGAAGTAGTACGCCGCGGTCCCGCCGTAATCACTGTGATCGGGAGCGGTGATTTTGTAGTACACTCTGTAAGTGCCGGCGTTCGTGTAGGCCGGCAGCGTGGTGGACCAGTCGCCCGCCTGGTAGTTGGTGCTGTAGTAGAAGACGGGGTCTTTGTTCTCGCCCTGCGTGGTGGCGGCTTTGTCAAGCGCGGCGGTCTGCGCCAGGCCGTTGTAGGTCAGCGTCCCGCTCTGCGAGATGCTGACGCCGGTGATCTGCGCATAGCCGATGCCCCACTGTGCCGCAGTCGTTGCGGTGCCGTTCGAGAACTTGTAGTTCGCGGCGGCGGCTCCGCCGAGCGTCAGGGCGACGTTGTAGGTGGCGCGGTCGGTCGCGACGGGCGAGCCGGTCACGGCGATGGTCACAACGTCCTCGCCGATCGCGTTGGTCACAACCGCGGTGGCGGTGTGGCTGTTGCCGTCGTATTCGATCGAGTTGCCGGGCTGCACCGTGCCGTCGATGCGCAATTCATAGGTGACCTCGAACTGCCCGATGGTGATCTCAAAGGATCCGGTGACGTCGTCGTAGTTCGAGCAGGTGATCTTATAATCGACCGAGTGCACGCCCGCGTCGGTGAACTTCGGCAAGGTGGGCGTATAATCGCCGCCGCTGCCGGTCACGCGCCAGGTGTAGGTGCAGATATCCTCGGGACGCAGGGTGGTCGCGTCGTACGTGACGTTGCCCTGCAGGTTGCCGTTGTAGGTCAGTTCGGATTGCTGTTCAACCGTGACGCCGGTGATGGTGGCGTTGCCGACCGTCAGCGTACCGTTCACAAGGGTGAAGGAGTAGTTATCCGCCGCAAGCGTACCGATCCCCGTGGTGATCGTGTAGGTCGTGACGGCACTGTACTGGCCGTAGGGGCAGGCAAGCGCGGCAGCACCGGTGATGACTTCAGCCGACTCGCCGCCGACAAAGCCGGTGATCGTCGCCGTGTAGGCGGGAGCCGCGTCGCCGTAGGTGATGTTCTTGTTGTCAGCCGTCACGGTCAGTTCGGCTTTGTTGATCGTAAAGTAGACCGTTTCGCTGCCGTCGTGCGGCAGTTTGTAGTTAGCATTGTCGACCGAGTTGAGGTTGAGGCCGTGAATGCCCGCGACGATGCAGGCGTCTTCGTTATCCCAATCCCAGGCGTCGTTGACGCGCATCAGATGCCAGACGCTCGTCACGTTGACGGTATCACCGTAAAGCACGTTGGTCAGCGTGTAAACGGGCAGCTGCATCGAGCCGTTGTAAACAAGCGTGTCGGCCAGCGTGGGGACGCCTTCGCCGGTGTAACCACCCGCATAGGCCAGCCATTCCGCATTCGTCATGGAAACCTCGCCGATCCGCCACGTGAAGGTCAGTTCACGCTGGTTGATGACGAACGAAGCGGTCGCGGGCGTCAGGGTGTAGTTGCTGAACGTGGCTTCCAATTTGGCGTAGTACGTGCCGACGCTCAGGATCGGCATATCGTTCCAGCTGGTCCATACGCCGTCATAGTCTTCGGCGACGTTGTTGTATGTCCACGTTTCGGTGGCAAAAGTGTTGACGGCGTTGTCGTCGCCCACGTAGCCGTTATAGACGACGGAGTAAGCGGGATATGCGCCGTAGGCAACGGGATCGATCGTGATGGTCGCGCCGGAGAACGCCAGTTTCTTGATGACGTACACCGCACCCGCGTCGCCGTCGGCGATCTCATACTGATCGCTCAGGCCGCCGGAGGTGGTGATGGTGCCTTGCAGCGCATACGAGCCGGCGGCGGTCTGCGCCTGGGTGTAGGCATACGCGTTCTGAACGAGCACAGGCAGGTCGGGACGCAGCGTATCCCACTCATAGCCGTCCTCTACCTTATAAATATAGTAGATAAAGGTGTCGGCGCCGGGTTTCTGCTCTTCACCGGAGTAAGTGAGATCGGCGTTCGTGCGGATAAACACGGGTGCCTTCTCCATATCAAAGCGATGGAACGCCGTGGTCGCGACAAAGTTGCCGCTCGCGCTGTCGGTCGTTTCAACGGCGATATAGAAGGTGTCGCCCGCGTTCAACGTCGAGATGAACGAGACCAGATCGAACATCGGGTTGGCGTTGCCGTATTCGTCCTTATCGAACGTGATATACAGGCTGCTGGCAACGATGCCGTAACCGTATCTGAACAGCGTGACCTCATCCGCGGGCTCGCCCGTGGTGCTGATGTCAACGTCCAGTTTTTCGGTGTAATCCGCGGTGGGATCGCGGTAGTACCAAGGCTCGATCTCATTTAAGATGACGGTGGCCTGCCCGGCGACGATCTCATACGTCCACGAGTAGGAGATATGATATTCGCTGTTGTAGTAGAAGGTGTAGTTGTCTTCGTCTTCCAGGCCGAGAACGACTTTATAAGACTGCATCACGCTCTCAACTTCCATCTCGTTGCCGCGCTCGGTGCCGATGACGGAAGAGGGATACAGGAAGAACTCAGCCGGATACACGACCGAATCGTAACCGGTCGTGGTGTAGACCACTTCATAGTCGGGGTAGATCGGGCCGCCGGTATAACCCACGATGCCGGGCGCCATGATCTCGATGGGCCGCTTGTGAATGATGACTTTGAAGTTGGAGTTGACCACAACGTAGTTGGCAAGGACCAGACCGCTGTCGTACATATCGTACAGTTCGAAATCGGTGTTGGTCAGCAAGTAGGTCGTGCCCGTGATGGCCGTGGTGTCGTACTCGTTGTCGCCGGCGTCTTTCCAGGCGAGAATATGAACGCCGAGCCCGATCTCCATGGTGGTCGCTTCATAAATATAGCCGTCGGGGCCGTTGTAGTACAGATCGTTGTTGACGGGTATACCGCCGTCGACATACTGCCACAGTCCGTTGCCGTTGATCGACAGATTGACCTCGATCTCCTTCGGCGAGATAACGATCTCAGGCACGTAATCGAGCGGCGTCATGTACATATCCGTCGGATACTGCACGTTGAGGTCGTATTTGTCGGCGTCGCCGCCGGTCAGTTCCACTTTGGCTTCCACATACGTGCCGGCGTTGGTGAAGCTGTCAAAACTGACCTTGTTCGGGCCGTCCATGTAATACCAGTTGACGTAAACTTCATCCGAGTTCTGCACCTTGTTGTCAACCAGCCAGCTGTTGTACCAGTCGTTGAGCTGGTAAATACCGTACTGACCGGTAAAGGTGTAGACGCTCATGTCCACGTCCAGGGTCTTCGGCGAGATCGTGATCAGACCGTTCACGACGCCGTCCCCATACGAACCGGACGCCGTCCAGGAGACCTCGTAATAGTACGTGACGCCCGCTTCCAGCATCAGGTCGTCCGTGCCGGTGGTGGGGTTGTTGCCCACGGTCTCGCAGATCAGCTCGCCGCGGCCGCCGTCCCAATAATACAGGGTCGCGGTCACGGTGCCGTAGTAATCGCCGGCGATGTCGATAATCTCGATCATACCGTACTGCTCTTCATAGGCAAGGCCCGTGGTCAGCATGCCGGAATCCAGAACACCGTATTCGGCGCTGGTGATCATGTCGGATACCGGTTCGCCCGTGGCGCTTGCGGGAACAGCCAGCAAGATAAACAACGCCGTCACTGCCACAAGCAGGACGAGGATGATTGCCGGTGTCCACTTCATTGTTTTGGTTCTCATGTTGCTTCTCCTTGTTTGAATTTGCCGATGTTCGGCATTGGTTGGTTGCGGTCCCCGGGCAACGCGCTCCGTTCCCTGTCGGGATCCGCGGTGGATCAGGTTTTTGCCGCGCGTCATGCGGCCCGTGCGGGTGTGCGGCGTCGGCCGCATGTGTAAAATAAGAGTCGGTAATCTCCTTTCTTATCGGGTAAAGTTAAAATTTGCAGTTATATGCATCTTATATATTAACACGCGCGCACGTATTTTGCAATAATCTTGCCATAAAAAATTTAATTTTCTAACTGTTTTTTTATTAAAAGCACACAAAACGGCCCCCGTGTGCTGTTTTTGCGCGCAAAAAAGGGCGCTCCGCGAGCGCCCTTTCGGTCGATCCGTCAATTTTTCAAAAGCAGGGTCTGATTTTGTTTCAGCAAGAACCGGCGTGAATAGAACGGCGTTTTGGTCATGTGGTGTTCTTCGTCGATGAGATAGGCGACAAGGCCCTCGGCCTCGGGCATCGAGAGCACCGCGTCCTCGCCGACGTTGGTCAACAGCACCGCTTTTTTGCCGCCGGCGCCGTGCGCCGCGATGGCATACACGTCCTCATGGCCGTCCACCTCGCACGCGATCTCCCGGCCGAGCCGATACAGTTCGCCGAACGCGCTGAACACGTAATAGGTCGCCGTCGGCTTGTGGGTGATGGGGTTGAACAAGCCGCCGTAGTCGCCGCCGATGAACCGCGCGTCGTAATAGCAAAGCATATACGTCTTGGTCTCGTGCATGGCGATCATCATGGCCGCGGCTTGCGCGGCGGCAAACGACGTTTCGGCAAACGCCGACTCGTGCGCGTTGTTCCATTCGTTGAGCATGGTCTCCACGTCGCCGTAACCGTATTCCGTCATCACGCGATCAAGGAAGATGGCATACCGACGGGCCTCTTCGGCGTTGAAATAGTTGTGCCAGGAGAAAAAGTCGAGCGGGCAGTCATGCGCGCGGATGTATTTGAAAAAGTCGAGTAAAAAGCGTATGCGCCACCGTCTCTTTTCGGGCGCCGCGGCCATGATCTTTTCATAGGGGTCCGTCAGCGGGTCAACGGTCGGCGGCACATAGGAACCGGCCGCGCCGTAACCGCCCACTTTGATCGTGTCGCCGAAACAGGCTTTCAGGTGTTTGGCGGCCGCATCATACAGTTCAAAATATTGCTGCGGCGTACCCTGCCACATCTGACTGCGCTCCGGCACGTCGGCGATATCCGGCTCGTTCCAGATCTCCCAATATTCGATGCCGTACCGAAAACCGTTCGCCCATCCCTCGTTATAGTGGCGGATCACGTGTTCGCAGATGCGCGCCCATTTACCGTAGTCACGGGGCGGGAAAATGCGGTACGCTTTGATATGCGCCTGATTTTCAATGGTCACGCCGAGACGGAAAACGGGGGCGACGCGATAGTCGCGCATGGCGGCGAGCAGTACGTCGGTAAAGGCGAAATCATACGCGGCGGGATCGTTTTCATCCGCGTCGAAATCGCGGAACAGGTTGGGGATATCCACGAAGCGATTGCCGCCGAAAGAGCCATCCACGTCATGCAGACGGGCATAGGGGATGTTGGCGTCCGTCAGGTATTGCATGGGAGAAAAGTCAAACGTGAGAAAACCGCCGCCGAACGGGGGCTGCCCCACCGCGTGCATCGGCTTGACGGGGCCGATCTCCCGTGAAAAGTCGAGTTGGATCATAGTCATACCGTCCTTTCCTCCGGTGTCGCCGGAGCCATGTTCACTATAACACACCCGCGCCCGAAATACAAGAGCGCGCCGAAATTTTAGGCGAAAAGAAAGTTGATGTGAGGGGCAAAAGGTTGACGAGGGGCTCTGAACCACACGCAAACGCAAGCGTTTGCTCACCGACGTCGTGCTTGTCGGCTTCCGCCGACATTTTGCCGCCGAAAAAGCAAATTGCCACACTTCACACGGCAAAACCGCCCGAGTCGCCCGTCCCGCGGGTCCCCGTCCGCGTCACGACAAGGGTTCTCGCTCCCCTCGCCAAAAAATCCCCCGCCGCATGGCGAGGGATTTTTTGGTGGAGACGAGGGGGCTCTGAACCACACGCAAACGAAAGCGTTTGCTCACCGACGTCGTGCTTGTCGGCTCCCGCCGACATTTTGCCGCCGAAAAAGCAAATTGCCACACTTCACACGGCAAAACCGCCCGAGTCGCCCGTGCCGCGGGTCCCCGTCCGCGT
>Ga0310690_10007561_pt1 | contig 13970 bp, 18 predicted proteins | sample AusTroGonzalo_MG_2_FD_207661 | JGI IMG/M metagenome (GOLD analysis project Ga0310690, IMG submission 207661) | Bovine rumen microbial communities from tropical cattle in Woodstock, Queensland, Australia - Gonzalo_04 (v2) (version 2) | ecosystem: Host-associated > Mammals > Digestive system >... | reverse complement strand
GAAGAACTACAAGAGTATCTAGATTATATAGATAACACTTACGGCGTAGATGAAGAAGATTATGACATACCCGAAGACAGGATAATGCCCGAACCCTACTCAATCATAAACCAAATAGAGTTCCTCATTAATCAATACCCTCTTGAACTAGATGTATATGGTGATATCGGTGATTGGATGCCATATCATGTAAGAGAAGTTGTATCAACTGAATGGGTTGGACAACGTTTATGGGAAGTATGGAACAACACAGTAATGGAAGCCACAAGACAAGACAAGTTACAAGAATTAGCAGACTATTATTATTCAGTTGAAGAGGAATTAGCAGAAGTATTGAACCCTTACATTGATGAAGAAAGATACTACTATGAGTCAGAGATTAACGCTGACTTAACACAACTGTTGAGACTTCTTAACTGGGGTATTCCACTTACAGCAGACCAAATGGAAGAACTAAGTGACTTATATAGTAATGACGATGTAGACATAAGTATGTGGAAGGATTAAAGTATGAAAGGTGACAAGAAAAGAATACTATCTTGTGACTTTGAAACTACTGTATATGAAGGACAAACTAGTACAGAGGTTTGGGCTAGTGCTTGCGTAGAATTGTTTACCGAAGATGTAAAGATATTTCATTCTATAGGTGAAACATTTAACTATTTTAAAGCACTGAATTGTAACCTTTTATGTTACTACCATAACCTAAAATTTGACGGTTCTTTTTGGCTAGACTACTTACTAAATGAACTAAAATTTGAACAAGCTTTTGAAGTATATAACCGTGAAAAGAATCTAGGTGTATGGTTAAAAGATTACAACATGAAGAACAACACCTTTAAGTACATGATAGCAGAGGAAGGACAATGGTATTCGATAACAATTAAAGTAAACAATCACATAATAGTATTACAAGACTCATTGAAACTGTTGCCCTTTAAGCTATCAGTATTAGGTAAAGGCTTTAAGACCAAACATCAAAAACTAGATATGCAATATGAAGGTTATCGATATGCAGGTTGTGAGATTACAAAAGAGGAACAAGAGTATATAGCCAATGACGTACTAGTTCTTAAAGAGGCTCTTGAAATCATGTACGACCAAGGTCACAACAAAATCACAATCGGTGCATGTTGTATGGATGAGTTCAAAGCTACATACGATGAAGATGCTTACAACTTCTTATTTCCACCACTACAGGATTATGAACTAGACCCTAACATATATCAATATGATAATGCAGAAAAGTACATCAGACGTTCATACAAAGGTGGATGGTGTTACTACGTAAAAGGAAAAGAAAACAAAATATATAAAGATGGTACTACAGCAGATGTAAACTCTTTGTACCCTTCTATGATGTCATCAGAATCCGGTAACGAGTACCCCTATGGAAACCCTACATTTTGGAAGGGTGACTATATACCCGACGAGGCTGTACAACCACATAGATACTATTTTGTCAGAGTACGTACAAGGTTTTATCTTAAACCTAACAAACTACCATTCATACAGATTAAAAATAATATAATGTATAAGCGTACTGAAATGTTAGAGACTAGTGATTACTATAACGCAGAAGATGGTAAATACTATTCACATTACTATGATGAAAAAGGTGTCTTACATGATACACGTTGTACCTTAACCTTCACAATGACAGATTGGCAACTTGTAAAGGAACACTATATTCTTAAAGATTGTGAGATACTAGATGGCTGTTGGTTTTACGCAAAGTCTGGACTCTTTGACGAGTACATTGACAAATGGAAGGAAATAAAAATAAAATCTAAGGGTGCTTTACGTACACTAGCTAAACTATTCTTGAACAATCTATATGGCAAGTTTGCATCAAGTGATGACAGTTCTTTCAAGAAAGCATTTGTACGTGAAGATGGTACAATAGGTTTCCACGGTGTTGAAGCACATGATAAGAAAGTAGGGTACATAGCTATTGGAAGTGCTATCACTTCTTATGCACGCAACTTTACAATAAGAGCAGCACAAAAGAACTATCATGGTGTAGACAAGAGAGGTTTTATCTATGCAGATACAGACAGCATACATTGTGACCTTAAACCCGAAGAGATTGTGGGCATCACAGTACACCCTACAAACTTCTGTTGTTGGAAACTAGAGTCATGTTGGGATATAGCTATATTTGCTAGACAAAAGACATACATTGAACATGTAACACATGCAGACCTTGAACCTGTTGAAGAACCATATTATGATATCAAGTGTGCAGGAATGACAGATAAATGCAAAGACGTATTCCTTGCTAGTATCATAGGAATGACAGAGAAACAGGAAAAAGAGTGGAAACCATCAGAGGTACAATGGGTTAAAGACCACCCACACAAACTAACAGACTTTAAGATTGGACTAGAAATACCTTTTGGTAAGTTAAGACCTGTACGTATAAAAGGTGGAACGTTACTTATGGAAACAAGTTACAAGATGAGGAAATAATATGATTATTAAAATAATGGAAAAAGAAAAAACTAAATACAACAAACCTATAAGAACATTTTACAGAGTCAAGAACTTTATTGTTGACCGTGACAACTTTATGTTGACAATATATCATGATAATGATGATACAATGGTCTACTACCCTATTACAGATAATGAGTACATTATAATTGATGAAAGATATACAAGAGATTTTGTATATGCTGATACAGATAGTGAGGTGCAACATGGATAGATTATTACTAATAGTATGTATCGTTGAAGTAGTGCAATTAATATTAACATTTACACTATTCAAGAACGATGATGAACAATACGATATAAATGAGATTGTACTAATGTACATGAAAGAACAAAACAGATTAAACAAGAAATACAAAGACAAACTATATGAACATAGTTGCGACATTAACTTTCTCAAAGCAAAGACACATGACAAGTACACGAAAGGGACATTAGATGACTAGGATTTTGAAACTATTAATTAAACTAATATGGAAATTAGATTGTGAGGTGGATTACTATGATGCACATAGACGTGACATATAATGACGGTACAATATACAGAAATATAATGTGTAAGGCATTTGATTATAATTCTGTAAATCAAATACTAATAACCTATCCCGATGGTATACCATTAGAAGAACATTGTATTTCTTATCATGGTGTATTAGATTTTGAGGTAGTTTGTGATGATTAATCTATTAGAACAGTACAGCAGTAGTGAAATAGTTGAACGCACATTTCCCTTCCACAATATTGAAATAGGCGAAACTTTTGTGTTCAACTATACACCGTATATACGTATAAGAGATAGGGACTTATTCAACAGGTATACACGTTTTGAATACAACGCTGTCTCTATGCTAAACGGTGCGTGTGTTCACTTTGCAAATGAAACTACGGTTATACGAATTGATAATCCTATAGGATGAAAGGCGTAAACATGTTATCATTTTTACTATTACTATCACAGGTAATGATAGTCATATACATTATAATAAAGGACGATTAAACAATGAGCAAAGAAAGATTGAGAAACATTGAACAAGTACGCGGTGCTGAATTGATGCTTAAAAGAATATACTCTTTGGTAGCTGATAAGAAAACAGTTGATGAGATTAACTTTGAAATCCTTGTACTTATGGCTCACGTAAAGAGTATCAAGAACAACATGATATTTGAGGACATTAAAAACTCAACTATAATTAACGACGTATATGCGAATTGTCCATACAAACCATGCGAAGGATGCACCAATACCGAGTGCATACAATGGTACTCACAAAGAGGTGATTAAATGGAACAACACATGCTATTAATATGTAGTATAACAACATTTATTGTACTACTAATTGTTGATATCTGGGGAGATTGAAATACAAAAGAGATAGGGTAAATCCCTATCTCTCTTTTTATATCCACAACACAAATTGAAATGAAAGCGAAAAGCCATAGGCAGGTGACAAACCCGAACATTCTTTGAGGCTGTATAATTTCAACAGTGTTACCCTCAAGAATCAGACATTCAACTTGTGCGGATACCATTAGTAACTGATGCAAGTCATCAAGGCTTCTTTACTTCTTAGGTCTTTGAATCTAAATGCACCGTGTTCAAAGAAATAACGTAATTGCGTAATGAACATGTCATTTCTTTTTAGCATTACATAGTTGACATTGTGGTCTTCTGTTGTAACGCTTATCCTGCTTTTATATGTATAATCCGGTTTATCATCACAGTACAAGAAACCTAAGTTTCTGTACTCTCTGATACCGTAATCTCTACCGTTATAACGTATGGTACAAAGGTATCTACTTCTCTTATCTTCAGGTTGTTCAACGAATGCGAGATTGTCATTCAAGTAAACGTTCTCAGCTGCGTAAGCTATGTACTCATTGTTCTTGAACGCTCTGTTCAAACCACTTTCCTTTTGTGCTTGACTAGCAGTTTCAATGAAACCATTCTCTAGTACGAAACCATCCCCTCTAAGATAGTTAACTTCTTTGTTCAACCTTGAACAGATACCCAGTTCAGTGTAATACGGATTAATGATAGACACTTGGTTACCAAGCATGTACACAGGAACGTGTCTTACTTGCTTTCCCTGTCCTCTAGCTATTGATGTATGTACGCTCAAAAACTTCTTTATTTCATCAGTACAATAGTGGTTCGTTTCTGATTGAAACTCATCGAAAATCATGAACTCTACATCAGAAAACAGGTGGGAATATTTCTTTATTTGGTCTGCACTATTGAGTGTAATAGCATACCCACATGACTTTGCAGTTTCGTGGTCATCATCTTCCATAATAAATAACTCATGAAAGATACCATTTGCTCTACGCTCAGAAAACATGTTGTAATGACTAAAGAACAAACCTTTTATATCCTTGAAGAACTTATCTGCTATATCGTCTAACTCATAATTGTAACGGTATATCAGTGCAAACTTTGAACCGTTCTTCATGAACCTGTTTACAGCTAGTCTGTTAAAATATGTAGTTTTACCACCTGTTCTATTTGTAGTACAGATGTACAACTCCGGCTCTAAACCATTGATATCTTTTAACGATAACAGCTTAGTACCATCATAATAAACATTATCCATATTTGTCACCTCTATATTATTGTACCATATCGTATTGTAAAATACAACATATTGTGGTATACTTATTAATAGGAAAGGAGATTTTGCGGATGGATATTTTTACTAATGTACTACAAGCAATTTCTACTGTGGGCTTTCCTATTGTCATGTGTTGTGCGTTACTTTGGTATTGTTATAAGCAGAATGAATTACACAAAGAAGAGACAAACAAGTTGTCAGAGGCAATACATGAAATGACAGTAATGCTACAGCAACTAACAGATTATCTAAAAGGATAGAAAGGGGAGTTCTATATGAATAGAAGTATATCTGCTAGGGGACTTGATTTAATCAAATCCTTTGAAGGACTAAGGTTACAAGCCTACAAAGCTGTACCTACTGAGAAGTATTACACTATAGGTTACGGTCATTATGGTGCTGATGTTACCAAGGATATGAAAATCACAAAGGTACAAGCTGATGCATACTTAAAGGTCGACGTTCAGAAGGCAGAAGCCGCTGTAAATAAGTACATGAGCAAGTATGAGTTTAATCAAAATGAGTTCGACGCTTTAGTATCATTTGCGTACAACATTGGCTCTATTAATCAACTAACAGCATTGGGAACAAGAAGCAAGAAAACAATAGCAAATAAGATACTACAGTACAACAAGAGTGGTGGAAAAGTGTTACAAGGATTAGTCAGACGCAGGCGTGAGGAATGGAAACTATTTACAACACCTGTTAGTACACTAGATTATGAGCAAATTGCTCGTGAGGTTATAGCAGGTAAGTGGGGAAATGGTGCACAGCGAAAGAAAGCACTTACAAATGCAGGTTATGATTACACCCTTGTACAGCAAATTGTAAACAAGATGTTGAAGAAATAAAGGGTACATTTTATGGGTTGGGTATACGAAAGTACAAGAAATCAAAATAGATATGCATGGTCTTGGAATAGTGCAAATGCTCAAAACAATGCATGGCAAATGTACTATGAATTATATGCAACTAGTAAAATGACTTTAGAGGCTCTATGTGGCATAATCGGAAATATATGTTGTGAAGGTTTATTGAACCCATGGCAGGAACAAGTTTATCAAGAAGGACATATACCCGAAGATGAAAATGATAGAGGATATGGTTTGATACAGTGGACACCACAATCTTCATTAACTAGTCTCTATGGTATATACGCAACAGGCGAAGAGCAAACACAACTTATATACGATGAAATTATGGGTGTTGTTAGTGGAAGATTTTATCCATCAGTTTCACACCCCGAGTACAGTTACAGTGGACAAGAATTTTGTCAATTAACAGATGTTGAAGAAGCTGCAAAGGCGTACTTTTATGAGCGTGAACGAGGTACATGGACAGACCTAAGAAAGACACGAGGTTTATATTACTATGAAGTTGTTTTTCAAGGAGAACCACCTATACCACCCGTACCACCACAATATAGAAAAATGCCGTTATGGATGTACCTCAGAAGGTTATAAGAAAGGTGACAATTATGGTATTAACAAAAGAACAAATTATGGAACAAGTAAAGGGTATCATCGGTGAGAACACTGATGACGCTTCACTGAAATTCCTTGAAGATTTAACCGACACATTTGATGACTATGAAACAAAGGTAAATGGTGACGGAGAGGATTGGAAAAAGAAGTTCGAGGATAATGATAAAGAGTGGAGACAGAAGTACCAAGAAAGATTCTTTAGTGGTACAACAGATTCCAAAGGTGAGCAAAAAGAGGACTTACTTAAACCGGACGAGGTAGAGTCGGAAACGGGTGAGGACAACTCACCTAAAACTTTTGAAGAATTGTTTAAGACAGAGTAATAGAAAGGAGCTATGATATGGCTAACAGAGTTGCTATTTCAAACTTAAATGCTAGTACCATTGATATCATCAATGTTATTAGACAGAATGCATCTTACGATTATCAGTCACATGTACCAACAGTAACACAGGCTACTGATATTCCTAAGGTAGGAGAGAAGATTTACGGTACACCTGCTTTTGCAAATGAGTTTATCAATGCACTTCTTAACAGAATTGCACTTGTAAAGGTAAAGAGTGCTATCTTTAATAACCCTTATACTTCACTTAAAAAGGGCTACCTTGAGTTCGGTGAAACTGTTGAAGATGTATTCGTTCAGATTGCATCAGTTGTAGAGTTCGATGCTGAGAAGGCATCAGCTAGAGAGTTCAAGAGAACATTCCCAAAGGTTGAGAGTGCTTTCTATGCTATGAATTGGAGAGTAATGTACCCTGTTACAATACAGGACAAAGACTTGTACACAGCTTTCCAGTCACTTGACGGTGTACAGAACCTTATCTCTACAATCGTTGACGCTATTTATACAGCAGCTGAGTACGATGAGTATCTTCTTTTCAAGTACCTCATTATCAAGGCTGTTGCACAGGGTAAGATGTACCCTATTTCAGTTGGTAATGGTTCAAATATTGCAGATGCCGCTGTAGAGTTCCGTGGTACTTCTAACCTCTTACCATTTATGTCATCTAAGTTCAATGAGGCAGGTGTTCTTACAACAACTCCTAAGAACAGACAGCACATTTTCATGGACGCTCACTACAATGCACAGTACGATGTAAACGTTCTTGCATCAGCATTCAACATGGACAAGGCTGACTTCATGGGTCGACTTCATTTAATTGATGACTTCACATCATTTGACAACACACGTTGGGAAGTTATTCGTGCAAACTGTGATGGTATTGAGTCAGTTACAAGTGCAGAACTTACACTTATGCAGGGTGTTAAGGCTGTACTTATTGATGAGGAATGGTTCCAGATTTACGATAACAAGACTGTGTTCACAGAGACATACGTAGCAAGTGGATTATATTGGAACTACTTCTATCATACATGGAAAACTATCGCATCTTCTCCATTCGCAAATGCGGTAGTATTCGGTACAGGTACTGTTAATACACTTCCTGCATCAGTTCAGTTTGAAGTTGACACAGTTACAAACTCTGATGATGCTATCCTTCTTGCACTTAAAGAGGTTGAGGGTGACCCTGCTCTTGTTTCAACATCATACAAGTTCAATCAGACAGAAGACCTTACAGATGAAGGTATTGCTGTTCAGAAGTATGGTGCTTACATTGTACCTGCAACAGAGACACCTAAGTCTGAAAAGATTTCTCTCATGCTTGGTGAGCAGGAGTACGAAACATCAGCTAAGGTTACATTCGCTAGTCTTTCAACAGGAACAAAGATTACATTCCAAAAGAAGGTATCTGAGTAAACAACATAGGGGCAACTACGGTTGTCCCTTTTCTTAAAGAAAGGAGCATATATGTATATTGAACCTAATAGTACAGTAAGATTACTCACAGGTGTACCACTTGATAATACTTATGCTCATACAATTTATTTTGCAGACGTTTCTTCTCAGAGTACATACTTCATTGGAAAGACTAAAGCAGGATGTTTGTTCAGCAATCAGAGTTATCAGAGACACTCAAAAGGTGTTATGAGATTACAGAAAAGTGCTGATGATATTTACGATTGTGGGTACATGATGTTTCAAAACACTAGTTTCAGTACTAAATGGTTTTATGCATTTATTACTAACATTGAATACGTAAGTAATACAGTGTGCGAGATTAGTTATGAGATTGATGACTTACAAACATGGTTCTTTGATGTTACTTTATTACAGAGTTTCGTTGAACGTGAACACAGTGCTACTGATGTTGCAGGTGAAAATATTGTACCCGAACCTGTTAATATCGGTGAATACTTTATTAGTCAAAAGGTTGGTACAGATTTATTTAACGATTATTGTTGTATCTTGTGTTCTCCATATAAACGTATTTACGTACTAGGACAATACAAGTGGCTCAACATACAAAGTGATATGCCTGTTCCGCCTACATCAATCAATCATCAATTAACATCATTGTTTTACACAGTTGTTAAGAGTGCTAACGATATGGGTCAATTCTTATATGAATTAAATGACCAAGGAATAGCAGAAAGTATTATTAGTATTTATCCTGTTCCATCAGCATTTGTTACAAACTACTCAAGTGGTGATGTATTGAGTGGTGTACCTGCACAACAGAGTTTCACATATTATGCACAGAAACCATCAACTTTAGGTTCTTACACACCTAAGAATAAGAAGTTACTTACGTACCCATATAATAAGTTTATTATTAGTACATCAGATGGTAACATGAGAGAATATGCTTTTGAATTCTTTACATCAGATGCTACAGGTGTACGTTTCAATGTATATGCGAATCTTATGGAAAATGTTAGCTTCAAGGCTGTACCTGTTAATTACAAGGAGAGGGCATTTAATTATGAGGAAAATTGCTTATTAACTGACTTTCCACTAACAGGATATATTACAGACAGTTTCAAAGCATGGTTAGCACAAAACAAAACAAGACTCGCACTACAAACTGTTAGTGGTATTGCAGAAGGTGGTTTGGGTGAAGTAATAGCAGGTTCACAGATGCTTACACCTGTTACCAAGGTTGTATCCAAAAAGGGTGCTGAAATGATGGCAAAGGGATATGACAAGATGGCAAACAATGGTGCTAGAGGTGTTGCAGGTGTGCTCACTGATATTATATCTCACGGTATCAATAGATATCATGCAGGTGGTTCTGCTGATGGTTCACTAGAGATGGGTATGCAGTTAAAAGATTTTACAGGATATCAGTACTATGTTAATCCACGAAATGCCGCTATAATTGATGACTTCTTTAGTGTATATGGTTACGCAACTCATAGAGTTAAAGTACCTAACAGAAACGTAAGACCACATTGGACATACGTAAAAACGATAGACATTAATGTTGATAGTAATGCACCTGCTGATGCTACAAGTCATATTTGTTCTATCTATGATAATGGTATTACTTTTTGGAAGAACGCTAGTGAGGTGGGTAATTATGCATTAGACAACTCACCTGTTGCAGTAAATGTATAAGAAAGGAGTGCAAAATGGGAAGACATAAACGAGATACTGATTTTATAGATAGTGCGTTAATGAATAACCGTACTTATATACAGTATTACAATCGTCTTACAGAGTTAGCACTTTCAATGTTTGAGTGGACAGGTTTACCGGACAGTATTGACCCAAGGTTCTTAGAAATGTGTCTCTTTGCTGATGGTAAAGCCTTATACTTTAACGATGAAGTGATGGGTAATTTGTGTTTACAGTGTGCGATTAGTGGACCTTTAAATGTGTATAGAGTTCCAATTAATCGAAGAGCCTATGCGACAAATGGTTATCAGAAGAATTGCACTGAAAAAGATAGTGTTATTATTTACAACAACTTCATGAGAACAAATAGTAAACTTGATGTAGAAATGTTCGCACGAAGGTTGTACAATCTTGATAGAATCATTGACGTAAATGCGAATGCACAGAAGACACCTGTTTTGATTGTTTGTGATGAGGATGAAAGACTCACCATGAAGAATATGTACATGCAGTGGGATGGTAACGAGCCTGTTATTTGGGGTGATAAATCCTTGAATGCTAAGGGACTTACAGTACTTAGAACTGATGCACCTTATGTTGCTGACAGGATTTACACTTTAAAGACTCAAATTTGGAACGAAGCATTGACATATCTAGGTATTATGAATATTAACACTGTTAAAAAGGAACGTTTGATTACTGATGAAGTAGAACGTAACAACGGTGGTACTATTGCTAATAGATATGCTAGACTAGAAGCACGTAGACAGGCGTGTGAGAAGATTAATAAAATGTTTAGTACTAATATTTGGGTAGATTACAGACAGGATTACCAAGCATTTACAGATGACAGTGATACACTATTTAAGAGTGAGGAAGGTGGTGACGATAATGAGTAAATATACAACTGAGTTACGATTTATTGTCGAAACAAGTGCAGGTCTTAGTGAAAGTGTTGGTTACTCTAACATTAATGAGACTATTGCCAATGCACTTCCTAACCTTTTCAACTTTGATTTCCCAATATTTGACGAGGAATATCGTACAGTGTTGGAAACTAAGATAGTAAAGCATTATTACACACGTGAGATTGGTTATGAGACAGTTGGTAGGTGGAAACTTGCACTGGAAACTAAACTCAATGAGATAATGCCTTATTATAATAAGTTGTATGAAAGTGAGTTACTAGAGTTTAATCCTTTGTATACTCACAATATTACCAAAAGTGGTAATAAGCAGGGTAATACAACTGATAATGAAAGCAAGACAAGACAGAACACAGATGACACAAGACACAACGAGACACAAGGACACACAGGTACAGACTCTGTACTAGAATACAACTTGCACAGTGATACTCCCCAAGGTGGCTTAACAGGTGTGGACTCTGAAACTTATTTAAGTGACGCACAGAAAACAACTACCACAGACACAAAGAACCTCACTGATACAGTTACCATTAACCACACTGTACAAAGTAATGGTACAGATGCTAAAGCAAGAACATTGAACAACACTGACCAGTACCTAGAAACAATAGTAGGCTATGAAGGTACAAATGCTAGTGAGAATTTACTAAAATACCGTGAGACTTTTATCAACATTGATATGATGATTATCAATGATTTGAGTAAGTTATTTATGGGACTTTGGTAGTTCATAAACATAGTCTACAGAAAGGAGTAACATATATGTCAAGAATTACTTCTGTTATATATCCATATTGTCAGAAAGTTCTTCCATTAGTGTACGATGATAGTCTTTCATATTATGAGAGTATTTGTAAATTAGTACTAAAGGTGAACGAAGTCATTGACACGTTCAACGGGTACGAAGAAATCATCGAACAGCTATCACAGGAACTCGTAGACATAGAAAGTGTTAAAGACAGAGTAACTGTTTTAGAAAGTTCATTGAATGGTATCAATAGTGAACTTACTAATGTAAACGCTAAGATAGCTATGTTGGGTCAAAAAGACGAGCAGTTACAGAGACAGATTGAAGAGTTGACTAACTCAGTAAATAATGTTATTTATCTGTACAACTCGCTACGTGCTTATGTTGATAATGCTATCCAAACAGTTAAAATTGATAACACTTCTGAGTGGATTAATTTTCAAGTACAGGTTAATTCTACTGTTGCACGACTCAGTACAGAGGTTGCACAGCTTAGAGAACTTGTAAATCAGATTGGAAATGATGTATACAACCCTATCCGTGGTGTGAGGGAGAACCTTGATAATAATAATCAAGATGTATACAATGATTTACGCTATGGTGGCATGACAAATGCTGAGAGATTAGCGTTTGGTGGTACAAATGAAGCATTGATGAGCAAGGTTTTGGATAACCGTGACCTTGCAATTAATGGCAGAATGCGTTGCAAGATGCATTGGATTTATAGTACCATTACAGGTAGACGTACACCACATTATAATGCAGTTGCACTTCTTTCAGATTTGGTGACTGATGGTTTAACAAACAATGAGTTTGTTGCTTTAGATTTGACAAATGATGAGGTTATAGCTTTAGATTTAACTAATTTAGAGAAGTACCTTTACAATCCCAGTAGAGGAAGTTATGTGATGCATTCTAGTGATGCAGTAGGTCTTACTAATGAAGAAATGACAGAGCTATATATTAACAATTAATATAAGAAAGGAGAACTATTATGGGTTCAACAAATTTCACAGAGCATTATGAGATTCCATTACCACTTGGTAGTGACAAGACTTCTCCTATGGACTACAACACTTCTATGCAGGTAGTCGATACAGAGTTATTTACAACTGCTAGTACAGCAAGTACAGCTAGTTCTACAGCTTCTGATGCCGCTGCCGCTGTTGCTAATTTAGCTAACAATGTTATTGGTGGTAATAATGGTATTGATGCTAGACTTACATCTGTAGAGGGTACAGTAGCTACACAGGGTACAGCTATTACTAATCTCGGTAATAAGGTTGATGCTGTGAAGGCAGATGCGTTAGATATGATTTGTGCTTACGATGAAGGTGAGGCACAGGTAGGTAAGACCTCTACACATGCTTATAGTGTAGGTGATTACTTTAGATACAATGATGTATTGTATCGTGTAACTGCTCAGATTAGCATTGGTGATACTATTATTCCTAACACTAACTGTGAGGCTACAAATGTTACTACTGAGTTACAGGGTGAGGTTGATAAGATTGGTGATTTGACCGCACTTGAGACAACTACTAAGACTGATTGCGTAACTGCTATTAACGAGGTAAAGTCTGATTTAAATAAAATTGGTAATGTGTACAGTGATATTTCTAGTTTTGATGAATCAACTGCATCATGGTACGCAGGTGACAATGGTGTTACATTACCTAAAGGTAATTATATTTTATCTTTGCTCTTTCAAGGTGGTACAGGTAATGCTTTTTCTCTTTTCGGTTATGGTACTTCTAATGGACAATTTACTCAAATACCTGCTGACGGTAGTGGTAATCCAATCAACGCAACAGAATGTACATTTGTATTACCAGTTAGTCAGCAAACAATCGTAAAACCTTATGTGTATGGCTCTGGCGCTTGTTCTGTTTATATAACTGCAATTAGAATTAGTTAAAGTCAGCTTTAGGTTTACTAATTTGTATTTAGGGTTGTACTCTTTTAGGGTACAGCCCTTTAATTTTATTTAGACGAAGAACATATGTTCACCCATTCACCTAGTAGGTTAGTAGGTAATTCAAATATTTTAACTAACTCAAGTTAGTTCAAACTTTTTAACTATTTGCGTATGCTAACTCAAGTTAGTTCAAACTTTTTAACTATTTGCGTATGGGTACAATGGTGTACCTTATTATTTGATTATAGTTGTACTAGTATACAAGTACCATACGTGTAAAGAGTTTACGTACCAAGGTACTCGACTTTTGGGGGTACAGTGGTGGT
>Ga0310690_10007560_pt1 | contig 13971 bp, 9 predicted proteins | sample AusTroGonzalo_MG_2_FD_207661 | JGI IMG/M metagenome (GOLD analysis project Ga0310690, IMG submission 207661) | Bovine rumen microbial communities from tropical cattle in Woodstock, Queensland, Australia - Gonzalo_04 (v2) (version 2) | ecosystem: Host-associated > Mammals > Digestive system >... | reverse complement strand
AATGCACATCTTCTCCCAGCAGCTGCTGATCAAAACGGATTCCAGCCTGTACACCAGCTTGCTGTATCCCGGGGAGGAATCCAGCCCCCTGTATCCCGCGGGCGATGACACTAAAATCCAGGTCCGGAACAGCCTGCCGGCCGCGACTGCGGTCATTGCCGGAGCCGTCGTGATCTGCGGTGTGATGTGGATTATTCTGAAAAAACGCAGCCAGACCCAGTGGATGTGGGCGGTGATTCCGGCGGCGGCGCTGGCGGCAGCGGCTGCCGTGACCGTGATGGCCGGAAGTTCGATGCTGAACAGCCCGATCACCGCGACGACTGTCAACCTGGTGCAGGACCTGGAAGGGAAAACGACCCGTTATGTGTTTGTGACCGCGGCGGCGCCGCGGTCGGGCCTGCACCGTTTCAGCATGGACGGGGAAGACCTGGAAGCACAGGTGTACGATGACGGCTATTACTACTGGGCGGACGAGGAAGATACGGATGAGCTGAAAGAACCATCCAAGCTGCGGGTGGTCCAGATCAGCGGGGAGAACAGTTCTTCCGCGCTGAATACAGACACGCCCTGGGAGATGGTCCGCCTGTCCTCTGTGCGGACCGCGGAGCAGGACGGAAAAGTGGAGGCCCAGATCTGGATGGAGGGCGACGGCCTGCACGGAACGATCCGGAACAGCCTGCCCTACGCCCTGAAAGAGGGCGCTGTGCTGAGCGTATACGGCTTTGTCCGCATTCCGGCTCTGGCGCCCGGGGAAAGCAAAGATTTTGCCCTGATCGCGAAGGACGCGGTTGATCCCTCCAATCCGGAGTTTGAAGACGGCGTGATGCTGCGGAATGTAACAGCCGGGATCTATATGGTGCTTGCATATATGCGGCCGGATACGAGCTCTGAGGACTATGGAAGCAGGGAAACGATCCTGAGCGGGATGATGAACAGCGCCTACGAACAGCTGGCGCATAATAACAGCACGGGAACCCGCGAGAGTGTGGTTTTCGTTTACTGCGCGGAACCGGAAGGGAATTTTGTCTCACCGCTCACGGTGGACGGGAAGGAAGCGGAAGGTGGCACGGTGCTGCCGATGTACACGGCAAAAATCGAATACCTGAAGATCGGGAAAACGGGCGTCGTGTTCCACGCTCCCGGAATGGACCCTGCGATCCGCTGCGAGATCAACTCGGCAGGTATGCCGGTGGGCGATATGGTCGAGGATCCGAACAGCGGAAAGGGATATTACAGCTATTATCCGCTGTCGGAACATCCCACTTTCCGCTTCTCTCCGGAGAACCTGGACAGGATTGACATCGAAAAGCTGTCGGTCGGCATTGAAGAGTGGTACACGAACGATGTGGCGTGCTTTGTGCTGAACGCGAAACTGAAGACCTGGGTGGAAGTGAAGATGAACACGCCGCTGAAACAGCCGGAGCAGTATCTGGACGAAGCGGGTAATCTGTACTGCCAGTTCCGCCCCAAGGTATCGGACAGCTACCTGGATATTCCCGAGCCGTCGCTGATCCTGGAGGGAAAACTGAAGGAAGGAGGGGAGACGCATGCTGAGCCTTAATAAACTGACAAAAAAATACGGCAGTTTCACCGCGCTCAACGGACTGTCCCTGGAGATCGAGGACGGCCAGCTCCACGGTTTTGTGGGGCCCAACGGCGCGGGAAAGACCACGACGATGCGGATTCTGGCGACGCTGCTGAAACCCACCTCCGGAACGGCGGCGATCGACGGGGTGGACGTGGTCCGGAACGGAACCGAAGCGCGGCGGCTGATTGGCTATATGCCGGACTTTTTCGGCGTCTATGACAGCCTGAAATGCTGGGAATACCTGGATTTCTACGCCCGGTGCTACCGGATTCCGGCAGCGGAGCGGAAAAAAATGACGGAACGCCTGCTGGAGCTGGTGCAGCTTTCCGAGAAAAAGGACGCGTTTGTGGATTCCCTCTCCCGGGGAATGAAGCAGCGGCTGTGCCTCGCGCGCAGCCTGATCCATGATCCGAAACTGCTGATTCTGGACGAACCGGCCTCCGGTATGGACCCCCGGGCCCGGGCGGAAATGAAAACGATTCTGCGGACCCTGCGGGAAATGGGGAAAACCGTTCTTATTTCCTCCCACATCCTGCCGGAACTGAGCGAAATGTGCGATTCCCTGACCATCCTGGACCACGGGGAGCTGGTGTTCTCCGGCAGCGTGGAGGCGCTCTCGGAAAAAATGAACGGGAACGCCCCGCTGGAGATCCGCCTGCAGGAGGGCTGCGGGGAGGCAACAGTGGAAACAGCGGTGGCCTGCCTGAAAGAGCTTCCGTTCGTAAAGGAAATCCTGCAGGAGGGAACCTGCGTGCTGAAGGTCCGGACGGAAGGCGGCGAGCAGGAGCATATGCAGATGCTGCGGGAGATGGTCTCCCGGAATATCCCGGTATGTGATTTCCACCGCGCGCCGATGAACCTTGAAAAAGTATTCATGGAGGTGACGGGAGATGCTTAATCCGATTCTGTCTTTCTCCGCGACCCGCCGGATGCGGTCCTTCAAAACGCTGCTGATCGCGGCATCTTATGTGATTGTGATGCTGGCGGTTACCCTGCTGATCATGGGACGCCTGTTCGGAAACGAGGCCACTTTCCATTCCATCCGGAACAGCGTAACCTGCTACCAGGCCCAGATGGTCACCCAGTTTATCCTGATCCTCCTGATTGCGCCGGCAATGACCTCCGGTGCCATTGCCGGGGAACGGGAGCGGCAGACGCTGGAGCTGCTGTTGGTGACAAACACCCGGTCTTTCCGGATCGTGATTGGCAAGGCGATGGAAAGCTTCGCCATGCTGGCGCTGCTGATTGTCTGCGGTTTCCCGGTGATGTGCCTGACGATGGTGACCGGTGCGGTAACGCTGACACAGCTCCTGGTCGGGGAACTCTTCCTGCTGTTGATTGCTTTTGCGTCGGTGAGCGTCGGGGTGTTCTCCTCCACGCTGGCCCGCTCCACCGTGGCCAGCGGCGTGATCAGCTATCTGATTCTCCTGGCGATCGGCGGACTGACGCTGATCCCCCTGCTCAGCGATTTCCCGGAGGAGGTCACCTCCATTGTCTATGATACGGGCAGCCTGGCGGCGCTCACGCCCGGTGAAGCACTGAAGATGCTTTCTCCGGTGCTGATGTGCAATCCCGGATATGCGCTGATCGCGCTCCTGCACGGACAGACGGGCATGCTTACCAGCATAATGAAATACCGTGAAACCGGGCGGCTGCTGTGCGAGTTCCGGCTGATGGACAAGGCGGGCGGCGAAACGCTGGCGCTGATTTCCTGCGGAATCATTCTGGTGCTGGCAGTCCTGCTGCTGCTTGCCGCGGCGCTCCTGCTCCGGAAGAATTCCCTGAAACCGGCAAAAAGAACTAAGTAAAAAAACGAAACGACAGATGCATTTGAATGAAAGGGTACGACGGAATGAATGAGCTTCTGAGAGCCCTGCGTCCGGTAAAGAACCGGATCCGGCTCGGACGGCTTCTGCGCGGAGCGGCTTCCGGACTGGCGGCCGGCATGGCGGCGGCGCTGATCCTGCTGGCGGTGACATCCTTTGTGCCGCTGGAAGGCCGTTGGTGGATTGCCGGGGCTGCCGCGGCCGGATGCGTGCTGCTGGGAGCTGCGGTCAACGCCCTGCGGCCGGTGGACAACCGGGAAGCCGCCCGGACCGCGGACCGCTGCGGCCTGCGGGAGCGGACCGTGACGGCACTGGAAATGGCGGACCGGGCACCGGCGGACGGCAAGGCCGCGGAAATTGCCGCGGCCCAGCGGCAGGATGCCTGCGCGCACCTGCAGGCGCTGGACGTCCGGAAGATCCGGCTGACAGTTCCGAAGAAACGCCTGCTGGCCGGCGCGGTGCTGCTGGCGCTTTGCGCCGGGACGCTGCTGATTCCCGGCGGCGGGGACCGAATTGTGTCGGAGCGCAGGATCCTGCAGGAGAAAACCTCCCGGATGGCGGAGGAAATCGAGGAAGCCGAGGCTGCGGAGGAAGCCGGGAAAACCGAGAAGGAAAAGGCTGAACTGCGGAAACTGACAGCGGATCTGAAACGGGAACTGGAAGACAGCCGGGATGACGTGGATGCGCTGGTTGCCGTGGACAAGGCGGAAAACCGGCTGGAGGAGATCCGGCAGAAAACGGCCGGGGACGCCATCAGCGAACTGGCGGACGCGCTGCGCGACGCCGGAATGGACGCGGCGGCACAGGCGCTGGAAAACGGAAATGCGGCGGAAATGTCCGCGGCGCTTTCGGAGATCAGCGCCGAGGAACTCAAAGAGGCGGCGGAAGGCCTGAGCGGGGAAGCCCAGGAGATGGCGGAACAGATGGCACAGGCCGCGCAGCAGGGCGAAATGTCCGACGCGCAGATGCAGGCCATGCAGTCCGGAAACAGCCAGATGAGCGCGATGCAGCAGGCGCTGGAGCAGATGAAGGCAGCGTTGGGCGCCGGACAGGGTTCTTCTTCGCAGCAGAGCGGGGAAAGCCCATCCGGCAGCAGCGGCTCGGGCGGAAGCGGCAATAAAGGCCAGAGCGCGAACGGCGCCGGAAGCGGCACCACCAATGAGGAGGAGAACGGCGGAGGCGGCGGGAACAAATCCTCCGCATCCAAAGGAAACCGGTCGCCGGAATACAAGGAAGGCGAATACGAAACGATTTACGACCCGGAAAAGGTGAATACCGCTTCCCGGGATGTGATGACGGAACAGCAGCAGCTGGGAAAAGACTCTGTGCAGATCGAGACCGGTCCCGGCAAGGGCAGCCTCGAAGGGAATGTGCCTTACCGGCAGGTGATCGGGGAATATGCGGAAACGGAAGCGCAGGCGGCGGAATCGGCGCATCTGACCCGGGAACAGAAGGAATGGGTGGATGAATACTTCCGCCGGCTCACCGAAGAATGAGAGAAAGGAACAGAAAGATGAACACGAATCAGTCTATTGAAGCGTTCGCGGAAAAATACGCGAAGATCCGCACGGAAATCGCAAAGGAAATGATCGGACAGGAGGACGTGGTGGAACACCTGCTGCTGGCGGTGATCGCAGGCGGCAACGTGCTGCTGGAAGGCGTTCCCGGCCTGGGGAAAACCCATCTGGTGCGGATTCTTTCCAAGACGCTGGATCTGCCTTTCTCCCGGATCCAGTTTACACCCGATCTGATGCCCGCGGATATTACGGGAACAAACATCCTGATCCGTACGGAGAAGGGAAGCAGCTTCCGCTTCCAGCAGGGGCCGCTGTTTGCCTCCATCGTGCTGGCGGACGAAATCAACCGTGCGACGCCCAAGACGCAGGCTGCCCTGCTGGAAGCCATGCAGGAGCACAGCGTGACGGTGGCCGGGGAAACGATGCGGCTGCCGGAGCCATACTTTGTGCTGGCGACGCAGAACCCGGTGGAGCAGGAGGGTACCTATCCGCTGCCCGAGGCACAGCTGGACCGTTTCCTGTTCAAGGTGCTGGTGCCCTTCCCGACGCTGAAGGAGCTGGGCGGAATCATGAATCTGACCATCGGCAGCGCGTCGCAGGAAGCCGGGAAAGCGGCGGACGCGGCGGAACTGCTGGATATGCGGGAAACCGCGCGGCAGGTGCCGGTGGCGGAAAGCGTGCAGGAAAGCGCGCTCCGGCTGGTGCTGGCCACGCATCCGGAAACGGAGGACGCGCCGGAAATCACAAAGAAGTACCTGCGCTTCGGCGCCAGTCCCCGCGCGGCGCAGGCGATCCTGTCCACAGCCCGTGTGCGGGCGCTGGAGCAGGGCCGCTACAACGTGGCCTACGAGGATATCCGTTATGTCGCGCCGGCGTGCCTGCGGCACCGCCTGGCCCTGAATTTTGCCGCCGTGACCGAGGGCAAGGATATGGAATCGATCGTGGCGGAGCTGGTGGAGAATTATGTTAAGTGACGCTTTTCTGTCCCGGCTCGATACGCTGCAGCTGGCGATGAAAGGCCGCGCCTCCGGCGGCGCTGGCGGAACCCGGCGGTCCAGGCAGACCGGATCCTCGGCGGAGTTTTCCGATTACCGGGAGTATATTCCCGGAGATGATATCCGCCGGATTGACTGGAACGCCATGGCCCGGTTCGACAAAATCTTCCTGAAGCTGTTCATGGAAGAACAGGAATCGGCAGTAACAGTCCTGCTGGACGGCAGCGGAAGCATGGGCGAAAAATGGGAAACGGCGCGACAGGCGGCGGAAGCTGTCAGCTATCTGGCACTGACCGGCGGAGACCGGCTGCGGGTGATCTGCCTGCAGGAAAACGGAAACCGCATGTCGCCCCAGCTGTCCGGCCGCCAGGCGTATGCCCGGCTGGAGCAGTTCCTGGACACCTGCGTTCCCGAAGGCGCCGGAAAGCTGACGGAGACCGTCATGAAAACCGAAGGCCTGCGCAGGGGACTGTGCTTCCTGATCAGCGACTGCTATGAGGAAGGCGGGATCGGCACAGCGCTGGACAGCCTGCGTTACCGCGGGCAGGAGTGCGCGGTGATCCAGCCGCTGTCCGCTTTCGAACTGGATCCTTCCCTGGACGGTGCGCTGAAGCTGACGGACAGCGAGAACGGGGAGACGATCAACCTGCTGGCGGACCGGGAAGCGCTGGAAAACTACCGGCGGACGCTGGAGGATTTCCTGCGGGACATCCGGGAAACCTGCTTCCGGCGTGAAACGCCCTATGCGCTGCTGGACGCCGGAAAGAATTTTGAAGAGGAATGGATTCCGCTGATTTCACAGAGCGGAATGATATAGAGAGGTTATCATGCTGACATTTGCTGCCCCGCAGTTTGCGTGGTTCCTGCTGCTCCCGGCCGGGATTGTGGTGCTGTATCTGCTGCGGCGGAAATATCTGCCGAAGCAGGTTCCGAGTACCTTCCTGTGGCGGACAGCCATCCGGGATCATGCGGCCAACAAGCCGCTGCAGCGGTTGCGGAAAAACATCCTGCTGCCGGTGCAGTTCCTGGCGGCGCTGGTGCTGGCACTGGCACTGATGCAGCCGAACCTGACCGGCAGGGAGGCTTCCCGGACGGTGATGATTTTTGACCTGTCCGCGAGTATGCAGACGGTAAGCGCGGGGAAAAACCGCCTGGACGAGGCGAAGGACCGGGCGGAGGAACTGCTGCAGGGACTTCCGCCGGGAGAGGAAGTCACAATCCTCGCGGCCGGGGCGGAAGTCCGCCAGACACTGACCGGAAGCACGGACCGGGAGGATATACGCCAGGCGATCCGCAATCTGGTCTGCGGACGGGAAGGCGCCGACCTGGAGCGGGCGATTACCCTGGCGGAGGCGATCCGCCGGGAAGAAACAGACCGGGGAACGCGGATTGTCGTTTTTTCAGACAGCTATACACCGAAGGCGGGAATCGCTGGAATCCATGCCGGACGGGGCGAGGAAAACCGGGGAGTCTATACGCTGACCGCGGAGGAAGGATCCGCCTACGCGCGGATCTGCAATTTCGGCGGTGACTGCAGGGTTACGGTAGCCTGCGAGGCGGACGGGAAGCTGTGCGAGGCGAAGGAAACTGAGATTCCGGCGGGTGAAACAGCGGGGGTCCTGTTCACTATTCCGGAGAACGCTGTAAAGGTGGCAGTCTATATCCGGGAGGCGGACGCCCTGGCGGCGGACAACCGGGCGGAAGCGCCGGTGGAACGCAGCACGGTGCGGACGGTGGCACTGACCGGGGACAACCTGTTCCTGGAAAGCGCACTGAGAGTCCGGGAAGACCTGCGCATTGTGCGGACAAGTGAGGAATTGCCGGCAGAGACGCAGGCGGATCTGTATATTTACGGGAATTCGCCGCTGCTGTTTTCCAGGGATCCTTCAAAGACTGTCTTTACCTGGGGCGAAACGGAGAAAGAACCGGCAGGAAGCCTGACGGCGGAGGAATCCCCGATGACGGATGGCCTTACGCTGCGGGATGTGGCGCTGCGTGCCTGCAAACCGCTGACAGGCGGAAAAGCTGCGATCCGGGCCGGAAACGACGTGCTGGCTGCCTATACGGACAGCGAGGCGGCGATCGGATTCCGGCTGCAGGATTCCAACCTGCCCCTGAAATACGATTTTCCTGTCCTGGTGCAGAATATCCTGAATATGCTGCTGCCCCGGAGCGCGGAGGAGGTTCCGGAAACGGAAGCGCCGGTTTCCCGGGAGGAAAGCGATGTGCGTACGGTGGCGTCGGATACGGAAGGTGCGGACAGCGCGGCAGCCGGAAGCCGGGGCCAGGATCTGACCGGTATCCTGATGGGTGTGTTCCTTGCGCTGCTGATGATTGAGTTTATCCTGGCGCGTGAACCGTGGAGCCGCAGAAAAGGGAAGGGGGCAGCCACATGAGCCTTGAGATTGCGCATCCGCTCCGGCTGCTGGTCATCCCGGTCTGCATGGCGCTGGTGCTGTGGATGGCGCATATCCGGAAGAGCAGAAGCCTGAAGGAAAAAGTTTCCCATATCCTGCGCCATGTGCTGATTATTCTGACAGCGCTGGCCTTTGCGGGACTGAACATCCTGACGGCAAGTCCGGACCGGACCGCGTGGCTGGTGCTGGATGTTTCTGCTTCCGTGCGGGAGGAGGAAGTTGTCTCCCTGGCCCGTCAGGCGCTGCAGGAAGCGGGGAATGACCGGAAAACCGGCATTATCGTGTTCGGACGGCATGCGGCGGTGGAGAAATCCATCGGCGGAAAGACGGAATGGACCGGACTGCACGCTTCGGCTGACCGCAGCGCCAGCAATCTGGGGGAGGCCCTTTCCCTGGCTTCGGCCCTTCTGCCTACGGACTCAAACGGCGGCATTGCCGTGATCAGCGACGGCGCGGTGGCCGGTACTGAAGAATGGGCGAAGGGCGGGACCGGTGTGCCGGTAAACACCCTGCAGGTGGCCCGGAAGACAGGTCCGGACGCCCAGGTAACCGAAATCAGCGTTCCGGATACGCTGTATCAGGGGCAGAAGTATACGACCCTGGTGACGGTGTATACCAATACGGCCGGGGAAGCGACGCTCCTGCTGAGTGAAAACCATGAGACGCCCCGGACGCAGCGGGTGACGCTGCGGAAGGGCGAGAATACCTTTGCCTTTGAATCCGTTGCCGGGCGCAGCGGTGTGATCCCCTGCGAGGCGCAGATCCTGCTGGACGGGGATACGGTGGCGCCGAACAACCTGAACGGAACCTATACCGTCGTCTCCGGCGAGATGAATGTCCTGCTTGCGGAAGGAAAAAGCGGAGAAGGCGGCGAGCTGAAGAAGATGCTGGAAAGCGCGGGTATGAAGGTCCGGGTGATCCCGGTCAGCATGCTCAGCGAGCAGGCTGCGGAACTGTGGGCTTATCACGCGATCGCACTGGTGAATGTGGACGCGGAGCAGATGTCGGAAGGACAGATGGAAGCGCTGGACGAGGCTGTGCGGGAGCTTGGATGCGGCCTGGCGGTGTTCGGCGGTGATTCCAGCTACGCGCTGGGCGGATACCGGGGAAGCCTGATCGAGAAGATGCTCCCGGTGTCCATTGATATCAAAAATAAGATGGATCTGCCTTCCACGGCGCTGGTCATCGCGATCGACAAATCCGGTTCCATGGCGGACGGTTCCTGGGGACTGACCCGGCTGCAGCTGGCCCGGGAGGCGGCCTGCAGCGCGCTGGAGGTTCTCAACGAGCGGGACAGCGCCGGTGTCATCGCCTTTGACGACACCGGGAAATGGGTGGTTCCCCTGAGTCCGGTCACGGATGTGGCGGCCATGCAGGAGCAGGTACGGACGATCCGGCTGGGCGGCGGTACGGCTTTCTATTCTCCGCTGAAGATGGCAAAGGACGCGCTGGAAAACGTGAAGGCGCAGTATAAGCATGTGATTTTCCTGACGGACGGCGAAGCCGGGGATACCGGATATGAAGACGTCGTGAAGGAAATGGCGGCGGAGGGAATCACCGTGACGACCGTGGCGGTCGGCGACGGATCGGATACGGCGGGCATGCGGAAGCTGGCGGAGATCGGCAAGGGGCGGATGTATTACGCCGGTCCCTTCGACAGCCTGCCGAAGATTTTCACCAAGGAAACCCTGATGATTTCCGGATCCTATGTGCAGAACCGGACGTTCACGCCGGTTGTCACGGATCCCTCCATGACAGACTTTGACGGATTCCCGGCGCTCAGCGGATACCTGGCGTCGACAGAAAAACCGCTGGCGACGGTATCCCTTATCAGCGACCGGAAGGAACCGGTGCTGGCCTGGTGGCAGTACGGTGCCGGAAAGGTGGCCGCCTGGACGAGCGACGTGCAGGGCGGATGGACCGGAAGCTTCCTGAACTGGGAGGACGCGCCGGCTTTCTTCAGCGGGATTCTGTCCTATATCCTGCCGGTGAATACCCGCAGCGGCGACGCGGAACTGGAGGACGGAAAGCTGCGCTTTACGGCGGACGCGGACGATGAGCTGATGAGCCGCGCGGCAAAGGCGGAGGCCCGGATTATCCGGCCGGACGGAACACAGGAAACGGTGGAACTGGGACAGGTGAACGCGAGGACCTTTGAGGGAGAAGCGGACACTTCCCAGGCCGGCGCCTACGCGGTACACGTATCGGTCCGGGACCGGCTGGGAAATGAGCTGCTGGCCACGGACAGCGGGGCGGTGCTCTCCTGGAGCCGGGAATACGACCTGCGGACAAGCGGGGACGGCATCCTGGAACAGCTGAGCGCGGCAAGCGGAGGCGTCGCGGCGGAAAACACATCGGAACTCCTGAATTTCCCGGATACAAGCGCGCGGAAACGCCGGGACCTGACGTGGATCCTGGCTCTGCTGGCCGGCCTGATCTTCCTGTTTGACGTGGCGCAGCGCCGGCTTGACTGGCTGCACGAGCCGGAGAAAAAGGAAGAACCGGAAGCGGAAAAACCGGCGAAGCCTGAAAAGAAGAAAAAGCCGGAAAGGAAACAGCCGGAGAAACCGCAGGAGAAAGCGGCGGATGTGCTGTGGGAGAATCTGCAGAAAAAGAAACGGCTGTAAAAAAACACCCGGAGATGTCCGGGGTTCCCGATGCGGGAACCCCGGATTTTCTTTGCCTTGCGGACTTTTTCCGGGATCTTTCACCGGCGGCTGTACGCAAAGAACAAAAAAATACAAAAAATAAAAGTTTAGTAATATTGACATTTTAGTTTAGGAGTGCTATTGTTTGCGAGGTTTAGCAAAAATGGATTCTATGTTTAGAATTACTTGGACTTACAGCAGAAAGGCGGACAGCGGAAAAAACAATGGACGCGGAAAGAGTCATGACGCAGGTGGGCACGAAACTCCGGGACCTGCGCAAACAGAACGGGCTGACCCAGCAGGAGCTGGCGGACCGGGCGGAACTGACCAAAGGCTTTATTTCCCAGCTGGAACAGGGCCAGGTAACGCCGTCGCTGGTGACGCTGCTGGATCTGATCGAGTGCCTGGGAACGACCCCCTCCGATTTCTTCAAGACTTCGGGAGCGGAGAAAGTGGTCTTCGGGGACCGGGACTATTTCGAAAAGATTGACGACGCGGGAAACAGCACGGTCTGGGTGGTTCCTTCCGCCCAGAGCAACCAGATGGAACCGGTCCTGGTTACGCTGCAGCCCCATGCGTCGCTTCCCGACGACGATCCCCACAACGGGGAGGAGTTCGGCTACGTGTTGAGCGGGAAGATCGCGCTGTACCGGCAGGAAACCCGGTTTGACGTCAAGGCGGGGGAAAGCTTCTACTATGAAGCGGACAAGACGCACCGGATCGAAAATCCGGGCAGCCGGCCGGCGCGGTTTATCTGGGTGTCCACGCCGCCGAGTTTCTAGTTTTCAGCTTCGCGCTGTTTGTGATCAGTAGTTGGAAGGAGATATACCTCAGATGGAAAAGCAGGAAAACATTATTGAACTGAAGCACATTTCACGGACCTTCAGCGACGGGTTCAAGGCGGTCTCTGATTTTAACCTGGAAGTGAAGCGCGGGGAGTTTGTTACATTCCTCGGGCCTTCCGGATGCGGAAAGACCACGACGCTGCGTATGATCGCCGGTTTTGATATGCCCACGGAGGGTGATATCCTGCTGAACGGCCGGGATATTTCCAAGCTGCCGCCCAACGAGCGGCCGATCAATACGGTGTTCCAGCGCTACGCGCTGTTCCCGCATATGAATGTGTTTGAGAATATCGCTTTCGGCCTGAAGCTGAAAAAGCTGCCGAAGGATGAAATCCGGAAAAAGGTTAAGAAGGTGCTGGAACTGGTGGATCTGGAAGGCTTCGAGAAGCGTTCCGTTCCCACGCTGTCCGGCGGCCAGCAGCAGCGAGTGGCCATCGCCCGCGCCCTGGTGAACGAGCCGGAAATCCTATTGCTGGATGAGCCCCTCGGCGCCCTGGACCTGAAGATGCGCAAGGAAATGCAGATCGAGCTGAAGGCGATGCATGACGAACTGGGCATTACTTTTATTTACGTGACCCACGACCAGGAGGAAGCGCTGACCATGAGCGACAAGATCGTGGTCATGTCCGAAGGCAAAATCCAGCAGATCGGCACGCCTGAGGATATCTACAATGAGCCGCAGAACGCCTTTGTGGCGGACTTTATCGGCGACAGCAACATTTTCAACGGCATCATGACCGGAAACATGACGGCGCGGTTTGCTGGCGGGCAGTTCACCTGCGTGGACGATGTGCCGGAAGGTACGCAGATCACCGCGGTTCTCCGCCCGGAGGATATTGAGCTGACTACGCCGGAAAACGGCCAGATCCGCGGCAAGGTCACTTCCGTGATCTTCAAGGGGATCCACTATGAAATCACCGTGCAGTCCGGCCGTTATGAAGTCGTGATCCAGAGCACGAAATCCGCGGAAGTCGGCAGCGAAGTCGGCATGCGGGTGGAACCGGACGGCATTCATATCATGATCGCCGAGGACCACACCAATGTGTTCCCCGTGGATATGAACAAAAATCACCGGCTGGAGTTCAACGAGCAGGAGCTGGATGTCAGCCTGACGCAGCTGATCAAGGGCAGCCGCCGGAATGAGAATCACGAGCTGCTGGATGAAAACGGCGAAGTGATCGATCCTGAAAAGATCCGCATCATTGCGGCTATCGAACCGCAGGATATCCGCATGACGGACGATGTGGATGATGAACAGGTCCTGATCGAAGGCGTGATCAGCAACCTGATCTACAAGGGCGACCACTACAGCTACGTCATCAATACGGATGTGGGACAGGACTTCATCGTGGACGATGAATACCTGTGGAACATGGGGGACCAGGTCGGACTGATCCTGCCGCCGGACAAGATGCGCTTTACCGTGAAGAAGTAAGGAGGAGCATATGAGATTTTCCAGAAAAACGCTGGGCATACCGTATGCTGTGTTCCTGCTGATCTTCGTGGTGGCGCCGCTGCTGGTACTGTTCTATTACGCGTTTACGAACGGACAGGGAGAATTCACCCTGAAGAACCTGACGGATTTCTTTACGGATCCGAATACCCTGGGAACACTGGCTTACAGCTTTACCGTTGCGGTGGCGACGACGGTGCTGTGCCTGCTGATCGCCTATCCGGTGGCCTACATCCTTTCGACCAGCAGGCTCAAGGCCAAATCGGTCATCATCATGATTTTCGTGATGCCCATGTGGATCAACTTCTCCCTGCGGATTACCGCGCTGAAGGAGATCCTGACCATTATTGAAGGCAACCTGGCTTTCTATCCTTTCCTGAACTCCGTACTGGGCATGACCTACGATTTCCTGCCCTTCATGATCCTGCCGATCTACAACTCGATCGTGAAGCTGGATATCTCGCTGAATGAGGCGGCCCGGGATCTGGGTGCCAACGGGCGCATGGCGTTCCTGCGGGTGACGCTGCCGCTTTCCATGCCGGGAATCATCAGCGGCGTCTCCATGGTTTTCCTGCCGGCCATGACGAACTATGTGGTGCTGGACATGCTGTACAACAGCACCTACATCATGGGCAGCCTGATCGGCAGCTACTTCAATGCCTACAACTGGCACGGCGGATCC
>Ga0310690_10007559_pt1 | contig 13972 bp, 11 predicted proteins | sample AusTroGonzalo_MG_2_FD_207661 | JGI IMG/M metagenome (GOLD analysis project Ga0310690, IMG submission 207661) | Bovine rumen microbial communities from tropical cattle in Woodstock, Queensland, Australia - Gonzalo_04 (v2) (version 2) | ecosystem: Host-associated > Mammals > Digestive system >... | reverse complement strand
ATCGTTTCTTAGAGAAATACACCTTGTCGAAATGGCAGCAGTACTGGAAAGACCAGATCAGTAACTGGTATGGTATGTTCCTCCACGAGAGCCAGTATCTGGAGCCAGTGATGCCTGATATGGAAGCAATGCTTACCAGTTCACAGCGCAACGTAACAGGCGAAGTTACGCTCGAACTGCGTCCACTCATGTTCCAGACCGTAGGTGTCGACTCACCAAATGATTTGGTGAAGAACAAACTCGGCGAATATGGCGAGACTGCAAAAGCATGGACCAGCGAGGATGCGAAGGGCTTTATCAAAGTAACTTCTACCCCACTCCGTGCATATTATCTGGCACACCCAAACGAGGAAAGATAATATGGTAAGAGTAGGAATTCTTGGTGCGGCAGGTTATACGGGAGGGGAATTAATCCGTCTCCTGTTGAACCACCCACAGGCAGAAATTGTGTTTGCCAATAGCGAGAGCAATGCCGGCAATCTCATCAGCGATGTGCATGAGGGATTGATTGGCGAAACCGACCTGTGCTTTACTGCTGAGTTACCTTTCGATCAGGTTGATGTGGTGTTCTTCTGTTTCGGTCACGGAAAGAGCGAGCAGTTTTTGAAGGAGCATAAGATTCCTGAGAATGTCAAAATCATTGATTTGGCACAGGACTTCCGCATTGCCGGTCATCACGATTTCGTTTACGGATTACCTGAGACACATCGCGAGCTTACCCGTACGACTCAGCATCTGGCCAACCCAGGCTGCTTTGCCACCTGCATCCAGTTGGCGATGTTGCCTGCACTGAAGGCAGGAATTATCAGTGGCGACATTCATGTAAACGGCATTACAGGCAGTACGGGAGCAGGACAGAAGCCAGGAGCCACGACACATTTCTCTTGGCGTAACGACAACATTTCGGTCTATAAAACCTTCACCCATCAACACCTTCTGGAAATCAATCAGACGGTGCAGGAACTATGTCCAGGCTATGACGGCCGTGTGCTGTTCATTCCTCAGCGCGGATGTTTTACAAGGGGAATCTTTGTGACAGCATACGCCAAGTGTGACAAGACGTTGGAGGAGGTTCAGCAAATCTATGCCGATTATTACCGCGATGCCGCTTTCACCCACTTTGTCATGAAGAGTCCCGACATGAAGCAGGTGGTGAACACCAACAAAGCGGTGGTGTATGTCGAGAAATACGAGGACCAGCTTCTAATGGTTTCGTGCATCGACAACCTCTTGAAGGGAGCTGTGGGACAGGCCGTACAGAACATGAACCTGATGTTTGGCCTCGACGAGAAAGCCGGACTGAACCTGAAGGCCAGCGCCTTCTAACCATTAATCAAGAACCGTGAACCATTAATCATGAATTTATTCGACGTTTATCCATTATTCGATATTGCCATCGAGCGTGGCAAAGGATGTAAGGTGTGGGACGAAACGGGTCAGGAATACCTTGACCTTTACGGCGGACATGCTGTCATCAGCATCGGGCATTGCCATCCTCACTACATCGACATGATGAATCGCCAACTTAACAAGCTGGGGTTCTATAGCAATTCAGTCATCAACCCACTTCAGCAGCAACTGGCTCAGCGTCTGGGCAAGGCTTGCAGATACGAGGACTACAGTCTGTTCCTCGTCAACAGCGGTGCCGAAGCCAACGAGAACGCCATGAAGCTGGCGTCGTTCTACAACGGACGCACACGCATTCTCTCACTTGAGAAGGCATTCCACGGACGTACGTCGCTGGCTGTCGAGGTGACGGCCAATCCGAAAATCATCGCTCCTATCAATGCCAACGGACACACAACCTATCTTCCACTCAACGACCTCGACGCTTGGCGAAGGGAACTGGAGAAAAGCGATGTATGCGCTTGTATCATCGAGTGCATCCAAGGAGTGGGCGGCATCCGCATGGTCAGCCGTGAGTTCATGCAAGGCTTGCGCAAGCTTTGCGACGAAACCAACACCATCCTCATCTGCGACGAAATCCAGTGTGGATACGGACGCAGCGGCCGATTCTTTGCTCATCAATGGTTTGACATCAAGCCCGACCTCATCACCGTAGCCAAAGGCATCGGCAACGGATTCCCCATGAGCGGAGTGCTCATCGCTCCAAAGTTCCAGCCCGTCTACGGACAATTGGGAACTACCTTTGGCGGTAACCACCTCGCTTGTACGGCTGCACTGGCCGTGCTCGACGTGATGGAGAGCGAGCACCTCGTCGAGAATGCCGACAAGGTAGGCTCATACCTCATTGCCGAGCTGAAGAAGCTGGTCGGCAACTACCACATCGTCGATGTACGCGGCTGTGGCCTGATGATTGGTATCGAGCTGGACATTCCCTACAAGGAGCCACGCACACGTCTCATTAAGGAGCAGCACTGCTTCACCGGCAGCAGCGGCACCAATGTCATCCGTCTGCTGCCACCGCTCTGCCTCAGCCAGGAAGAGGCGCAGCAGTTCATTGAGAAATTCAAACAAGTATTATCATAACAAAACACGACAATGAAACGATTCATCATTTCCACAGCCGTATTCGCTACGGCTCTGACACTTTCGGCCCAGAGCAATCTGGCCGCACAGGCAAAACAAGACCTCATCAACTCGTTCACATTCGGCGGATGCGTCATCACCGAGGCCAACTGGACTGACAACGAAGCCAAAGACGCGAAGGTAGATTTCGCAGCACGCTCGCTCCGTCTGCACGTCGCAGGAAAAGTGCTCGACTACGCCTATCTTGTACAGTTCGAATACACGGGCGTTGCTGGTACCGCCAAGGAAAGCGGTCCGCACATCGTCGATGCATGGATCGAATGGCAAAAATACCCTGAGTTCAAGGTGAAACTCGGTCAGCAGAAGCGAGCCTTCACCTTCGAGAACCCCTACCACCCCATGGACATCGGTTTGGGTACCTACTCACAGTGCGTATCCTTCATCGGCGGATATGCCGACATCGTAGGCGAGCAGCTTAGCCACGGACGCGACGTGGGACTTGCCTTCAGCGGCGAACTCTTCCCACAAGACGACCATCGTCTGCTCCACTACCACACAGGCATCTACACTGGTCAGGGCGTCAACCACAGCGACCGTAACAAACGCAAGGACTACCTCGCAGGCTTGTGGGTAGAACCCGTCAAGGACCTCCTCGTCGGAGCCTACGGATGGAACGGCGACTATGTTGACAACGCAGGTGTGACCCACGACCGCAAGCGCTGGTCGGCAGGCATGCAATACGAGAGCGACTGGTCAGCACGTGCCGAATACATCGGCGACAAGAACGCCGACGGATGGTATGCCCTCGTCGGAGCCCCCCTCACCAGCCAGCTCAAGCTCTACGGCCGATGGGACGTCTATCGCAGCACCAAGCATTGGGACAGTACCAAGACCAACTACGGCCTCGCACTCAACTACCGCCCATGCAAGTACGTGCAGCTTCAGGCCAACTACACCTTCACCCATGCCCGCCTCGAGCTTGACAAGAACTACAACACCTTCGACCTCCAAGCCTACGTGAAGTTCTAAGCAAAGAAAAAAAGGATGCGCCCCGCGCACCCTTTTTTACTTCTTTGCCCATTGGCCCCATTAGGCCCATAAGGCCAATGGGTCACGTTTAAAGGTATGTAGTTCCCTTACTGTCCGTTTCCACCGGCAGGACGGCCAGACACAGCTCCGGCACCAGGCATTGCAGCACCCGGACGGCCCATACGATTGCCACCGAAACCACCTGGACGGCCGAACGGTCCGCGGTTAGGCTGAGGCGGAGCCAAGTTGATGCCATACGTCAAAAGCGTCTGGTCACCGAACATGTTGATGTTGATAAACTGATTCGTACGATCATCGTAATACACCTTCAATTCATCCTCGTCAGCCCTCAGACAACGAGCATAAGCCATGTTCAGCAACTCGCACACCGTCTGGAAGTGATCCTTTGGGTAAGTGTAGCGAGCCATGAACAACCGGTGGTTCACGAAAATCACATCAATAGACGTAGGCGTAGGCTTACGGTTCTCGTTCTTCGATTTGATGTGGTACATGTCCCTGAATTCGCTCGAGCGTTCGTATTTCACGCCAGCCTCGTTCCAAGCCTCAAACACTTTCTGTTCCTCAGAACCAAGCGGCATGCCGAATACTTCGTGCGAAATCTGTGCAGATGCCATCATTGCCGATAACATCACAGCTAGTAATAATAGTGTTCGTTTCATAACTCAATAACTTTTAGGTTTGTTGTTCACTCATATCAATTTGTACCGCAAATATAATAAGAAAAAATGTACAGCCAAACAAAAAATGGAAAAAAAATAAAAAAAATGCAAAAAAACGTCCGTTTCACTCCATTTTCGCTATGTCCGATAAACATTTACACCCCTATATATAAAAAAGAAAAAGGAGAAAACCCTCGTTGGATTTCCACCTTATTTCCTATCAGCCCGTCGCGGATTTACTTTCCGTGATTTTCGCTTGATACGGTAAGAGACTTGCGTCCTTTCTTACGACGCATTGACAACACGCGGCGACCGTTCTTCGTTGTCATACGGTGACGGAATCCGTGCTTGTTGATTCTCTTACGATTGTGTGGTTGGAATGTTCTTTTCATTGCTTTATCTTATTTGAATTTTCGTATATCTTTCGTTTCTTTGCACAAACAGCGTGCAAAATTAGTGATTTTAAATAAATCGGCCAAAGAATTAGCGGATTTTTGCTTACTTTTTTTGTTATTTTGCGAAAAACACCTAATTTTGCATCCGATTTAGGGCAAGTGGTATTCAAAAAATGCAAAAACGCCCATTTAAAATAAATCGGAAAATAATTCAATTATTCATTAATAGAAAATCAGATTATGGCTATTTTAGCAGGAGACATTAAGAAAGGCGTTTGCCTCCGCCTCGACGACGGCAAAATTTGGGTAGTTATCGACTTCCTTCACAAGAAACCAGGTAAAGGTAATACAGTCATGATTACCAAACTTCGCAACGTAGAAGACGGACGAGTGCTCGAACGTACATGGATCGTATCAGCAAAACTCGACGACGTAACCGTTTCTCACCAACAGTTCCAGTACCTCTACAAAGAAGGTGCCGACATGGTCTTCATGAATACAGAAACCTACGAGCAAATCAACATCAACAAGGATCTCATCACTGGTGGTGACTTCCTCAAGGAAGGCGAAACCATGGTAATGGCATCTATCGACGACCAGACAGGTGCAATCCTCACTGCTGAGGCACCTGTTAAGATTGTTCTCAAGGTGACTTACACCGAACCTGGACTGAAGGGTGATACCGCAACCAACGCAACAAAACCAGCTACACTCGAGACTGGTGTTGAAATCCGCGTTCCGCTCTTCATCAACGAAGGCGACCTCATTGAGGTTGACACTCGCGACGGCAGTTACGTATCACGTAAGTAATCTGCCTCAACCAACCTAAAAAGCACTCAAGGCAATCCCTGAGTGCTTTTTTACTACAATTCAAGTTTTAGCATACTCCTTTTTACATTTATATTATATCATGAAACGACTAATCCTTATCCCCTCATTACTGTTCATTGCAGCAATGAATCTCTCTGCCCAAATCACACTCAAGGCAAACAATATCGACGAAGTACTGAAAGCAATGACACTCGAAGAAAAAGCCACGTTAGTTGTTGGCACGAATCGTCAGGCAGCACCTAACCAAGCCAATGGTATGCTGGGAGGTCATTCCCATCAAGTGCCTGGAGCTGCTGGCAATACGCAAGCCATCACCCGACTTGGCATTCCCTCCACCGTACTCACCGACGGTCCTGCTGGTGTCCGCATCTCCCCTACTCGTCAAAACGACAACAACACCTACTTCTGCACCGGTTTCCCTGTAGGCACAGCACTCGCTTGTACCTGGAATCAGGAACTGGTCGAAGAGGTAGGTAAGTGCATCGGCAACGAAGTGCTGGAATACGGCTGCGATGTATTGCTGGCACCTGGCATGAACATCCATCGCTCCCCACTCTGTGGACGTAACTTCGAATACTATTCCGAAGACCCGTTGCTCACAGGTAAGATAGCAGCAGCATACGTACGTGGTGTACAAAGCCAAGGTGTGGGCGTTTCGATGAAGCACTTTGCAGGAAACTCGCAAGAGACCAACCGTATGGGAGTTGACGAAGTGATGACTCAACGCACCCTACGCGAAATATACCTCAAAGGCTTTGAGATTGCAGTCCGCGAAGCCAACCCATGGACTATCATGTCCTCCTACAACCGTTTGAACGGGCCTTTCACCCAAGAGAACCGTGAACTTCTTACCACCATCCTACGCGATGAATGGGGCTTCCAGGGTATTGTCATGACCGACTGGACAGGCCTGCGCAACACAGCTGCACAAATCATGGCAGGCAATGACCTTATGGAGCCAGGAGCTGCAAACCAGTCACAAGATATCATCAGTAAGGTACAAAGTGGCGACCTCAAAGAAAGCGACCTCGACATCTGCGTGCGCCGCATTCTGCAATACATCGTCAAGACACCGAGTTTCAAGGGCTATCCATTCTCCAACAAACCCGACCTGAAAGCCCATGCGGCTATTACGCGTAAAAGTGCTACAGAAGGTATGGTACTGCTGAAAAACGATCAGAACACCCTTCCGATGCGGTGTGTTCAGAATGTATCGGTCTTCGGTCTCACGTCCTACGACTTCATCGCTGGCGGTACAGGTTCCGGCGATGTCAACAAAGCTTATACGATCGACTTGCTCACAGGTCTGAACGAGGCAGGACTCTCAGTCAACGAAAAACTGGCTAATGTCTACAAAGCCTATAAAGACTATCAAGCCAGCCTCACTGCAGCAGGTCCCACTCGCAGAGGATGGTTCTGGGGCAAAGCCGTACTGCCCGAAATGACCGTAAGTCGTCAGATTATCAATGTGCAGGCACAGGAATCCGACATTGCCATCATCACCATCGGACGTCAGGCCGGCGAAGGTTCCGACCGCCAGGAAGCGAACGACTTTAAGTTGAGCGATGTAGAACAGCAACTCATCGACGATGTGTGTGCAGCCTTCCATACAGCCAATAAGCACGTTGTAGTTGTGCTCAATATGGGTAATGTCATCGAGACCGCATCGTGGAAGTCCAAACCCGATGCCATCCTGCTCGCTTGGCAACCAGGTCAGGAAGGAGGCTACTCAGTGGCCGACGTGCTCACAGGCAAGGAAAACCCATCAGGCAAACTATCGATGACTTGGCCTATCAACCTGATGGACCTCCCCTCGAGTGCCAACTTCCCCAACGCCCGTCCTGCCGGCGCACCCGTCAACGGAAAGACTGAATTCCGTGACTTCACCCTCCATCGTGAAGGCCTCGACATCGGCTATCGCTATTTCAGCACCCAGCACAAAGACGTCTCCTACCCCTTCGGCTACGGACTCAGCTACACGACCTTCGCATATAGCAAACCCAAAGTCAAGGCCACAAAGGGAGGATTCGACGCATCAGTCACCATCACCAACACAGGAACCGTAGCAGGCAAAGAAGCTGTGCAGTTGTATGTATCAGCTCCAGCAAGCGGATTGACCAAACCCACACGCGAACTGAAGTCATTTGCCAAGACCCGTCAGTTGCAGCCAGGCGAGAGCCAGACCCTCACCATGCATGTCACCATTTACGACCTCGCTTCCTACAACGAAGCAAGCCAAAGTTGGGAAACCCCAGCCGGTAAGTACCAGCTGCAGTTTGCCGCCCATGTCGACGACATCCGCTGCACCGCCATCTACACACAGGCCAAACAACAAAGCGTGAAAGCCCACGATGTCATGCGGCCAGACATGACACTATGAAATAAACGGGAGGATGTGCCGATAGGACACATCCTCCTTTCTTTATCCAACAATCTTATTACCTATTATCAGTTGATGAACAGCAGTTCGCGATACTTAGGCAATGGCCAAAGGTCGTTGTCAACTACCTCTTCAAGTTTGTCAATAGGACGACGAATAGCGAAGAGGGATTCGGCGATAGCGTAGTAAGCCAAAGCTTTCTCACGCTCATCTTCAATCTTGTTTGCGGCTTTGCGAGCATCGACCATCGCAGCACACTTGGTGCGGATATCCTCGATAAGTTTAGTCACACGTTGCAGCAAAGCCAGTTCTGTTTGAGCCATCGATTCAAAATCATCAGGGTAGAGAGCTTTGAGCTGAGTAATGATGCCGAGCAGACGACTCTTGTAAGCAAGGGCTGCAGGGATGATATGGTTGATGGCCATACGTCCCATTACACGAGCTTCAATCTGCACTTTCTTCGTATAAGTCTCCCACTTCACCTCGTTGCGGGCTTCGAGTTCGGCTTCGGTATAGACTCCTGTCTTGCCGAACATTTCAATGGATGCTGCCTTGGTGAACTCATCAAACATCAGCGGCACACAGGTCTCTGTGTCCAATCCACGACGCTTGGCCTCTTCCTTCCATTCATCGGTATAGCCATTCCCGTCAAAGCAGACGGTATCGATGATGCTGGCAATGAGTGGCTTGAGCACATCCATGAAGGCAATGTTCATCGCCTTGCCTGCTGCCATTTCCTTATCGACTGCGGCCTTGAAGGCTGTGAGCTGTTCTGCTACTGCGGCATTCAGGGTGGTCATCGCTCCTGCACAGTTCGCACTCGAACCTACGGCACGGAACTCGAAGCGGTTACCTGTAAATGCAAACGGACTTGTACGGTTACGGTCTGTATTGTCGATGAAGATTTCCGGTATCTCTACGAGTCCTACCGATGCACCTTTCTTTCCTGCAATCTCAATCGGAGTATCCGATGGCACTTCGAGCAACTGACGCAGCACCTTGGTCATTGTATGTCCGAGGAACGACGAGATGATGGCTGGAGGAGCTTCGTTGGCACCCAGACGGTGAGCGTTGGTGGCTGTAGCGATAGAAGCCTTCAACAAGGCATTGTGCTTTTGGACAGCAACTAAGACATTCACGAAGAAGGTGACAAACTGCAGGTTACCCATCGCATCCTTACCTGGTGCAAGCAGCAGGGTGCCGGTATCTGTACCAAGTGACCAGTTGTTGTGCTTACCAGAGCCGTTGATGCCTGCGAAAGGTTTCTCGTGCAACAGCAGTACGAAGCCGTGCTTACGGGCAATCTGCTGCATGAGGTTCATAATCATCTGGTTCTGGTCGTTCGAGAGGTTGGTCTCACCATAGATAGGTGCCAGCTCAAACTGGTTGGGTGCTACCTCGTTGTGACGGGTCTTCAATGGAATACCATGACGATAGCCTGCAATCTCAACATCCTTCATGAACTCCATCACACGTGAAGGGATGGCTCCGAAGTAGTGGTCGTCCAACTGCTGGTTCTTCGATGATTCGTGGCCCATCAATGTACGGCCTGTGAGCATCAAATCAGGACGGGCTGCATAGAGGTCTTCATCTACGAGGAAGTACTCCTGTTCCCATCCAAGGTATGAATAGACTTTCTTCACCTTCGGGTCGAACAGCTGACAAATAGGAACAGCGGCATCGCTCACGGCTTTGAGCGACTTCTTCAGCGGAGTCTTGTAGTCGAGTGCCTCACCGGTGTAGGAGATGAAGACGGTAGGAATACAGAGGGTATCGTCCTGAATGAATACAGGTGATGTCGGATCCCATGCCGTATAACCACGAGCCTCAAAGGTGGCACGGATACCACCGCTTGGGAAAGAGCTGGCGTCAGGTTCCTGCTGACTAAGCGACTTGCCGTCGAACTGTTCTATCATGCCTCCTTTCTGGTCGTATTCCATGAAGGCATCGTGCTTCTCGGCTGTACCCTCTGTGAGAGGTTGGAACCAGTGGGTGACATGTGTGACATGGTGCTCCATTGCCCATGTCTTCATGCCCTCTGCCACTTTGTCGGCAGTAGTACGAGGGAGTGGGTGACCGTTATCAATACAGTCCACCAAATCGTTGTACGTAGCAACATCAAGATACTTACGCATCTTGTCACGATCGAACACTAACTCGCCGAAATACTTGGAAGGGCGTTCCGTTGGAGCCTCAACAGGGATTGCTTTCTTTTTGAACGCATCCTGAACTACATCAAATCTCAGTTTACTCATTATCTTTTTTTTAATTGCTTTACCTTGTGTAGATTGTTTGCAAAGTTACGGATTTTTTTTATTTTGACAAACAAAAACCTACAAAAACCAACTTACCTATTATTTTTTTTAATACAAGAAGGTTGTGTTTCCCACTTTTTTTGTAACTTTGCAAGAAATTTGGATAAAAACAAAAAGAATGGAAAACAGAAGCATCGTATCAATTGCGGACTATGGGAAGGAGAAGATTCAGTATCTGCTGGATATGGCGGCTGAATTTGAACGCCAACCGAACCGCACGATTCTGCAGGGAAAAGTGGTGGCTACGCTGTTCTTTGAACCATCGACACGTACACGTCTGTCGTTCGAAACGGCTGCAAATCGCCTCGGAGCAAGGGTCATCGGATTTACCGATCCAAAGGTGACAAGTTCGTCGAAGGGTGAAACACTGAAGGACACCATCAAGATGGTGAGCAATTATGCAGACGTAATCGTGATGCGCCACCGACTGGAGGGCGCTGCACTCTATGCGAGCGAGGTGACAAACGTGCCAATCATCAATGCTGGTGACGGCTCGAACTTGCATCCATCGCAGACAATGCTCGACCTCTACAGCATCTATAAGACACAGGGAACGCTGGAGAACTTGAACATCTACATGGTGGGTGACCTGAAGTACGGGCGGACGGTGCATTCGCTACTGATGTCGATGCGCCCCTACAACCCCACTTTCCACTTCATTGCCCCGAAAGAGCTGGAGATGCCAGAGGAATACAAGTTGTATTGTCAGAAGGAGGGCATCAAGTATGTGGAGCAGACTGACTTTACAGAGGACACGATTGCCGATGCCGACATTCTCTACATGACACGTGTGCAGCGTGAGCGTTTCACCGACCTGATGGAATATGAGCGCGTGAAGGATGCTTACATTCTGCGTGCCGACATGCTAGGCAAGTGTCGCGAGAACATGAAGATTCTGCATCCACTGCCTCGCGTGAACGAGATTGAGCAGGATGTGGACGACTCGCCTCATGCCTATTATTTCCAACAGGCGCAGAACGGATTGTATGCACGTGAAGCTCTGATTTGCGACGTACTGGGAATTACTCTGGATGATGTAAGATGTAAGATGTAATAAGTTAGATGTGATATGGAAAAGCGTAAAGACTTGCTGGTGGCAGCCATCGAGAACGGAACTGTCATCGACCACATACCAACAAACAAGGTGTTCACAATTGCTTCGCTTTTGGAACTGGACAAATGTAGCGATCAGGTGACAATCGGTAACAATTTCGAGAGTGGAAAGATGGGAAAGAAGGGCATCATCAAGATTGCCAATCGTTTCTTTTCCGATGCGGAAATCAGCCGTATTGCCGTAGTGTGTCCGAACATTCGCTTCTGTCTCATCAAAGACTACGATGTGGTGGAGAAGAAGATTGCAACTCTGCCCGACATGCTTACCAATGTGGTACATTGTGCCAATCCGGTGTGTATCACCAACAACGAACCGATGAAGACGGTGTTTTATGTGACTGACAAGGAAAAAGGAATTGTGAAATGCCGCTACTGCGGAAAAGAGCAACAGATTGAACATATCAAATTAGTATAATGAATAAGTTTCAAGAACGCTCAAAGTTGAATTTGAGCGAGGTTAATAATGAAGTATTAGCACAATGGAACGCAGAGGATGTGTTCCACAAGAGTATAAGTGAACGTGAAGGTTACCCTGAGTTTATTTTCTTCGAAGGTCCTCCATCGGCAAACGGCCATCCTGGTATTCACCATGTGATGGGTCGTACCATCAAGGACACATTTCTCCGCTACAAGACGATGCAGGGGTTCCAAGTAAAGCGTAAGGCTGGATGGGACACCCATGGACTGCCTGTGGAGCTGAGTGTGGAGAAGAGTTTGGGTATCACAAAAGAGGATATCGGCAAGAAAATCAGTGTGGACGACTACAACAAGGCGTGTCGCGAGAACGTGATGATGTACACTAACGAGTGGACCGAACTGACCGACAAGATGGGCTACTGGGTAGACCTTGAACACCCTTACATCACTTACGATAACAAGTATATCGAAACCCTGTGGTATCTGCTGAAGCAGCTCTACAACAAGGGATTGCTCTATAAGGGCTATACTATCCAACCTTATTCACCAGCAGCTGGTACAGGACTATCGAGCCACGAGCTGAATCAACCTGGATGCTATCGTGATGTGAAAGACACCACGGTAACAGCACAGTTCAGGGTGAAAAAGTGTTCTCTGAATACTCTGAGCAATCAGAGTACTCCGATTTATATTTTAGCTTGGACAACAACCCCTTGGACCCTGCCTTCAAACACAGCACTTTGTGTAGGCCCAAAGATTGACTACGTGGCCGTAAAGGGCAAGAATCCGTATAGTGGTGAGGAGGCTGTCTATATCATTGCTGAAGCACGAATGGGTGCTTACTTCATGCCCGAGAAGGACGAGGAAGGCAACGAGAAGCCTCTTGAGATTCTGTGGAAGGGTAAGGGTACCGACCTGTTAGGCATCGAGTATGAGCAGCTGTTCCCTTGGGTGAAACCTTGTGCGCTGGAGAACGATAAAGTAGTGGACAAGAGTGCTGATGCGTTCCGTGTCATCCCTGGCGATTATGTCACTACAGAGGATGGTACAGGTATCGTGCATATTGCTCCGACCTTTGGTGCCGATGATGCTAAGGTGGCTAAAGATGCTGGCATCCCATCGCTCTTCATCATTGACAAGGCAGGCGACACACGTCCGATGGTGGACTTTACAGGAAAGTACTTCGTGAAGGACGACATGAACGAGGAGTTTGTCAGCAAGTGTGTGAACGAAAGCTATTGGAAGCATTCGGGCGACTACGTGAAGAATGCCTACGATCCTAAATATAATATAGGTGGAAAGTACGACGAGAAAGCAGCATCGAAGGATATGGACCTCAACGTCATCATGTGTCTGGAGATGAAGGAAGAAGGTTCTGCGTTCAAGATTGAAAAGCATGTGCATAACTATCCACATTGCTGGCGTACCGACAAACCTGTGCTCTACTATCCTCTCGACTCGTGGTTCATCAAGTCGACTGCGAAGAAAGACCGTATGTTCGAACTCAACCAGACCATCAAATGGAAACCTGAGTCGACAGGTACAGGTCGTTTCGGCAAATGGCTGGAGAACCTCAACGACTGGAACCTCTCACGCTCACGCTATTGGGGCACTCCGCTTCCAATATGGCGCAACCGTGATACTCGCGAGGAAATCTGTATTGGTAGCGTAGAGGAACTCTATCAGGAAATCGAGAAAGCCGTAGCGGCAGGTGTGATGCAGAGCAATCCACTAAAGGAAAAAGGATTTGTTCCAGGCGATATGTCGCAGGAAAACTACGATAAGATTGACCTGCACCGTCCTTATGTCGACGATATAAAACTGGTAAGTGAGAGTGGAAATGTACTCACACGTGAGCTTGACCTTATCGACGTGTGGTTCGATTCAGGTGCTATGCCTTATGCTCAGGTACACTATCCTTTCGAGAATCGCGACCTCATCGACAAAGGTAAGGCCTTCCCAGCCGACTTCATCGCAGAAGGTGTTGACCAGACTCGTGGATGGTTCTTCACACTTCATGCTATTGCTACGATGGCGTTCGACTCGGTAGCCTTCAAGACTGTTATCTCAAACGGTTTGGTGCTCGATAAGAACGGTATCAAGATGTCGAAACGTTTAGGCAATGTCATCAATCCGTTCGAGTGTATCGCCCAGTATGGTGCTGATGCTGTACGTTGGTACATGATTACCAACTCTTCGCCTTGGGACAACCTCTCGTTCGACCCCGAGGGTGTGAAGGAAGTAACTAGCTCGTTCTTCATCAAGTTACAGCAAGCCTATGCTTTCTTCACCATGTATGCCAATGTTGATGGTTTCGAATAC
>Ga0310690_10007558_pt1 | contig 13973 bp, 15 predicted proteins | sample AusTroGonzalo_MG_2_FD_207661 | JGI IMG/M metagenome (GOLD analysis project Ga0310690, IMG submission 207661) | Bovine rumen microbial communities from tropical cattle in Woodstock, Queensland, Australia - Gonzalo_04 (v2) (version 2) | ecosystem: Host-associated > Mammals > Digestive system >... | reverse complement strand
AGATTCCCGCTGAGACCTGGGAGAAGATGAAGAATGAGAAGTTCTACATTCAGTTCACAGGAGGCGATTGGTTCCAGGTTCGTATTGTCACCGGCTGGTGGAACTTCCAGTGGCCTGATGGCAAGGACAATGATATCTCTCCGAATTACCGTTCTGAGATGATTATCGACAACGGAGATGGCACCTATACCATCGAAGTCGATCTCAAGGGTTCCGAACTTACCGAGAACATGGATGCTCAGCACCTCCTCTTCACAGGTTCTGGCTACACCCCGCTAAGACTCTATTTCAAATAAGGAATAGAAACATCCATAAAAGAAGAGCGCTCGTTGTTACAACGGGCGCTCTTTATGATGGATAGAAGATTAACTACTTGCTTGCATTCACAATCGCATTAGCGACCTGTTCCATGCTCCATTTGAAAGTGGCTTCCTCGCGGTCTTTTCCATCCACAATACCCATCCAATAGAAGCCTGCTGCACCATACTGCTTGCAGAGAGTGGTCATATCCGAGGCTTGCTTGGCGGCTTCTATCTTCTCCGCATTCGAGGAATTACCATTGATGGACTTCTCATTATTACCGTTCGAACCATACTCACCGATGATCACCGGATAACCCTTGGAAATGAAATAGGTATTCAATTGCTTGAACATATTGGTAATCTCAGCCGTACACTCTGAGGTCCATTTCATCTTATACTTGTTAACCCAGTCCCATGGATCATACGAATGGATCTCGACGGCCAGGTGGTTCTGATTGCCGCAGGGATCGGTGGGCACCACAAAATCTGTCAGCGTCCGGCCACTATGAGCAGCACTATAGGTTGTCACCACCAGATTTCGATACAGGTTATTGCCGCCTGTGGCGCGTACAGCCTCCACGAAATCCTTCGCGTAGTTATTGATGGCCTGCAGGTTGTTCAGGTCTGTCGGTTGATTCCACTGGGCACCGGTACCGACACCATCCGTGCCAGCCAGCATCTCATTATAGCCTTCAAACAGCAGTTTCTCGTTATAGTGCTTGAAACGATTGGCTATCTGCGTCCATAGTTTCTTGAACTTGGCATTATTGGCTGTATAGTTGGCCGTTTCTGCCTTAAGCCAGGCCTGCGAATGGGCACCGGTATCATGATGCACATTCAGGATGCAGTACATCCCGTTGTTGAGCACATAATTGACGACCGTTTCCACACGATTCATCCAGTCTTCTCTCACATTCCCCGCCTCGTCCATCTTCTGGAACCATGATACGGGCACACGGATAGCCGTAAAGCCCTTCTCCTTGAACTTCTTCAGCAGGAACTCCTCCGTTACCGGCTGTCCCCAACAGGTCTCATATTTGTCTGTCGAAGACCCCGCGATAATACTGGCGTTCCAGGCATCCAGTGTGTTGCCGAGATTCCATCCGGCAATCATTTGCTTCACAGCCGCTGATGCTGGCTCAAACTCGACTGGCGCAGGTGCCTGTTCGGTGGTGAAACTAAGCGTATAGGCGGCTGCTTTGGCGCCAGTTACATAAACATAGCCCTCCGGGAGGGTCAGGGTGACCTTCGTCTCGTATTGAGAACACTCAAGAGGTATCGTCACCACCTTGCCGTTGACCGAAGCATCGCCCTTGACAGAAGCGCCGGATATGGTCAGCGTCTTGCTCTTGTCAAGACTGACCGTCTGATCGAATGTGATCTGAACCTGAATGGTACCTGGCGAAACATCCGTTGCATTATTCGTTGGTGAGGTAGCAACCACCGTTGGCGCCTTCGCAGCAGGTTCCGGCTCGTCATCGCCACAACCGAACAATGCCAATGAGAACATGATGAGGGCACCCGCCATCATCAAAAACCTAAATTTCTTTTTCCTATTCATAATTTTCATTTATTTGATAATTCCTATGTTGTCTTCACTGCAACGGGGTTAACGGATACACGATGTTGACGATGAAGATGTTGGCGGCGAGGATGATGAGGTTCATCAGCAGGCCGATACGCATGAAGTCACTAAAGCGGTAGCCGCCAGGGGCATAGACCAGCATGTGGGTGGGCGCACGGCCTTGGTGTAGGTCTTCGGCTGCCCTAACAGATTCTTCACAATCCACTGCAGCACGCCGGTATACGTCAGACCGGCCACCACGACAAACAGCAACACGGTGAACATCGTGAGCACCGTGACAATCGTAATCCATGCATACAGGCCAAAGCCCAAGAATTCCATCGATTCCATTATTTGCTATTTGTTTTTCTTTTCAACACGTTTAGTGACGCCGATAGCGCCTGCGGGGCAGACGAGACGGCAGAGGTGACAGCCTACACACTTGGTGCCTACCAGACGGGGCTGACGGGTCTCATGATCAAAGACGATGGCCTGATGACCGCCGTCGTTGCACGACACCTCACAGCGCCCACAGCCAACACACAGTTCCTTGTCGAACTTGGGGTAGATGATGGTCTCGCGATCCAAATGGTCGGGCTTCAGGAACTTCGGCAGTTGTTCGCCCACCAGTGCCTTCAACGCAGTGACACCGCGCTTGGCCATATACCGTTGCAGACCCAGAATGAGGTCGTCGATGATGCGATAGCCGTACTGCATCACGGCGGTACACACCTGCACGTTGCTACAGCCCAACTGGATAAACTCCAAGGCGTCGCGCCATGTCTCGATGCCGCCGATGCCACTCAGTTCAACTATTGAAGATTGAAGATTGAAAATTGAAGATTGGCTGCGCATCTGGGCCAATTCGAGGATGAAGCGCAGGGCGATGGGGCGCACGGCACGACCTGAATAGCCCGAGACAGTGTGCTGTCCGGCCACCTCGGCATCGGCGTCCATGGTCACACTCTTGATGGTGTTGATGGCCGAAATGGCATCGGCACCAGCCTCTACACAGGCGGCAGCAGGTTCCACGATATGGGTGATATTCGGTGTCATCTTCGGAATGACAGGTATCTTCACGCAGCCCTTCACACAGGCCGTATAGGTTTTCACCAACTCCGGACTCTGCCCCACATCGCTGCCCATGCCTTCGTGCTTCATCTGCGGACACGAGAAGTTCAGTTCCACGGCATCGCAGCCCGCCTCCTCGGCCATCTTCGCCAGTTTGACCCATTGCTCTTCGGTCTGTCCCATGATCGAGGCCACGACCACCTTGGTGGGATAGTTCTGCTTCAGTCGGCGCAGGATGTCGAAGTCCATCTCCACGGGGTTCTCACTCAACTGTTCCATGTTGCGGAAGCCGTAGAAATCACCGTGGGTGGCGTTGTTGTGCATGGCGTCGAAGCGTGGCGACACCTCCTTGATCTCCTGCATGCAGATGGTCTTGTAGAACACACCTGCCCAACCGGCATCGAAGGCGCGCGCCACCATCTCGTAGTTGGTACATACCGCCGACGAGGCCAGGAAGAAAGGGTTCTCACAGCGGATGCCACAGAATGTGATGTCGAGGGCAGGATAATGACTGGCGTCCACATCATCCTGACTGATGCTACGCAGCATTTCCTTGATACGGATGGGCCAGTTGTAGTGGATGCAGGCCTGTTCTGCCCGTTCCAGGTCGCTGTCGGTACAGTCCTTCACCCAGCGCAGGGCGGGCTTGTGGTTATCGAAACGGATGGCACGGATGGCTCGTGCAGGGTCGCCCGTCTTGCAGGCTTTGCTACAGGGCGCATCCTGGCACAGCAAACAACGACTGGCCTCCTCATAGATATTGATTCGTCTATTCATCGTTTAAAGGTTTTGTTAATTTATAATCGCGTTGTTTTTATTTGTTATATGATAAGTTTCACGCGGAAGCCTCGCTTAGTGGGTTCCTCTATAACCTGAAGGCATTCATTAGAAAGTTCAGTACGCTGCGCATCGTCCAGAGGCGTGGCTGTCATCTTTTCCACCATGAAGTCGAGGGCGGTGATGCCCGACTGTTCGCTGTGGGTGATGCGGACGGTGATGGGACGATACTGGGCCATCACATCATCGAGCATCCTGTCTGTCAGCCGCTCTGCAATTTCCAGTTTCTCGGCGATGCCGTACTTGTGGCAGAAGGCACCCATGGTAGAGTGCATGCCGAGGAAGTCGAACTCGGGGCCGTCGATTTCGAACACCTCCTTGCGGATGCGCTGGATAAAGGCCTTGGTGGCGCTGTGGACTGGATTCTCGAAGATCTGCTCGGGCGAGCCGTCTTCATGGATATAGCCGTCGTACATGAAGAAGAGTCGCGTCGATACGTCGTGGGCGAACTTCATCTCATGGGTGACGATGAGCATGGTCATGCCCTCCTTGGCTAACTGACGGATGACGCTGAGCACCTCGCCCACCATCGTCGGATCAAGAGCCGACGTGGGCTCGTCGAAGAGGATGACATCGGGTTTCATGGCCAGGGCGCGGGCGATGGCCACACGCTGTTTCTGTCCGCCGGAGAGACTCGACGGATAGACGTCGGCCTTCTCGGCCAGTCCCACCTTGCGCAGAAGTGCCAATCCCTCCTTGCGCGCCTCTTCCTCCGGCACACGGCGCAGTTGGCAGGGCGCAAAAATGACATTCTCTAAAACGGTCTTATGCTCGAAGAGGTTGAACGACTGGAACACCATGCCCATCTTCTGGCGCAGCCTATTGACGGGATAGCCTTTGGCGAGGATGTCCTCGCCATCAACGATGATACTGCCGCTGGTGGGTTGTTCCAACAGGTTCAGACAGCGCAATAAGGTACTCTTGCCCGTGCCTGAAGGACCGATGATCGAGATGACCTCGCCACGATGCACATCCGTATTGATGTCGCGCAACACGTCGAGACTGCCATAGTTTTTCTTCAGGTGGAGAAGCCTCACCCCCGACCCCTCTCCAAAGGGCGAGGGGAGTGGAATGTTCTGCGATTTCTTTTTCCTGCGGACAATTAACCACGCACCGCCACCTACTATAATAAGGAGAGCCACAACCCACAAAAGGTAACTACTCCCCTCTCCCTTTGGAGAAAGGCTATGGGTAGGCGAGCTTTGCTCGGGAATGGGGCCGGGGGTGAGGCTTTCCCCCTTTCGTGTTATCAGCACGATGTGCGAATCGATATAGCCATCAGAGAACAGCACCTGCTTCTGTCGCTCTTCGGTGATGCTGATTGCTCCCATAGCCATGTCGGCCTTACCAGTCTGCACGGCAGGTATCTGCGCAGCAAAGTCCATAATGAGGTACTCCAGTTGCCAGTTACGTCGGTTGGCCCATTCCGTCAGCAGTTCCGGCTCCAGTCCTGAAGGTTTCCCTGTATTGATGAAATTAAACGGCGGCATGGCCGGAAAGGTGGCCACGCGCAGTGTGCGCCCCGTGCCACGCTGTTGGGGAATGGCCATGGCCGAGGGATCGTCGGCATTGCTCCAGCGATCCAGAATCTGCTGGTAGGTACCGTCACGGCGGATTTCGGCCAGGAAACGGTTGAAGTCCTGTTGCAATTCGGTATTGTCAAGTCGGACGCAGGCTCCTATCGGAATCGGCGTAAGCCCTGCACCTACTGAATCCACCTTTTCAAGCAGTTCCTTATTGAACATCAGCGTCAGGCTTTCACTGCCCGCCGCATCTACCTTGCCGCTCTCTAAAGCAGCCATCAGATCGGTCTGAGTGGCCAAACGCATGATATTGGCATCGGGAGCCATGTCGGTCACGGCAATATCCTGTATACTGCCGATAATCACAGCAACGTTCTTGCCGTTAAGTGCCTGAAATGCAGGTGGAACACTTGACTGGTCCGCAGCATCGGCAGTAGCGTCGGTATCGGTGGCCGACAGCATTGTAGGCACATACCCTAGCAAACCAGACACTGTCAGCACCACAGCCGCAGCGATAGCCTTCGTGCGCTGACGCTGAACGAGACTCTGGAGCAACAGCCCGATGAGCCAAGCCATGAGAAAATAGATGATGGCCGTGACGATGAGCGGAAAGAAAGCATCGAACGTGCGCGAGCGTATCAGGTCGGAGGCGCGCGTCATGTCGGCCACAGCGATGTAACCCACGATACTCGTACCCTTCAGCAGACTCACCACCTCGCCCTGATAGACAGGCATCACCGCCTTGACCACCTGTGGCAGCACAATCTTGAAGAACGTCTGCCGTGGTGTGAACCCCAAAGCCAGGCCTGCCTCCGTCTGTCCGCGGTCGATGCCCAGGATGGTGGTGCGCAGCATCTCACTGATGTAGGCCGCCGTGTTCATGGCGAAGGTGACGATAGCCACCACGATGCCCGTAGCATCCAGCGGCGCCATCACCACATAGTACATCAGCATGAGCAGCACCAGCACTGGCGTGCCTCGCATCAACTCGATATACACCTTGGCCACCTGTTGCAGCCAACGGCGCTGGCTCATACGCATCCAGCACACGAGTCCGCCCAGCAGCGTACCCAACAGGGCGGCGCAGAGCGTGATGAGCAGCGTTACCTGCAGACCGTCAAGAATCATCCTATAGCGATCCTCGGCTATCAGGTTGTTGGTGAAACTTTCTGTTATGGAACCTGTCAGTGATATCATCTTATTTTCTCTGTCGTTAAGTTACTCCAGCGGTATCTCCGGATGCTGCACGGCGAGAGGCAAACCATCTTGCGAGAGGTAGAACATATAGAGGATGACAGGCTTCGAACCTCGGTTCTCGCCGTGGTGGATGGTGTTCACCATCTCTACGACGGCCTCACCCTCATGCACCGTCTTCTCTTTGCCGTCCTGACCGATAATGGTCAGTTCGCCCTGCACCAGAATACCGTAGTTTATCACCGGGTGGTGGTGCCAGCCCAGTTTCTGTCCGGCGGGAAACACATACTTCATGGCCACCAGTTCGGGACGTCCCTGCAGGTAGTCGGGCAGTTCCACCCCATCCCAACTCTGCGAGGTGCGAATCAGTTCTTCACTCGTCACCTGCTGCACCGGATTATCCTCCTGTGCATGAGATTCCCTACAAGAAGTCATGAAAACACTTGCGCCGCAAACAAGAATGCCGGCAAACATCAAATGAATTTTCTTCATAATCATTATAGTTTTAGTTCATTATAAACAGTTGTTTGGATTTGCTGCAAAGTTACGAAATAATTCTGTATCATCCAAGAAATTTGATATCTTTTTGGTTGTTTGCAATGATTAATCTGTTGGCATAGGGTGTGTTGATGACCCTTTCGGGTATAATTTTGATAAAAAACATTAAATATATACCCGAAATGGTATAACATTATGAAATAATGACTATATTTGCACCCGTTAAGGTATAATTATGACCACTTTATCGGAATATATTAAGCAAAAGCGGAAGAAAAACGGGCTTTCTCAGGTAGAATTGGCAGAGAGGGCTGGCGTAGGGCTCAGGTTTGTAAGAGAACTTGAACAGGGTAAACAGACATTGAGAATGGACAAGGTCAATGATGTGCTGGCCCTATTTGGCGATTGTCTCGGACCCGTTAAATGTGACATCGTATGAAGCAGGCTGAAATCTATGTCAATGATATCTTCTGTGGTATCCTTACTGAAGACGAAGAGGGATTCCATTTCGGCTACGATGAAGCGTATCTCGCCAGTCCAAACGCTACCCCTGTAAGTCCCACCATGCCTCTGACGGATCAACCCTACGATAAGGAAATGATGTTCCCTGTCTTCGACGGACTCATTCCGGAGGGATGGCTTCTGGATATCGCTACCTCTTCTTGGAAGATTGACCCACGCGACAGGATGTCGCTCTTGATGGTTTGTTGCAAGGATTGTATCGGAAACATTAGCGTAAAACCATTAGGCCATGAGTAAGTGTTTATATTGCTATCAGGAATTGGAAGAAGGCCAAGTGGATTTCCACCCCAGTTGTGCCCGAAAGTTTTTTGGCAGTAACACAGTGCCCGTGCTTCCTTACACGCGAGACAATATGGCCGAATTGGCTCGGCAAGTAATCCGCACCAGTGCGTCGGTCACAGGTGTGCAGGCTAAAATGTCGCTGGATCTGAATCGCGGCGGGAAGCCTGCCAAATTCACCATTGTAGGCCTTTGGGGTAAATATATATTTAAACCACAAAGTGCAAAGTACCCCTGCCTGCCTGAGTTAGAAGACCTGACGATGAAAATGGCCGAGACTGCTCATATCCGCACTGCTCGCCATACGCTCATCCGACTGGCCGATGGTGAACTGGGCTATCTTACATTAAGGATGGACCGTGGGCGCAAAGGTGAAAAGATATCTATGCTCGATATGTGCCAACTAACCAATCGTCTTACCGAACATAAGTATCATGGCACCTACCAGCAACTGGCAGAAACCATAAAAAAATATTCATCGGCTCCTATGCTTGATGTGCAACGATTCTGGGAGGTGGTCTTGTTCTCTTGGATTACAGGTAACTCCGACATGCACTGCAAGAACTTCTCGCTTTTAGATAGCGGAAACGGAGAATATGTTCTGTCGCCAGCCTACGATTTGCTGGCTGTGCTATTGGCCGATCCTCAAGATACTGATGAGATGGCAATGAGTTTTACGGTGGGTGGCGGTAAAAAAGGCTTTAACCGTAACACCTTCATCACTGCCATCACCCAAAGCGGTGTTCCTGCGGCAGTGGCCGAAAAAATGATAGAGCGAATGAAAGGCTATCTCCCCAAATGGAAAGAACTCATCGCCCAATCATTCTTACCCGACAAGATGAAAGAAGACTATTATCTTCTGCTGGAAAAACGGATGGTTTTATAACCCTGCCTTATTGTCGAATCTTATAGGGGAAATCCCACGAGCGGTCGCAGTAGGGTTCTCCTGTGGCGGGCTCGGATACTTCGCATCGAACAGTTGGCGCAGGATGGCAGCAAGCATCCATAGTTTTACCTGTTTCATTTAAATATGTCAAAGTTCTTGTCATAACTCGGCGATTGTATCGACAGCAGGTTAAGCACGGTATGGAAAATGTAGTGCTGCTCGATGACTGCGGGGAGTTCACCCTCAGCGGGCTCCTGAGAACCGGCCACAGGCTTGTATTCCCTGAAATGCGCCGAGGTCCATACCAGCAGCGGTACTGTAGGTCGGCATACTCATGGGCGACATCGGGGATGCAGGGGCAGTGGATGATGATCAGTGTAATGGTTCTCATTTTAGTACGTTAATAAATTTTTTTTCGTTCGGAGTAATCAAAATTACTTTCGGAGTATCCGGTTTTACTCTCGGAGTAACTGATCTTCCCGAATGACAACACAAAGGTACGATATCCTCAACCCCGTTTTGTGGCCAAAAGTGGCCAGAAGTAGCCAACGAAAATATTATTCATTTTTTTAGTCCAAGCACAGGTATTCGGCAATCAGGCGGACCTGACGGGCAGTGTGGCAATTGCGGTTCCGGTTCCAACGTGTACGACTCAGTGCCTCTACCAGTTCCGGACAGCCATTGATGTCGTCACGCAGTTTCTTCAGGGCCGACTTCGTTTTCTTGGTAAAAGGACTATAAAGCCTTGCCATTCCTCTTTCTTATAATCTCGATCTTCTATCATTTGACTTCCTAGTTCTTTTAACTCCTTCCTACTCCTTAAATTACACAGATAACACAGATAAACAGATAAAAACTATAGAGTCCTCGCGTAACGCGCGGGTGTGCGCGGTAAGCGAGGACAGTTATAAAACATCTGTGTCATCTGTGATCTGTGTGATAAAGACACCGGCGGCGTGACGGCAGGAGCGAAGGCATTACTTCGGCGCAGCAACAGGTAAAGGGCTGCCATCAGTAGCACTACGCCCGTTATGCCGTAGAGGATGAAGAAGAATATCAACTCTGCAGGTATATGGTCGGTAAGCATGGATTCAATCTGCGTTTCGGTAGTTAATCAACGGGTTGGCGTACATCGTGAGGATGCGCTCGCGGAGGAAGACTTCATCCTTGTTGGGGAGGGTGATCTTGGCAAGTTGCGCTGAGAGGTAGGTCTCGAAACGCTGCTTGTCGGCTGCGGTATAATGGCTGCTGTTGGCCTGATTGCCATTCAGTTCGTCGAGGGCGATATAGTTGCAGGGGAAGAGTTCATAGCCCTTATGAATCTCCTTGTCCATGCGCTCGGCGATGGCTTTGTAGTATTCGGTCTTCGGCAGGTCGGAGAGTTGGTCAATCCAGGTGTTGATGGGTGCCGCCGAACGGTAGACCACGCGCCCCTTATAGCCGAAGATGCCCGTCTTCATGTTGTCGAGGTCGTCCTGACGTGATTTCTTAAACGCAGGGTTGTCGCGCTTCTGCTGGAACTCCTGTGCCTTGAGGTAGTCGCAGGGGTCAAATTCGTAACTGATGGTCAGGGGTACGATGTTGAGTTCCTTGAGGTCGCCGCCCATCGCCAGCATCTTCAGCACGGCATCCTGGGTGCGGTCGTTGGAATCCTTTGCCCTACCCTCGCGCTGGGCAATCCAGATGTTCTCCTTCTTCTGGGTGACGGCGAAATGGATATAGCGGCTCATGAGTTGCGAGGCGGCGAGGGTCTCACGAAGCGAGAGGCCGCGACGCACGGTGAAGGCCTTGTTCATACGGACAAGACGTTTGATCCAGGGATAGATGAGCAGATTGTCGCCAATGCCGATCTCGACGGTGGTGGGATAGCCCGCCTCGAAGAGTTTCACATCGAGGAAGGCCGAATCGAGCACGATGTCGCGATGGTTAGAGACGAACGTGAAGCGTTCGTCGAGGTGAGAGGCGCGAGGTGAGAGGTGAGCATCATCGAAGGTGCAGCCGTCGGTGTGTTTGCGGATGATGTGGTTGACAATGGGCTTCATGAAGCGCTTCTGGAAGTCGAGGGGCGTCTTGACACCCTTGAAGGCCAGGCGCAACAAGCCGTTGCGGACGGCTTTCGGCAGCCAGGGGGCAAACCCTTTCATCACCACATTGAACTGGCGGTCGCCCAGTAGGTCTTCGAACGCCTGTTTCATCTCCTCAGCCTCATAAGGCCGAATCTCTGCAAACTCCTCCGGTATATTCATTTTTATGAAAATTGGTTTTCTACAATTTCCGTCAAGACATCGGTCATTGAGAGGCCTGCGGCACGTACCTGCTGCGGGATGAAACTGGTAGCGGTCATGCCTGGGGTGGTATTCACTTCGAGCATCGAGATCTTACCTTCCTTCGAAATGATATAATCGATACGGATGATACCATTGCAGTGCAGGATATCGTAGATATGAGAGGTGATCTGGGCCACGCGCTCAGCGATATCGGCCGAGAGACGCGCAGGCGTAATCTCCTGTACCTGACCGTTGTACTTGGCATCGTAGTCGAAGAACTCATTGCTGGTCACCACTTCTGTAGCGGGCAACACGACGGCCTTCTCGCGGGTCTTGTAGACACCCTGTGAGATCTCCGTTCCCTCGAGGAAGCCCTCGACCATGATCTCAGGACTCTCCATCATGGCCTTGCGGATGGCCGGTGCCAACTGATCCTTGCACTTCACCTTGGACACGCCAAACGACGAACCGTCGGCAGCAGGCTTCACGAAGCAGGGCATACCGATGCGCGCTTCTATCTCGTCGTCGCTCACCAGTTCCTCGTAGCCCTTGCGGATGAGCAGCGAGTCGGCCACGCTCACGCCATAGCCGCGCAGATACTGATTCAACACGAACTTGTCGAAGGTCATGGCCTCAATGAGTACACCGCTGGTGCTGTAGGGCAGGCCGATCAGGTCGAAATAACCCTGTAGCACGCCGTTCTCGCCAGGGGTGCCATGGATGGTGATATAGGCATAGTCGAACAGTTTGGCCTCGCCATTCTCCATAAACGAGAAATCATTGCGGTCGATCTGGACGGTTGTGCCATCGGGCAGTTCCACGTGCCAGTCCTGGCCTTTGATGTCGACGATATACACATTGTAGCGCTCCTTGTCGAAGAAGGAGTAAAGTCCCTGTGCCGAGCGCAGAGAAACATCATGTTCTGAAGAGTCGCCACCACAGACGATGGCTATTGTTCTTTTCATAATTTACAATTTGACAATTTACGATTTACAATTTATTGTAATATTTTGCTATTTACATATTTGCGCCATTTGTCTATCAGGGCGGCCATGTCGGCGGGCCATTCGGAGGTGAAGTCCATCTGCTGACCGGTGGTGGGATGCACGAAGCCCAGGGTCCTGGCGTGCAGCACCTGTCGCGGACAGAGTTTGAAGCAGTTCTGGATATAGGCCTTGTAACTGGCTGTGCGCTCGCCGCGTCGGATCTCACAGCCGCCATAGCGTTCGTCGCTGAAGAGCGGATGACCGATATGCTTCATGTGGGCACGGATCTGATGGGTGCGGCCTGTTTCGAGGATACACTCCACAAGCGTCACATAGCCATAGCGTTCCATCACGCGGTAGTGGGTCACGGCAGGCTTACCTATCTCTGAGTCGGGCGGGAAGACCTCCATGCGCAGACGATCCTTCGGGTCACGTCCGATGTTGCCCTCTATCCGGCCTTCGTCTTCCACGAAGTTGCCCCATACCAGCGCATTGTAACTGCGATGGGTGGTCTTGTTGAAGAACTGCTTGCCCAGTGAGGTCTTGGCATCGGGGGTCTTGGCAATCACCAGCAAACCGCTGGTGTCCTTGTCGATGCGGTGTACCAAGCCTACCTCCGGGTCGTTGGGATCGTAGGATGCCAGATCCTTCAGGTGCCAGGCGATGGCATTGACGAGCGTACCGCTGAAATTGCCGCATCCCGGATGCACCACCATACCGGCAGGCTTGTTGATCACCATCAACTGGTCGTCCTCATAGACAACCTCCAAAGGAATATCCTCGGGCTCGATGGTGGTATCGTAATGCGGACGGTTGAGCATCAGGGTGATGACATCGCCCGCGCGTACCTTATAATTACTCTTTACAGGATTTCCATTCACATGAATGAATCCGGCATCAGCGGCTTTCTGGATTCTGTTACGGCTGGAATGCGGCTGATGCTCGGCCAGGAACTTGTCGATGCGTACGGACACCTGACCCTTATCTACCTCGATACGGAAGTGCTCGTATAACGTCTCACCGTCGCCAGCCGATTCTTCGGCATCGAGCAGTTCGTCGTCATCAAGTTCGATATCATCGATTACCTCACTCACTGTTCCGTTGCTTCTTTTATTTCCTCAAAATCGTCGGTTTCCTGATAAGTACCGCTCTTCAACTCGGCTTCATCTTCGCCGCCCAGACGGTACTCCGGTTCGATATAGTCCAAATCCAGATCGTCGTTATCGTAGCCGCCACTGCCAATCATCAAGGTCAATGGCGAGTCGATAGAGATCATGTCGCCCGTAGCCACGCGCTTACCACGACACAGGATGCCATACACCCAGTCTTTCTCGCCAGACACCAGTTTCGGCGGCAGCAACTTGAATCCCATGGCTGCCAACTTGGCCTCAGCCTCACGGTAACTGCTGTTGTCCACCAGGTCGGGAATGGCAAAGGCGGGCGATGACGGCGAGTTGACGGTGACATAGATGGTATGACCCGACTTCACCAATGTGCCAGGACCAGGATTCTGCGCCAACACACAATTAGCAGGCAGTTTCTTGTTATAGCCGGAGTCGGACACCATGATATTCAGTCCGTCCTCCAGGATCAGCGTCCTGGCATTCGTAAACGACATGCCCTCAATCTTAGGCACCTTGATACCCTCGCCATGATGGGTATACCACTCCAGCCCGTACTTGACACCCAAGCACAGCGCCACGATAACGAGTGCCATCGCCAGGAGATTACCCAGGAGATAGCCGTTTACAAACTTCCCAAAGAAATCCTTTGTCTTCATGGCTGCAAAATTAATAAAAAAAATAAAAAGAAGCAAGGATTAACCCCTACTTCTTTCTATTTTAGCGTCATTTTCTGCGAAAATGGAAATTACTTTCCGTGATTCTCGTCAGATACAGTTAACTTCTTACGACCTTTGGCGCGACGGGCAGCCAAAACGCGGCGACCATTCTTGGTGGCCATTCTCTCACGGAAGCCGTGCTTGTTTACGCGACGGCGATTGTGCGGCTGAAATGTTCTCTTCATTGCTTTTTTACTATTTATT
>Ga0310690_10007557_pt1 | contig 13975 bp, 18 predicted proteins | sample AusTroGonzalo_MG_2_FD_207661 | JGI IMG/M metagenome (GOLD analysis project Ga0310690, IMG submission 207661) | Bovine rumen microbial communities from tropical cattle in Woodstock, Queensland, Australia - Gonzalo_04 (v2) (version 2) | ecosystem: Host-associated > Mammals > Digestive system >... | reverse complement strand
GTTCATTTGCATTTCCGTCTACAAAGGAAATACCTTTTATTTCTAAATATTGTGAACCAAAAGTTGGATAGATTTTGTCTGTTATATAATTTGGAAAAACAATATCAGCTATTATTGTATTTGCTGTTAAAGTTGCTCCTAATTCTATTTCACCAGCCAATACCATCATTAAGTGTGTTCCACTTAAACTCCATTTTGCATAATTAAATGTTACTCCTGTAAGAGCTTCTGTTGATATATCACCGTCAACAAACCTATTGTTTCCTTCTGAATCTTTTAGTTTATCAATTGTAACATCTGAAGCAGTTATTTTTGAATTTATAATTAGCTGTAAAAGAATATTTAATTTTTCATATGTAATTGCTCCTTCTTGCACTTTATCTGTTGTAATTTGATAATTTTCTATTTTATCTGTTGTTACTGCACCGTCTGCTATTTTTGGTGTTGTTACTGCACCGTCGTCAAGATAATTTCCTGCTTTAATATCTTCAATATCTTTTGCGTTTTTTAATACTTGCTCTTGTGTATTTCTATAAGTCTTTCCTACTAGATTTATTGACATGCTCTTCTACCTCCTTTGTTAACTCGTCAATTTCTTCTTGTGTAATTTTACCGTCTTCTGTGGCTTTTTTATACCATTTCCATATAATATATATTATTGTCAATAAACTAACAATAGAAGCCAAAATTATTTGTATTAATTGAAATATCTCATTTGTTTGTGTAATTGACAATATCCAGGAAATACTACTACCTACCACTCCAGTTGTATTTTCTTTCATGTTATCACCTATTCCTCTTCTATAATAAATGTAGGATTATACATATCTCTAACAAACATGTTAAATAGTTTTCTAAACTTATTTATAAAATCATCTGTAAATCTATCAGTTAGTGTTTCAGCGAATAACATTAAACCTTCTAAAGTTGATTTTTTGTATTTTGTTACATTTTGATCGTTGATATATTCAAGCTCTTCTATATCTTGTGTTGTTGGGTTTGTTTCTGGGTTCATAGCGTGATTATAAATTGCTGTGCTACCTTTATATATATCACTTGTAGAATCTAATCCTAAAGTCCATAATTTTTCTTGAATTTTTAATTGATTTTTCCATTTTGGAGCATAAGTCCATACAGTTCCATAAACTTTACTTTTAAATTGATTTACACTATCATTTATAATAGTGCTGTTCCCATATCTATTATATAATAAAATGTATATTAATTCTAGTGTTGTATCATTAAGTAATGTTCCAATTGAAGTGCTGTAAAATGGCGTTGTTTTAAATTCAGTTATAAATCCTTCACTATTTGGAAAAACCTCTTTAAAAGTCATTCTAGGGCCTACATTAAGGATATTAAACATTATTATCACTTCCTTCTGCATACGAACTTGTATCTGTATTATTTACATCTCTATCATACATTAATCCGTCCCCATTAGTATCAACGTTTGATATATTTTCACTTGGTTCATACCATATTCCTAATCCCCAAATTGAATTTACTATATTACAGAAATTTTGTCTAATTGAAGTTGCGTCTTGCATAACTAAACCAACTGGGCCACCATTTATTTTTGCTTCTACTTCTAGTTCATGAGCTTTTTTTTCAAATAATCCACCGTTGTCAATTCCATATCCTGCAAGTCTAAAGTTATCTAAACTTTGTAATGCAAGCATATATTCTGATATTTTTGCAGTAGCATTATTTGATAGCTCTTGAAAGTCAATTGTTCCAACAATTGGTATAAATATATCGCCTTCTTTTGAAGCTTCTTCTATTTGTCTACTTCCTTCTGCAACGTTTGTTTTTTGGTCTTCGTCATTTACTCTTACACCTTTTATACCAGTTGAAGAAATCATTGAAGTTCTCATAAATGGTATTATTTCACTCATTGTTTGTAATAGAGGTTCATTTACAATTGATCTAGGTATTATTAATTGACTTAATTGCTTTGTATAATCATGAAGTAATACACAACTTTTTTCTAATAATTCAGGAGTAATTTGTTCTTCTTCTGTAATAACATCATAAATACATTTTAATTTTATATTTGATAATATTGCAGTTTGGTCTTTAAACACTTTTGATTTTTCGTCTTCTTTTCCACTTGTCATTGGAACAGGGTGAATTGTATTATATCTTCCATAAAAATCAATTGTTCCGTCTAAAGCATAAGGCATAAAATAAAATTTATTTAATTCTTTAAAATAGAAAAAGCATAATTGTCCTTTATAATATAAAAGTCTTTCTAGTTCTTGTGAAGTAATTCCACTAGGTAAATTATACCATGTTCCCCTATTACAAGCGTCTTGTTCATCAATTATTCTTAAATAATTAAGAATGCTTTTATCTAATCCTTTTCTATTTCTAGATTCAAGTTTTATTGGTAAACCAGTTTTTGGATCAATACCTGCTTGAATTAATGTAGATATATCTGGTAATCTTGCACCCATTATTTACTCACCTTCCTACTTCTAACTTCTGGATTAATAGATTTTGAAATCTCTTTTGAAGAATATTTTTCAATTCTTTTTCTAAAATCAGCATTTTGAACGTATTGTGTCAATATTTTTTGCATAGCTTGTGCGTTTGCTGTTCTTCTTTCGTATGTTTTTTTAGAAACTCCCCTAGGCAGTTTGTTTGTAGGTTGCAAGCCCATATCTTCCCTAGCTTGTTGTGAAGTTAAATCGGCTTTACTATATCCAATAGAATATTTTAAAGCTTCATCAATTTTATTTTGGGCTTCTTCTACTGATTTTTTTTCAGCTTCTTCTAAAGCTTGTTGCTGTTGATTAATAGCTTCTTTTTGTTGTTTTTGCATTTTGATATCATCAGTAACCATTTTACTTGCAATAGCAAACTCACCTAGCAAGTTATTTATTCCTCTTTGAAAAACTCCCATTAAATATACACTCCTTTCAAAATTTCATCATATATTTCATTTGCAATATTTGTTTGAGCTGATATTTCTTCTAACCTTATTATTGAAGCACTTATAAAAGTTTTTGTAGTTTGTATGTAATCTTCTATTTTACCTATTGAATTTACATTCATAGAATTATATTTTATTTTATTATATAAAATTAATCCTTCTTCATCAGTTGAACTATAAACTTCTATAAATGGCCATATTTTATTATTGTTGGTTAAAGGTGTAATTTTATTTACAGAATATGCTAAAGCCTTTATATTTCCTAATTGATATTTAAAATTATCAACTGCTAAATCTTTTGCTTCAGCTTGTCTTTCTTTTAATATAGACACATCTGCTATTCCACCAATTGCACTTGCTATACTACTAAATGCTCCACCAATTCCTGCACCAATTGGGCCACCTATTTTAGCACCAGCATAAGCACCACTTATACCAGCCCCCATACTTCCTGTTATAGCTCCAAAGGTTGCTTCAACTTGTTGTTTAGAAAATTCAAAATCCATGTGTTCAATTTGTCTATTAAATGTGTTTAAATAATTTTTATTTTGATATTCGTATTGTTTAAAAGCGTCTGTAACAACTGGTAAACTAAAGTCACCTTGACAAATTAATCCTCTTGCGTCATCAAAATCAGAACCATATATAGATTTAAAGTTTGGGTTTAAATGTATATAAGGATTATATGGTCTCATTGTAACATCAACGTTAAAATATTCAACGCCATTGTTTTTTGCAACACTAAACTCAAAAATACCGTTGTAATTTGGTGAACATAAACGATATAAATTACATTCGTTTTCAATTTTTTTGTTTATAATTAAATTGTTGCTATATTCACCAATTTTTAATGGTGTAGTTAAATTTATATCAAAAGAAAATTTACATGTGTTTGCATATAATATTATAATTGTTTCTGATTCACTAATTGGATTTGCATAATAATAGCTTGTAGGTAAATTTGGAATATTTGGAGTAAGTGAATCATGCTCTAAATATAACGTATTAAGTGACAAACTATTTCTTACTATAATACTTTGATAAGGAAAATATGGAATTAATTGTATATCATATAAATATCCAGTTGAACCATATTCTCGTATAATGCTATCAACTAATCTTTTACTATTATCACTGCTTATAATATTATTATCAGAATTTACATAAGCTTCTACTTGATTATAAGGAATTAAAATAACGTTATAATCAGCGTCAAGTGTTGTTGTTTTACCAGCGTCGAATAAAGTCCATGTTAGAGTATTACTTGTTTGCAATACTGCTGTAACATAATATGTATATTTTGTGCTTCCATAACTAAATGATTTTGTTCCCCAATCATAAACTCTATTTAAAGTTGTTCCATTAATTAAAGTTTTCATATAATCTACAAAATCACCACTTGTTACAGTAGTTTCTTCTTCATATACACTTGTAATATTTAAAGTAACTTTATAAATATTATTTGAAGAATCTTTTATTAAAATGCTATTTGTATTTCCTAATTGATCTAAAATTTTTTTGTTGGCGTCTGTTAAATTTCCTGATAATTTTATTTTATTACATAAATTATTATACTGTCCTGTAAATGCTGTTTCTAATTGTTCTTTAACAGTTCCCCAACTATCAGTAAATCTAGTTACTTCATGATTATTTGAAGGTTGATAAAATTCTTGCGTTACTTGGTAACCGTCTGAATATAATATAACCTGTTCCATAGCAATATCTGGTGGTAAAAAATCATTCCACTTTGGTTTACATTTAAAAAATATATTTTCAGGTGCTATATAATTATATGTTCCAGGTGCATAAGCACTACTATCAAGTGTAGTTGAAATTTCTAAATCATATTCAGCATTTCCAGTAGTAAATGTTGCTGTTTTTGTTGGTGCATTTTTTGCAAAATATAAAGCATACCATGCACTTTCTGAAGCGTCTTTTAATAATATTTCTTTTTGTTTAATTTGATTAAAACTAAATCCTTCCGAATTAAAAATCAAAGGGCTATTAATATCTTTAATCATAGCTCTATTTATTAAAGAAGGTGCTCTAACAACATTGTCATAAAAATCAACTATAACATCTCTTTTTAAATAAAGTGTGTGTTGATTTCCTCTTACTTTTTTATTTTCAATTACAAACCAACGGCTTGTAATATTATTTTCTGAATCAGTTACAATAAAATAATCCCCGTCACTACCATTATAATTTATTACATGACTGGTTCTTAATTCGTCACTCATATTAAAATTAACTTTTTGTGATTCACTTTCTATAAGTGAATAAACTGGAGTTCCATAGTTTTCTAGTGAAATTTCTTTTTTTACTATTCTGTTAAAATAATTGTTGTAATTAAATAGGTAAATATTACTCATTATATCACTCCTTATAATTAGTAAAAAGGGGAAGTATTACTACTACCCCTTATTACTTTTTTTATTACTTAATTGCTTTAATAGTAATTAATGGATAATTCTTTAAATATTCAACAGTGTTGTGTCCGAAAGTTAAATAATGATTTTCAGTTAAGCTCTTTGGATTAAAGAATGAAGTTCCTACTTCAAAAGCACTCATATAAGGTGGTAGTTTTACTAAAACCTTACAAATTATATCAGAAGATTCAATATAAACTTCGTTCATACCAAAATCACCACTTGCTGTTTTAACTGTTGCACCTGCTGGAATTTCATCACCAGGGAATAGGTGGTAATCGATTCCACTTACAGTTACGTCAACTTCATATAGTGATCTAATAGTTCCATTTACATTATTTGAACCTGGAGTATATGAACCGTCATCAGAATCAATAGGCTTACCTGGTGCTGGTGTTGAATCAGAATAAGTAGCTAAATTTGAAGCAGTAATAACAGTTCCAAAATATCTACTTGGTAATACTTCTTGTTCAAACTTATCTACTAAATTTTCTTTATGGAAAATTGTAGGTAAGTCAACTTTTCTAATTTTATTAACGTATGCAGAGTTCCAAATTACTTTAATATCATCATCAGCATAGCTTCTTAAATTTTGATAATCGTTAAAGTCACGAGAATAGTCACCCATTTCAACAAGTAAATTTGCTAAATCTTCAGCAATTAATGTTGCTTCCATTCTTTCCTTCTCTAAACCAGTTAAACCATATAATGGATCACCTGCACTTGCACTTTGTAAATCAACTGTTCGGCTTTGCTTACCTACTGAACTTTCAGTAGTTCCAATAAATGCGTTGTATAATGTTCCGTCATAAACACGCTTTGTTTCTCTTAACCAACCTAACATAATTGAATTAAAGCTTGTGAATGAACCTTCAGTAGCCCAAGCTCTCTTTGTTAAGTAGTTATCAATAGTTAAAGAAATTTGTCTAAAAACATCTAAAACAATTGCTTGACATTCTGGAGCTGGTGGTCTATGAATTGCTAATAGATTAGTTGCTTCAGCGTCATTTCCCCATGCAACTGATTTTAATACATCAGTTGAATAATAAAGTTTTGTATCACCATATAAACCCCCGTCAACTCTTGCTTTGTCAACTAGTGTTTGGTGCTTACCAATATTATCAGCAAAAACTTCTTGTGAAATAATCATATTATAAATTGCTGAAAAAATTTCATTTGTTCTTAATTGTCCACTAAAATTTGGCATATTTTTTTTCCCCTTCTTATCTTATTTTAATATCAGTTGTTCTTCGCATTAATTCGTTTGTGAAGATAGAGCTGTCACCGTTAGCATAATCTACACATTCTTGTAATACATCTGCTACTCTTTGAGCTATCTTAATATCATTTTCTTCTGGTGAGATTTGATTACCAACAGGAAGGAATGGATCAGGCTCTCCACTATCTATTAATGCTTTTCTTAATTTTAAAGCCTTTTCACAATAATCTAGGTTGCTTAATTCACTATTAAAAAGTTCATTTCTCAAGTCTTTTATATCAACTTTTTCTTCTATAAATTCTTGTTGGGCGTCCCCTCCATTAATTACAGAATCTAAAAGTTTTTTATTTTCTTCCTTTAACTTTTCATATTCACTTCTATCTACTGAATTTTCCTTCATTTGCTTAATAGCTTCAATGTATTGGTTATTTTCGTTAACCTCTACTGTTTCGTTTACGTTTTCGTTTTGCATTTTTATATACTCCTTCTATTTTCTATTTTATTATATTTTTTAGCACTTGTAAATATGTTTGATATTAAACATTTATATATAATATTAAAAGGATTTCTTAATATAAGATATTCTAGCGTGCTAATCTAGGCAAGTATCCGTTCCTCTTCGGAAGCACTCGGCTTACTTGATTTTATCTAATATATATTAAGTTCTCGTTTAATATGATTAATTACCTCTAGGCTTCAATAAAGAAATATTCTTTTGAAATCTTTTAAAGGTAATTAAATCCTTAAATTTAAAGTGTCTATAATCGAATTGCTGAATAATATTATTCATCATTTTCGGTTCATAGATTTCGTCTAAATATGGTCGCATGGCTATTGCACTTTTACTTTCTTTATTATAAGCTGAAATAACACCATTTTCCCATAAAGTAAACCATTCATTTTGGTCTTTACTAAATTTTATCACATTTAAAGGCGTCTTACAACGTCCTTTATATACTAGTGAATTATCAGTATCTATTTTATTTGTGAATGTTGAAGCGTTAGGCATTAAAATATCTGCAACAGTTCCTTTTCTTCTATTAAGATAAGCTTCAGTAGGTTCTATATATTCAACTACTGCTTTTTTCTTTTTTAACTTATATCTACCAAATTCTTCTGGAATGAAATTAAATGCACATAATAAATCAGAAGCTTCTTCAAGCGTATTTCCTATACATATTATTCTCATTCGTGTTTTTGTTGATCTAACTAAATTTTCTAATTGATTTGTAAAAGAGTAAACTATATCAAAAGAATTTTTTTCACTCTTTTCTCTATTCATTTCGTCTAAACATATATTGTAATACATTTTAGGGTTAAGTAAGAAATCTTTATCGAATAAACCACTTCCTTTATCATTATAAAAAGTTGCAATACTAAATACTCTAGCCATTAATTTTTTTTCTATAATTTTTGTTCGTCCGTTTTTATCGGGTTTACCTCTTTTAATAACTTCATAAACGTTATTACCATTTGTTTGTAAATCTAAATTATATTGTCTTCTAATATCAGGATCAATTAATTTTTCAGCATTATTCGTTAAAAGTTTTTTTGCACTTGTTTCGGATAATCTTAACCATATAAAAGGCCTTTCATATTTACGCCATTGTTGAACAAAAAATTTTGTTGTTGCGTAACTTTTTCCTGCTTCTCTTCCACCTAGTAAAAAATAAAATATAGCCCATGAATATCCTAATATACTTCTTAACTCATACCATTCTCTTTTTTTTAATTTATCCATTAATTCTTTATGTCTTCGTTCTCTTCTTAACTTAACTAAGGCTGTTGTATCACTTATTTCTTTTGGCATATTATCTATCCTTTACAATATAATTTGTTTCTAGATTTCTTTCAAATTCTTCTTTTCCTACTACGTCAAAAGTTGCTCCTGTTCCTTTTTTTGGTGACTGATATTCAATAATATAAACGTCATCATCATAAGAATATACAATAGCTTTTGAGCTTCCTATAAAATAATATCCTTCAAAATGAATTTTATCGGCTGAATAATTATCTCTTAATCTAGTTATTTCTTTTCCTTTTCTTTGATAAATATATTTTTTATCATCACTCATTTTATTTGTTATTGCTCTCTTTAAATCTTTATCACTTTTTATTTTTGATAAGAAATTGTTTGCATAAACATCTGAAGCAGTCCACCCTGGATTCATATCTTTAGAATTAATTACTCCTTTTACTGCTTCTGCTGGAGTATAAAATTTTCCAGTTTTAGAATTTACATATCTCATTCTATCTTTAACTAACGATTTAAAAGCTTCATAATAATTTCCATGTTTCTTATCAACCCATATTGGATCAATATTTGTTTGTATATAAAATTTATTCTTTTGATAAAAATTATACACATATCTCATGCTGGTTTTATCACCTTTAACTTTTAAAATGTTTTTTACAAAATTTCTTTGTGTATCTTTTTTAAATTTTCTTATTCTTCGCATTTCATTATTTTTCCTTTCTCTTTGTTAAAATAATACATATTAGCTTCAATATATGGTAATTCGTCTTTAAGAATATCAAACCCGTTTGGATAAGCATTCATAAACCATTGTTTACTCTTACCTCTTATTGAAGGTAGGTCATTATTCCATTGATAACCACTCGAATTATATGCAAAACTACCTTTATGTTCTATTCTAAATTTTCCTATTTCATCACCAACTAATAATTCTAAATCTGGTCTATATGTTCTTGTAACTATTGAATCAGTATTACAATATAGTGTATTTTCATCAATTAAACTTTCAATAAAATATCTGCACCTAGATAATATACAACTGTGTATAAAGGGATTTTTTCTTCTGATATAACCTATCGAATAATTTAATATTTGTTTTGCTCTATCATATTCTTTACCTTTTGCATGAATTTTTTTACTATAATAATATTCAGCAAATTTTTTAAATGGTGATTCTATCGCAGGATAAATATAATCAGCTAAATAACCTTCTTCAAAAATAGCATATAATTGTTCTTCATCATTATGTCCTATCTTCATTGTTCTAAATCCTATTTCACCTTTTCTTACATAATCATTTTCTCTAGGTGGTCTTCTTGTATCTGGTATATCTTCAAGTAATGCACTTGCATAAGCACTTTTTCTATCATACTCTATACAATTTTCATATCTGTTATTCATAAGTTTTTTATTAAAATATATAAACCCACCTATTGGTGCTAAATTCCATGTATCATAAGTTGAATTATACCATTTACTATTTCCTGTTAAGTCAATTACTCCTTTATTACTCATTCTTTGTAATAAGCTAAAAGTTCTTAAACCAGGAATAGCTTGTTGGTGTTCACTTCCGTCTAGTTGAAATATATAAGTTGTGTAATAATTACCATTTCCATAATACCTTAAAATTAATCTAGTGTAAAGTATATCTAAAGTATAATAAGCTTTTGGGATTCTTTGAAGTTTTACCCATGCTTCAGAAGGTGCTTCAATTCTATTTTCTAAACAAAATTTAATGTGTTGATTCATTTCTTTTACATCAGTAACATAAACTATTCTTTTTGATTTAAACATAATACACTCCTCTAAAATGGTAAATTCAATTTTGGAATATTTTTTAATATTTCTTCATCACAATAATTTGGTTCTATCCATTCAAGCATTTCATCATATTTATTTCTACCAAAAGGCTTATATCCATTATCGTGACAAAATTCACGATAGTTAGCATAATCCAATATAGTTATTTTCTTTTTCTTAAATGCTTTATAAAACAAACCAACACTATTTGAATTTATTAAATAACAATTTGTTTCTTCTTTAAAAAAATCTTTCCAACTGTCTATATCATTTTCTTTAAATACATAACTTACACTATCAGCATACAATACAAAATCTATTAAATCTTCTTTTGTATAAACTTTATTTTTAAAAGCTGGATTTGGATTTTTAATTTTTGTATTTCGTTGATAATATACTATTCTTCTTAGCATACCAGTATCAGTAATATCAATTTTAGGTGCTTGATTACAACAAAAGAATAATACACTTTGGGCTTGTGTTGTATAGGTTGCACCGAATTTTTCATTCACTTGAATTTTTTGTTTACTTACTATTGTTTTAACAATTGGTAAATTAACTTCACCAGTTCCTAATTCATCAGAAGCTATTAATCTATGTTTTAATGATTCAGCAAGAATAAATGGATTACCTAAATCACCTAAAGGGGTTGAAGCAACATCATTGTCAAAAATTTGTTTGATAATATTTAAAAATGTTGATTTACCACTTCCACCAATTCCAGTTGTTATAAAAAATACTTCTAATTCAGGGTGAAATAGTATTATATAAAGTATGATTAATTGTTTATCGTCTAAAGGGAAAGGCATTTGTGCTGGAAAATATCCTTGTGCTTTCATTTCTAGAGCTTCATCAATAATTGAAGGCCTAGGCCAGTAAATTAGATCATCAGCTTCTGGATTATTTATTAATCCATTTTTAAAAAATTTTAAGTCCCTTTCATTAATCATTTTTTTAGTATGTTTATAATATATTTTACCTATATATTTATCTATATTTTTTATTTCATTATTATTATAGAAAAATTTACCACTGATAAATTTAATTTCGGATTTGATTATTAATTCAGTGAGAAAATAATCATCATATTTTTTCACTTAATAACAACTCCTTTTATTTTATTCTAGTCCAGCGTGAACGCAATTTTATTTTATTATCAATTAAAACTTGTCTAGCTTGATAATAACTTATTTTATAGAATCGAGATATCTCAACAAGTGTATGTCCTTCTTGATATCTTTTTATAATCTCATTTGCAACTTCTTTTGATGTTTCTAAATCTTCTAAATTATATCGTTTACCCACTTTAACACCTTCCTTTTAAAGCTTCATAGGCTTCTTCTATGTGCTTAATTTTATTTTTATATTGTTGTGTTTCAAAATCACATTGTTTAAGCATAGCTAATTTAATATCACTAAAACAATATTCTTCCTGGTATCTTCCATTATACATGATAGTTCCATTTTCTAATTCTTTTATTGATGTTACTTTATCCTTTACAAAAGTATCATAAAAATCATCATAAGTTATAAATGTATCTTCTAAATTAAATTTATTTTTCATTTTTTGCTCCTTATATTTTTTTAAATATTAATTGTTTTGGTAATACATTCCAACAAAACCAACTTGTATTAAACCAATTACTTTTTTTACTTTTCATAAAATTTATTCTCTTATCTAAAATAAGCAATTCAATTCCATTTTCCCTAAATAACCCCCCCCCTTCTGACTCCTTCTAATGATGTAATCGGAAGCAACAAACAAAATGGTTTTTTATAAAAATAACATTTTTCTAAAAAATCATCTTTTAAACTATAAGGTGGATTTGTAATTATCATATCAAAATAAAAATTTGGTTTATCATTTAAAAAATCAAAATTTTTTAAATGTGTTGAAATAACTTTATTACCATTTAATTTTAAAATTTTTGTTATATTGCTTTCACCAAAATCAGTGCATTCCCAAACAATTTTATTTTTAGGAATATATTCCAATAAAACATTGATCGCTTTTTCTGGAGTATAAAATTCATCATTAGGACCATTTTTTATATAATTTATTAAAGCTTTTTTCATTTTTTGTTTTCCTTCTTTTCTTCTTTTATAAAATTAATTACTAAATTTATTAAAAATATAGTCATAAATATTAAAAGCAATAATGTTGTTATTAGCAAAGTAGATAAAAATATGTTTGTTATTAATTCATTACCAAAAATATAAAACTTTGTTTCTTCCATTTTTTAATCCTCTACAAAATCAACAATTTCGTCTATCCATATATAAGGCTTTTTTTCATTTACTATTTTATAAATATAAGGTTCTTTAACTTTATCTTTTGCAACAAGTAAAGTTCCACCATTTTTAAATCGTGAAGAATCTATATTTTCTTTATTAAATAATATTTTTATAGCTCTAACTTGTGGCCCTAAATTTTCCAGGCCTTCAACAACAATAGATATATATGTATAAAAACTAAATGTTTCTTGTCCTTTCTCTTCATATTTTTTTACAAAAATTTTGTAAACTTTGTTTTTAATTTTCATTTTTTCAAGTTCAACCATGTATAAGCTTTTTAACTCCTCTATCTCTTTAATTATTGCAATAATTGCATACTTAAACCCATGATATTTAATTTTTTCTTCTGGGCTTAAAATCGACCGAAAAAGAAAAGGATCATATCTGGGGAGTTCAGAGGCCCAGGCCTGGGCCTCTTTTTCTAATATTTCATAAAATCCCATGTTTTTTTAGTCCTTTTTTTTATATAATATAATTTGTGTGTCTTTTAAATCTGGATTATTTATTGATAAATTAAATTTTAAGTTATCTAATGTTATATAAATAATTTCGATTGTTTCATTGTAAAAAGCTATTTCATAGTCAATAACAAATTGATCTAATAATATTTTATTATCTTTTATAATTTTAATATTCATGTTTTGCACCCCTTTTTTTTTAATCTGATAAATAAGTCCATGTATGCAATTTTGATAAACCATACTTTTTTAAATAAATTTTTAATCTTTTTGTAAAATCTGCTTTGATCTCATTTAGTGCAGTAATTAAGATGTTTATTTCAGCGTTTGATAATTCACGAACAACATTGTTTGTTATGTCATGCCCTGTATAGTAATTATTTATATATTTATTTTGTGATTCTAAATAGATAACTTTATCATAACAAACTATATCCGTTTTAGTATAATAATTTAGTATTACAATCCTTTCATTTGATATATTGTTTTTTAAATAGTTTTCTAAATCCTCGATTTGTGAATTTAATTGTTTTAGATTTTCTTTTATAAAATAGTTTTCGTTAGTGGCTGCATATTCTCGCATCTCGCAAGCGTTTTTTTCTTCCTCGACTGTTGAAATACCACAATAACCATATCCAAAACAAAAGTGCGTTTCTATGTGTGGATTATCAAACATTATAAATTTATTATCATGTAGTTTAATGATGTATTTATATTCTGTATCAAATTTTTTTTCTTTGTAATAGCTAAATTGTGTTTGATAATATTTTGTTTTAAACTCATTAAATATATCTTTGTTAAATACACTTTGTTTAATTGTTTTTGTAGCTTGCTTTGATTCTGTATTGTTAGTATTAGTATTTTTATTTTGTCTATTTTGTTTTAATGTTTTAGCAATTAAAATACTAGCTTCTTTTATAGTAATATTTTCGTTAAATTCAATATTTAATTTTTTTAATAAATTTTGTTGTTTTTCTGTTGCAAGTTGCATGATATTTCCTTTCTATCCAAACAATTGGATCAAGCTGTATTTTATAGCCCAGCCCCTGGCCTTATTCTATTTATATTATATCACATTAT
>Ga0310690_10007555_pt1 | contig 13977 bp, 11 predicted proteins | sample AusTroGonzalo_MG_2_FD_207661 | JGI IMG/M metagenome (GOLD analysis project Ga0310690, IMG submission 207661) | Bovine rumen microbial communities from tropical cattle in Woodstock, Queensland, Australia - Gonzalo_04 (v2) (version 2) | ecosystem: Host-associated > Mammals > Digestive system >... | reverse complement strand
GCCCTTCACCTTCAGCGGGTTTCCCAATGAGATCAAGATCCTTAAGGATACTTTCGGCTCGGGACTGAAAGACCTTTTCGGCACGAAAAGCGAGACCGTCGCCGCGGACATCAAACGGGCGGCCCTGCCGCTGGATCCGGAAGATGTCTTCGCCTGTCAGCTGCTGTGGGCGGTCCTGCTGGGCGTCTGCGGCGCCGTCGTACTGCTGCTCCTCGAAACGGATCCCCCCTACATGCTCGGTGGCGTCCTCATCTTCGGCTTCACCGGCTGGCTGATCCCGGCGGTCCAGATCCAGAACCTGGCCGAAGCGCGGCAGAACTCCATCCGCCGGGCGCTTCCCTTCGCCATCGATCTGATCTCTTCGGCCATGGCGGCGGGACTGGATTTCTCGGCCGCCGTCCGGTATTACGTGGAGCGCTCGCTCCCCGCGCCGCTCACCCAGGAGTTCGGGATCACGCTGAAAATGCTGGAGCTGGGCAGCAACCGCAACGACGCGCTCAAGGCCATGGCGGACCGGCTGGGGATCGACGAGTTCCGCAGTCTCGTCAACGCGGTGGTGCAGGGAACGGAGATGGGGTCGTCCATCACCGAAACGCTGCGCATCAACGCCGAGGAGATCCGCCGGGTCCGGGTGGCGGCGGCGGAGAGACGAGCCCAGCGGGCCCCGTCGCTGATGATGATCCCCATGGCTCTCTTCATCATGCCGTCGGTCTTCATCATCATATTCGTTCCGATCTATCTGCGGGTCCAATCTTCGGGCATGGCGGGGCTGTTCTAACAGAGGGAAGTTTGTCACATGATACGCTGCATCATCTACACGGATTCCGAAAAGACACAGGAAAGCGTCCTCGCTCCGGGAGAGCATACCGCCGGGCGGTCCCGTTCGGCGGACGTCCACCTGATCCAGCCGGACATCTCGGGGAAACACCTGAAACTCGAAGTCCGTCAGAACGGCGTGGCGGCGGAGAACCTGAGTTCCCACGGCACGCTGCTCAACGGCTCCCCCCTGCTCGAAAAAACGGAAATAAAGGAGGGCGACAGACTGGCTCTGGGCAAACACATCGAGATCGGTTTCCTCTTTTCCGGCGGAGACGCCGCGGCCCCGGCGCCGGAGGAAGATTCTTCCGAAGCGACCACGCTGGTCCCCCGCGCTTCCCTGCCGGCGCCCGCCGTTCCCGCTCCTTCCCCGGATCGTCCCGAACAGGGAAAGACCTGTCCGGGAGAGACGCAGACCTGTCCGGGAGAGACCCGGACCGATCCGGGGGAAATGAAGACCTGTCCGGGAGAGACCCGGACCGATCCGGGGGAGATGAAGACCTGTCCGGGAGAGACGCAGACCTGTCCGGGAGAGACCCGGACCGATCCGGGGGAGATGAAGACCTGTCCGGGAGAGACCCGGACCGATCCCGGGGAAACGGGACCGTCCCCGGAGGCAGCGGCGCCCGTCTCCGGCGAAAGCCCCGCCGGACAGGGGGACGCTTTCAAGACGGATGTCATGCACACCCGGCTGGCCAGCATGGAGGAAATGAATCTGCTCCGCAACGCCGACCGGAAACGCTCCACGGGCAAGACCTTCAAATACGTGCTGGGGGTTCTGGCGGCCGTCGGGCTCCTCGTCGCGCTCTACATGTTCAAATCGCCGCCGAAGGAGGTCTCTCTGACCTGGCCCGTCGATGCGCGGGGCAACGCGGCGGGAGCCTTCGCCGATCCCGGGACGGGGGGACACAGGGCCGGAGGTTTTTCGCTGGCCTATCCCTCCCTCGAGGGACGGACCCGGGTCGAAGCGGGCAAGGACAAAATCTCCATTTTCACCCGCTGCGGCAAAGACGGATCCGTCCCGCTGCGGATCTTTTTCATCCGCAAACAGTCCCCGGCCTTCCTGAATCAGGAGCGCAGAGAGGTGCTCTCCGCCATGCTGGCCGAGCTCCAGACCGAAAACAAGCGCTGGAGCCTCTCGCAGATCTCCGACGTTTTCTTCATCGGTTCGGAGAACGGTCTGCCCTGCCTGAGCGTGGAATACCGCCGGGAGGCGGAGGGACGCTCCTGGTACGGGGAGGTCCTCTTTTTCCGCACGGGCAGCGAGGCGTTCATCCGGCTGGCCGAGATCCCCTCGTCCGAACGGGCCAGAGGCCAGAGCTTCATTTCCAACACGCCTTTCCTGAAGTTCTCGCAGGCCTATCTCCAGTGCCACTGGGAGGGAGACCGGGAATACCGGTACGACGGCGATCCCGGCGTCATGATGGATGAGATCTCGCGGCATCTCTCGAAACAGGCTCCCTTCGAATGGGCCCGGACCTATCTGCTGCTGCAGCGGGTCCTCATGGAGAGCGGCAGGAACCGCAACGCCGCGCTGGAACGCAACGCCCTGAACCAGCTCCGCCGGCTGCGCGCCATGCAGACGATCTGGTACAACGGCCAGAAGATCCAGTACAATACCGCGAAACTGAGCGGGAACCGGCACAAGGAAAATGCCGTCATGGAGCTGTGCAAGACGGTGTTTTCCTCGCCCGACGACTTGCGCTACTTCACACTCCGGAGGAACATATGGGAGTAACGGCCGGGCAACCCCCCGCCCCGCCGGCCCGGCGGGGAACATGGTGGAAAAAGAAGGCGGAACGTCTGGCTCTGCGGCTGGAATTCAACGGCAGAGTCCTGTACGAGACGCCCGAGCTGCTGCCCTCGGAAACCATCACCATCGGCCGCAGTTCCGACTGCACCTGGGTAATCCCCCATGAGGACAGCGTCGCCAGCGGACACCATGCGGTGATCCTGATGCGCAAGGGCCGTTTCTGCCTGCGCGACACGGGGAGCAGCAACGGCATTTTTTACAGGTCGAAGCGGATACAGGAAAAAAACCTGGCTCCCGGCGACCAGATCGCCATCGGCAACTGCACCCTTTTCGTGGAACAGGTCAGGCGTTCCACGGCGGTCCTCCACGAAGTCGTCTACCTGAACACGGCCAGAAAAGGGGAAGCCGTCCCCCTGAACAAGCCGCGGATGATCGCGGGTTCCGCACCGGGGTGCGATCTGCTCATCGGCGAACAGCTCGTCTCCCAGAAGCATGCGGAGTTTGCCATCAAGGCCGACGGGTGCTGGCTCCGTGATCTGGGGAGCAAGAACGGCACGTTCGTCAACGGGACGAAACTGGGCTCCAACACCGAACGTCTTCTGGCGGACGACGACGTGATCAGCATCTCCTTCGTGGATTTCAAATTCGTGGACGGCCGCATGGAGCACTCCAAAATACGCATCTGGTACAGTCTGGGCGTGGTGGCGGTGACGATCTTCATCGTGCTGGCGCTGAACTGGCTGCTGCTGGGCGTGAAAAGCTCCTCGGAGATCTGCCTGGAGCAGGCCAGACAGGAGGCCGCGGCGACCCGGTTCGGCAGGGCCCGCGAACTTCTGCAGGAGTCCCGGACCCGCCGCGGGGCGGAGAACAGCCAGATCGCCTGCAGCGAACTGGAACAATCCATCGCCGTGTGGGAAAAGGTCTTCTCCAACTGGGCCAAAGCCAGAAACGCCCTGGACTCGGGCGACTGGGTGGGCGCCTCGCACATCTTGGGCATGATCACCGAAGCGGATCCGAACCTGTGGGGCTGGAACACCACCGCCGCTCCGGAAATGCGCAAAGAGGCCTTCGCCGCCAAAAAACTGCTGGACGCCTTCCTGCTGGCCGAGACCGCCCTCGCCGACGACAGGAATCAGGAGAACGCCGCCGATCTGAGAAAGGCGGCGGAGAACATCCGCGGCATGGAGCGCTTCTTCAAGACCGCCCCTCCCGCCTACGTGAAAAAACTGCTGGAAGCCGCGGGCACGATGCGCCGGCAGATCGACCGGAACCTGAGTTGTCTCGACAAGCTGGCCGAGATCCTCGCCAGGATCGGTCCGGAGTCCGAAAATCTGGCTCTCGTCCTGCGGGATCTGGAGGAGCTGAAGCAGAATGCGGACAGCGCCATCCGGCTCCGGATCGAGAAATGCATGACGCCGCTGGGCATGCTTCAGCGCTCCGGCAAAGAGGTGAAACGCGGCCTTCTTCTGCTGCAGGCGCTGGATTTTGCCGGGCTGGAGGCGATCCGGCTGGAACTGCCCTCGCTCGAACAGTGCACCGTCGACGCGCACATCGCCACGCTGCGCAAAAACAGGGAACGCAACTTCGAGATCCTGCTGGCGACGGCGGCCAATCTGAAGCCCCTGATCCGGAGTCTCCGCGAAAACGGCCTGACGGAGGACCCCGGCCTGCCCGATTTCGTACGGGTCTTCAAGGATGAAGCCGTGATGAAAAAGGTCTTTGACTGCGACGTTCTGGAGCACCGGATGCCCTCCCGTCTGCGGGAACAGCCGGCGGGCGAATACGACAGGCTCCTGGGCATAGAGGGATTCTTCGAATACATCTACGCCCTGCCGGCACCCTACGACCGGTCGGTGTACGGGGAGAGCCGTTTCCGTCCCGAGATCGTGAAGTTCCGGGATCTGCTGTCGGCGATCCGCACCTTCAGGACCTTCGCGGACCGGAAGGGCCACGACGCCCTGCGCGCGGGCGCTTTCGAACGGCTGTACGAGCGCACGGGGACGATCCTCGAACTGCGGGACGATCTGGCGAAGGGATTCGCTTCGGGAAAATACGCGCAGAAGCGTCAGCGGGTCCTGGCGCTGGCCATGGAGATATTCCTGCGCGGGGAACAGGTCGGCGACGGACGGCTGGAAGAATTCGCCCGCGAATTCAAACAGCTGCGCATGCCTCTCATCAAACTGGGACGGGAGTACAACACGGCGCCGGACGAAAAAAAGATCGTGATCCGGGATTCGATCCTGAGTCAGGGGCTTCCCGGCGATCCGGTGGTGCGGCGCATGTGGGGTTTCAAACAATATTCGAGGTAGATCAGGGATGGCTTTCACACTTTTCGGCAAGAAGTATTTCACGGCGGCGGCGGCGACCCACACGGGACTGGTGCGGAAAGAGAACCAGGACTCCTGGTGCTGTATGCCGGCGGCGGGCCTCTTCGCCGTCTCCGACGGCATGGGCGGCGGCGAAGGCGGGGAGCTGGCCAGCGCCATGGTCATCGACATGCTCCGCAAGGCGGGACACGCGCCCCTGAGGGAGCCGGCGGCCGCGGCGCAGCTGGCCTACGAGGCCGATGCGAAGATCCAGGCCTACGCGGAGAAGAACCACCTGCGGGGCATGGGGGCGACGGTGATCGCGCTCCTTTTCGATCCCTTCCGGCCCGACAAAGCCATGCTCTTCTACGCCGGCGACAGCCGATGCTACCGTCTGCGCGGCCGGACGCTCGAACAGCTTTCTTCAGACCACACCGTGGCGGGGGCCATGGGGATCCCCGAGGAGCGCCTCGCCAGAAAATTTCAGGGCGTACTGACCAATGCCGTCGGATGCGGCGCGAACTTTTTCGTCGAAACGCGCGAGCTGGAACTGCGGGAAGGCGATCTTTTCCTGCTGTGTTCCGACGGCGTTTACCGGCTGCTCGGCGACGACGGGCTGAAACAGGTCCTGGGTTCCGGAGCCCCCCCCGCGGAGCTTGCGGAGACCCTGGTCAAAAAATCTCTCGACTGCGGCGGCGTGGACAACGCCACCGCCGTGGTGGTATCTCTCGGACGGCTTCCGGAAATTTCGGAAGATGTCCTCAAGGAGAAAGAATCGACGCCGTCCCGGGCGGCATGGGAGGAGGGGAACGATGCGGACGACGCTGTCACTCCGCCGACTGAATGAAAAGTGTCCGGTTCTCGTCCGCGGGACGGGCGACCCCGCCGGGCCTTTTGCGGGATCCGGCGCGCGGATCGCGGCGGAGCTGCACTTTCTCGAGGAGCATTGCGTGAGCCGGATCTCCTGCCGCGGATTTCTGCCGCTGGATCTGCTGCGGCTGTTCCCTCCCTCCCGGCGCGGCCGGGTGCTGGAGGGCGGCCTCACGGCCGCGGACTGGGAGGGCGCCGCCGCCGTCAGGATGGCGGAACTGCTGGGGGGAATGCGTTTCTCCGCCGCCCCCGCCCTCTTCCCGCAGAGCGTGCGGCGCTGGTCCCGGGAAACAGGTCCCCTGTGCGGCGGGGGCGCGTTCCGCTGGACGGAGGCCGTTCTGAACGGGCGGCAAGCCCTCCGGAAGGATCTGACGGCCCCCGGACGTTTTCACGGCGCGGAGATCGGGTGTTTCCTGGGCAGGGGAAGCACATCCGCCGTCTACGGAGGTGTTTTTCGCGGGAAACGATGCGCGGTCAAACTGCCCGTCCCGGGCGCGGAGGCGAGGTTCCGCCGGGAACTCGCGTGGCTGGAGATGTTTTCGGGGGAGCCTTTTTTCCCGGAACTCTACGCCTTTTCCCGCGGGGAGGCCCCGTGGTGCATCATCACCCGCTGCCGGACGGGAGCCTGCGTGCGTGAAACGGACTCTCCGGAGGGCTTTCAGACGGCGCTGGACCGGCTTCACCGGTGCGGTCTGCGCCACGGAGATCTGCGCCGGGCGAATCTGGGGCTCCGGGAGGACGGGCGGCCCGTGCTGCTGGACTTCAGTCACACGGTCCCCCTGCCCCCCGGGGATCCGGCGGCAGCCGACGAGGAAAACAGAAAACTGCAGCAACTTGTGAACACAGGAGCGGAAAGGCATGAACGGAGTCTCTTATCTGGCCATGTTTCTGGAGCCGGTCAAACCGTGGCTTGACGATCCCGCGGTGAGCGAGATCATGATCAACGGTCCGGGAAGCATCTACGTGGAAAAGGGGGGCCACCTGACGAAGGTCGAGTCCGCGTTCCCCAGCGAACCCGCCCTGCAGGCGGCGGCGAACAACATCGCAAAATCCGTCGGGCGCGTCCTGAACGCGGAGTACCCGCGTCTGGACGCCCGTCTTCCGGACGGTTCCCGCGTCCACGTGGTGATCCCGCCGCTGGCGCGGTGCGGGACGGTGGTGTCGATCCGGAAATTCCGGCAGGACTCCCTCTCGCCGGAGAATCTGGTGAAATGGCAGAGCATCTCGCAGGAGATGCTGGACTATCTGGCCTCGCTGGTGCGCAAACGCAAAAACATCCTGGTCTGCGGCGCGACAAGCTCGGGAAAGACCTCGATCCTGAACGTGCTGAGTTCCTACATCGACCCGGCCGACCGGATCCTGACGATCGAGGACTCCTGCGAGCTCCAGCTGCGTCAGCCGCACCTCGTCCCGTTCGAGACCCGCCGGCCGGACAAGGACGGCAAGGGCGAGGTCACCTTCAGGGATCTGCTCCACTCGGCTCTGCGTCTCCGTCCGGACCGGATCATCCTCGGCGAGATCCGGGGCGGCGAGGCCCTGGATCTGCTCCAGGCGATGAACACGGGCCATTCGGGCTCCATGTCGACGATCCACGCGAACAGCGCCCGCGACAGCCTGCTGCGGCTGGAGACCTGCGCCATGTACGCGGGGTTCGACCTGCCGCTGAACGCGATCCGCAATCAGGTGGTCGCGGCGCTGGAATACGTCGTCCACACGGGCCGCCTGGACGACGGCAGCCGCAAGGTCCTGGGAATCAGCCGGGTCCTGCCGCTGGACCACGGCGAGTACGCGCTGGCCGAAGAGTGGGCGTGGCGGCAGACCGGGACCGACGGGAACGGCCGTTTCACCGGCGAGTTCATTCGCACCGACAATTGAATCCGTAACCTTGCAAGAGGATCTGCCTCGGCAAACAAAAAAAAGGAAAAATGAGATGAAAAGACTTTCATGGATGGCGGCGGGCGTCGTGCTGTTCGCCGCGGGGTGTGCGAACCATCTGGAAGACGTGACGAAGGAGACGCCCGAAAATACCCGGAGCGCGGCCGGAACGCAGTATGTGCTGACCATGGACCGGGAGATCCCCGATTCCACTTCGTTCAAGGTGACGGTGGAACAGGTCGAAGACGTTCAGGTGACGGTGCATCAGGTCCGGAAGGTCTCCGCGCTTTACACCCCCTATCAGGGCTGGCGGGAGTCTTATGAGGTCCTTTCGGGCGTCTGTCTCTTCCCGGTCGCGCTGGTCTCCCACGTCTTCAGCGCGGTGTCTTTCGGGATGTTCCCCTTCTCGTGGTCGGCCAACGTGCTGAAATACTCTCTCGACGGCATGAATCCGTGCATGAATTTCGAATCCCGTTCGCGGGTCGAAGAGATCCCCCTCAAGGTCGAGCGGACGCGGGTGGATTCCTACCGGGAGACGAAGCGCAAGCCCCTGGCCGACGAGTATCTGATCGTGCGTCCGGAGTCGGAAACCTACTGGCGCGTCAAGACCAACGAACTGGGACAGGCGGAGATCGTCCTGCTGTCGACGGATACGAGCAAAAGCGGGACCTTCACCTCGCGGCATCTGGATATCTACCTCGAAAAGGAAAACGTCAAATGCAAAACGGTCCCGATGAGCCGCAGGCTTCTGTCGCGGCTGTCGCGTGCCCGCCAGGCGATGGTGAAATACTATTCGGTCCCCGGCGGACAGCAGCTGGCCGAGTGCGTCAAAAAACTGGAGGAGCTCTCCTTCGAAAACCTGGCCTACCAGCTGGAAGAGGCCGAATTGAAAAAGCATCCCGAATACAAAGCCACGTTCAACCGGTCGGTCAAGTAAGTCGCGGACGCGGATGACCGCAGGGAAAAAGAGGACGTCATGAGGATCGGAAGACCGGATGGTTCCGTGCTGATGGAATACATCATCGTCACGGTAATCGTCCTGCTGGGAGGCTCGCTGGCCGTGGGAGACGCGGGGACGACGCTGCTGGAAATGGCCGGCGTCTCCGTGACCGAGGAAAACAACTTCGGTCTCTTCGGCAATTATGCCGTCGACTGGTTCCGCCGCCTGATGTGGATGGTCGCCCAGCCGTTCCCCTGATCCTCCTTTTCCCGGACGTTGAAATATGTGAAACCCATGCTATAGTAAGGAAGAGGCGCATGGGGAGATCGTCGGAAAACGCATCGGAAAAAATCGGAATGAGAAAAATGAACTTGAGAAATCTGCTCGTCGTCACCGGTCTTTCGCTGCTGCCGCTGTACGCGGAAGACCCTGCGGGAAAGGAGCTTTCTATGCTGGAATCCGGAGGACAGGCGCTGATCGTGAGATCGGCGGCAGTCGGCAGTCCCCGAACGGCGTTCCGCAAGTGGTTCATGCCGCCGGCCGCCGCGGAATTCGAGCGCCTCACGGCGGACACGTTCGACGGACAGCGCTCTTATGAACTCTCGGACTTTTTCAACACCTCGCTGATCCTGGTCGGCGCCCAGCAGCCGGACCGGGGCATCACGGCCTTCTATTCGCCGTGGCAGGACGCGATCCTGCTGGTACGCACCGAAGGCAGGGGCACCGACCGCCGGGGCGCGGAGTTCGTGTTCCTGACCGGCGAGACCTTCCGCGGGGAGAAGTTCGCCGATTCCCTGGAGCCCGTCACGCCGAAAGAAGCGCCGCTGTCGGTCACGCTCTGGAGAGTCTACTCCGCGACCCTGGCGAAGTTCAACAGTCTTTTCCCGGAAAAAGGGGTGCCGGATCTCTCCGGTCTGACGAAAGACCTGGACCGCGCCGCCGAATTCCGGCACATCAGGCTCCGCTCCGCCGCCCGCACGCTGCTGGCGAAGAAACTGATGACGGAGCCTTACCGCGAGGGTCTGGCAAACTGCCTGATCGCGCTCCGCGCCCTCCGGCGGGGAGAACCGGAAGTGCTGAAAAAGGTCTTCGGCGCCCGGGATGAGGCCGGCCTGGCCGGGATGATCGAAAAGATCCCGCAGAGTGTCCGCAAAAACATCGAACCGGTCTATTCGCTGGTCTCCAAAGACAGCGCGCTTTTCGGCTACCTCAATCCGGGCGCGCCGCGCTTCATCTTCATCGTCGGCGTCGACAAGACCGGCAGATTCGCGCTGGAGTGGTTCGACATCAACGAATCCGGCGCGCTGCTCAAAGCCTGGGAGGATGCAAAATGAAAAAGCTGAACGGACTTCTTCTTTTTCTCTTCCTCGCGCTGGCGGGGATCGGCATGCCTCTCAACGCCGCCGAATCCGGGTCGCCGTACGACTCCGTGCTCGACACGTCCAAGAACACGAACTCCGCCGTGGACGGATTCCTCGACGGGGCCAAGGACGTGGACAAGGCCGTCGGCGGAAAACTCGCCGAATTCCTCAAACAGTCCTCCATCTGGAAAAATCTCTCGGGGAAGGCGCAGAGCTTCATCACCGCCAACATCGGTAAGCTGGGGCCGCTGGTGAAGAAACTCGGCTGGATCGCCAATGCGATCGATCTGGCACCCTCGGTGTACAACATGGTGACGTCTCTCGTCAGCCGGGACCGGGAAAAGTTCAAGACCTCCTTCCGCGACACCGCGCTGAAAACGGCCGGCATCATCGTCGGACTCGGGATCGGCGCGGCGGTTTCGGCGGCGATCCCGGCGGTGGTGGCGGCCACCGCCGCGACGGGGGGCGCGGCGCTGGTGGCGATCGCCGCTGGGGGGGCGGTCGTCTCGGTGGCCGGGGGATATCTCGCCGACAAAGCCGCCAAGGCGCTGTTCTCCAAGACGCTGGAGAATTTCGCCGACAAGCTGTACAACAAACTGATCAACAATACCGCGGGCCCCTCGATCGCTCCGGGATCCGCACCGTCCGGTTCGCGTTCCCGGAACGGCGGCGGTCCGGTGACGCTGGACAAGCTCTCGTGGTGAAAGAACACGCCCGCGCCGGAAAGACGGACCTGCCATGGTTATGAAATATGTTCTGCTGACCGTACTGATCGCCGCGGCGACCGTCGTGGCGGTCGTCGTGTTCAGCCGCGCGGTCGGCGGCGGATTCGTGACCTCCGCGCGGGCGGTGACCGGCAATCACTCGGAGGCGGCGCAAATGCACGCCCGGCAGCAGTCCGACCGCAGCGCGGACGCCCAAAAGGCGCAGGCGTATTCGGACTCGATGTCCAAATGAATGCGCCGGCAGGGCGGCGGATCTGAAGACGGCTCTTCCCCCCTGCGGAAGGCATGGGGAGCCGGTAACGAACGGAACGTTTTGCAAGGCGGAGAGATATCATGGATTCAGAGAGACCCGCCGGCGGGGCCGCCGGAGGAAAATCCGGTCCCGCCGGCCTCCCGGCAGACCGGCGGGGGGGATGGCTGCCCTGGCGCAGAAAGGCCCCGGAACAGTTGAACCTGCGTCTGGAATTCAGCGGCAGAGTGCTGTATGAACAGGCCGATTTTTCCGCCGCGGAGGCCATCACCATCGGACGCAGTTCCGAATGCACCTGGGTGATCCCGAAGGAAGACAGCGTCGCCAGCGGACACCATGCGGTGATCATGATGCGCGGCGGACGGCTCTGTCTGCGCGACACGAACAGCCGCAACGGGATATTCTGCAAATCGAAACAGATCCGGGAAAAGATCCTCGCGCCGAACGATCAGATCTCCATCGGGAACTGCACGCTTTTCGTCGAACGGGTAAAACGCGTGCAGACCGCGCAGCACCGCCTCTTTTACCTCAACACCGACCGCAAAGGCCAGTCGGTGCCCCTTGTACGGGCGAAGATGACCGCCGGTTCCGCTCCGGGGTGCGACATCGCCGTCGACAACCAGCTGGTCTCCCAGAAGCATGCCGAATTCACCACCAAGGCCGACGGCTGCTGGCTCCGGGATCTCGGCAGCAGGAACGGGACTTTCGTCAACGGGACCCGGCTCCTGCCCTCGACCGAGCGTCTGCTGGCGGACAACGACGTGGTGAGCATCGCCTTCGTCGACTTCAAATTCGCGGACGGCCGGACCGAACACGCGCAGATCCGCATCTGGTCCAGTCTGGGCATCATCGCGGTGACGATCTTCATCGCTCTGGCGCTCAACTGGGTGTGGCTGGGGGTCGAATCCTCTTCCGACAGCTGTCTTGAAAGCGCCCGTTCCGAGGCGGCGGCGGAAAACTTCACGCGGGCCCGGGAGCTTCTGCGGGAGTCCCGGACCCGGCGCGGCGCCAAAGACAACGAGGTCGCGTACCACGAACTGGAGCGCTCCATGACCCTTTGGGAAAACGTCCGCAAAAACTGGCTTCTGACCAAATCGGCGCTGGGCGCGGGCAACTGGATCGAGGCCGCGCGCATCCTCGGCATGATCACCGACGCCGACCCCAACATCTGGGGCTGGAACGACACCACGGCTCCGGCCATGCGCAAGGAGGCATTCGCCGTCAAGAAGCTCCTGGATGCGTTTCTCCGGGCCGAAACGGCGATGCGCGACGACAGCAACCGGGAGGACATCGCCGGGCTGAAGCGGTCGACGGCGGTCATCCTCGAGGCGGAACGGCTTTTCCCCTCCCCGGCTCCGGCCTTCATGGCGAAGCTGCTGACCGAGGCCGCGGCGCTGCGGCGGCAGATCGAGACGAACCTGAAATATCTGGAGAAACTCGACGCGATACTGGCCCGGCTCGGATCCGGACCGGACGAGCTGACGGCCGTGCTCGAGGATCTGGAAAAGCTGAAACGGGACGCCGAACCGAACATCCGGATCCGGATCGAAACGTGCGTGGTCCCGCTTTCCATGCTGCAGCGCACCGCGAAGGAGACCGCCCGGGCCATCGTTCTGCTCCGCGGCCTCGATTTCGCGTCACTGAAAAAAATCAAACTGGATCTCCCGTCGCTGGAGCAGTGCAGTGTGAACGCCCATATCGCCACCCTGCGCCGGCAGCAGGAGCGGACATTCGACGCCGTCCTGGCGACGGCCGACAATCTGGCCCCGCTGATCCGCCAGCTGAAACAGTCCGGATTCGATGCCGGCTCCGCCCTGCCGGCGTATGTGCGGGTCTTCGGCGACCGCGAGGTCATGAAAAAAGTCCTGGCCTGCGACTCGCTGGACCGGCCCATGCCCTTCCGTCTGCGGACCGCCCCCTCGGGAGAGTATGACCGGCTCCTCGGGATCGAAGGATTCTTCGAATTCATCTACGCGCTGCCCGCCCCCTACGATCCGACGATCTACTCGGAATTCAAGTTCACGCCGGAGATCGTCCGCTTCCGCAGGCTTCTTTCGGAGATCCGCACCTTCCGCCTGTTCGCCGAGCAGAAGGGGCTCGAGTGGCTGCGTGCGGGCGCTTTCGAACGGCTGTACGAACGCACCGCCGAGGTGCAGGCTTTCCGCGACAAGCTCGTATGGGACCTGACCCATGCCAAGTACGATCTCGCCCGGCAGACGGTCCTGGTGAAAGCGATCGCCATTTTCCTCGCCGACGAGCAGGACTCCGGGCCGAAAATGGAAGCTTTCTGCAATGAGGTCAAGCGTCTGCGGCTCCCGCTGATCCGCCTCGGACGCGATTACAACACCGCTCCGGACGAACGGAAGATCGTCATCCGCGACCAAATCCTGCAGACCGGTCTGCCCGGCGATCCGGTCGTGCGGCGGATGTGGGGTTTCAAAAAATACCCGAAGTGATCACGCCTCCCCCGCCGGAACGGGTGCAGCTTCATGTGCCCGCACTCGCGGAGCGGGAAAGCTTCATCCTCCTTCGCCAAGGCTGCGGCGGTCAGGGAAGCAAAGCCTTGCGGCTTCGTGCCCTTCTAAGCGGCGAAGCCGCGCTGTAAACGGCAACACCATCCCTACTCGCGAAGCGAGCGCTTCATAACGAAGCGAAGCGGAGTTGCTTCATATTGCGGAGCGAATGCAGAGCAATGCTTCATCTGAAAAGGCGAAATGAAGCACGCCGGACAGCGTATGAAGCGCGGCTGGCGCCGCATGAAGCGGCACTGCGTGCCATGAAGCGAAGCCTTTTCAGGCTTCATGTTTTTTGCCCGTCAGGGCAAAAAAATGGTGGCGCCCACATCGCCAAATCCGAACCGTTCTCCGTTTTTGTAACCGTTTGACACGCAGGAATTCGCAAAGGACACGTGAATCAAAACGGAGAATTTGCCCCCTCTTCACTCCCCATTCTCCGCTTCTCCGGGGACACATAAAATAGAATCCGACACGGAATCTTGTTCTATCTTTCTTGTTCGGATTTTTCACATGCTAGACACAAACTGTCAAGTTCCCTTTTCCACCATCTTATGGCATCAAAAAT
>Ga0310690_10007553_pt1 | contig 13979 bp, 10 predicted proteins | sample AusTroGonzalo_MG_2_FD_207661 | JGI IMG/M metagenome (GOLD analysis project Ga0310690, IMG submission 207661) | Bovine rumen microbial communities from tropical cattle in Woodstock, Queensland, Australia - Gonzalo_04 (v2) (version 2) | ecosystem: Host-associated > Mammals > Digestive system >... | reverse complement strand
ACCGGTCTTGTCGTAGCCCTGGCCGTCAAATACGTGGTCTTCGAGCCAGCCGCCATCCCAGTGGCTGTTCAAGATGGCGTACATGCCGTTGTTGATGACGAGATCGACGACCGTCTTGACGGAGTCGAGCCAACCCGCATTGATCGTGCCGTTGGAAGCGTGGCTATCCCAGGCGCAGGGAATGCGCACGGTATTGAAACCGGCGTCCTTGATGGCCTTCACATAGGCGGCGTCGGGGAAGGGGTTTCCCCAATCTGTCGGGTTCTTCGGCACTTCCATCGTGTTACCGATGTTGTAGCCGAGGCCCATGTCGGGGAAGATTTCGCTCGCCTTGGGTAAGGCGAACGCGCTAGAAGCGGCGAAAAGTGCCGTACCGCAAAAGATTCCAAACATTCCGATACGTGTCATTATGACTCCTTGGTATTTTCCTTTAGCTAAGAAATTAAATACCGGGGGTCGCAAAGTAAATAAAAAACGGCCTCTGGCCGATATTTGTGGTGAAGAGTTCTCAACGGAATACAAAAAAACGCCCTTTTTTAGCGTAAAAAAGGCGTTGTAAAAAGTTTTAAGCGTTGAGAATTTTTATGTCGTGACCTTACTCACAGTCCTGCCGGAAGTCCTGCTGCATATTGAAACTCGGCATGTCGTCGTGCGGGTGGCCGACTTCGACGGCGGGGACTCCCGCGAACGTCGTATGCGGCGGAACGTCACCGAGCACGACTGCGCCGGCACCGATTTTGGCACCATCACCGATGTGGATGTTGCCGAGCAGCTGCGCATGGGCACCGAGCATTACGCCGTTCCCGATTTTCGGGTGACGGTCGCCGACTTCGTTACCGGTACCGCCGAGCGTCACGCCGTGCAAGAAACTCACGTTGTTGCCGACGACGGCCGTTTCGCCAATGACAATATTTGTCGCATGGTCGATCAGCAATCCGTAGCCGATTTTAGCGGCCGGGTGAATGTCCATGCCGAACTTGCGGCTGATGATGCTCTGGAGCATCTTGGCCGGGAAGGGGCGCCCCTCTTCCCACAAGATGTGTGCGACGCGGTAGGCCTGCAATCCCTGGAAGCCCTTGAAAAACAGGAGCGGTTCGAGGTGGCTCGTGCAGGCGGCATCGCGGAGCACGGTCGCCTTCAAGTCCTTGGCGGCGCTCAGCAGAATGTCCGGATTCTTCTGGTAAATGTCGCGGAACATCTTTTCGAGTTCCGCACGGTCTATGACCTCGCCGGCCAGCTGGCAGGCAAGCGTAACGCCGAGCATGTCGGCAAAGTCCTTGCGGTTGAGCACCTGTTCTGCAAGCATCAGCCTGGAGAGCGGTTCTTTTTCGGCTTGGGCCAGCGCCTCGTCGCGAAGCAGTTTTTCCATTTCTTCTACTGTCATAGCGAAACCAAATATAGAAAAGCAGCGGCGCTTGCGGCTACAGGGGAGCCGTTGTGCTTGTGAAATCCAATAGCGCACGGGCCGGAATGTGGAACCAGTCGGGGCGGAACTCCAGTTCGTAGCAGGCTTCGTAGACGGCCTTGGCGATTGCGTAGGGGGCGCAGGCTTCGTTTAATGCGGTGGCGGGAATTCCCGAAACGTGCGCGTAGCCCTCGAGGAACGAACGCTTACAAGCGGAGCGGTCCGTGCCGGCGGTGGCGCCCGCGTAGCTGAAACTGCGGAGCATCCCGGCGACATCGACGAGCGGGGAACGGAGCGCCCGGCGGTACTTGAGCGACCTCGACGGTTCCCCTTCGAAGTCGAGAATCTTGATATCGTCGGGCTGTACGGTACGGGTTTCGGCGTTGATGTTCGCGGAAAGCAGGACTTGTCCTAGATGGTAATCCCCGTGGATGCGCTGCGGCGGGAGGTTCGCGGAGAGCGGTTGGGCAGAACCTTTGACGAAACTTTGGGCGGAGAGTTCCTTGAGGGCGGGAATCTTGGCCAAGACGTTTTCCATGAGCGCGCGGTTATTGCCCGGGGCGGAGCTTTGAGCGTCGGCGCAGTTGTCGCCCGAGCCTTTGACATTTAGAACGTCGCGGAGGAGGCGTTCCAGCTTTTCGAAAGGGATTTCGACGGGAGTGCTTTCGGTCCCGCTCATGCTTTTCAGCGCGCGGTGCATCTTGGCGGTCGCCTCGCCTAGGCCGTAGGCGACCGGTACCAGGGCGTTGTTGGATGTTCCCTGGCTGAAAAACGCCCAGGCGTCTTGCGTGTGGGCGAGGCGTTCTTCGAGGATCCCGAGGGCATATTCGGTTCCCGAGCGGTCGATGTAGCGGCACGAACCATAGTAGTGCGGTATCGCCTCGAAGCCCTGCTGTTCCAAATGCTCTAGGATTTCGACTTCGGGGTGGGCGCCCGGCTGTAGCCTGCGGTACAGCTTGAAGAAAAGGCTTTCGCTCGTGAAGGCGGAATTGCTCTGTTCGGCCTGTACGGGAGCGATGGAACGGAGCGGGTTCTGCAGGCCGTCCGCGGTTTCAGATCCTTCCGCGGTTTTCGGGATGTCCCGCAGGCGCTTGAAGGCGATATGCCCGGAAGTGGCGTCGTAAAGCTTTTCGCCTGTAGTGAACGCGTCTTCGAGGAGGCTCCCGATGGAGCCTTCGTCATCGATGGTGGCGTAGAGGTCTTCGGTGGGTGTACCGCCCTGGACGGACTTCACCCGGAGTACCGCGATGCCGTTCCCGGCGATAGCGGTTCGGGATTCTTCCGTGACGGACTCGATGGTACCGCCCTTGCCCATGAACCAGCGCTTGTTAAGAATGTCCCGCCTGATGTCCATGCGGAATAAAATAGCAATAAGCGGTGCGGTTGAATTGGGGGCGCCTTTTACTTTTTCGCGGGCAATGCCGGGAAGAACCCCTGGGTGCGCAGGGCGGCGAGAATCTTGAGCTTGTTTGCGAGCGGTTCGGCGGGGAATCCGTCCAGCACGAACTGCGGGATGCGCTTGCAGGGCCTGAATTGCGGTGGGACGTCGCTGTAGTCCCCGAGCTGCCAGGCGCAGAGCATCTTTTCGAGGAATTGCTCCCACGGGAAGGTATCTTTGGTCGAGAGGTAGAAGCGGGAGGGCTTGTGGTAGTCGCGTGCGTCCAGCAAGAGCGTCCCGTCTTTATAGCATGCAAAAAGCGCAGCCTGCCGTTCCTTCATTTGGGTGGCAGGCTGCGCGGGAATGTTTAAAACCAGTTGCAAAGGGAATGCCTTGGCAGGACTAGGCAGCCATGAGTTCGCGTTGAATCTGCACGTACTGGTAGCGGGAAATCAACGTGATTTTCAGGATGAGGTCCTGTGTTATTCCAGCCCTGATGAGGGCCCTGGCATAATTGATTTTATTCATGTCCGGTGATGTCATGGTAACCTCAGGTTGGTTAAGTTGATTTGTGTTTACGTTGATAAAGTAGCATTTTTTTAGGATAATAGTATGGCTTTTTTGAGATGGAATTTTATGTGTTAGATGGCTCACAAATTACGGGTCAAGGCACCCGATATTTATTTTATTGAAGAATAATAGGTTACGAAACTACCCGTTTTCGGGTGTTTATTTTTGCAACAAAATTTTGGAGTGATAAAAATCACATTTTCGCGTTGTGCGTCGTCGGCAGCACCGGGAAAATGTTTCGGCATTTTAACAAAAGGTCGATATCGACGTCCGCTTCGACGATCATTTCCTTGCCGGGTTCGGCATGCGCGATCACGTTTCCGAGCGGGTCGATGACTTGGGAGTTGCCGGTGAAATCGCCGTTTGCGGTAACGCAGTTGACGGCGGCGACGTAGGCCTGGTTCTCGATGGCCCTCGCCTTGAGGAGCGCTTCCCAGTGGTCCGTGCGCTTGGCGGGCCAGGCGGCATGGACGGTGAACAATTGCGCGCCGCGCTGCATGGCTTCGCGGTATTGTTCCGGGAACCTCAGGTCGAAACAGATGGTGGGCGCGGTTTGAAATCCGCCGATGGCGGTGACGGTGACGGTTTTCCCCGCAGTAATAACGCCTTGCTCGGGGAAGAACGGATGCATCTTGTCGTAACCGGCGATCTCGCTTTGCTTGTGGGGCGCGTAGATGCCGACATGGTTCGTGATGTTTCCGCCGTTGCGGAGCATTCCTCCGCCAGCGATAAAGCAACCCGTGTTGTCTGCAAGTTCTTGCAAGAATCCCTTCGTGTCCGTGGGTGCCTTTGCCGTATCGGGGCGGTAGCCCGTGTCGAACATTTCCGGGAGCAGTACGAGGGAACCTGTGACGGGGCGCACACCGGTGACCATGTCGCGCACCTTGGCGTAATTCTCCCGTTCATCTGTATGGGATTCCATCTGTACGAGGTAAACTTTAAGCATGCTTTAAATCTAGTATAATCTTTCCTGTATTAGTTTGCTAAATTGTGCTATATGAGTTCCCGTATTTTATGGATAGTGGCGTTGTTCGCCATGGTCGCTTTTGCAGCAACGCCTACGGATATTGTCGGTGTTGTCTTGGAATCGGGTTCCGACCTGCCCCTGGATGGGGTGGATGTGACGTACCGTTCCGGCAAGAACTTGGGTAGAACCGGTTCGGACGGTCGTTTCGAGTTTACGGTCGATTCCAAGAATGCGGTCCTGGTGTTTTACAAGGAAGGTTTTGATAGCGTTGTTGTCGAGCTGCAGGATTTTGCGGACTTGCGCGATATGGTGGTGACCCTCTCGAGCAACTTGCGCGACCTGGGTTCCAGTACCGTTATCGGCGGTGGTGAACCCGAGAAGTGGGAACCGGAACGCACCATCTCGCTGGACAAGCTGGAAGATGCCGCCGGTATGCGTTTTGACTTGACGGAACACCTGAGCCAGATGCCGGGTATTTCGGGCCAGAAAGATTTTAGCAGTGCTCTTTATTATGAAGGTTCCCGTGCGGGCGACGTGGCTTATCACCTGGGACGCCTCCGCATTCCGAACATGCGCCACCTGGATGTCGGTTTCCCCGGCAACCTCTCGGTGGTGAACCCGCATATCTTGAGCGGGATCGAAATCCACGACCATTACGGTAGCGGGCCTATCGGGCAGGGACTTGCCACCTCGGTCCAGTACCTCCCGGAACAGACCAAGGGCGATTGGGGCCTGAAGGGGGCCGCGGGCCTCACCGTTCAAGAAGTCGTTCTCGACGCGCCCTTCTTTATATGGGATAGCTTCCGCTTCTCGTTCCGCCGTCTCGACGACGAGATGCTCAAGAACCTGGGCGAAAAGTTCTTTACCGAATTCAAGAAGCGCGATGGCGACTGCACGGACGATTGCCGCGTGAAGTCGCAGGATCCCTTTGAACTTTCGGCGTACGATGTGTATGCGCAGTTGAACGGTTCCGATTCCATGGGCAACACCTGGGCGCTGCGCACCCTCTACAGTTCTGACGAATATTCCATTAAGCAGGATACTTCGACGGCCTATGACCAGGTGAACTCGATCAAGATTATCGAGGGGGAACAGCAGTACCTCGTTGTCGGTGCGGAATACGCGAGCAAGTTCGGTACGAGCGCCCATGCGGGCTTTGTCCGCGAACACGTGGGCGATACGCTCCGCGATACGACGGGCTTCCGCAATACGGCTGCCACCAAGGAAGGGGCTGCCTTTATCGACGGTTACGACTATACGCACACGACGATTAGCGGCGGGCTCGACAAGGATTTCAAGGGCTCCATTCTGGGCTCCAAGTTGAGCGGCGCGGTGTTGTACGAACAGCACCTCGTAGAACGCAAGTATCCTGATTTTGGCGGAACGATTTCCGATGACTACAAGACGGGCGTGCTTTCCGGTACGGGCCGCTTTGACTGGAAGCAGGACTATTCCGAATACATCCTCTCGGTGGGCGGTATCGCTGACGCCGTGGACCACAGCGCCCAGCCGACGGCATCGATGGACGTGGAAAAGAACCTCTCCAAGAAGGACTCCGCTTACTGGCGCATTGTGGGTAATGCCGCTTACCGCAGCGACTGGAAACCGTACTATGACGACGGTGACTTGACGGGCCGCCTCGAGACGGGTACGTCGGGCAAGCTCGGCTTCGGTTACCGCACCAAGTATTTCGATGGTTTGGCGAGCGGTTTTGGCCGTTACTACAACGATCCGCTCTTGCCGTTGCCCAAGGCCTACGCGCAGTACGACGACGTGACGAATATCGATTACGCTTGGGTGATGGGTGCAAACGCCAAGGTGGAATGGAAGACTTCGCATCACTTCTCGATGTCGACGAACGTGAGTTCCGTTTACGGTGAATACGAACTGGAAGGTTCCGGCTCCCTGCCGTGGGAAGCGAACTCCAGGCTGGACGTGGTCTCGCATTTCCGTTACTACCCGCGCAAGGATTCCATGATATCGGTGATCCTCACGCACCATGCCGCCTGGCACAGGCCGCTGTATTATTACAAGATTATGCCGTCCGACCCGTCTACCCGCGAAAACGGGACGCGCAGGCTCATGGACCTGAACGAGTTTACCGATTTGTTCCGTACGGATGTCCGCGTGAATCTGGATTTCCATCGCGAAAAGGGATTCTTCCGCGACGCCCGCTTCTACTTGGAACTCGATAACTTCCTTTCGAAGCTGGACGTAGCCGCCCTCAAGTTCCTCGGCGCCGAGAATGCTCGTGAACGTTCCTGGGTGACGCAGGATCCGGATAAAAAATCGACGAACGGCTACGAACTGGTGCCGTTCATGGCGAAGGGCATGGGACTCTACCTGCAATTCGGTGTCGAAGTGCAACTGGGGCTGTAGTTAGACGAAAGAACGGGCCTTCGGCCCTATAGACGAAAGGTGTATGAGCGTGCGGCCTTCTTTACTTGCAATCTTGTTGTGCGCGGGATTGTGCGTAGCGCAGGGGACGGATGCGCAGTTCGTTCCGCCGAAGCCCGCGAAGCCGCTTCGTTTTTGTACGGCGGCCAAGCAATGGGTCGATTACGCGAGCCACGATTCCAACCTCGTAGAAATTACGCACATGCGCGGGATCCGCATGGACCTGCGTTACGGCACGTTTGAAAACGTGACGGGGCACGATTTGTATTGCGGAATCCAGCGGGCGTTTGTGCACCGCGACGCCTTGCCGAAACTGCGCCGCGCCCTCGCGCTCATTGCGAAGGAACTGCCCGGCTATTCTCTCGTGATTTTCGACGCCGCACGCCCGATGTATGCGCAGGCGGCACTCAAGCAGACGGTGGCGGGAACGCCGTATTCCAATTACGTTTCGTCGGGGAAGACGGGCGGGCTGCACAATTATGGGCTGGCGCTTGATTTAACGCTGGTGGACTCTACGGGAAAGTTGCTCGACATGGGGACGGACTTTGATTCGTTCGAGACCTGCGCGGGCGAAGTGGGCGAGGCCGCGGCACTGGAAAGCGGGCGGCTCACGCAAGCGCAGGTCGATAACCGCAATCTGCTCCGCGGTATCATGAAGCGCGCCGGATGGGTGACGTTACCAAGCGAATGGTGGCATTTTAACGCCTACACGCGAACGTACACGAAGGAACATTACCCGCTGTTTCCGATGTAATGATGCCGATGTCACCCTGATGCAAGTCAGGACAGGGTCAGTTTTTTTATGCCGACAAGAACATCCGATGCTGACTTTCGTCAGCATGACGGTCCGTGCGATGGTCTGCGAGACGGCCTGCATGACGGTCCGCGAGACGTCCCTACGGCAGTGCCTTGACGCTTGCTCTCTTTAGTCTATCGTTCAGCGCCATGCCGATTCCCGTATTCGGAATCGGGTCGACGAGAATCAGGTCGTAGTCCGGCGTATCGAGGTCGTGCATGTAGGCGTACAGCTTCGACGTCGCTTCCGTCATGTCTCCGGATTCTGAGAGGTTCACCGTCGGAGGGATGGGGCCGGGGGTATCGCCGAAGGCGATACGGGCCGTTCGTGCCGGGAGCGCATGGCCGGCGGGGACGTTACCGAAGAATAGCGGCACGGACGGCCGGTAGTGCGTGTCGCACTGCCCCGGCGCCTGCATCGCTTGCCCGGGCTTACTCGTCGATTCCTTCACGGCAACACTACCGATAACCTTGCTGAACATCTCCGGCGTGATGGCGCCCGGGCGCAGTACCGTGGGAGTCTCGCCCGCAAGCGAGATGATGGAACTTTCCACGCCGACAGAGCAGGCTCCTCCGTCGACAATGCCCGCAATGCGGTCGGCAAGCTGTGCTGCCACATGTTCCGCGGTCGTCGGGCTCACGTGCTTGAAGAGGTTCGCACTCGGTGCGGCCAGCGGGAGTCCGGATTCCTTGATAATCGCCTGTGCGACCGGATGGCTCGGGAAACGTACCGCAACGGAAGGCAGCCCGCTGGTGCAGAGGTCCGGAATGCAATCCTTCTTCGGGAGGATAATCGTCATCGGGCCCGGCCAGTAGGCTTCCGCCAGCTTGTAGGCTTCGTCGGGAATATCCTTTGCGATATCCGCCAGCTGGTCGATATCTGCGATATGGACAATCAGCGGGTCGAATGTCGGGCGTTCCTTCGCAGCGAAAATCTTCGCGAGGGCCTTCGGTTCAAATGCGTTGCCGGCAAGTCCGTAAACGGTCTCGGTGGGGATGGCGACGACTTCGCCTTCCCGGAGCAGCCTTGCGGCTTCGCTGACGCTTGTCCATGGAGGAAATTTCATTGTAATCCCAAAAATAAAAAAAGGATGGCTGGTTAGCCACCCTTTAAAATCAATGTCGCGCGTTCGGCTCTATGCTTCGGCGGCGGGTTCCTTGGCTTCGTCCTTGCGGCCGAAGGCGAAAACCTTGTCGCAGGCGCCGTTGAAACGCTTCCAGATTTTATCGGACTGATCCCTCGGGACGGCTCCGACTTCCTTCCACAGGCGGCGCAGGTGCTTCACCTTGTTCATCGCGCCACCGACGGTCGCTTCGCTCAAGTCGCTGAGGAGGTCTTCGGCTTGTTCGCAGAGCAGCACCTTCTTTTGGAGGTTGTTCTGGCGTGCCTGTTCCTGAATGTCCAGCTGGTCACGACGGCGTGTGAAGAAGTCGTCGCAGACTTCGCGGAAGTTCTTGTAGAGCAGCAGGTCGTCGACACCGCAAGAACCGAGCGTGCGCCAATCCTTCTGGAGGTCGCGTACGGCATCGGCCAACTGGTTGGAACCGGCGCTTTCGGCAAACTGGCGGACCTTCTCGATAATGTCCTGCTTCTGCTTCTTGATCTGGTCGAGTTGCTTGCGGAGGTTCGCGTCGAGCTCGGCACAGCGTTCCAGGAACTGGTTAATCGTTTCGCTGAAGCGGTCGTTGATGGCTTCGACGGATTCCTTCGGGACCATGCCGATGGTCTTCCATTCGGCTTCGATGCCCTTCACGACTTCGACGAGTTCCGCAGTAATATTATTGATGTCCAACGCCTCGAGCTTTTCGCAGAGGCTAGTCTTCTTCGCGAGGTTTTCCTTCTTGGCTTCGTCCATCTCTTCGAAATGGCCGCGCTTCTTTTCGAAGAAGGCGTCGCAGGCGGTACGGAAACGCGTCCAGATTTCGTCGGACTTGCTCTTCGGCACGGGGCCGACGGACTTCCAGGATTCCTGCAACTGCTTGAGCTTGTTGGAGGTCGCATTCCAGTCCGTAGAATTGGAGAGCGCTTCGGCCTGTTCGCAAAGTTTCACCTTCTTTTCGTAGTTCGCTTCGCGGTTGGAATCTTCCTTCTTCTGGTTTTCCTTGTGCTGGGCGTAGAAGGCGTTGGTCGCCGCCTTGAAGCGGTCCATCAAGGCAGAGATATTTTCCTTGGGCACCATGCCGATGGCCTTCCAGCTTTCCTGGATTTCCTGCATGGCCTTGAACTTGTCCTTCCAGAAGATTTCTGCATTGGCGACGAGGTCTTCGATCTTCTTGCAGAGTTCTTCCTTCTTTTCGAGGTTCTGCTTGCGTTCGGCCATCTGCTCTTCGATAAACGGAGCGCAGTTTTGACGGATCTGGTCGAGGCTTGCCTGGAACCTTTCCTTGAATTCATTGAACTTGGCCGCAGACGTCGGTCCGCAGTTTTTCCACTTGAGGCTCAAGTCCTTAAGCTTGTTGAGCACTTCCTGGCTGCCCGGTTCCTTGGCGAGGGCTTCCATCTCCGTAAGGATTTCGGCGCGGTCGTTCTCGTTGTGCCAAGATTCCCACTGGCGCATTTCCTGGAAGCGTTCGGTGGCGGCCTTGTATTCGAGCCACAGGTCGTGGTACTTGAATTTCTGTTCGCCGACAATGTCCTTCCATTCGTTATAGACATTGCGAAGCTTGATGCTGAGTTCCTTGAAATCTTCGTTTTCGTCGAAGCCCTTCACGCGCTCGATAATCTTCTTGAGCTTTTCGGTATTGGCTTCGAAAACTTTCTGGGCGTTTTCGTTGAAAGCGGCAATCTTTTCGCTCAGCTTGTTGCGCAGGGCGTTGTAAGCCTGGAGCGTCGGGTCTTCGCCTTCGAGGAGCGGGAGCTTTTCCCATTCGCGCACGATGGCGTGCAGGTGCTTGGTGGTTGTCTCGCTCGCATCCGTGTCGGCCAGCGCTTGAAGCCGTTCCAGCAGTTCAGGACGGGAGGATTCGTCGACGGCGGTTTCGCTTTCTTCGGCGACATCCGTCTTCTTCTTCATGTCCTGGGCCTTGAAGAACGCCTGGTTGAAGCGCTTGACTTCGATTCCGTCCATGATGGACTTGCCTTCGTTCCATTCGGCAATGATGGCGTCAATACGTTCAACGTTGTCCAACGGGTTCGCACCGTTCAGGAGCACCTCGAGTTCGTTGAGCGTCTCGATAAGGTGTTCCTTCTTGGCGAGCTTTTCGGCTTCGGCCTTTTCGGCGGCAATGCGGTTGGAGTCCGTCTCGTCGCAGAACTTCTTGAAACTGTCGTAGATTTCGTCAAGCGTGGCCTGGGCGGGGCCCATGCCGAGTTCGCGCGCTTCGTTCATGAGGGCTTCGAACTGGGGCTTGACGGCAAGGGGATCCTTCTGGGCGGCCAGGTGGTGCGCCTGCTGGATAAGGGCTTCGCGCTTGCTGATGAGGAGCGTGGCCGCCTTCTTGCCGCCGTCTGCGGCTTCGCGTTGTGCACGGAGCTTTTCGGCTGCAATTTTCCTTGCGGAGGTATGTTTGGAGCTTTTGGCAATATCGGTAAGGAGACTTTCGGATTCAATGCGCTCGACGGCTGCCTTGGCAATATCTTCCTTGGCATCCTTGTTGGCGGCGACGGCGAGTACGTTCGCCTTGCCGGTGCTCTTGACGAGTTCCATACGGAGTTCAGAGCTGGGCATGGACTTGACCAGTTCTTCGGCGTAGCGCGTATCCTTGATGTCGTTCAGGTAAACCTTGACCTCGTCGTTGGCGGGTTCGCGGAATTCCTTGAGCATCTTTGCAACTTCTTCAAAATAACGAGCTTCAGAAAGACGGCGGATGCTAGCTTCGCTGTCATTTTTGGATATCTGCAAGAGAACAGGGATCTGTTTCAGTTTACGGATGGCTGCCGCTCTCACATCATTATTTTCATCGGAAAGGGCAATGCGTTCCAGGGTATCCTGCGCTTCCAGTTCGTCAATCGCCTCGAGGCGCTTGTCGGGGTTGGAATTTTGCCATTTCGGTCTAAAAGTATCCAATAAGCTCATAAGTTTCTCCAAAAGGGTAGACGGCCTTGTAAGGCTCGTGTAACATAATCTAACTAAAAAGAAATTAACTCGTTTAGGAAAAAATCGGATTATTGGCAATTAAATGGGGTTAAATTAGGGGCGGATTACCTATCTTTACCATGAAAATGGCAAAACGCATCCCCAAAACGGTTGTTCCCGAACAAATTCGGACTAAAATCAAGGCTTCGAGCCTCGATCGCTTCTGCGAGGTGTACATCCCGCAGGCGCCGTCGGTGTTTACGTACGGGGTTCCCGCCGATCTGCCCGAGGGGGTGGAAATCCGCCGCGGGAGCGTCGTCTGGGTGCAGTTTTCGACCCGCAAAAAGCCGGCCCTCGCCGTGGTCTCGAAGGTCCTTACCGAAAGGCCGAATTTCGATGTCCGGTGCGCCTACCCGCACGCTTCGGGGTACGTTTTTGGCGAACGCTACATGGAAACGCTGGAATGGGTGGCGCGTTATTATATTAGTACGCCCATGAAGGCGCTGGATGTCTTTTGGCCGTCGGATTTCGAGAAGTACCTGGATGCGGTGGCCGCCAATGTGGCAAATCCGCCCGAAGAAAAATCTACCGCTCCTGCCATAGGGAAGACGGGGCCGGAAGTTCCTCCGCTCACGGACGAGCAAGAAATCGCTTTGTCGAGCCTTGTCAAGGATTTGGACGGGGAAGGTTTTCGCGGTACGTTATTGCACGGCGTGACGGGTTCCGGAAAGACGAGGGTCTATCAGGAGTTGGCCCGGGAGGCTTTGGCGCGCGGGAAAAAGGTGCTGATCCTCGTTCCGGAAATCGGCCTTACGCCGCAGACATCAGAGCGGTTCGAAAAATTCCTGCAGCAACCCGTGTACGTGCTGCATTCGGCGCTTTCGGCACCGAAACGCCGTGAAGCCTATGTGGCCATTCTGGAAAACCGCGCGAAGGTGGTGCTCGGGACGCGCAGCGCCATCCTCGCTCCGTTCGATTTTGATACCGTGATCCTCGATGAAGAACACGATTCCTCGTTCAAGCAACAGGATCCGGCACCGCGTTACCACACGCGCGAACTCGCTTTCCACCTGGCGTACAAGTACGGCGCGCTAGTCGTTCTCGGGAGCGCGACGCCGTGCCTCGAAACGTTCTACAATGCCAGTGCGAACAAACTAAAGTATGTGCGCCTCGCCAAGCGCGCTACGGAAGCCCCGCTCCCCGAGGTGAAGATCGTCGACATGGGCGTAAGCCGCCAGCAGAAGGGAATCCTGCTCTCACCGGACCTCCGGGACGCCCTCGTGGAATGTACCGCCAGCGGGGAACAGGCGATTGTGCTGATGAACCGCCGCGGCTATTCCAAGGTCCGCGTCTGCAGCGCCTGTAGCGAAACGCTCTATTGCAAGAACTGCCATGTGCCGCTCGTCTACCACAAGCAGTACCGCTCCCTGCTGTGCCACTACTGCGGAACGCTGTATCCTGTGGATACGCCCTGCCCGTCCTGCGGTGCCGAAACGTACGAGTTCGTCGGGGGCGCCATCGAAAAGCTGGAAGAAGAAATTTCCGAATGGATTCCCGATGCCAAGATCGTGCGCATGGACCGCGATACCACGCAGAACGTGGGCGCTGTCGAAAAGATTCTCGACGCCTTCCGCAACCGCGAGTACAACGTGCTCCTCGGGACGCAGATGGTCGCGAAGGGGCATGACTTCCCGGGCGTAAGCCTGGTCGGCATCGTCGGTGCCGATTCCGGTTTCAGCATGCCGGACTTCCGCAATACGGAACGCCTTTTCCAATTGCTAAGCCAGACGGCCGGACGTGCCGGTCGAGCGCAAAACAATGGGAAGGTGTTAATCCAGACGCTCAATCCGCGCGAGCCCGTGATGCATTTCGCAATCCGTCACGACTTCGCGGGCTTTGCCGAAAAAGAACTGCAAGACCGTCGCGAAGCGCTTTACCCGCCGTTCTGCAAATTGGTGGAAGTCTCGTTCGGCAGCAAGGACGAATCGCTCTTGCGTGAAGCCGTATCGCGCGTGGAAGCCTTGTGCCGTGCGGAAAAATCCCTGATGGTCCTCGGCCCCGTCGACGCCTTTGTTCCGGTGGTCCAGAACGTGCGTTGGGCAAAAATCTACTTGAAGGCAAGCGAACTAAACGTCGTCCGCCGCCTGCTCACGCCAATAGTAAACGCCCCGAAGCCGTGGGCTCCGGGCGTCGAAATAAAAGTCGAAATAGAATAAGTTTGAACTAGCGGTTCTTTAAAATCGCGCGCAGTTCGTTGGCGGCCTTTTCGAGGTCGTCGTTCACGATGGTGTATTCGTACTTGCCCTTCGTCTTCGCGAATTCCATTTCTTTCTTCGCGTTCTCGAGGCGCAAGCGGATGACTTCTTCGGAATCGGTACCGCGCCCGCGGAGCCTGCGTTCCAGTTCCTCTTCGCTCGGCGGGAGGATCAAGATGCCCGTCGCGTCGGGATA
>Ga0310690_10007551_pt1 | contig 13979 bp, 17 predicted proteins | sample AusTroGonzalo_MG_2_FD_207661 | JGI IMG/M metagenome (GOLD analysis project Ga0310690, IMG submission 207661) | Bovine rumen microbial communities from tropical cattle in Woodstock, Queensland, Australia - Gonzalo_04 (v2) (version 2) | ecosystem: Host-associated > Mammals > Digestive system >... | reverse complement strand
GCCGTAACAACACCAAATGATATGGTTGCACTTCTTGAACAGGCAAATGTTCGTATGGAAAATGTTCATTGGTTGTTCAACCCAATCGGTGAATCTTGGATTCGCAACAAGGCATTCTCTAGCGGTCCATTCGCTTGGTCAGAAGAAATGAACAGAAGCGGAACACTCCGTGGCTATCAGTTCCATTCTTCTTCAACTGTAAAGTACACAGATACAGCAACAGATTATGCAGACTTCTGGCTTGGTGACTTTGCAGAAATGATGTTCGGTATTTCAAAAGATATTTCTATCGAAGTATCTCGTGACGGAACATTCACAAACAACGGCAATGTAATTTCTGCATTCGACAGAGATTTGACACTTATCCGTCTTATTGCCGAAGTTGACTTTGCTTGCCGTCAGCCAAAAGCATTCGTACACGGAACATACTCTGTATCTTAATTAAACGGGCGGGCGGGCAAACTGTTCCGCCTTGCCTTAAATCTTAAATAGGAGAAACGAAAATGATTACACGTTCAAAAATCTTTGAGCAGATAAAAGCCGTAGATTGTGGAAATACCGCCTTTGAAAAAGGTTCGGCACAGTCTATTCTTGTTGTTGCAAGTGCAGGTTCAAAAGAATTGCAGACTTCTGATATTTCAACTTCAAACTTCGTAAAGATTGCAGACCTTGACGAAGGAAACAACTGGGTTGATATTTGCAACGCAAAAAAATATCTTAAAACAAATGATTCGGGTGCAATTGCCGTTCTCGGTGATTACCCTGTTGACCCTGCTTAATAGGTGGTGAAAATTATGCTATGTACTTTATCAGATGTAAAAGCAATGCTCAAAATAACAGACACTTCGCAAGACGATTACTTAACTTTATTGATTAAGCAACAATCGGCACTTATTGAAGGTTATATCGGCTATAAACTAGCACGGGCAAATTACACAGAAGAAGTGCATAGCGTAAACGACCGACAGTTAGTTAGTCTTAATCACTTCCCGTTGCAATCGGTTTCTGCCTGTGAAATAAACGGGCAGGAAATAACCGATTACAAAATACTTCCCGAATACGCAAGGTGGGGAAGGCTTTATCGTGGAAACGGTTGGATTGGACCAGAGTTTACACGGGGATTCACTCACGATATTTTTGCGGGAACTTGGTGCATAAAAGTTAGTTATACGGCGGGCTATTATCTGCCGAATGATACGGGCTATGTTTTAGGGGCAGACAATTCTTTGCCTTATGACATAACAACCTGTTGTATAAATTGCGTTGTAGAAAGGTTTAATCTTGAAAGTATGGGTGCCGTTGGTTTGAAAGGACATACAGAAGGACATATTTCCGACACCTATTCAGATTCTGCAAACAATGTGGGGTTGTCAGAAAGTGCAAGATTACTTTTGAATAAATATGTATTTTATGGGGTTGCATAATGGTTCGTTTTCATAATGCCGTAGTTTCTATTTTAAGCGAAAGCAATACAATAGACGATTCGGGCGATTATATTGCAGAATGGACACAGATAGAAACCCTTGAAGGTGATGTTCAACCGCATTCATTGACCGAAGACGAAATGAAAGCTTATGGAATATCACAAAGTCGGGGAAGCGTGAAACTGTTTTTATATAACGGCTATCACGAAAATATTAAAGTTGGAAACAGGGCTTCTGTCTTATCTGCTTTTACGGGCAAGACGGAAGTTTATAATATAATGCCGATAAATGCTTGGAGTAAGCACGGGGAATGTCTTTTGTTGCCTGTTGAAAATGAAGCAACCCCAGAGCCGACACCTAGCGAAGAAGAAGAAGAAAATGGCGAAGAAGGTTAGTATTGACGAGTTTATATCGGAATTAGACCGATATTCAAAACAGGCACTTGCAGATTCAAAAAGGTTTGTTACCTTATCGAGTGCCGAAGTTGAAAGAACCGCCAAAACTATAATGCGGGATACGATAACAAATCCCGATGTTGCATACGGCAAAAAAGGGCATCACCCTTCGGTTGAAGGAAACCCGCCTGCACCCGATACGGGAACGCTTTTGCAGAGCATAACGCATTCGGTAAAAGTGGAAGGCTATGAAGCAATCGGGGAAGTTGGAAGTATAATACAGAATTCTAACTACCCTAGATTTTTGGAATACGGCACAAGCAAAATGAAGCCTAGACCGTGGTTGTCGGCTTCGCTGATTAAGTGTCAGAGTTTTATGGCGAACTTGTGGAAGGAGATATTCGGATAATGAACTTAAAGAAATATTACAGAACACTTTTGACAAACAGTTCAGAACTTGTTTCTCTGTTAGGTTCTACCGACAAAATAGTTGCAAGTTATCCGAATGAAGTTACAACTTTTCCGCTTGTAATTTATGAAGATACAAACAGTTCAGATGTTGCCTTTTCGGACAATCTGCCCGAAGGAACAAGTGCAACTGTAAGAATACACATCTTTTCAAAGTTGGTAAAAAACTATGCAAAGGTGGAAGATATTGCCGAAATCGTACATTCTGTTTTCCGTCTTGACCATTGGGCTATGACAAGCAACAATGACACGGCAGACACACAGGACAACATTCGGCACAGGATAATGGATTTTAAAAGGGAATTCTACTCCCTTTAAAATATAAGCTTATAATTTAAGGAGAAAACGAAAATGAACGAAGCACCAAAAATCGGACTTGATAACGTAGTTATCGCAAAAGTTCTTTCGGACAGTTCAGAAGGAATTTCCTTTGGTGAAGTTATTGCTTTGAAGGGAGCAGTAAACGCAACAGTAAACCCGAATAGTGATGTTGCCGTAGACTTCGCAGACAACGGACCATTCTTTTCTGCTTCAAATCGTGGTAACACCGAACTCAATCTTGAAATGATTGACGTTGATGTTGATGTATTGGCACAGTTGCTCGGACAGAGAAAGGTGAACGGCATCACAGTCGAAACACCACTTGACCAGAGTTCAGACTATGCACTTGGTTTCCGTGTATGGCTTGCAGGAAAAGACGCAAGTGGAAACAACCGCTATCAGTATTTCTGGTATGCAAAAGGCAAGTTCTCTGTGCCAGAAACGGGCGGAGAAACAAAAACAGATAGCTTGAACTTCGGACATATTTCTGTTACCGCACAGTTTGTTCAGACACAGTTTGTTCCCGCAGGACAGGAAACAGGCACAATTTGTACACACATCAGAACAGACGATCCAAGTGTTCCTGCTTCTGTAAAAGCAAATTGGTTTAATGCTCCTGTTGTACAGACAACAAGTGACGATTCAGAATTGACAGTTTCTGTTGCTTATGCAAATAGTAAGGTAACATTCACAGGTGCCAAAGATAGCGGAGCTTCATTTGTATTTGCAAGTGGTTCTGTTATTGACGGACAGACAATCGGTGTTCTTGATTCAAACGGAGCATTGGTTGAAGGTGAATACGCAGTCGGCACAACCGCTTCTGCTTCACCGACAATTGTCTTTACACCTTCGGCAGACGCAGAAACCCCTGCAAGTGCCTTTGTTACAAACGGCTTAAAGGACAGTTTCGGAGTTGGTGCAACACCGCTGATTGACACAAGCCTTTAATTAAACGGCAAGTTTGCAAAATATCCCTAGTTGGTTTATAATGCCGATTAGGGATTTTTTTTTAAGGAGAAAAAAAGATGGCAGAACTCGACAAAGTAAAAAGCGAAAAGGTGACCCTTAAAATAAAGGGGAAGGAACGGGAAATCAAATATGGATTTTCCGCTTGGGGAAAGATTGAAGAAGAACTTGGGGGTTTGGATAAACTTGACAAGTTGCAGGAGCAGGTGGAAAAGTACCCGTTCAAAACAATTCCGCATTTAATCTGGATTGGGCTTGTTGACAAAGAAGGGGTTACGGAAGAAACCGTGCTTGACGAGTATGGGCTAGGCGATATTGATATGATAACAAGTGTATTTGAAAAAGCCCTATACGGCTCGTTACCTAGCGACACAAAAAAGGAAGTGGAAGCGAAGAACCGATAAAAGAATTTCCGTGGACATTCCTTCTGTATGAATGTTTGTCTATGGGGTTATCGGAGCAATACTTTTGGGAATCCACTCCGAAGAAGATAATTGCTTTAATAGACCAGAAGAAAGAAGTTGAAAAGATACAACAGAAAAACCTTGCGATATATACCGCCTGTTATGTATGGGGAAAAGACCCCGACAAATACGAAGACAATGGCGGTCCCGTTGCGGGTCGGGATATTCCGATTAGTGACGGAGCATTGAAAGGTTTGATGTTGTAAGGAGCAATAAATGGCAGACTATAATATAAGTGCAGAAATCACCGCAGACACAAAAGGTTATGAAAACGGAGTAAAGAAAGCACAAACTGCAAGTAATAAGTTAAGCAAAAGTTTAACAAGCGTTGTGAAAGGGTTTGGCAAAAGCGGGTTATCTGGTGCCATAACTTCTGCGGGCTTGGCACTTGGTGGAATTGGTCTTGCCGTTGGAACTGCGGTCAAAGCAATAAAGGGTATTACAAAAGCTCTGGGAGAATGTGCCGAAGCATACAAAACACAGATGGTTGCGGAAAAGGCACTTGATACCGCAATACAAAATTCTCCCTATGTTTCGGGAACCGCAAGCAAAGCGTTGAAAGATTTTGCAAGTGAAATGCAGAAGATTTCTAATCTTGGTGACGAAGAAATTATCCCGCAAATGACACAGTTGATTGCAACGGGCAGAACAGAAGCCGAAGTTATGAAGATAATTCAAACGGCAACAGATATGTCGGCAAGCGGGGCAATGAGTTTTGACACCGCCGTTACACAATTAAACGCAACGCTTAACGGAAATATCGGAAGGCTCGGACAACAGAATGCAGAGTTAAAAGGTTTGACCGAAGAAGAATTGAAAAACGGGCAGGCGGTGGACATTCTTGCGGACAAATACAAGGGTCTTTCGCAGGCTTCGATTGATTCTAGCAAACAGTTAAAAAACGCAATCGGGGATTTGAAAGAATCCTTTGGAAAAAGTTTTGAAAACGCTATGACCCCAATGCGACAATTTTTCACGGAAATAATACAGGGTTGGGCAGACGCAAGAAAGGCAAAACAGGAATATGAAAAATCAGAAGAAGCCGTTGATGCAGGTAATGCGACAATTTCAGACTTACAGACAGTAATCGCAGAAAGGGAAAAGGCTCTTGCAGAATTAAGACAGGAACTTAATGAATTACAGGCGGGCGGTTCTGATTGGGCAGAAATACTCAAAGAAGATATATCTTTGACAAAGACTAAAATCAAGCAGGCAGAAAACGAACTTGGAATTCTTAATGCAAAACTAGCCAACAGACAAAGGGAACAGGCACAGGCAGACAAAATTGCAAAACAGGAAGCCGAAAGACACAAGGCAGAAGCAGACGCAATTGAAAAAGAACAGAAGGTCGTTCAACTCAAAGAAGAATATTTAAAAAAGATTGCGGAACAGGAAGCCAAATGGCAACACATAAAAGAAGTTACGGGGGAAGCCGTAAAAGACGAAGAAAAAATTGAGTTTTACCAGAATAGTCTTGTAGATTTAATGACACAGGCGGGCGGTCAGATTACAACAAACAATCAGCTTTACAAAGACCAAATGAAAATTATAAACGAACTTGTAGAAGGTCTTGAAAAGCAGAAAGGAACCCTTGCGGATATTGCGTCTTGGGAAATGAGAATACGGCAACAAAGCATTGATGTTTTGACCGAACAGAACAAAGAAGAAATTGACTATGATGCAAAGAAAAGAAATCTAAAAGAAATTTTGACATTGAATATGCAACAGTTAGATGCTCAAATGCAAACCGATTTGAAATCCGTTGAAGAAACGGAAAATGCGGAAGAAGCAAAATTAAAAATTGTTGAATATTACAACAACGAAAAACTTGCCGTTCAGAAAGACTACAACGAAGAAGTGGCAGATTTGACAAGGCAGGAAGAAGAAGAAATATGGCAGGCTCAAAAAGAAGCTTATGCAAGAATGTTCAGAATTGCGAAGTCTTATGCAGAGCAGATTGCTTCGGTTTTTTCTAGGGTTGCAAAATCAATTGCTTCTGCCTTTAAGGGTGTTGTCAGTTCTTTCAAGTCGGTTTTCTCAAAACTGTTCAGCGGTGGTGTTGACGATGCCTTGGATTCGCTTTTGGTTTTTGAAGATAAAATACTAACCTTCTTTGTAGAGACCCTGCCGAAGTTACCGCAATTCGTTGCTTCTGCTTTACAGTCAATCGGGGTTTTAATTCAGAACATTATGGCAAGCGGTGGTTTTCAAGCATTGTGGGATATATTTGAAAATATCTTTGATATGGTGTGGGAAGGCATAGAATGGCTTATAAAACAGATAACCGCAAACATACCAAAAGTTATTAAAATGATAACAACAGTCATTAAGAAGATTGCACAGAAGATTCCGACATTGGTTAGTCTGATTATTCCTGCAATTGCAACCTTGGTAAGTGAAGTAATTAAAGCGATCCCGCAATTGTTGAATACGACACTTTCTGTTCTTCTGCAATCCGTTCTGGAACTTGTAAAAGCCTTGATGCAGAACTTACCGCAGATAATTTCGGCAATCGTTTCTTTCCTGCCCGATTTGATTTTTGGAATCACAATGGCAATCGCAGATTTTATTGCAAACTTAAAGGCAGAAGATTTTGTCGCAATAGTTAGCGGAGTTATACAGGCGGTTGCAACATTGGGTGTTTCTTTGGTAAAGGCAATACCAGAGATTTTAAAAGGCTTGTGGGAACTTGCAAAGGGCTTGATAAAAGGAATGTGGAACCTGCTTCTTGAAGCCTTGAAAGCCACTTGGAAAGGTCTCAAATGGGTTTTGGATTTGGTTGTCGATTGGTTTAAGTCTACCTTTGGCGGATATGCAACAGGAACGAACAACGCACAGAAAGGTCTTGCCTTGGTCGGTGAACAGGGACCAGAGCTTGTTGCATTCAAAGGCGGAGAAAAGGTCTACAACGCAACGGACACAAAACGAATGTTGAACGGAAGCGGTGGAACAAGCAACACGTTCAATGTTACTTTTAATAATTTACAGGATACTTCGGCTTATGCAATGATGTCGCAGTTACGGGCATATAACAGAAATATGGCAATCAACGGTGTTATATAAGGAGTAAGAAAAAATGCAGAAATTACAATGGCAGAACGCAAAGGGTGATATTTTAGATTTGACTTCGGGAAATTACGGAATTACAGAATGGGAAGGGTTTAGTAATACTTCCTTGAACATTCAGACCCAGACAGTTCCGTTTCAAGATGGCGGTGTATTCCTTGACGCTTTAATCGAGCAGAGAGAATTGACCGTCACCCTTGCAATGCAGGACAACAATAATCTTGCTTTACGCTATCAGCAGAGAAGGGAATTGATTTCTGCATTAAATCCAAAACTTGGTGAAGGTTATTTAATCTACACAAACGATTTTATTTCAAAGCGAATTAAGTGCGTTCCACAGATTCCTGTTTTTGAGACCCACAATTCAGATACCGCAGGAACCCCGAAGGCTTCTTTGACTTGGTCTGCCTGTGAGCCATATTGGGAAGATTTGGAAGAAACGGAAGTGTCTATAAGTTTAGGGGACACAGTAACAATAAACAACACGGGTGATGTTCCTGCACAGATTATCGCAGATATTCAAGAAGGTTGCGACAATCCTATTCTTACAAATAAGACAACGGGAAAAAATATCACATTGAACGCAGAACTTGAACACGGGGTTTTGATAGACACAAACAACGGACAGAAAAGCATTCAATCATATAAACAAAGTTTTCAATGGGAACAGGGCGGACTTGTAACAACTTGTGTTTATGGGGGCGGAAAGGTTCTGCAAATAGGAACGGTTGCAAAATTGGAAGACCTAGCAACAGGCGAAGTTAGGTATATAAAAAGACCTTGTGAAGCTTATGGTATAAATAATTTGTTTTATATAAATAATAAATATTTCGCTATGTTTGATAGTAGTTACATAGCATTTAGCGAAGATGGAGAAAATTGGACAGAAGTTCAAATCAGCGGGTTTTCCGCAAATGTTACAGGCATAGCATATAACGGGATTTTGTATGTTGTTGTCGGTGCAAGCGGAAAGATTGCAACTTCAACAGACCTGTTCAATTGGACCGTTCAGACAAGCGGAAGTGATGGGTTTGCGGATGTAACATACTCAAAAGAAGTCGGCTTGTTTGTAACTGTTGGCGGTTCGGGAACAATCAAAACTTCACCAGATGGAACAACGTGGACTTCAAGAACTTCGGGTGTAAGTTCACCTATATACTCAATCATATATCAGAATCAATTTATTGCGTATGGAAACGGTCGCTATTTTCTTTCCCCAGACGGAACGACGTGGACTTATGCTTCAACGGGTGTTTTGGGTTACCAAGGCAATATATGTTATGGAAATGGAAATTATGTAATTGCTTGCACAGGCGGTATTGTTGTTTCTACGGATTTAGTAACTTGGACACGACGTTCGGGTTTAGGTTCTGGTCCATACGACGTAACGTTTGGAGCAGGAGTGTTCACAGTTGTTAGTAGTGACAGAATAAACAAAAGCACAGACGGTATAACTTGGACAACTTCAACCCTGTGGAATTACGACATAAAAGGTGCAATATACGTCAATGGAAAATTCATAGCCGTAACAGAATCGCATACGTCACCAATTAAATATTATGTTATGACTTCTACCGACGGAATAAATTGGGAATCTACCGAAATGTTAAGTTCGGTAGGTGATATAGTCTATGGGAATGGGATATATGTTATAAGGAGCAATGCAAGAAGTGTTTATGTTTCTACAGATGGAGAACAATGGGAAAGTTATTCAACAGGAGCAGACAGTAATTTAAAAAGAATTAAATATATCGAAAGTTTACAAAAATTTATTCTTTTGGAAGATACAAGAAATATGCTGGAGTCTTCTGACGGAATGAATTGGACGGTTCATAGGATTATAACAACTACGACCCCACAGTTGCGAGATATAGATTATGGCAACGGACTTTTTGTAGTTGTCGGAAATACAGGTAGTATGTATTATTCTTCAGATATGGAAACTTGGACAAGTGCAAATATACCAAACGTGGGAACTTATGCTATAGATAATATAATTTATAAAAACGGATTTATTGCACATCAAGCAAATATGAGAAGGGTAATAATAACAACAGACGCACAAACTTTTAGATTTTACAATTTTGGAACTACATCAACAATGCGAAGATTTGTCATAATAAAAGGCAATGTTTATGGAATGGGTGAAAGTGGGTATTTGATGGAAAGTCAAAGCGGTATAAAATGGGATAAAGTAGATGTAGGAATAAACGAAAATATAAATCAGATTGTCTATAAAGACGGGCTTTATGTTTTTGGTGACAACGGATTGATTCTGCTTCCAGATTTGGAAAAGGCAAACTTTATTTCAAACCTTTCACCTTCTTCTGATATGAACTTAAATCTTGAACAGGGCAACAACGACCTTTCTTTCTTTGCAGACGCAACAAGCGGAACTTGTAAAATCAAATATCGCCAGAAGTACATTGGCGTCTAATGACTAGGAGTATAAAAAATGAGTTACAAAGATAAACCGCAGATAAAACTTTACAAATACGAATCGGGCTCTTTTGTTTTACAGGCAATCATTGACGATTTTCAAGAAGTTAGTTTTGAGCATAATATTTATGAAGCAGGAACTTTCACTATCACGATAAACTACAACATTCCAAACTCGCAGTTATTTCAAAGGGGCTTGTTCTGTCAGTTCGGTTCTTCCCCTTATGACTTCGGGGAAATTATCACAATACAAGACGCAATCGGTGAAGATGGAAAAGGCTCGCAGATTAGAACGATTACGGGTAAAGATGCCAGATACATTTTGAAAAGACGTGTTATAAAAAATATGAACTCAAACGGGCTTTGGGCTATGACCGATAAAGGTGAAGTAGTATTGCGGTCCCTTATTCAAGACCAATGCGGAAGCGGTGCAGAAAGTAAAAGACAGTTGCCGATAACAAACACAATTCCTGCATCAGCAGACGCAAAGGGCAAGACATATTCCGTTTCAGAAAACTTTTCAAACCTTTACGAAGTGTGCAAGACAATTGCGACACAATCAGAAATAGGGTGGAGACTTTCATTCACAGGAACACTCACCCTTGAAGTTTTTGAAGGGCAGGATTTAAGTCAGACAGTCCGATTTGATACGAATTACGAAAGCCTTGCAAACGGAGAATTCACCGACAGTTCAGACGCTTATTCAAACGCAATTTATATAGGCGGTAAAGGGCAGAATGACGATAGGGATATTTACGAAGGCGAAGACGGAAGCCCGACAGGTTTGGATCGTTTTGAAAGTTGGGACAATCAATCTTCTTTGACCGTTGAAGCAGAATATGAAGCCGAAGCACTTTCAATGCTTACGCAGTACGGGCAGACGCTTACAATGTCTGGAAACGGACTTGCAAAATGCCCGTATATTTTCAGAGAACAATACGACATAGGAGACACGATTACAGTTGCCTTTTCGGGCAAATCTGCAAAAGCTCAAATCCTGTCTATCACAGAACATTGGTCTTGGGCGAATTACGATATATCTTTTTCATTCGGAAAACCGCAGAATAATTTAAGCGACCAATTGCAGTTGATGTTGAGAAAGATACAGGAAGCAAGCAACAAGACAAACTCGACCGATAGCGTAAGGTGGTACACAATTCCGACAGATACATCTATGCCGAAAGCTGATGTTACATATAACACAATCGGATTTGTGGGAACCTGTGCAAGTGGCGGTTCTACTTTCCAATTATATCTTGATAACGAAAAGACGGGTGCAAAAACCTATCACGTTTATTTCAAACAGTTAGGCGGTGGCAAACTTACCTTGACAACGGGCGTTTCGGGTGCTTCTTCTTTGACACTTAATTCGGGAACTTATGTCGCAATAATTTATGTAGATGCAGATGGCAACGTAACAACGCAGGGAACAACAGTCACAAACACAGTTACTGTTGATAACTTACAATCTGTCTCCAGTAATGCAGTTTATAGTGCGTTACAAAGTTATGTCAAAACTAAAGATGTTACAATAACTGCGGTTGCAAACACTTATACTGTGAGTAGTGGTGGATTGCTATATAAAAATTATATATACATTCCAAATGAAATAGGTGCAAATCACATAGTTATAGGAATATCAATGAACGATTGGGGTGGTGTAAAAAACTATCCTTTTGGATTTTATAAAAGTGACGATGGTTATCTTGGACTGTGGACAACAAATCAAGCGTTTGCAGGAACTTTATATGTCCGAATATCATATATATAATTCTTTATATTATAATGAATTATGGCTTAACATAATACAAATCTACAAACATTTTCATATTAGTTGTCGTGCTAGAAAGGAATTGCCTTACGTTTAATGTTTTTCTGTTGGACATCCAACAATCTGTTATTCCATTACCACCTACAATTGAAAAATTGTCTCTCTCAACAGTAGCCTGCATTCTAACAATGACATAATTCTCAAAAGCACTATCCAAAGTTTTGACAACTACATCTCCCGTCGTTGTGTTATCCATTTCTACTTGAACGGTCGTTGTGTAAAGTTTTGTATTAAAATATAAACCCGCTTGCCTTTCCGAAAAACTGTATCCAATTGCGTCTCCAATTGCATTATAAACCGCATTTGAGGAGACAGATTGTAAGTTATAGAAAGTTAAGAAAAATTATGGGTGTAGAAAAAAGTAGACAAGCGGTTTTTGACACAATGAAAAAATGGGTGTAAACTAAAACTATGAAAGAATATTTGAACAGAATGCAGGTGGAAAAAAAGGACTTGGAAAACCGAATTGCAAAGGCGGTGAAGTTGCTTCAAAATCCGCCTTATGACATTGACGATTTCGGGCTTCACTTACTTTCAAAGCAGATTGATGCAATGAAGGTTTACAATGACATTCTTGCCGAACGTATAAAATACGAAGGGGGAAAAAATGAATGACGAAGTTTTAGGGGAGAAGGTGAAACAATTGGAAGCCGACATAAAAGAAATCAAAGACGATTTGAAAAGTATGCCCGATAAAATCGCAGAGAAAATCGGGGAAAGTGTAGATATAAAAATCAAGCTTGCAATTTCAGAAACAGAAAAAAAATATCAAGCAAAACTTATCGGGCTTTTAATCGCAATTCTTGGCGAAGGCGTTGCCCTGCTGATTAAGTTTATAATGGGGTAGAAAATGACGCTTGAAGATTTTATAAAAAAGTATAACGGAAAACAGGTTGATTATGACGGGGTATTCGGTGGTCAATGCGTTGACCTTTTCAGACAATATTGCGTTGAAGTTCTTCTGATTGCAGAACATACGGGAAGTTGTCAAAGTTCGGGCGGGGCGAAAGATTTGTTTTTAGACTATCACAGAATGCCCGTAGAAAAAAAATACTTCATAAGGAGTTCTTCAAAAACCTGCAAGGCGGGCGATGTTCTTATCTGGAATGAAAGCTTGACGAATAAATACGGACACGTTGCAATTTATCTTGGAATGATTGGCAATTCCTATCTTGTTTTTGAACAGGACGGTTTCAAACAGGACGGGGCAAAAATAAACCTTCGGGGAAAAGAAAATCTTTTGGGCTATTTAAGAAAAAGGGGGTAAAAAATGAAGGTAAAAAATACAAGTCTTTTAATCAAAATAATTTTAATCATTTTGGGCTTTGCCCTGTGCGTTCTGCATTGGATCGGGGTTCTGCCAGAAGCAGAGATAAAAGAAATATGGCTATCTATCGGTTTTGCTTACGGGGTCGGATTGGGAACAATTGATTTCAACATCTGCCGTGACAATTGGGTAGAAAGCAAGGGGGAAGAATGAGCCTTGATTTAATTTTAATTATTGCCGTTGCTATTCTTGTAGTTATTCTTTTCGGTTGTGCAAAGGCGGGGATAACGGACAAGAAAGAAATAAAACGGCTTGAAAATGAGTTGGAAAAATATCGTGTGGTGCTTCTTAATTACATCACGGAATCAGCACAGATAAAAAAAGACGGACAGGAAATCCAAAAGGAAATTGAAAATGCAGAAACGGACGAAGAACTTATTGACATTCTCGGTGATATTATTTCTAGGAATAATCAGCGGGTGCCGAACGACAAAACAAAGTAAAACCTATTTACCACCGAAACCCGAACGGCAGGAATTACAAGCCCCGCAAAATCTTCAAGACTGTGCAGAAATAATAAACTATTACGAACATCTAGTTGAAGAATGGGAACAATGGGGTGAAGTAGTAACGGACTTGTATTATTTAGAAAATTAACATATAATCATTATAACTTCTGTAGCGGGTCGAAAACCCGAATAAACCGCTTTGCGTTGTTAACGTAGGGCGGTTTTTTATTTAGGGGAAATTTCCCTTATTTTCCGCTAATTTCCCAAAATCTTCGCTATAACGCATTCAAAAAGGCTCGGTGGTATAATATCATTATTTTTATAAACAAATGCGTTGTGGGGCTTTCTAGGGGCATTATAGGGCAGATTTCGGGGCTTGTCTGGGCAATAAAAAACCCCTTCGGGAGTATTGCACTCGGAAGAAAGCCGAAGGGGAAAGATTGCCTTTTTTACACCCTTAAAGCTAGGGGGCTCAAAGATGTGTATTTTTATATTACAGTATTTTTCCTTCCTTGTCAAAATTGATACTTTACAAAATCCACTTTATGCTTTAATATAATTACAGGGACTTGGGAAACCCCTATTTGACATACCGAATACATATCAAGAAGTTATCCTTTTTGCAGGGTTTAGTTTCTGCTTTGTGTTCGGGGCAGAATCGGGTTCCCACCGCTAGACCTTGTAAAAAGGATAATTTTTTCTAATAGCGATTTAAGTTTTCTAATAGCGTTTTTGTTCTGGCTCCCTTTTATCTGTTGTCGGTAAGCTGATGAAGTAGACGGCAGGGCAGATAAAAACAAAGTGTTTACTGTGGGGTCTTTACAAAGAC
>Ga0310690_10007549_pt1 | contig 13981 bp, 14 predicted proteins | sample AusTroGonzalo_MG_2_FD_207661 | JGI IMG/M metagenome (GOLD analysis project Ga0310690, IMG submission 207661) | Bovine rumen microbial communities from tropical cattle in Woodstock, Queensland, Australia - Gonzalo_04 (v2) (version 2) | ecosystem: Host-associated > Mammals > Digestive system >... | reverse complement strand
CGCCGAGCGTCCTGGTATCCAACCAATCATGGTGCCGAGTGCCAACAACTGAACCGCCGCTTGCGGGACCGCATGAGCGGTGGTGTGGGAGGACGGGAGTTAGCCACTCCCTCCTACCCGATTGCTTTGATCAGATCTTTTTCCGGATGGTTACGATGTTCTGGTTGTTTTCATAGCGATAGGTCATATCATCCATCGTTTTTTTGACGAGGAAGATGCCCAGGCCGCCGATTGAACGCTCCTCTGCGGAAAGCGTCACATCCGGATCGGGCTTTTCCAGGGGGTTGTAGGGGATTCCGCTGTCAATGAAGGTGATGGAGAACATACGGTCCGCAGGATCAAAATCAAGGCGGATCGTCGCATTCCCGGTGCCGGAGGGATATGCGTAGCTCGCAATGTTCGTGAACAGCTCGTCCACGGCAACGTCCAGCTGCATCTGCGCCTTCATGGAACACTCCAGTGCTTCCAGCTGTTCATCCACGAACATGGTGACTGCGGTAATATTTTCCTTGACAGCCTCCAATGTCAGTTCTTTCAAGCTTTCTCCCTCATTTCCGGGTCAAACCGAACCTCACTTATAATATATTATACCATCATTTCATAAATTTTGGTACAGTCTTCTTCATTTAATGTTACAAAGCCGGAAATGGTGCCTGTACGGCCTTCCCCGCGGCACAGCGCCTGCACCAGGGCAGGAATATCTTCCTTCTTTGCACCAAGTTCCGCAAAGTTCTTCGGCATACCGATGGAAATCAGGAAATTCCGGAAGGCTTCGATGCCGGCCCGGGCTGTCACTTCTGGATGGTCGAAGTCCATCTGGCAGCCCCAGACCCGGACGGCGACCTTGGCGAAGCGCATTACATCATGCTGCAGGACATAGGTGAAAACAGCAGGCATTGTGACCGCCAGGCCGGCACCGTGCGCACAGTCATACAGTGCGGACAGCTCGTGTTCAATATTGTGGCTGTTCCAGTCCTGGCTGCGGCCGACACCGCAGGAATTGTTATGGGCCATCATCCCTGCCCACATGATATTGGCGCGTGCCTCATAATTGTCCGGATCGGCAATGACCCGGGGACCTTCATGGATCATGGTCAGGAGCAGGGCTTCAATCAGCCGGTCGGTTACTTCGACTTCCTTCGAGTTGGTCAGGTAGCGTTCATAGAGATGCGCCATGATATCCGTGATGCCCGCGGCCGTCTGGAAGGGAGGAAGCGTCTGGGTCAGGGCCGGGTTCAGGACGGAGAAACGCGGACGGATCGCATCGCCGCTGGCGCCGCGTTTGAACATGCCATCCTCCCGGGTGATAACGCTGTCCGGGCTGCCTTCGCTGCCGGCGGCCGCGATCGTAAGCACGGTGCCGACCGGCAGTGCTTTTTCAATTCGCTTTCCGCTGTAGAAATCCCAGAAATCCCCGTCATAGACGGTACCGGCTGCGATCGCCTTGGCGGAGTCAATGACGCTGCCGCCGCCAACGGCCAGGATAAAATCGATATTTTCACTCCGGCACAGCCTGATGCCTTCGTATACCAGGCCGCTGCGGGGATTCGGCTGTACGCCGCCGAGCAGGAGGAAGGGAATCCCTTCCGCTTCCAGTGAAGCTTTCACCCGGTCGATCAGGCCGGAGCGGAGGGCGCTGCCGCCGCCGTAATGAATCAGGACTTTTGATCCGCCGAAGCGGCGCACCATGCTGCCAACCTGGCTTTCGGCGTCTTTCCCGAAGACAAAGCAGGTGGGGGAATAAAAGATAAAATTCTCCATCGCTGTTTTCCTTTCTGAACACCGCAATCTGCTGTTATTTGGGTTTTTGCTCTGATGATTTTATATCTTCGAGTATCCTCTAAGTCAAGGCAACAGATTTTCCTGTCAGATGTCTTCGAGCTTTGTTTCCAGGAGGGCGCCGCCGGGCGAATAGACCAGTTTCATGGAGAAGCATTCAGGCCGGACGGAGAGAAGGGGAAGGAACGCGCGGTCTCCTTCCCAGAGAGGCAGGGACAGGACATCCTCCACAGGAACCCACCGGAGGATACCCTCATCGCATTCCGGCAGGGGGCGGTCCTCCGCTGTCGCTGTGTAGAGGAAGGTCAGCTCATTTCCCCAGTCCGGCAGGATAAAAGTGAGGATTCCGCGGAAATGCAGGTCCTGCAGTTCCAGACCGGCCTCCTCCCGGACTTCACGGCGGACGCATTCCTCCGGCGTTTCGTCTTCCCGCAGGTGCCCGCCGAGTCCGATCCATTTCCCGGCGTTTTCGTCCGTGCTTTTCTTCACACGGTGCATCATCAGCCAGCGGCCGCTGTTTTCCACGTAACACAAAGTAGTCAGCCGCACAGGAATCCTCCTTCCGCGATCTGGCGGATCAGGTCCAGGTCCGCCGGCAGCCAGTCCACGCTGTCCAGTTCCTCCGGGAGGAGCCATCGCGCAGACTCGTGCTCTTTCAGGGTCAGGTTCCCGGATACGATATCGCACAGGAAACAGCCCATGGACAGATGAAATTCAGGGTATTCGTATTCCAGCTGCGCAAGTTTCCGCCCGACGGAAACAGCGGTATCCAGCTCTTCACGGATTTCACGGGCAAGCGCTTCTTCCGGTGATTCGCCCGGCTCGATTTTCCCGCCGGGGAATTCCCAGTAATCTTTCCAGGGACCGTATCCGCGCTGGGTGGCGAACAGACGGTTTCCGCTCATCAGGACGGCGGCGGAGACCCGGACGGTTTTCCGGATGTGATTCTCCGGCGGCTCCGGACGATCCGGGATCCGGTACACAGCCGCATCCGTCACAACCAGGTCCATGGGAACATCCCACAGGGAACGGGGCAGGGACGGCGCGCGCTGTTCCTCAAAAGCAGCCTGGATAAATACTGCGTTTTCGCATTTCGGCAGGAAACGGTCATAGTAGCCACCGCCCATGCCGAGACGTGTTCCGTATACGTCGAAGGCGGTGCCGGGACAGATCACAAGATCAATTTCCTCCGGCGGGACGGTACGGGAGGAATCCTCCCCGGGTTCCGGAATGCCATAAGGGCCAGGTTCCCAGTTTCCGGGAAGGAGCGCCTTCATTTCCGTCCTGCTGACGCAGCGCGGATAGGCAAAACGTTTGCCGGCGGCAGCCGGAAGCGCGCACAGCGAATCCGGGGAAAGCTCCCCGTGGACGGCCCGGTACAGCATGACTGTGCGGGCGGTGCGGAATTCCGGGAGAGCAACAATACGCTGTGCGGCGCGCAGGGATTTTTCCGCGCGCTCCGACTGAGACAGGCTGTCCCGGATCCGGATGTATTCTTTTCTCAGCGCAGGACGGGAATAATCAGGCCCTTTCATGCCGGAAAGCGTCAGAAAGTGACGGTTTCAGGCGCGGCGGTGAAGGAGGAGAAAACGGCTTCGCCGCTGCGGAAGTACAGCACCTGGGTGTTGCCGTCTTCGGGACTGTACATGGCACGCAGGGAAGGATACTTGTCCAGCATGGCGGTTCTCGCTTCGAGGCGTTCGTCTTCCACCAGCTCACCGGCGACGCGGAGCCATTTCCCGTCTTTGAACGCGCAGATTTCCGCCTTGGGGTTGGCGGCAAGCTGGTGGGAGACCGGCTTCACTTTCCCGGTCTGGATATACAGTTTATCCTCAAAAATCATAACGGTACCGAAAGGACGGACACGGGGCTGGTCACCGTCCACCGTCGCAAGGTAATAGGTTCCGCTTTCTTCCAGAAACTGGCAAACTTTTTCGATTCCGGACATGGTTGTATCCTCCTGTCATATGGTGTGTCTCCGGCTGCGGGCGCTTTGCCTGCCAACCTTTTTTATATTGAAAAGATACAGGAAAGCAGGATGCTTGTCAATCGGGAAACGCCCGGAAGCTTCTTGCTTTTTGGGACGGCGGCAGGTAGAATAAGAAACTGGGACGGGATGTGAACCGAGACTGTCCGTCCCGGTTGAGAAGGAGAAACGGCTGTTTATGTTTGAACGTTTTGAAGTGATCCGGAATGCCGAAATGCGCCAGTATACAACGCTGAAACTCGGCGGCCCGGCGGATTACCTGGCCTTTCCCAGGAGCGCGGAAGAAATCACCGCACTGTTTGAGGAAGCCGGAAACGCGGGGGTTCCCGTGACGGTGATCGGCCGGGGGAGCAACCTGCTGGTACTCGATGGCGGGATTCGCGGACTGGTGATCCGGGTGGAAAAGAATATGAGGGAGATCCGCCGGGAGGGGAATCTCCTGACGGCACAGGCCGGAACCATGCTCGGTGCTGTGGCCGCAGCTGCTGCAGAAGCCGGACTGGCAGGAATGGAATTTGCAGCGGGCATACCCGGAACGGTTGGCGGAGGCATCACCATGAATGCCGGCGCATACGGCGGGGAACTGGCTGACGTGACACTGCGGGTGGACGGCGTGATGCCGGACGGAACACCCGTTTCCCTGAACCGGGAGGAGATGCAGTTCGGTTACCGGACGAGCGCGGTTAAAAGCAGGAATTTTATCGTGACAGAGGTCACATTTGAACTGCAGCCGGGAAATCCGGAAGCTATCCGGGCGCGGATGAGCGGACTGAATGCGATGCGTGCTGAAAAACAGCCGCTGGATGTACCCAGCGCCGGCAGCACCTTCAAGCGTCCGGAAGGCTATTTTGCCGCCGCGCTGATTGACCAGTGCGGACTGAAAGGCTACAGCGTCGGGGAAGCGCAGGTGAGCCTGAAGCATGCCGGATTCCTCGTCAACAATAACGGAACCAGCAGCAGGGATTATCTGACACTGATGCGGAAGGTGCAGCAGATTGTGCTGGAGCGCGCCGGCGTGCAGCTGGAGCCTGAAGTGAAAGTAATCGGAGAGGAAACACAGGAAGAATGAAGTACCTGATTGTGACCGGACTGAGCGGCGCCGGAAAAACGGCCTGCGTGCGTTATCTGGAGGACAAGGGCAGTTTCTGCATGGACAATATCCCTCCGATCATGCTGCCGAAACTGCTGGAAGCATTTGATACGAACCGGACACGCTGGCAGACGGTGACAATCGCCGTGGATGCCCGCAGCGGAGAGTTCTTTGACGCCCACGCCGTGGCACAGATGATCCGGGAACTGAGCAAGGTAGGCCATTCCATGGAAACCATCTTCATGGAAGCCAGCGACGAAACGCTGCTGGCCCGGTATAAGGAGACACGCAGGGACCACCCCCTCAGCCAGGAAGGACTGACACTGATGGAAGCCATTGCCGAGGAACGGCAGCGGCTGCAGCCCCTGCGGGAAACTGCCGATTATGTCATTGACACAACGGGACTGAACTCACGGGATATTATGAAAGCCCTGAACAAGGCACTGGGCGGCCTGAGTGACAAGGAGCCGCCGATCCGCGCGGAGGTTATGAGCTTCGGATTCAAGCGCGGACTGCCGCGGCAGGCGGACCTGGTGATTGACGTGCGCTTCCTGCCGAATCCTTTCTATATTGAGAGTATGAGCCGCCATACCGGCCTGGATCCGGATGTGCGGAGCTTTGTCATGGAGCATCCGGTAACGAAGGAATTCATGAAAAAATGGACCGACCTTCTTTCTTTCCTGATTCCCTGCTACCGGGAGGAAGGGAAGCACCGGCTGGTGATTGCGGTCGGCTGTACAGGCGGCGTACACCGCAGTGTGACCATCACGGAAGCCATCGGCGCTTTCCTCCGGGAAATGGGACTGCCGACGGAAATCAATCACCGGGACCTGTTGCTGGAACAGGCACGCTGGAATACGCCGGTTGAGGACGGGGAATAAATGCACACAGGTGAAAGACAAAGCTTTGCGGCCCGGGTCCGGGAGGAACTGATCCGCCTGCCCGCGGGGAAGCCCTGCTGCATGCTCAGCGAGATTTCCGCGCTGACGCAGACCTCCGGCCACCTGGCTTTCCGGGGAGGCGGCTGGCTTTCGGTCAGCTACCGGCTGGAAGATGCAGGCGTGGCCCGCCGGCTTTTCCAGATGCTGAAGAAGCGGCTGGGCGTCAATCCGACGCTGCACTTTACACAGACATCCCGGCTGGGCGGACGGCGGACCTGCGTGCTGACGCTGGGCGGGCAGGACGCCCGGACGCTGCTGGACGCGCTTCATATGACGGAAACGGATGAGAACGGACAGATGCACCTGAAACGGACGGTGCCGCGCCATCCCATGACCCGCCAGTGCTGCCGGAAAGCTTTCCTGCGCGGGGCATTCCTCGGCGCGGGCACAGTGACCAATCCGGAGAAGGGTTATCATTTTGAATGGAAGGCGGATGATGAACATCTGCCGCAGATGCTGGAGAAGCTGCTGGAGAAATGCAGCCTGCCGTTCCATTCGTACGTGCGCAGCGGACAGCAGGTGGTCTACCTGAAAGGCGCACAGCAGATTGCGGACGTGCTGGCGCTGATGGGCGCCGGGCAGAGCGTGCTGCAGATGGAGAATACACGGATCCACAAACAGCTGAAGGCTGCTGCGGTCCGCGCCGCCAACTGTGACGAGCACAACGGGGAACGGATGCTGGACGCGGCCCAGAAACAGGCGGAGGCCATCCGGCAGATCTCCCTGAAACAGGGACTGTTCACCCTGCCGCCGGCCCTGCGGGAACTGGCCAGGCTCCGGCTGGAGAATCCGGACCTGAGCCTGAAGGAACTGGGCGAGATGATGGATCCGCCGGTAGGAAAGAGCGGCGTAAACCACCGTATGCGCCGCCTGATGGAAGTGGCGGCGGAATTCTGAGAAACGTGAAAAAACCGGAAAGGGGAACCGGCGGGCATGGTTGCTTCCATATCGTATCTGCTGCTGTATCTGGCGCTCGGCGTTCTGAGCGTCCGGTTCCTGCTGCCGAAACATAAGCCGCTGAACCGGATCTGGCTGGGCCTGAGCCTCGGCGTACTGCTGGAAATGTGGCTTCCGGCGCTGTTCGCTTTTATCCTGGGCTTTACGGCGGCGGCCCACGCGGCGGCTGCAGCACTGCTGCTGGTTCTCACCGCGGCCTGCTGGTTCCTGCGCGACAGGCGGGATCCAGCCCCGTGGGATGAAGAAGAGAAAACAACGCTACACCGGATGCTTCCGGTGCTGATTCCGCTGGTGATCCTGAGCGCTTACCTGCAGTATACCCATGTGATGCGGGTGGATGCAGCGGGGAACTGGCACGTCGGCCAGAGCACTTACGGCGACCTGCCGATGCACCTGAGTTTTATCACAGGCCTGACGGGAAAGACCTTTCCGGCGGACTATCCCTTCTATCCGGGCGCCCGGCTTAGCTATCCCTTCCTGACGGATACCTTCAGCTCCACTTTCTACCTGCTGGGATGCAGCCTGCAGGCTTCCGTCACGATTCCCGGGACGCTGATGATGGCCCTGTGCTTCATGGGCGTACTGGTACTCGGACGGGAAATGACAGCAGGCGGAAAGATCATGATCTTGGCTGCACTGCTGTTCTTCCTGAACGGCGGACTCGGATTCCTGTACGACTTTGACCTGGCAGGAGGCAGTTGGGACGGCGGATACTTTAAGACAGTCGGCGAACGGATTCAGAATATCCTGACCGGATACTACAAGACGCCTACGAACCAGCCAGATCCGAACAACCTGCGCTGGTCCAATGTGGTCTGTGACCTGATGGTCCCTCAGCGGACGCTCCTGGGCGGCTGGTGTGCCGTGTTCCCGTGCTTCTATCTGCTGGACGCGGTTTTCCGGGCGAAAAAGAGGGATCCAGGAAACGGGCCGCGGGGCCTGATCCTGCTGGCCGTATGGGCCGGTGCGCTTCCGCTGATCCATACCCACAGTTTCCTGGCACTGGCGCTGGCGTCCTTCGGCGTGATGATCTACGACTGGATCCACGGAGATCCGGATGCCTTGATGATCCGCCGCACCCGGTGGAAGATCCTGGCCCCTTATCTGGTTTATGCCGGAATCGCCGCGGCGCTTGCCGCCCCGCAGCTGATCCTTTTTACATTCCGCCAGGCTTTCCAGGAGGGGGCAGGCCACAGTTTCCTGCAGCTGCAGTTCAACTGGGTAAACAATCCGGGCGGACGGGGAATGCGGGACCTGTATATCTGGTTCTATGTCAAGAATGTCGGGCTGCCGTTCCTTGCACTGATTGCGGCGCTGTTTGACAAAACGCCGCGGCATCACCGGATTTTCGCAATGGCACTGCCGATCATCCTGGCGGCTGAATTCATCCGCTTCCAGCCGAATGAATACGACAACAACAAGCTCCTGTATCTTTCCTGGCTCCTGTGCTGCCTGATTGTTGCGGACTGGTGCGCCGGAATCTGGAAGAAGCTGAAGGGCCTGCGCAGCCGCTATGTACTGGCTGTCATCGCCGCAGTGGTCACCTTCCTGAGCGCCGGGCTGACGGTCTGGCGGGAATGTGTGAGCGACTATGTCGCCTACAGCAGCGCGTCGGTGGAGGCCGGGGAGTTTGCCCGGGACCGGACGGAGAAGGATGCGGTATTCCTTTCAGGCACGCAGCACCTGAATCCTGTTTTGTCCATCGGGGGGAAGACGGTGGTGTGCGGGCCGGACCTGTGGCTGTACTGGCACGGATTCGACACCTGGGAGCGGCAGGAGGATATCCGGACGTTCTTCGAGGATCCGGAAAACTATCCCGAAATCCCGCAGAAATACAACGCCGGTTATATCTATGTATCTTCCTATGAGCGGAGCCAGTACAATGTGGATGAGGAAGCCCTGGACCGCATGTACATGAAGGTGTTCGAAAACGGGGAGGCAGCGATCTGGAAAATACCGGAAGGATAAAGCAGACCGGGCAGTTCCACCCGGTTTTTTTGTTGCTTTTTCAGGCAGAATGGGATACAATAAAGTGATATGTTATACGTATGGAGGTGAGACAGCGTGGCCGAAAAAAACAGCGGGCAGAAGTGGATTGCCCCGGCGGCAATGGCTGTGCTGTCTCTTGTGATCGCACTGGCGCCGGGCCTGGATCTGAGCACATGGACGGTTCCGGTACTGGTGCTGCAGCTGCTGCTGCCGCTGGCTGCTTCCGTCGCGGGAGCACTGTATCCCTGGCCGCTGACAGCGTCGATGTGCCTCCTGGCAGCTGTGGCGGGATGGAAGGCTTTTCCCCTGCAGGCGCTGCCGGTGGTGCTGCTCTGGTGTATAGGAACCGGGCTTACAGCCTGCCTTCCGATGCGCAGGAAACTGCTCCGCCCGGTACTTCGCACCGGAGTGTGCCTGGCGGTGTGGTGCACCGGACTGATTATCCTGCTGCAGGTAACCGGCGGACAGGTCGTGAACGGCCTGGCGCAGGCAGCCTGCGATTTTGTGGATCGCAGTCCGAACAGTACGGAGTGGCTGCTGCGCGCATACAGCGCGGGCTATATTCGCCTGGCGGGGACGGATGCGCTGATTCCGGCGGTCCGCGTAATGGGGAATGTGATGATCGCCGCGGGGACGCGGACCCAGATGCTTTACAGCCTGCGGGTTTCGCTGGAGGAAATGTTGCCTTCCGCGCTGTGCAGCGCCGTGGTGCTGCATACGGCAATTACCGTACTGCTGAGCACGGTGCTGCCGGACTGGCTGCGGCGGAAGCGGGGAGAGGCCGGTGAGTTTTCTCCCATGGAACAGTGGTATATGCCGCGCCGGCTGGGACTGGCAGTATTCGCCCTGTGTATCGGCTGGGTAATCGCCCTGCTGGCAGAGGACGGGATCGGCGCCTACCTCGGGCGGCTGTGCGCGGAGGTTTTCCGCGTGGCGTTTATCCTGCAGGGAATCTGCTGGATGCAGTGGATGGGGAAACGGATGGGAATCCGCTCTGCGGCAAGGAATCTCTGGTCCGTGGTACTGTCGGTGATCCTGCCGCTGATTCCGATGATTATGGGTATGATAGATCAACGCAGGGACGCGCGTCATCTGCGTCCGAAAGAGGAGGCTGATCAGGAATGAAGGTCGTATTGCTGAAGGATGTACGGAACATGGGCAAACGGGATGATATCCTGACTGTCAGCGACGGGTACGCCAGGAATTTCCTGTTCCCCCAGAAGCTGGCGGCGGAAGCGACGCCCGGCACGCTGAAGGAGATAGAACGCAAGCGTGCAGCGCAGGACGCCCGGGAAGCGGAGCTGAAAGCGGAGGCACAGGCCAAGGCAGAACTGCTGAAGAACAAGGTCATCGTGCTGGAAGTCAAATGCGGCGACAAAGGCCGCCTGTACGGAAGCGTGACGAGCGCCGAAGTGGCGGAAGCGCTGGAACAGCAGCATGGAATCAAGGCCGATAAGCGGAAGATCGATATCGGCGATCCGATCCGGGAAACCGGCATCCGGGAGATTTCCGTATGGCTGTATTCCGGAATCACCACGAAGATGAAGCTGGATGTCCAGCCGATCAAGAAGTAATCTGTACAAGTTTCCGGTTTTCAGCTGACAGGAGAGTTTTATGGATCAGGCGGAGAATCTGAACGGGGTTGTACCGCCTCACAGCAATGAGGCGGAGGTCAGCGTCCTGGGCGCAATGCTTCAGGACAGCACCGCCGTGCTCCGGGCCATGGAACTGCTGAACGCGGAGGACTTCTACCTGCCGGAACACCGGGAGCTGTTTTCCGTAATGTCGGAACTGAACCGGAACCATACGCCGATTGACCTGGTAACAGCCCATACGGAACTGGCCAGGCGCGGTACGCTTGAAGGCATCGGCGGAGACGCGGCCCTGATGCGGATCCTGAACGCGGTGCCGACTTCCGCGAATGTCAAAGCCTATATCGACATCGTCCGGGAGAAGAGCACCTTGCGGAAGCTGATCAGCGCCTGCCGGGATATTTCGGGCGAGTGCTACCGGCAGCAGACGCCGCTGGAGGATACGCTGGCATCCGCGGAAAAGGCCATTTTCGATATCGTAATGGATCGCGCGGACGGAGAGGCGCTCCAGCCGCTGGGCGATGTGGTGATCCGGGCATATGACCGGATTGAGGAGCTGGCAAAGCTGAAGGGCGCCATCGCAGGCGTGCCCACCGGGTTTATTGACCTGGACAATTACCTGACCGGCCTGCACGGCGGTGAGCTGATTGTGCTCGGCGCACGGCCTTCCATGGGGAAAACCTCCTTTGCGATGAATATTGCCGCGCACGCCAGCCTGAACCAGGGTAAAAAAGTCGCGGTATTCACCCTTGAAATGCCGCGGGAGCAGATCGCCATGCGTGTGCTGTGCTCCGATGCCAGGGTGGATATGCAGAGGGTCCGGAAGGGAACCGTTTCGACGGATGACTGGGTGAAACTGGCAAAATCCATGACGCCTATGGCCGCGGCGCCCATGTATATTGATGATACAGCCGGCATCACGCCGAGCCAGCTGCGGTCCCGCTGCCGCCGGCTGATGATGGACAAGGGACTGGACCTGATTATTGTGGACTATCTGGGGCTGATGCGTGCTGACGGCCGGGTGGAAAACCGCCAGCTGGAGGTCAGTGAAATCAGCCGCCAGCTGAAAGCGATTGCGCTGGACCTGAAGGTTCCGGTGGTCGCCTGCGCGCAGCTCAGCCGCGCCAACAAGGACCGGACGGACAAACGGCCGGTGCTGAGCGACCTGCGGGATTCCGGATCCATTGAGCAGGACGCGGACGTGGTCATGTTCCTGCACCGGGAGGAATACTACAACAAGGAAACGGAGGACCGGAATATCGGCGAAGTGATTATCGCCAAACAGAGAAACGGTCCCCTGGGGACAGTGAAGCTGGCCTGGCTGAGCGAATACACGACCTTTGCGAATCTGGCGAGGGATACCGGGCCGGCCACGGACGCCCCGTTCTGATCATGCAGGGCGGGAAAAAGATACTGTCAGAAGGAGAATGAATGGAGAATTACACCGTTTGCCAGCTGCAGAAGGATATGCGGTACGAAGGATTCCTGCTGGTCCGATCCGCGGACAGGCGGAAGGATGTCAAGGGAAACGATTATGTGGACATGAACCTGACCGACCGCACGGGAGAGATCAACTGCAAGATCTGGAACTGGGATCCCCTGGAGGAAGTTCCGGAGACCGGAAGCGCCGTGAAGGTACGCGGCACGGTCCAGGAATACAACGGAAGGCTGCAGCTGCGGGTTGAGAAATGGCGGAAGAGCACGCCGGATGATCCGGTGGATATGAGCCTGCTGGTTCCCTGCGCACCCCGGAAGCCGGAAGACATGATGAAGGAGATCCGGGATACGGTCGCCTCCTTTACGAGCGAAAACCTGCGGAAGCTGACGGAGGGCATGCTGGAAACAGCCGGAGGGGACCTGAACTGGTTCCCGGCAGCACAGCGGATGCACCACGCGGAACGCAGCGGATTGCTGCACCATACTTCCGACATGCTGCGTATGGCAAAAGCCATGATGGAGATTTATCCCTGGCTGAACCGGGATCTGCTGCTGGCGGGCGTGATCATCCACGACCTTGGAAAGATTGACGAGCTGAAAAGCGACCAGGCCGGCAACGTGACGGACTATACCCGGGACGGGCAGCTGCTGGGACACCTGGTGCGGGGCATCACGAACCTGAACCGGGTTGCGGACCGGCTGGGCATTCACGGTGAAACGGTCGTGCTGCTGGAACATATGCTCCTGAGCCATCACGGCGAGAGTGAATACGGCAGCCCGAAAGCGCCGATGTTCCCTGAGGCCGAGGCGCTGCACTGGCTGGACATGATGGATGCGAGGATGAATACCATGAAAGGCGTGGAGGACAAGACGCCGGACGGAGCGTTCAGCGAAAAGATCTTCAGCCTGGATCGGAGAGTATACCACCCGAAATATACGGACGACGCGGAATGAAGCGCGGACAACAAATAACGGAGGGATGCAACATGTTGAAAAAGATTCTTTGCCTGGTTCTGGTACTGTGCGCCGCACTGGTCCTGACGGCCTGCGGACAGCAACAGGAGGAATTCCCGAATCAGCCCCGGCAGAACAGCGGTGCAAGCCAGCAGACGACGGTCCAGCAGCCGACCGCTGAACCGCAGCAGGCAGCTTCCGCAGTACAGCAGATCAATTTTAACGACGGAAGCTACGATCCCACCCAGGAAGAGGGTGGCGACCAGGAAGCTGTGACCGCCGGCAGTCCTGTTACAGCTGCTCCGGTGATGCAGAGCGAGTATGCCGGCGCCACGCCTGTGCTGATCGATCCGGTGGACAAGCCCACCCCCACGCCGCTTCCGAAGGTTACATTCTCCTATGCCAATTATACGGCTAACAACCTGCGCCTGGCCTTTGAAGGCCCTGCGGGATGGATTGCGGACGATACCGCCGCGGACCTGTACACGCTGACGGATCCGAATCCTTCCATGGACTACGAAGCGAAGGTTGAAATCCGCACCGTGAATGTGGGCAAGGACTACACCCAGAAGGAACTGATCAAGGAAGTCAAGGCGCAGGCGGATGCCGTGCGGAGCGCCGGCAACTTCAAGTCCTTTGATCCTTCCGATACCGCCGCCCGTTTCTTCATTGACGGAAACGGCGTGTACCTGGCCTACAAGGGATACCTGAACAACAAGGAGGAGACCGGCGTCGCCGGCCGTATCATTGTCAATACGGTAAACAAAACCCTGTATATCCTGCATGTCAGCTATCCGCGCGGACTGGCGGATACCTATGCGGACGGTGTATACAACAAGATCCGCCATTCCATGAAACTGGCAAACTGATCCTGATTCGGAAAACCGTGGATTTTCTGTGACGCGCTCTCTGAATGAACTGAAAGCGCGTCACAGTCTGTTATCGGAGGATTACGGCAAAATGAGCAAAGCAAAACGTTTCCTGCTCCTGATCCTATGTGTTGCAGTGCTGGGTCTGTGGACAACTGCGCACGCTGACCTGGTGACGGTCGGTATCTACCTGACCGGCATGGTCCCCGCAGAAGACGGATCCTGGCGGTCCGTCGCGACGGACGGCGATTTCCGGATTTACCAGAACGGACAGGAAGTCGGCACGATCGCGGCCGGGCGTGAAACCCTGACACTGAACAGTATGGACCGGATCAGGATTGAGCCGGTTCCCCAAAGCTTTGCTCCAGGCTGGGACCTGAGCACTG